>Ga0070686_100002474_pt1 | contig 10174 bp, 10 predicted proteins | sample KBSS23LmetaG_FD_65654 | JGI IMG/M metagenome (GOLD analysis project Ga0070686, IMG submission 65654) | Switchgrass rhizosphere microbial communities from Kellogg Biological Station, Michigan, USA - KBS S2-3L metaG | ecosystem: Host-associated > Plants > Roots > Rhizosphere ...
TCATCATCTCTACCGCGACTCGCTCCGCGCGCGGCGGACGGCTGGCCAGGTAGGCCGGGTAGGCCGGGTGGGTCGGAAGGTTCAGGTGATCCGGGTCTTCGGCGTGCACGAGCAACGGCACGCCGCGGCGCGCGAGGATCGGCAGCGCTTCTCGCAGGTCGCGTTCGCTCACGTGCGGGAACTCCTCCACGCCCGACGGTGCGAGGAAGCACTTGAAGCCGCGGACGCCGGCATCGACGAGCGCGTCGAGCTCGGCGGCGTTGCCTGGAACCACGCCGCCCCAGAACGCGACGTCGACGTGCACGCGCCCCCGCGCCGCCGATCGCTTCGCCTCCAGCGCCGCCACGTCGGTCGTCGCCGGCACGCTGTTGAGCGGCATGTCGACGATCGTGGTCACGCCGCCGGCCGCCGCCGCGCGCGTCGCGGTGTCGAACCCCTCCCACTCGGTTCTGCCGGGTTCATTGACGTGGACGTGGGTGTCGACGATGCCGGGCGAGATCACGAGGTCGCCGTAGTCGAACGTACGCTCCGCTGAAGCCTGGTCGTCGACGCGTACGATCCGTCCGCCGTCGACGTGAATCGCCGCCGGCCGTACGCCATCGGGCAGCACGACGCGAGTGCTGCGCAGCGCCGGCATCAGCTGCGGGTCGCGCGCTTCAGGAACGAGCCGGATCCCTTGCGGCCGACGAACGCGCCGTTCTCGATCACCAGCCGGCCGCGCGACAGCACGGTGTCGGTGGCGCCGGTCACCTGACGGCCCTCGTAGGGGTTGTAGTCGACGTTCATGTGCAGCGTCTTCGCCGAGAGCGTAATCGTGCGATTCGGATCGAAGACGACGATGTCGGCGTCGGAGCCGGGCGCGATCGTGCCCTTGCGCGGGAACAGCCCGAAGATCTTCGCCGGCGAGGTCGCGGTGAGCTCGACGAAGCGGTTCAGCGAGATGCGGCCGGCGCGCACGCCGCCGTCGTAGACGAGGCTCATGCGGGTCTCGATCCCCGGCGCGCCGTTGGGGATCTTCGAGAAATCGTTGCGGCCGAGCTCTTTCTGCTCCTTCATGCAGAACGGGCAATGGTCGGTCGAGATGCACTGCAGGTCGTTGAAGGCCAGACCGCGCCACAGTTCCTTCTGCTTCGCCTGGTCGCGCAGCGGCGGGCTCATCACATATTTCGCGCCGTTGAAGTCGGGCTCCTCGTAATTGTCGTAGGAGAGGAACAGGTACTGCGGACAGGTTTCGGCATACGCCGGCAGCCCGCGATCGCGCGCCTCGGTGACCATCTGCAGCGCTTCGGCCGCCGACAGGTGCACGATGTAGATTGGCACCTCCGCCATCTCGGCCAGGGCGATCGCGCGGTGCGTCGCTTCGGCTTCGGCGCGCGCCGGCCGCGTGAGCGCGTGGTACTTCGGCGCCGTGTGCCCCGCCTTCAGCGCCCGCTGGACGAGCACGTCGATCACGTCGCCGTTCTCGGCGTGCATGCAGATCGTGCCGCCGTTCTGGCCGGTCCTGAGCAGCGCCTTGAAGATGCTGCCATCGTCGAGCATGAAGATGCCGCGATAGGCCATGAACAGCTTGAACGAGGTGACGCCCTGGCCGACGAGCGCGTCCATCTCGCCTTCGACCTGATCGTTCAGGTCGGTGATGATCATGTGGAAACCGTAGTCGATCGCCGCCTTGCCCTCGGCCTTCTTCATCCACGTTTCCCAGGCGTGGTGCAGCGTCTGCCCTTTGTACTGGATCGCGAAGTCGACGATCGAGGTGGTGCCGCCGAAGGCGGCGGCGATCGTCCCGGTGGCGAAGTCGTCGGCCGAGTTGGTCCCGCCGAACGGCATGTCGAGGTGCGTGTGCACGTCGATGCCGCCGGGCAGCACGTACTTTCCGGCGGCATCGATCGTCTTGTCGGCGTGAATGTCGGCGAGCGACGATCCGATGACCGCGATCTTCTCGTCCTCGATCAGCACGTCTCCCTTGTACTGATCGACCGCAGTGACAATCGTGCCGTTCCTAATCAGTGTGCGCATGCGATCGCTCGGCTAAAGCCTTCGCGCTCCGAAGACAGCAAGCCCCAGCCCCCAGCCCCGACGCCGTTCAGCGTCAGAACCAGCGACTGATCGTCACCTTCTTGTCGGTGTAGAACTCGATGCCGTCGCGGCCATGCGCCTTCAGATCGCCGAAGAAGCTGTCCTTGGCGCCGCCGAACGGAAAGTACGCCATCGGCGCGGCGACGCCGATGTTGACGCCGACCATCGACGCCGTCGCATGCTTCGCGAACTCGCGCGCCGCCTTGCCGCTCGACGTAAAAATCGAGGTCGCGTTCGCATTCGGGTGCGCGCGCATCAGCGCGATCGCTTCCTCGAGATTCTTCACCGGTGCAATCGACGCGACCGGGCCGAAGATCTCCTCGCGGCCGATCGTCATCTTCGGCGACACCTCATCGAACACCGTCGCGCCGACGAAGTAGCCGTTCGGCCGGTCCTCGACCCGCGTCTGCCGGCCGTCGACGAGGAGCTTCGCGCCTTCGGCGACGCCCTTGTCGATGTAGCCGACGACCTTGTCGCGGTGGCCGGCGCTGATCACCGGGCCCATCGTGATGCCCGGCTGCAGGCCGTCGCCGACCTTCAGCGACTTCGCCGCCTCGACCAGCCGCTCGCGCGCCGGCCGGTGGGCGTCGCCGATCGGCACGAGCATGCTGCCGGCCAGGCAGCGCTCGCCGGCGCAGCCGTAGAACGATTCGGTGATGACCGCGATCGAGCGATCGAAGTCGGCGTCGGGCATCACGACCACGAAATTCTTCGCGCCGCCGAGCGCCTGGGCGCGCTTGCCCGCCGCCGTCGCCCGCGTGTAGACGTGCTTTGCGACCGGCGTCGATCCGACGAACGAGACCGCGCGAATGCCCGGGTGATCGCAGATCGCGTTGACGACGTCGCGGCCGCCGTTGACCAGGTTGACCACGCCGGCCGGCAGATCGCACTTGCTCAGGAGATCGATCATCTTGCGCTGCGACAGCGGCACCTGCTCCGACGGCTTCAGCACGAAGGTGTTGCCGGTGACGATCGCGAACGGCAGGAACCACATCGGCACCATCGCCGGGAAGTTGAACGGCGCGATTGCGGCGACGACGCCGATCGGCTGCCGGACCACGTGGCAGTCGATGCCGGCGGAAATGTCCTCGAGGCCGTAGCCCTGCATCAGCGACGGCGCGCCGCAGGCGACTTCGACGCACTCGATGCCGCGGCGCACGCTGCCGCGCGCCTCGTCGAGCGTCTTGCCGTGCTCGATCGTGACCGTCCGCGCCAGCTCGTCGAAATGCTGCTCGCACAGTTGCTTGAACTTGTAGAGGAACTGGGCGCGGGCGTTCACCGGCGTGTCGCGCCAGGCGGGAAACGCCTGGGCCGCCGCCTGCACCGCCGCGTCCACATCGTCGCCGGTCGAGAGCGGTGTCCGGCCGATGACGTCGCCGGAGGCGGGGTTGTGGACGTCGAAGAACTCGGTGGCGCGCGCTTTGACCCAGCGGCCGCCGATGAAGTTGTCGAGCGTGAGGACGTCGGGGCGTTCGGCGACGTCAGGCATATAGGCTCCTTCGAAAAGAGCCCATTGTCGCCCACACAGCCTCAAGCCTCAAGCCACAAGCCCCAAGCCGCAAGCCGAGCGCCCCGAGATTCGGTACTTCTAACTTCTCAGTTCTTACCTCTAACGTCCGCGAGCAGCGCGAGCCGGTTCAGAGCGAATGCATGTGCCAGCCGGCGATCCCGTGATGGCCGACGTGCGGCGTCCGCGACGGGCGCACGTGCGGGTTGAGCGGGATGCCGCTGACGTGGTCGCGCGGCAGGGTCGCCGCGAACTGCGGCTCGATGCGCGCCGGCAGCGCGTGCTCGAACCCCGACGCGACCCTGATCAGCGCCGGCTCGCTGAACGCGGTGCCGATGAAGCTGACGCCGACGGGCACGCCGAAAATCTGCCCCATCGGCACGGTCACGATCGGATACCCGACGATCGCGGCGAGCGACGAGGTGCCGAATTCGAAGCGATCGCCGGAAATGAGATCGGTCGGCCACGCCGGCGTGCCGGTCGGCGTCACGATCGCGTCGAGGTGGAACGTCGCCAGCGCGGCGTCGATGCCGTCGTTGCCGGCCTTGCGATCGATCGCGAGCGCCTGGTTGTAGGTGAGCCCGCCGAAGATCGGCTGAGGATCGTCGGCGCCGGGCGCGAGCGCCGCGGCCAGCTCGAAAATCTCCTGCCCGAAGAACGGCATCTCCACGTCGGCGTTGGCGCGGTTGAACTCGATCGCGTCGGCGAGCGACTTGTGCGCCATCGGAACGCCGACCCGGGTCGCGAAGTAGTCCCGCAGGTCGCCGACGAAGTCGAAGAGCAGGACGAGCAGCTCGCCGTCGCCGGGCGGGAACGTGAACGTGGCGTCCAGATCGACCAGCGTTGCGCCGGCCGCGCGCATCGCCTCGAGCGCCCTGTCGAACACTGCGGCCGTGAACGCGCTCACGTCGTCTATGCCCTGGCGCGTGACGCCGAGCCGCGCGCCGGCCAGCCCGTTCGGCGTCACGAACGCGCCGTAATCAGCGGGCAGCGCCGGGCGCGGCCGGCCGGTCCACCCGAGCGGCACGCCGCCGGTCGCCGGATCGCGTCCGTCGGCGCTGCGGCTCGCGATGGCCGTCAGGACCGCCGCGGCATCGGCAACGGTGCGGGCGTGCGGGCCGATCGTGTCCTGCGTATGCGAGATCGGCACGACGCCGGCGCGGCTGGTGACGCCGAGCGTCGGCTTGATCCCGACCACGCCATTCGCGTGCGCGGGGCAGACGATGCTGCCGTCGGTCTCGGTGGCGAGGGCGACGGCGCACAGGTTTGCCGACACGGCGGCGCCCGATCCCGAGCTCGAACCGCACGGATTCCGATCGAGCGCGTACGGCATGTTGCACTGACCGCCGCGGCCGCTCCAGCCGCTCGACGAATGGATCGATCGGAAGTTCGCCCATTCGCTGAGCGCCGCCTTGCCGAGAATCACGGCGCCAGCGGCGCGCAGGTTCGCGGCAACGGTTGAATCGCGGACCGCCGGCGCGCCGGCGAGCGCAAAGGATCCGGCCGTCGTCTGCATGCGATCGCCGGTATCGATGTTGTCCTTGAGCAGCACCGGGATGCCGTGCAGCGGCCCTCTGACGCGGCCGCGGCGCCGGTCGGCGTCGGCAGCGGCGGCCAGCGTGAGCGCATCGGGATTCAACTCGATCACCGAATTGAGGCGCGGCCCCTGCTCGTCGAGCGCTTCGATCCGCCGCAGGTAGAACCTCGTGAGCTCGACGGCGCTGACCTTGCCCGACGCCATCGCGGCCTGAAGCTGCGCGATGGTCGCTTCGTTGAAATCGCCGGGCGCCCGGTCCGGCTCGCGCTGCGCAGCGCGCCCGGATCCGACCGTGCCGGCGAAGGCGGCGCCCGCGCCGGCCAGCGCGCCCAGTTGCAGGAACCCGCGGCGGCCGACGGCGGAGTGATTCGCGTCCATAGCTCCTCCTTGTCGCTGCGATGTGCGGATGTCCGTTGAGGGGTGTGACGACCGGCGGACGTTACTGCCGCGCCGGCAGCGGCGCAAGAGGAGCGGAAGAGAAACCGTGAAGGGTGTCGACTCGCAGCGTCGGTGAAACCGCAGAGAACGCAGAGAACGCGAAGATTCTTTTCGAAAGAAGAAAGATACTCAGCGCGTTCTGCGACTCTCTGCGGTTTCTGAGCTGCTACGACCTTATGCCGTGCCCGCCTTGTAGAGCGCGACCAGCTTGCTCCACGCCTTCTCAGCGTCGGGCTTGCTGTAGATCGGTTCGCCGTTCGGCTGCTTCGGCATGTCGGGGACGCACCAGCCGTGCATCGCCGGGTAGACCTCGATTTCGGCCGGCACCTTTGCCGCCGCGAACGCTTCGCGCAGCTTGTCTTTCGCATCCGGCTGGCGCTCGTCGTCGTTCTTGGCGACGCCGAAGTACATCCGCGCCTTGATCTTCGGCGCAAGCAGGTGCGGGCTGTTCGGGTTGTTGGTGACGAGGCCGCCGCCGTGGAACGAGGCGCCGGCGCCGACACGATCGGGCAGCGTCGCCGCGGTGCGGACCACGAGCGCGCCGCCCATGCAGTAGCCCTGCGTGCCGATCTTCTTGCTCTTGTTGACCTGCGGCTGCTGATCGAGCCACTGCACGAATGCCGGCGCGTCCTTCTCCACCGCGCCGGCGGCGTTGATCGACGCCATCAGCGGCTGGATCTTCGCCATGTCCGCCTGGTTGCCGAAGCTGAACGTCGACGGATCCTCGACCGCCAGTCCTTTCTTCACGCGGTAGAACGGATTCGGCACCAGCACGGCGTAGCCCTCGGCGGCGAGCCGCTTGCCGATGTCGCGCATCGACGGCCGCAGGCCGAAGGCATCCGGCCAGACGATCACGGCGGCGTGCGACCCGCTGTTCGGGTAGATGAAGGCGGCGTCGCAGGTGCCGTCTGGCGTTTTGATCTCGACGTCCTTCTCGGTTACAGGCATGTCGGCTCCGGATGCGGTGCCGGCGGCAGCCGCCAGGCCGGCGCCGATCGACATGGCGACGAATTCGCGGCGCGACAACTCGCTCGGCGCGTCGGCATTGACATTCTGATCCTGGCTCTCATCGTTGTGCTTGTCGGCCATTGCTTTCCTCCTCGTGTCGCTCGGCTGAAAGCCTCGCGCTCCTGCTGCCAGCCTCGCGCTCGGCGCTTGCTGACGCAGCGATTGTGGACGATAGTAGTGCCGTTCGGCGCCGGAGTGTCCAGCGATCTGTGGAGGCAGCATGGCGAAGGTGGTGCTCGACCGTCGTGACTTCCTGATGACGATGATGGCGCTCGGCGCGGCGGGCTTCGCGCGCGGCGGCGCCGCCTACGATCCGGCGGCAGCGTTCGACGTCGCAGTGAGCGAAGTCGAGTTCCGCAAGAACAGCGCCGGCCGCCTGCTGATGGCGCGCGTCTATCAGCCGAAGGGCGCCGGGCCATTTCCCACTGTCCTCGACCTGCACGGCGGCGCGTGGAACGCGAAGAACCGCACCGCCGAAGAGCCGATGGATCGCGCGCTCGCGGCCAGCGGCCTGCTGGTGGTCGCGATCGACATGACGCTCGCGCCCGAAGCGCCCTACCCGGCGTGCGTGCAGGACGCCAACTACGGCGTCCGCTGGCTGAAGACAAAGGCAGCGACCTGGAACGGCGATCCGTCGCGGGTTGGCGTCTACGGCAGCTCGAGCGGCGGCCACGTCGCCGAACTGCTCGCGATGCGGCCGCGCGATCCGCGCTACACCGCGATTCCGCTCGCCGGCGCCGCGAACGTCGACGCGACGATCGCCTATGCCGCGATGCGCTCGCCGATCAGCAACCCGCTGCTGCGCTTCGAGAACGCGCAGAAGCTGGGGCGCGACGCGATGGTCAAGAACCACACGACGTTTTTCAAGCCGTGGGAGACCATTCACGAGAGCAACCCCCAGGAGATCCTCGATCGGCACGAGAAGGTCAGCCTGCCGCCGCTGCTCGTCATGCAGGGCGCGCTCGACGACAACGTGCTGCCGGCGTTCCAGGAGAAGTTCGTCGCCAGCTACCGCGCCGCTGGCGGCGACTGCCAGTACCACCTGTTCGAGGACAGCGAGCACGAGTGGGTTGCGAAGCCGGGACCGCAGACCGATCGCGCGCGCGAGATGGTGAAGCAGTTCATCGCCCGCGTGCTGAAGTCGCCGTCGCGGTCGGTCTGACCACGGGGCTCGTCGCCGACCGTAGCGCAGCCCTTCAGGGCTGCCCGCGCAATTACCGTAGCGCAGCCCTTCAGGGCTGCCCGCGCAATTACCGTAGCGCAGCCCTTCGGGGCTGCCCGCGCGATTACCGTAGCGCAGCCCTTCAGGGCTGCCCGCGCGGCCGTTGGCAGGCCTGAAGGCCTGCGCTACGTGGCTGCGCTACTGATGTGTCCGCGGTGCTGGCTTCATCGTGATGTGCTCACGCGCCAGTTCTGCGCCTCGCCGGTGTAGAGCTCGGTCTCACTTGGTGTAGCCGTCGGCGACGAAGATGTTGCCCTGCAGGTCGAAGGCGACGTCGGTCGGCCGTCCGAAGCTGCCGCCGCGGCCGGCGCCGGAGCCGGGTCCGGTACGCACCGCCGGATCGGTTTTGCGCCCTTCCTCGAGGAACCGCTCCATGTAATCGACCGCTTCGTCCTTGCGCCCGAGCACCAGGGTGACCAGCCCCTGCGGGTTGAACTTCATCACCATGTTCGAGCCCTCGTCGATCACGAACAGGTTGTCCTCCTTGTCGAAGCGGATCGCGTGCGCGAAGGAGAACCCGTAGGCGTTCTGCCCCCACTCCTTGATGTACTTGCCGGTCTCGTCGAACTCGAACAGCTTCGCCGCCTGCGCGCCGCGCGCCGGCCCGACGTTGCCGCTGCGCGTGTAGACGAAGATGTGCTTTTTCGAGTTGAGCGCGACGCCGACCGTTTCACCGATCGTGTGACCGGTTGGCATCAGCGGCAGCGCGACCGCGTCGTAGGGAATCTGCGGTGGGTTCTTTTCGAGCTCGGTCTGCGCGGCGAGCGCCGCCTGCTGCTCGGGCGTCAATCCGCGCCCGCGGCCGCCGCCGCCCGGCCGCTGTGCCGTTGGCGCCGGTTCCTGTCCGCGCTGCTGCGCGAATGCGGCGACGCCGACGAGAAGAAAGACAAAAATTGCGAAACGTTTCACCCTGGTCCTCCTGAGTTGCAGCCGGGCGCGCGGCGCAGCATCCGCGCGGCGAGGACGGTGTCGCGCCGCAGGTCGTCAAGCCGTTGCGCCAGCATGTCGACGCCTCCCGCGTGTGCCGTGTTACGCGTAGCCGCGCTTGAGCAGACGCCTGGCGGCGATCTGATAGTATCCGCCGCCCGAGGGCGGCACGTCCCAGCCCATCGCGTCGGCCAGGCGGTCGTAGACGTTGAAGAGGAACGCGACCTCGAACGCGTCGGCAATCGCGGCCTTCGACACGCCGGTCCGCATCACCGCGCGCACGTCTTCCGGCCCGAGATGCTGGTGATCGAGCGTCATCTTCTCGAGCAGGCCGAGCGTTGCGCGCAGCCCGTCACCGATCGGCGCGGTCCGATAATCGGCCAGTACCTGTTCGACCAGGGTGTCGTTGGTCAGCGCGGACGCCGCGACCGCGGCGTGGGCGTTGGTTCAGAACCGACACTCGTTCAGCCGCGACACGAACGCGGCGAACAGCTCGCGTTCGCCCACCGTCCACTCCGACGGCCCGCGCATCACCGCGTGCGTGTGGGCAGCGTGCGGCGCGCCAAAGTGCTCGCGGCGGTAGCGCAGCGTGCGCATCACATCCGGGGCGCGAAAGCCCGACATCCTCTCGATGAAGCGGTAGAACAGCCGTGCCGACCAGCGGTCGCCGCGCTCGACGTTCGACAGCCTCATGCCTCCTCCAGCGCCCTGTGCGCGGCGGCGAGCCGATCCGATGCGGCGCCGAACGCGGCGGCGACGATGATCTCGAACAGTTGATCTTCGGAGTACTGCCGTCGCAGCGCGTCGACGTCGGCGTCGGTCACCGTGTAGGCGCGCGATCGGATCTTGTCGACGAGCGCCTGCAGATCGCCAGGGGACGTACCGCTGGCAATCGAGCGGCGTGTCGCCGGCGGCGTCGCGCCGTCGCGGTCGAGCAGCGCCGCCGCCGTTGCCATCCTGAACCGGGCGAAGCGATCGGCCCAGCCGGTCAACGTTCGCGCCCTTTCAGCGCGCCGCGCAGCTTGTCGGCGAGCGTGCCGAATCCCTCGGATGGCGACGCCTGCGACCGTTCGGTGTACTCGCGCAGCTCGTCGGCTTCCTGCGCGTCCTGGATCGCTTTCGCGCTGAGGCGAATACGGCGGCCGGACGCATCGACCTCGAGCACCACCACCTCCACGTCGCCGCCGATCGGGAAGGTGCGGGCGATGTCCGATTCCTTGGCGACGCCGGTTTCGCTGTTCGGGATCAAACCGGTGCGGCCCGGGCCAAGAAAGACGAACACGCCGAACTTCTCGATCCGCTCGACCTTCCCGGTCACGCGCGCGCCGGGCGCGACGCCGCCGGCGGCCGGCGAAGGGCCGGTGGCGCGGGTTGACCCGTCGGGCACGAGCGCGACGCCGATCCGCTTCTTGTCGAGATCGATGTTGAGGATTTCGAAGTCGGCGGTCGTTCCCGGCGC
>Ga0070686_100002475_pt1 | contig 10172 bp, 10 predicted proteins | sample KBSS23LmetaG_FD_65654 | JGI IMG/M metagenome (GOLD analysis project Ga0070686, IMG submission 65654) | Switchgrass rhizosphere microbial communities from Kellogg Biological Station, Michigan, USA - KBS S2-3L metaG | ecosystem: Host-associated > Plants > Roots > Rhizosphere ...
GACCAAGCTGGGCGTACTTCGCACTTACTTACCCACTTTTTACTTTGACCTTCTCACTTGCGCTGCTGTCGTCCGTGGTCGCGTCTGCACAATCGAGCACTACCTCCTCACCCAGGACGCCGTGGGGCGATCCTGACCTGCAGGGCTACTACACCAACAAGTACGAGTACGGCACGCCGTTCGAGAAGCCGGCGGCGTTCTCCGGCCGAAGCGCCGACCAGTTGAGCGCGCAGGAACTTGCGGAGTTGATGAAGAAGCGCCAGCAGGAAGCGATCGATCGTGCGCCGTTCTTCGGCGGCGACCCCGAAGGCAAGATCGGGAACTCCGCGGAGTTTCGTGACATCTATGAAGTGACCAAGGGAAGCCGTCCGTGGTTCGTGATCGATCCTGCGGACGGCAAGATTCCGCCAGTGCTCCCTGAGGCGCGTGCGCGTCTGCAGGACCCGGGACGAAGCGGAAGCTTTGGCAATGGACCGTTCAATGGTCCGGAAGACTTCAGTCTCTGGGAGCGCTGCATCACGCGCGGGCTGCCAGGCTCGATGCTCCCCGGCGTCTATGGCAACTCGTATCAGATCGTGCAGGCGCCAGGTGTCGTCGTCATCCGCTACGAGATGATTCACGAGACCCGGGTCATTCCGCTGGACGCTCGCCCCAATCTTGGCAAGGCGCTTCGTTTCGATGTGGGAAGCGCGCGCGGGCACTGGGAAGGCGACACGCTGGTCGTCGAGACAACGAACTTCAAGCAGCGCAGCGCGTATCGCAATGCCACGGCGGACACGCTGCGCCTGGTCGAGCGTTTCAGGCGCACATCATCTGATCGCGTCGAATGGTCGGTTACCGTCGACGACCCGTCGACCTGGACAAGACCGTGGACGTTCTCGATGCCGCTGACCCGAAACGAAGACGAGGCGGTCGAGTTATACGAGTGCCACGAGGGAAACCACGCGATCTTCAACATCCTGGGCGCGGCTCGAGCAGCCGAGCGGGAGAAGGCCTCGTCGGAGTCTCGCTAGCCTCCGGGCGCGTGCTAGGATCGCGAGAGTATGTCCGAAGAGCAGCAGGAATCGGCCGAAGCCAGCGACGTCACCTTCGTGGGGTTCGTGTTGTCGCTCGCGCACACCGCTGCGTTTCATTTCGGCGACGTGCCTGATCCGGTGAGCGGGCGCAAGGCCGAGCCAAATCTCGCGGCCGCGCAGCAGATCATCGATATCCTCGCCTTGCTCGAGCAGAAGACGCGGGGCAATCTCACCGCCGAGGAGCGGCAACTGCTGGAACAGATCGTCTACGAGCTCCGGATACGCTACGTCGAAGCGAGCAAGACCGGGCCGCAGGAAGGCCCGCGCATCATTCTTCCTTGAGCAACGCCACCGTTACCTTTCTTGGCACCGGCACTTCTCACGGCGTGCCGATGATTGCGTGCGACTGCGCCGTCTGCCGATCCACCGACCCGCGTGACAAGCGGCTGCGACCGTCGATTTTCGTCGACGTGCCGTCGTACGCCCGGATCCTGGTCGATGCCGGGCCCGACCTGCGGCAGCAGGCGCTCACCTTTGGGGTGAAGCATGTCGACGCGATTCTGCTGACGCACTCGCATGCCGATCACATCCTCGGCCTCGACGAGGTACGCCGCTTCAACGTGATCACGGGCACTCCGATTCCGTGTTACGCGAGCCCGGAGACATGGCAGACGGTGTGGCGGACGTTCCACTACGTGTTCGACGGCGTGCAGCGCAAGGGCGGCGGTGTTCCCCGGATCGATGCCCACGAGATCAGAGGGCCGGTGTCGATCAAAGGCGTGCGAGTCGTCCCCGTGCCGGTCTGGCACGGCGACATGCCGGTACTCGGGTTCCGCTTCGGCGACTTTGCCTATCTCACCGACTGCAATCGGATTGACGAGGCGTCGATGGCGCTGGTTGCGGGTGTGGAGACCTTGGTCATCGACGCCCTGCGCGATCGTCCGCACGTGACCCATTTCAGCGTGGACCAGGCGCTCGCCGTCATCGCGCAGCTGCGGCCGCAACGCGCCTACATGACCCACATGACGCACGATCTCGGGCACGCCGCGACCTGTGCGCGTCTGCCTCCCGGCGTCGAACTGGCATATGATGGGCTCGTGCTCGACGTGCGAGTCGACGTGGAGTGAATGGAAACCATCCACTTCCCGGACGACCCTCGACCGCCGTGGCTGGTGCATCCGGTTCTGGCGCTCGGCAATTTCGACGGTCTGCATCGCGGCCATCTCAAGATCATCGAGCGCGTCCGGCGTGGCGCCGCCGAGCATGGCGGCACGCCGATGGCGATGACCTTCGATCCTCATCCACCGCGCGTTCTGCGGCCGGACAAGGCACCGAAGTTGCTGATGACAAAAGGCCAGCGGCTCGAGTCGCTCCATCGCGCTGGTATCAGCTGTGTGGCCGTCGTGCGATTCACTCGCGAGTTGTCGGAGTGGGACCCGGAGACGTTCGTTCGGACCGTGCTGGTGGACTGGTTGCGGGTGTCGGAGGTTTGGGTTGGAGCCAACTTTCTGTTTGGCCACGGGCGGAGCGGCAACTTCACAGTGCTGCGCACGCTCGGCCAGCATTACGGTTTCCGGGCTGACAAGATCGACCCGGTACGCTACAAAGACTTCGTCGTGAGCAGCACACGCATACGGCGTCTGGTCGCAGAGGGTCGGGTCGACGAAGCGGGAGCCCTGCTCGGACACCCTTATTACGTCGACGGCACCGTGATCGCCGGGCGGCGGCGTGGACGCGAGATTGGGTTTCCTACCGCCAATCTGCAAACGTCGAACGAGTTGATTCCACCACATGGTGTCTATGCGACGACGACGACGATCGATGGCGTCGTCCATGCGGGGCTCACAAACATCGGCATCCGTCCCACCTTCGGCGAAAAGGAGTTGACGGTCGAGACGCATCTGCTTCGGTATTCAGGCGACCTGTATGGGCGCTCTGTGCGCCTGGGATTCGTGCAGCGTGTGAGAGACGAACGTCAGTTTCCAGACGTCGACGCGCTGCGTGAGCAAATCGAAGCCGATCGGCGCGTGGCCGATCGGTTGTTCAGCCGGTTCTGCGTGTAGCGTGGACGCCAGCACTTTCGAATTCACCATCTCGGTTCCCCGCGACGAACAGTTCGTCTCGATGGTGCGCGGACTGGCGATGCAGGCGGCGCGCTACGCGTCGTGCGGCAACTCCGAAGCCGAGACATTCGCGATTTCAGTCGAAGCCGCCGTACACGCGTGTCTTGGCGAGGCATCTTCGGACGCCACCATCTCGGTGATCGTGCGCCGCGATGCCGGGCCACTCGAGTTCCTCATCGACGGCCGCACGGTCGCCGTCGAACCCTGACGCGCCGACATGCTTCGCCTCTACAACACCCTCACGCGGCAGGAGGAGGTGTTCGCACCTGCGCGCGACAACACCGTGCGGATGTATGCCTGCGGGCTCACGGTCTATGCGCGCGGGCACATCGGGAATTTCCGGACCTTCGTCTGCCTCGATGTATTGCGCCGCACGCTGAAATACCTGTGCGGACATGGCATCACGGAAGTCATCAACTACACCGACGTCGATGACAAGACGATAGCCGGCGCCCAGAAGGCCGGTATGCCGCTGCGCGAGTACACGGAGCAATGGATCGGCGCGTTCCGCTCCGACTCGGAGCTATTGGGCATCGAGACGCCGGAACAGAGCCCGCGAGCCACCGACGAGCCCAACATGCAGGCGATGTGCGACATGATCCTCGCGCTCGAGCGCAACGGTCACACCTATCGTCGCGACGGGTCGATCTACTTCCGGATTGAGTCGCTTCCAACCTATGGCCGCCTCGCTCGCCTCGATCACAACGGTCTCCACGCCGGTGCGCGCGTCGACGTCGATGAATATTCCAAGGACGACGCCCGCGATTTCGTCTTGTGGAAGGCATCCAAGCCCGGCGAGCCCGAGTGGGACTGCGGCGGGATGACGGGCAGGCCGGGATGGCACATCGAGTGCTCGGCGATGGCGCTTCGCCTGCTCGATGGCGCGCCGATTGATATTCACGCCGGTGGCGTCGACCTGATCTTTCCGCATCACGAAAACGAGATCGCGCAGGCCGAGGGCGCGACGAAGGAGACGTTTTCCCGCTTCTGGGTGCACGTCGAGCATCTCTTCGTCGAGAACGAGAAGATGTCGAAGTCACTCGGCAACGTCTACACCGTCCCCGACATCGTCGCCAAAGGATTTCGTCCGTCGGCGCTCCGGTACCTGCTGCTGTCGTCGCACTATCGGAAGCAGCTGAACTTCACCTGGTCGGGAATGGAGCAGGCCGAAGAGTCGCTCCGACGCGTGGTCGACTTTCTCGTGCGGCTCGACGGTCTGACAGCACAAGATGGCTCATCCGAAATCGCTGCCTCGGTCGCGAAAGCGCGGGAGGGGTTCAAGGCCGCGCTCGAAAACGATCTCAACACCGCCGCCGGGCTGGCAGCGCTGTTCGACCTCGTCAAGAGCGGTAATGCCGCAATCGATGCCGGCAAGATGAGCAACGACGACGCGGCGCTGGTACGATCGGCGATCGATGAGTTCGATCGCGTGCTCGGCGTCGTGTCGTTGCGTCGTGCAGAAGACGAGAAGCCACCGATCCCGGTGGAAGAGATCGAGGGCATGATCGAGGCGCGCAAGGCGGCGCGTCAGCGCCGCGACTTCGCCGAGGCCGATCGGATCAGGGTTTCCCTGGCCGAGCAGGGCGTGTTGCTGGAAGACGGACCGTCTGGCACCAGATGGAAGAAGAAATGAGATGACCGGGCCGGCCCTCAAGACCGCACTCCCGGGTCCGCGGGCGAAGGCGCTCATCGAGCGCGACGCGAAAGTCGTCTCGACGTCCTACACCCGCGACTATCCGCTCGTGATGGCGCGTGGGGAAGGCGCGCTCGTCGAGGACGTGGACGGCAACGTCTTCCTGGATTGCACCGCGGGCATCGCGGTCACCTCGACCGGCCATTCCCATCCGGACGTCGTGAAGGCGATCGTCGAGCAGTCGCAGAAGTTCCTTCACATGTCGGGGACCGACTTCTATTACGAGCCGCAGGTGCGCCTCGGAGAAGAGCTCTCTGCGATCGCGCCGATGCCTGGGCCGCACCGATCGTTTTTCGGCAACTCGGGAACCGAGGCCAACGAAGCCGCGATCAAGCTCGCGCGCTACTACACGAAGCGGCCGAACCTCATCGCGTTTTTGGGTTCGTTTCACGGCCGGACGATGGGGTCGCTCTCGTTGACGGCGAGCAGACTGACGCAGCGGCGTGGTTTCGGACCGCTCGTGCCAGGTGTGTTTCACGCGCCCTACGCGAACTGTTATCGCTGTCCGATCGGCCTCAGTCCCGACAACTGCGCCGCCGAGTGCCTGCGCTTCATCGAGGAACAGCTGTTCGTTCACCTCGTGCATCCGGAGGATGTCGCGGCAATCGTCGTCGAGCCGATCCAGGGCGAGGGCGGCTACGTGGTGCCGCCAAACGTCTTTCACGAGCGCCTGCGCGAGATTTCAACCAAGTTCGGCATGCTGCTCATCGTCGATGAAGTGCAGTCGGGCATGGGGCGAACGGGCAGGATGTTCGCGATCGAGCACACCGGCGTCACACCGGATGTGGTCACAATGGCCAAGGGCATTGCCTCAGGGTTACCGCTGGGCGTGATGACATCGCGATCGGAGATCGTGTCCTGGCCACCGGGCACTCATGCCAGCACGTTTGGTGGCAACCCGGTGTCGTGCGCGGCATCCCTCGCGACGCTCAAGCTGTTGCGCGAGAGTCTCGTGAAGAACGCCGAAGTGGTCGGTGCGCACATGATCGCCGGCGTCAGGTCCCTGATGGACAAGCATTCGATCATCGGGGACGTTCGAGGCCGTGGCTTGATGATCGGAGTCGAACTCGTTCGCGATCGGCAGACCAAGGAACGCGCCACCACCGAGCGCGACCGCATCGTCCACGAATGCTTCGAGCGCGGGCTGCTGGTGCTCGGCGCCGGTCAGAATGCCGTCCGCCTCTCGCCGCCGCTGGTCTTGACGACGGCGCAAGCGGATACCGCGATCGAGATCCTCGATCAGGCGATTAGTAGTGTCCGGCCGTAGGGCGGGTCCTGCCTTGTGGACCCGCCGATCGTGTTACGCGGGTGGTGGCGCCGTGAAATCACTGCTGAAGATCACGTATTCGATCATCCATGTGCCGTTGTTCTCGCGGAAGACCCACAGGAACTTGCCGCGATCGCGGCGCTTCTGCCCGCCATCTTTCGGCACGAGATTCAACCGGTAGTCGCCGCTGGCGAAGGCGAGCGTGCCCTGGCCCGAGACATCGGAAGACATAAGCTCCAGATCGGATGCGCCCTCCGCGAAACGATCGTCGTAGTACTGCTGAACGAACTGCCGCCCTCGCATCAGCGCCCGGTTCGGCGGCATGACGACGCCCGTCGTCGAATAGAGGGCGGCCGCCTTGGTCGAATCCTTGGCGTTGAACGCGATTCTCAGTTGCTCAATCAGTTTCGTGATGTTCTCGACGTCGGATCGGTCGAATTGCGGGCCCGATCGGCCTGAGCAGGCGGCAGTGCCGATCAGCGCCGCGCAGAGTGCGAGAGTCGCAATTCGTTTCATGGGTAACCTCCGTGCTCTGCATCGTAACTCGTTTGAGCTCGGAGGATCGAGTTCAGTCAGGCGCGTCGAATGCGTGCGGATAGACGACGACGTGCGGACGGCCGTCCTTGACGTCGACTGTCACGACGTCGAAGCGGCACGCCCGGTCGTGCAGGTTGTTGCGCGAGAGGTAGTCGATGGCCATCTGCGCGATGCGACGCTGTTTCCACGCTGTAACGGCGGCGGCGCCGCCGCCGAATTCGTCGCCGTCCCGGGCCTTTACTTCGACGAAGACGATCGTTTCTTCGTGATTGGCGACGATGTCGATTTCGCCGAATCGGGAGCGATAACGGCGCGCGAGAATTGCGTACCCGCGGCGTTCGAGTTCCGTGCAGGCGAGGTCTTCGCCCATTTTTCCGAGGGATTGCCGCTTGTCGTCTTCCATGACCCAAACGGATCGCACGTTCAGGGCCAGATCAACTCCAAAATTCCAACTCCCAATTCCCAAAATCGTCCTCGCTAGGTGAGAGTTGGGAGTTGGGAGTTTGGGGTTGGGTGTTGGGCGTTCTAGTCCTTGCCGCGCGTCTGAACGTAGACGAGACCGAACTCCGTTCCTTCTCCGCGCGGCTTCACCGAGACGATGTGCTGCTGGTGCTCCGGGCCGGCCACGAGCTGAAGGTCGCCACGCGAGAAAAGCTTTTCGCGGCAGACCGGGTGACCGTTGCGGTAATTCACATCCCCGCGGCACTCGGTGACGTCGCCGTAGGTTTTCAATTCGTTGCGATAGAAATCGATGATGCGATCCTGTGCGTCGGCGCTCTCGAACTTGGCAGCCAGCACTTTCACACCGAACAGCGAGTTGCCGACGTTGACGTCGGCGCTTTCCGGCGCATTCTCTTCCCGCAGAGGCTTGGCTCCGGGGTAGACGGCGAGGCCTATAGCGGGTGTGTCACCGTTGGTTCGAACGGACACGTTGCCAACAGGCGTCGTGATATCGACGTTAGCCTTGCCGTCGGGCGACTCGTCCTTGCGGACGTCCACGTTGCAGGCGGCAATTGGAAGGGCGACGGCCATCAGCGCGGCTGCGACGAAGAGCGATTGGATTCGATCCATGCCGAACAAGACGGCAGCCCCAGGTTCCAAGTTCCGAGTTCCCTGTTCCCCGTTCGTGTTCCGGGTTCCTCTTCCGCGTTCCAAGTTCCGCGTTCAGTGCCAGGTTCCCACCGGAATTACGGGAGTCTTTCGGGTGGGATCCCCAGGGCGAGGGCGATATTTCGCAGAGAGGTCTGCACCGCCCGCTGATTGTCGGGGCCGAAGCGGATGAGCAGCTTCTGCGACGGTGTCAATTTCTCCAGGGCTGGGTCGGCGAATCGATAGTTCACAGCCGCGCTCGGCTGGATCGGCACGCGCCCCTCAGGGACCGGAGTCTTGAGCAGCGTCACGATTGCACGTTCAAGCGTCTGATCGAAGGTCGAATTGGGAAGCCCGAGCTCCTTGTAGGCATCCTCGATTCGCGGCTTGAGCTGGCTGTACAGCTTTGCCGCTCCCTGCGGATCGATCGAGCTCGCGGCGGTTGCAAGCGGCAGATATCGCGCGTAGCTGCGGGAATTGATGGAGAGATCCTCACCGCGTCCCTCGACCTGGAACCCTCCGGAGGGTCTCAGCGCTGGCACTCGACCTGCGGCAGGTTCACCCGCTGCGATGTTGGTGACAACGACGGTGAAGTTGCGAATCAGGTTCTTCGTTGTGAGCCAGGCTGCGACGGCGGGGTTTGAGGAGAGTTCCTTCACCAACCCGCGCACGACATCGTCTGATTGATCGAGAGGCGGCAAATCGATCGGCGCCACATCGGCACCGAGTGGGGAAGCCGCGTCGGTCGGTGCCGGTGCGGGAGTTGCCGCCGGAGCGCTGGCGGGTGCGGCTGCACCTCGATTGCGGAAGACGAGGTATCCCGTGACCGCGACGGCAATCACGAGCACGCCTGCGGCGATCAGCTTCGGCCATGCCGGTGGCTCGTCGATCGAAGTCTTCACGACGGGTGTGTCGTCGGATGACTGCCGAAAATCGAAATCCTGATACTCCATGGGCGGGCACCTCGTGCTGATGCGACGACGCTGTACGATCAGACTCCGCGCGAGTGAGAACGGTTCGCTGAGAGGACAGTCGAGCCGCGCGCGCCGAGGGAGGAGTCCGATCGGATTATAGAGTAGGGGCAAGCAGTCCGCGTGTTGCTTGGGCTGGATCGGCTGTGGTACGCTACGAAGTCTGCGCGGGCGGGAATAACTCAGTGGTAGAGTGCGACCTTGCCAAGGTCGAAGTCGCGGGTTCGAATCCCGTTTCCCGCTCCAACCTCCGCTCATGAATACAGGCGGAGGTTGCCCACTGTAGCTCGCGCGGTGATGAACGCGAGCGAAGGTGGGCCTGTTGTGTGGTGCACGAGCGACGGCTGGCAAGCCACGCGAAGGATGTCCACTGTAGCGGCAACGCCGCGAAGGCGGACTGATGGCATCAATGATCAACTCATCACGCCGCGTACGTCGTGTCCGGGTCCAGCCGGACCACCGCTGTTGTAGCCGCATCTAGACGCGGCCGGATCATCCCCGTCACGAGAGTTCCAGCCGGCGCCGTCGCCAAGTGGTAAGGCAGAGGTCTGCAAAACCTCCATCCCCGGTTCAAATCCGGGCGGCGCCTCCAATCCTAAATTTAATTAACACTGTCACTTGCGGGAACCGAGGTTTCAAGCGATCCCGCGGATTCGAGACAGTTCGAGACAGTTACCACGAACAATCGCTCTTCGACCGCTTCGACGGCACTGCGGTGCGAGGCATCCACGACGTGTGTATAGATCCCGAGCGTCGTGGAAACGCTGGCGTGTCCGAGTTGCTCCTGCGCGATCTTCGCCGGCACGCGCAAGTCGTTGAGCAGAGACGAGTGAATGTGGCGGAACTGATGCCACGTCAGTCGCCCCAACCCGACTTCCACCGCGGCCGGCTGCAGGACTCGCTGGAGCAACTTCGCCTCGCGGAACGGTTGACCTTTCGTGTTGCTGAACACGAGGTCGTCCAGCCCTCGACGGATCGCCATCTCACGATGCCGTTTCAGTACGGCTACCGCGCGAGGGCCCAGCGGAATCGTACGTCGGGCTCGCTGTGTCTTGGGCGGTTGAAACGTACCCTCGAACACAGATTCCCGAACGGCGAGCGTACCGCCGTCTAGGTCGAGCGCGCTCCAGCGAAGCGCGAGCAACTCGCCGATCCGCAATCCAGTCGCCGCAATCAGGCTCACCATCGTTCGATACGGTTCCCGCAGGTTGCCAAGCAGCTTCACGAACTCATCACCAGCGATGATCGCCGGCTTTCGCTTGACCGCCTTCAGAGGAAACTTCACGCCTCTGGCAGGATTCACCTGCAGGTAGCCGTACTCGACTGCTGACTCGAGAACGCTTGCCAGCAACGTCCACGCGTTTCGAACGACCTGCCAGCCCTTGCCTTGTCGGAACTGGTCTGATACCCAGCCTTGAATTGCCAGCCGGTCGATATCGCGGAGCCTCCACTTCCGCCAGGCTGGTAACACATGAA
>Ga0070686_100002478_pt1 | contig 10164 bp, 6 predicted proteins | sample KBSS23LmetaG_FD_65654 | JGI IMG/M metagenome (GOLD analysis project Ga0070686, IMG submission 65654) | Switchgrass rhizosphere microbial communities from Kellogg Biological Station, Michigan, USA - KBS S2-3L metaG | ecosystem: Host-associated > Plants > Roots > Rhizosphere ...
GGTTGCTGGCAAAAGTCGGTGAACCCGTTTTACAACGACAGGGATGTCTATGCCGAACCGCAGTTGCTGGGAACATGGAATAATCCCAAAAAAGAAGGCGACGACACGGAAAAGTGGACCTTCGCCAAGAGCGACGCGGGCGATACGGTTTACGACGTGAAGGTCAAGGATGGGAATACGAACCTGGAATTCGATGGGCGCGCGTTTAAGATGGGTGGGAATCGTTTTCTCGATTTGTATTCGCGCAGCCACACGATCAGCGAAATTCCCGCGCATCATTTATTGCGGATCGATCGCCTCGATGGCGCGTTGCAACTGCAAATTCTCAGCATCGAATGGGTGCAGGAATATTTGACCGCGCATCCCAACGAACTCGCCAACGCCCGCGTGCGCGATCCCGATCATCCCAACGATCGCGACAAGGATGAAATTGTGCTCACCGCCTCGACGGAGGCGTTGCAAAAATTCGTGCAGGCGCACCTGAAGGATGAAAAATTCTTTGTCACCTTCGACGAATTGAAGAAAGTCGAAGGGAAATAACCATGGCGGATGCGTGTCCAATTTCGGAATCGAACGACGAGCGGCCAGCGAACGAAATGCTGCCGCTCGTCTATGATGAATTGCGCTTGCTCGCGCGGCACAAGATGGCGAACGAAGCGCCGGGGCAAACATTGCAGGCGACCGCCCTCGTTCACGAAGCCTATCTGCGCCTCGTGACCTCCGGCGAACGACCCTGGAAAAATCGCCGTTATTTTTTTGGAGCCGCGGCCGAGGCGATGCGGCGCATTCTCATCGAACGCGCCCGCGCCAAACACGCGGCCCGGCGCGGCGGCGGCGCGGCCAAGTTGGATTTGGATGAATTGGACATCGCGGCGCCGATGGAATTCGACGATTTGCTCGCGCTCGATTCCGCCCTGGAAAAATTCGCGGAGTTCGACGCCGAGAAAGCCGAGTTGGTGAAACTAAAATTTTTCGCCGGGCTGTCCACCGCCGAAGCCGCGACGTTATTGGGCATTTCCGAAGCGACCGCGAAACGCTATTGGGCCTTCAGCCGCGCGTGGTTGTTTCGACAAATGACCCGCGAGCAAAAACAAGCTTAGCAGGACCAATGGGGGGTGGGGGGGGTATCGTTTGTCAATGGGCCTTATTTCGCAAGTCGTTTATAATCAACGCTCCAGATTTGAATGTGACCCATCTGTTACCCTTCGGTGACCCTTAGCGATGGGTCACTTTTGGAAATAGCCTGTCCGGATCGAACGGACAGCGCACGGATCGAGGCCTTTCGAAGTTATGGAAAATTCAGAGGCAACAACGGCGCGGTCAGAATCGCGCGGCCGGCGGGTTGTTCGCTCTGCGCGTAGATGGTTTGCTCAAAGCGCCGCGATTCGATTCCGTGCGCGGTGACTTCGTCGTAAATGACTTCGAACTGGAATATCTCTTCGTTTTCGAGCGTGGCCACGGGCGTGCCGTCGATGCACGGGAATTCGGGGATCGTTATGTTAAAGCAAACGGTTTTTTCTTCGCCTGAAACAAAATCACCCAGGTTTACTTCGTGTCCTTCGAATCCGAGCGGTTCGATTCCTTCGCAAAATTGGAGCGCTTTGAGACGCAATCGCGCGTTGTGCGCCACCACCGGACGCAAACCCCCGAGTTCCGTCGCGACAATGCGATTCAGATCCGCGTCCGCCGTCACGATCGAGGTCCGGATGCCCTCCGTTGCGCCGTCATGGACGAAGGCTGGCGGCGTCGCATCCGTGATTAAAATAATTTTTCTGGGCAGATCGATGGGAGCGCGCCGCAGTTGTTCACGCGCGAGCAACCAACCGGAGGCGACATTTCCGCAGGTCGAAGCCGATTCGAGCGATTGAACGAAATGCGAAAACCCAGTGCGATCCGTCATTTGTCCCAATTCGTGAAAGCAATCGGCTTCTTCACCGAAGGCGACGAACGCAAACAAGGTGTGCTCGGGCCAGTGGCGAATGAAATTTCGGACGAGGCGGCGCGATGTCTCCGCTCCGCTCTTATCCCATACCAGGCAGATCGCGGCGGGGGTCGTGGCTGCGTCAGATATTTCGCTACCTTGCAATTGAATGGCGCCGAGAACGGGCCGTCCGGAGTTGGCGAGAACGAGCTGATGATCGAGCTTGGTTTCAATCTTCATGCGCGCACTTTAAAGAAGGGTGATTGACATCCGTTGTCACTCCGCCACAATTTTTTCGATCGCCTAATCACCATGCCTAAAGTCGCGCCCCAGCTTTATTCACGGCCGCCGATGGAACGAATGCTCCTCATCCACGGGCGGATCAAAAACGGAACTTTTCCCAATTGCCTGCAGCTGGCCGAAGAAATCGAAGTCTCCTCGCGCACCATCAAGCGCGATGTCGATTTCATGAAGGTGCGCCTGAATATGCCGATCGAATTCGACGCGCAAAAAAAGGGATACCGCTACACTGCGGAGGTAGAACAATTCCCCGCCACGCCAATCAGCGAAGCGGAAATTTTCGCGCTGCTCGTCGCGCACAAAGTCGTTTCGCAATATCGCGGCACGCCCTTCGCCGCGCCATTGCACGCCGCCTTTCAGAAATTGACCGCGCAAATGAACCGCGAAAATCCACTGCATCTTTCGCAACTCGACCAGGCGCTTTCATTCCATCCCTTCGCGCCGGACGACGCGGATTTGGAAGTCTTCGAAAAAATCAGCCACGCCATCGGGCATGGGCGTGCGTTGAAATTCGAATACCGCAAACCGGCGCGCAACGGCCAGGCCCGGAAAGTGTTGCCGTATCATTTGGCGTGCGTCGATAACCGCTGGTATCTGGTCGCGCACGATCTGGGACGCCACGCCCTTCGCACCTTCGCTCTCGCGCGCATTCGTCAACCAACCCTCCTCGCGACAACCTTCGAGCGCCCACGCGATTTCAATATTGCGAAATATCTCAAAGGCAGCTTTGGCATTTTCACGGGGGAAGACGATTTCGAAGTGGTGATCGATTTCGACGCGTGGGCCGCGGCGCTGGTGCGCGAACGCAAATGGCATCCCACCCAACAAATCCAGGAACTCGCGGGCGGCGGGCTTCGCCTGACCTTGCGCCTGAGCAATCTGCCCGAAATCGAACGCTGGGCTTTAAGCTGGGGCGCCCATGCCACGATCATTCGCCCGGAGGCTTTGCGCGTGAATTTGCGCAAAATCGCGGCCGACCTTTCCGAACGGTACTACGTCCAACCCGCGCCCGCCGCCGCCATCGATGCCCGCCAACAGCCTGGATTGCCGCTTTTTGCCTGATTTCGGCTCGCGCGCTGGCGCTCTCTGTGCTAAATATCCTCGATTCGGCGCGGGACGCAAAACCGGGATGGAGCCCGGTAAAGGCATGATTGCGACCAGTCGATTCCCAAAAAAACGATATGATTTTGCCGAGCCGTTCCGCGCTATGGAAGACCGTCCTCCTGGTCTTCATCGCCGGATTGTGCCTTTTTTCCGACACCGATTTCAAAGTTAAGCCTGCAAAAATCACTTCGTCCAAAAGCGTCCCGACCGCCCCGCGCATCATTCAACCCGCGGATTCGTCCGACGCCAATGAATCCGAAATCTCCGCCTGGCAATTTGGAACGCGTTGGGCGAAGCCAACCGATCCCGTCCTGCTCGACTTCGTGCAATGGACCGATCGCTACCTTTCCGCAACTTCGACGGAACGCGCCGCCCTTGTTGACGAAGGCATTGTCCTGGCCAAACAACGGCGCGAACGCGTCGCCAAAATAATTCGCACGCAACCCAAGCTCGCGCTCGCGCAAACGCCGCCCTACTCGGTGCGCAGCCAGCTTCCCAAAGAGATCACCGACCTCCTCGAACAACGCTTCACGGGCAAAGGCGATTTCCTCGTCCTCGGTCGCACCGGCGCGCAACCGGGCAATTCCATCTCGCGCCGCGCTTCCATCCAGGGCGAGAATTTCGAAGCGTCCGTTTATGGCGATCGGCTCGCGCAACGTTCCGCGCGCAACATTTCCCTCCACGGCGTGGCGCTGGATGGCTCCATCGCCCTTAGCGACAGCCCTCTCCGCGCCCTCGAAGAAGGCGAGCCAATTCCCGCCGACAAGCCGCTGGCCGCAAGTTCGTGCGTCGTCTCGGGCCTCCCGACCGAACCAACGGCGAGCGGTCCGCGCAAAGGAACGGTGGCCGCGATGAGCGGCGACAAAGTTTATTGGCTCTGTTGCGGCGGGCACTTGCGCGCTGCGGCGGACGGCGTCACAAAGGACGAATCCCAGGGCCAAATTGCCTTCGACGGCACGAACACCTTCGGCCCGCATTCGTTGCTCGTGATCCTGGTCGATTTCTCAACGTTGCCCGGCGGCTCGACGACCGTCGATGCGGCGCGTCCGGTCCTCGACGCTGTCGATACCTTCTATCACCAGAATTCGTACGGGGATTTTTCCTTTGCGACCAAAACGATCACGCCCGTCCTGAGGTTGCCCCGCACCAGTTCCGCGTACTTCAATAGCTCGACCGGCGACACGTCGCTTCTCGATGACGCCCGCAACGCCGCGCGCACGGCCGGATTCAATCCCGACAATTTCGACTTCGACCTCGTGGCCTTTTCGAACATCGGTTTTCCCTGGCGCGGCCAGGGCTACGTTGGCCTCAAAGGCGCCTGGGTCCAGGGCAACGGAAACTTCATCGGTGACGTCCTGGGCCACGAACTCGGCCACAATCTGGGCGTCTGGCACGCCAACGCGTGGACCTCTCCCTCCATCATCGGCGACGGCAACCCGCAACAATTCCATCGCGAGTACGGCGACCTCTTTGACGTCATGAGCAATGGCTCGAATTTTCCGTTCGACCATCAGAACGCCAATTTCAAATTCATTCTCGGCTGGCTGCCCAGTTCCTACGTCGCCACCGTCGCGAGTTCGGGAACCTATCGTATCTATGCGCACGATGAAAATTCCCGCATCAGCGGCCGCAAGTACGCCGTGCGCATTCCCGTCGGGATTTCGATCGGCGGCGAACTCGAAGATTATTGGATCGAACTCCGCCAACTTTTGGCGCCGCGCTATCAATCCACCGCGAACGGGGCGATCATCCAATGGGGCAACGACGTCGGCACCCAATCCGCCAATCGGCTCCTGGACATGAGTCCGGAGACCGCCGATTTATCCGACGCCCCGCTCGCGGTTGGGCGAACTTTTAAGGATGTCGATCGCGGCGTGGAAATCACGTTGGTTGCCAAGGAAGATTCGGGCGTGGACGCCCATATTGATCTGCAAATCAATGTCACCCTGCCTCCCGTCCTGCCGCTCGACGAAGCGCTCGACACGACGAACCTGGCCTGGACCACTTCTGCCAATGCCTGGGCGGGCGAACACGGCATCAACCACGATGGCGTCGATGCCGCGGCCTCTCCGGCCACGCGCGATAACGGCGAATCCTATTTCGAAACCACCGTCAACGGTCCGGGCGGAATTTCCTTTTGGTGGAAAGCCTCGACCGAACAAGACTTCGATTACCTCCGCTTTAAGGTGGATGGCGTCGAATTCGCGAGCATTTCCGGCGAGGTGGATTGGGAACAACACGCCTACGAAATCCCGGACGGCACGCACGTCTTGCGCTGGACTTACACCAAGGACGCCACCGGCAACGGCGGCGCCGATCGCGCCTGGGTTGACCAGGTTCAATTCATCGTTGGCGATCGCGCCCCCTTCATTAATGTCCAGCCCGCTCCCCTGACCATTTCAGTCGGCGACACCGCGCACTTCCAGGTCCAGGCCGGCGGCAGCGAACCGTTGCGCTACCAATGGAAGCACGGCACAACCGATCTTCCAGCGGGGACCAACTCCACCCTCAACATCACCAACGCCCAGGTCGCCGACGCCGGGCAATATTCGGTGACCATCACCAACGCGATTGGGAAGGCCACCAGTTCCAGCGTGCTTCTGACCGTCCTGCGCTCGGTGCCCCTCAATGAAGCTCTCGATTTTGTTTCTTCCTGGGAAACCTTCGGCGCGGCGCCGTGGCGGGGCGAAACCGACATTAGTTCCGACGCTGTGGATGCCGCTCAATCCGGCGCCATCGCCGACGGCAAATCCTCGTCCCTCGCCACCACCCTCGCGGGCCCCGGCAATTTTTCGTTTTGGTGGAAAGTTTCGTCCGAAGAAAAATTCGATGTCCTGACTCTTTATCTGGATGGCGAACCGATCGATAAAATCTCCGGCGAAATCGATTGGACGCAGAAATCCGTCCTGATCCCCAACGGCTCTCACCTCCTTCGTTGGACCTACGCCAAGGATCAAAGCCTCGGCAAAGGCGCCGATGCAGCGTGGGTCGATCGCGCCCAATTCGAGCCCATTGCGAACCTGCCCGCGAGCATCAAACTCCAGCCGGTCAACCAGGCCGTCAGCGTGGGCGGCACAGCGATCTTCCGTGTGGGTTATGCTGGGAGCGATCCCGTCGTCTTCCAATGGTTTCTCAATGACAAACCGCTCGATTCCCGTCCCGGCTTAACAGGCGTCAACTCCGCCGAACTCACTGTCTCCTCCGTTGCCAGCGACGACGCCGGCAAATACACAGCGCTCGTCAAAAATTCTTTCGGCCAGGAAATCAGCCTGCCGGCCGTCCTCTCCATCGTTCCCCTCAGCCTCGCCGACGCCGTCGATGAATCGGCCCACGCCTGGACCACCGGCGGCGAAGCTCCCTGGAGCGGCATCGTCACCAATTCCCACGACACCATCGATGTCGCCGTGAGTGGCGCGATTGGCAACAACACGAACTCCTGGATTCAAACCGAGGTTAACGGGCCCGCAACCGTTTCGTTTTGGTGGCGGGTTTCTTCCGAAACCAATTACGACTACTTTTCCCTCCAAGTCGATGCCGTCGAAATGCGCACGATCTCCGGAGCCTCAGGCTGGCGCCAGGAAGCCATCAACATCGGCGCCGGACTGCATCGCGTTCGCTGGATTTACCAAAAAGATTCCAACAACAACATCGGCTCCGACAAAGCCTGGCTCGATCAAGTGCAGATTATCAGCGCCCCCGCCGGACCACAAATCACAGGCCTCGCCCTTAACGCGAATGGCCTGACCGGCACGATCAACGGCTTGCAAGGCGCCCGCTACATTCTCGAAGTGTCCAGCGACCTCGTCCAATGGACTCCGGTTGCGACGAATGACATCACCTCCGCGACGATGCCTTTTACGCGCAGCGCCACCAAAACCGCCGAATATATCCGCCTCAAGATCGAGTAACCTCCCTGGACCGGAAGGACGTGCGACGCTTATCTTTCCCGTCTCTCAATTTTGGGCTCGCGCCGGATTACAGACTGGAAATTCCTGAGTCTGGTTCTTTTTGCCATATGGGGGAGTTTCGTTTAGGATCGGGCCGTCCATTGATGTTCGAAAAACTGTCCAAAAAAGTCGGACCGGTTCCGTCCAGTCGCAATCGCATTGCGGTGGGTGTCGCGGGCGGCATCGGCGTTTTGATCACCGGCTACATCGATTGGCTGACGGGGCCGGAGTTGGCGGCGTCGATTTTGTATTTGTTCCCGGTGGGGATTTGCGCGTGGCTCAGCGGAAGGACCTGCGGGACCCTGATCGCGGGGTTGTCGGCGATGGTCTGGACGGCGCTGGATACTCTGGATGGCAGGCCGTATTCGAGCGCGGTGATGCCATTTTGGAACGGGTTGGTGCGGTTCGGGATTTTTTTGCTGGTGAGCCATCTGCTCGCGTTGGTTAGGGATTTAACGCTGAATTTGCATCGGTTGGTGGACGTGCGGACCGCGGCGTTGGAGGCGGAAATGCGGCAGCGGAAAGAGGTGGAGAAGGTGGTCACGGAGATCAGTTCGCGCGAACAGCAACGGCTTGGGCACGAATTGCACGATCAGTTGGCGGGCCATCTGACCGGGCTGGCGTTTTTGGCGAAGGCGGTTTCGGAAAGCCTGGATCGGCGTGGGTTGCCGGAAGGTTTGGAGGCGCGGAAGTTGGTCGAGTTTCTCAATCAGGCGATCAAACAGTTGCGGGCGTTTTGTCGATTGCTGGCGCCGGTGGAAAGCGGGAGCCTGGAACCGGGGCTTTCGCGGCTCGGGGCGGAGATCGAAACGGCCTTTGGAATCACCTGCATTGTGCAGACCCCTAAGGATCCGCCAAACATTGGACTTGACCGGGCCCGCCTTCTCTACAGCATCGCACAGGAGGCTGTGCGCCGAGCGGTTGAAAAGCGCATGGCCAAACAGGTAGAAATCTCTCTCTCTCAAGTGGACGGACATCTGAAGTTGGTGGTCGCCGATGATGGCATGCCTCCCGATGCGCCTGCGAACCCGCAGGACCAGGAGCTGGGCGTGCGCATTATGCGGTATCGCGCGGAAACGTTGAGCGGCAGCATCCAGGTGGATCGGTCGCCGACAGGAGGATCGTGCATCACGTGCCTGGTTCCCTTGCAGCTTTCGCCGGAGAGTGAGCCATCCAAACTTGAGACGGCCCTGCCATGAACGGAGCTAAAATTCGAGTTTTGGTGGTGGACGATCATCCGTTTTTTCGCACGGGCATCACGCAATGGTTGAATCGGCAGGGCGAAATCCTGTGCTGCGGCGAAGCGGAATCGATCCAAACCGCGCGCAAAGCGATCGGGGATTTGAAGCCGGATATCATTTTGCTCGATTTGCATTTGCCGGATGGAGATGGGCTGGATTTGTGCATGGAGCTGGCGCAAGGCTCTCCGGGGTTGCGGATCATTTGCCTGACGCATCGGGATGAAAACACGTTCGCGCATCGGGCTCTGCGGGTGGGCGCGCGGGGTTATGTGATGAAGTCGGAAGCGACGGAAACGGTGTTGAACGCGATCATGACGGTGATGAAGGGCGAGATTTTTGTGAGCCGGCAGGTGGCGGCGCGGGCGTTGCATAATTTGTTTCCAGACCCGGCGTCGTCATCGCCGAATATCGCGAAGTTGTCGGATCGCGAATTGCAGGTGTTCCAATTGATCGGGGCGAACTGCGGGAATCGCGAAATTTCCGAGACGTTGAAGATCAGCCCGAAAACGGTGGAGACGTATCGCGAGCGGTTGAAGGAGAAGTTGAATTTGATCGACGGCAGCGCGTTGACGAAGGCGGCGACGCATTGGGTGGAACATGGGACTTTGGGGAATGAATAAGGGCGTGTTCGCGCCACGCTGGAGCGTGGCGGTCCCGGCGGTAAGGGGTGGCGTCGTAATCAGTTTCAGGAGAAGCACCCGATAGTAAGTAGTGGAATCCTGTATATGTTGTCATTGCTTCACGCGCACGTGTCAGGCACGGCGTGGTGAGGCGTCTCAGAGAGAGAGACAGAGACGCGGACAGACAAAACAAAACACTGGGCGGGCAGCGGGTGCTGCCCGCTTCTCTTTGGTAACGACGCGCCGATCTCAAAAAGGTTTCATCCCAATTTCGCGCCGGAATTCGTTCGTTGGAAAAACGAAACGAAAAGGCCCAGTCTCGGAACAGTCGAGACTGGGCCCACTGGTTACTTCCGGTCTTGCGACCGAATTTCCTGACTGAAATAAGAACGGGGATTGGACATTGAATCGGTGACGAGGAACCCTACGCATGGTCTGGCTCGGGAACCAAACCCTCTCTCTAGCGCTTCAGGAACCACAATCACCAATCCGAACCGCTCTTATCTCTTTCTCAGGCCCTTTTGGGGGCATTAGAAAAGGAACGAAAGCGATGCTGCTCCTGACGGGGGAATTTACCATAGGGGATTTGTACTGATTCGCAGTGAGGGTAAGAAACTGGCTTCTTTCTGTTTTTGTAAGGTGTTGATTCGATGGAATTTACGCCTCCTTCTATTGGAGTTCAAAAGGTTACAAGATTTGTTTTCATGACCGACGAATGGACCTTGTTTCGTACGTTTAAACCGGGGATACTCCCCCTAATACCAACCATGAATCTGCGCATTATTTTTTCTGTTGTGCTGGGGGGCGGACTATCGGTCGTTGCCGCGCAAACGGATGCGAAGCAGTGGCACATGGATTTTTTGGCCGGGGAGGTCGCGCGATTGGAAAAACAGAGTCTGGACGATTTTGCGACCGCCGACGGGCGCGAGCGGCGGAGGCAGCAGGCTTTGGATATGTTCGGACTGTCGCCGATGCCGGCACGAGGCGATTTGCATGCGACGATCACGGGGCGCGTTGAAGACGAGACGGTC
>Ga0070686_100002479_pt1 | contig 10161 bp, 11 predicted proteins | sample KBSS23LmetaG_FD_65654 | JGI IMG/M metagenome (GOLD analysis project Ga0070686, IMG submission 65654) | Switchgrass rhizosphere microbial communities from Kellogg Biological Station, Michigan, USA - KBS S2-3L metaG | ecosystem: Host-associated > Plants > Roots > Rhizosphere ...
GAGCTCATAACCATTGCCACCGAACCGGCAAATGCTTTTCCTCCCGCAACCGAAAGTTGATTTGAGAAGACAACGCCGACGCCACATACGCCGAGCACCACGCCCGCAATTCTCGCCGGGGTCATTCTTTCCTGTGGCAGATAAAAATGGGCTATGACGAGACCAAAAACCGGGATAGTGGCTTGCAACAACGCGGCGAGGCCCGAGGAGACGAACTGTTCACCCCAAAAGATCAGACCGTAATTAAGACTAAACGATAATATGCCCGTGACGACCAACAACCACCATTCAGCGCTGCTCGCCGGAAACGACACGCGCCGGATCCCGATAATGGCGGAAAGAATGATGACGGCAATTACGAAACGAATGCCTGCGAACGTGAGCGGTGGGAGATCATTTAGACCAATCTTGATGAAGAGCCACGTCGAGCCCCAGATAAGACAGAGAACCAGCCAAACCAAACGAGATTTCATTCAGGGAGACTTCTCCATGCGTTCCGGGTCTTCAACAGAAGCGGCAAGTAGAGACAGAGTTCTACTTGCCGGCTTCTAGTCAATTCAACGTAACACGACTAGCTCTGCGGATTTTCTAACTTGATGATCGCAAAGGCGGCGCCTTGCGGGTCTAACAAGATCGCAAATCTGCCGATGCCAGGAATATCATCGGCGGGCTTCATTACATTCGCGCCGAGTTCAGTGGCCTTCTGAACCTTCGCGTCACAGTCATCGACCGCAAAATACACCAGCCAGTTCGGAGGAATCGGTCCCATATCAGGTGTCATCTTGAACATACCACCGTTAGGACGAACTCCGTTGAGGAACATCGTGTACTCCATCGGACCAAAGTTCATCACATTCTTGGTCCAGCCAAACACGTTCGAATAAAAATCACCCGCCTTGGTCGTGTCTGTCGTCATCAATTCATTCCAACAGAACGAACCAGGGACGTTAGTCACACCTGCGCCTTTATTGTCCTTCGCTTGCCAAATAGAGAACACAGCTCCAGCTGGGTCTTGGATGACAGCCATGCGTCCCAAAGTAAAAACATCAAAAGGTTCCTTGATGATGGTTGCACCGGCTGCCTTGGCTTTCTCAGCCGTTTCGTCGGCGTTGTCGACGGACACATAACTCATCCAATGTGGGGGGACGCCCTGAGCTTTCATCTCGGGCATCAGTTCATACAACGCGCCGACATCTTTGCTCCCAAGCCTGAGAATCGTGTAGACCATGCCAGGTCCCATCGGATGATCTTCGAATTCCCAACCAAACAGTTGCGTATAAAACTTCTTTCCGTCTTCGCCAACACTGGTACCTAGCTCTATCCAACAGAATGTTCCGGGTTTGTATTCAACCGCTTCCTGCATTCGTGCTTCACTCATGTTCTTCAGTTCTCCTTGTTACAACGTTCGCACTGCGATCGGGTCGTGCGATTATGGTAAAGGATCCCTGACTGGCGTCAGGTGGGGAGATGTATTCGATGTTTGGGCACGGACACGCGGGGCGCGGCCGTGCTCAAACGCTTACTAGAGCACGCAGTAATCCGTCAGACTCTTTGGGAAAGCGTTAATCTACCATGCATAGCTTACTGAGAGAAATGCAAACGCTCGTCACTGAGACAAAGTTCCTTGCGCTGTTTTAAAGTGCGGCCGCCAAGATTTGAGTTTGGAATAACGGCGCAGCGGGCAGATACGGACGGAACCTCATGGATCATCTTGAAAGACTTCGAGCACCGGCCACCGCTCTGATCATTGCTGCCAGCTTAAACGCGATGATTGGGCTACTCGCGCTTCTTGGAGGCCTGGTGCGGCTCTCGGGATTAAGCGGCAGCGAGCAACTCCCCACCGACGAAGCAGAGCGTATTGGTTACGTATCGTCTACTGTAATCACCTACTGTATTTCGCTGTTAAGTCTGTTGCTCGCACCCTTGATCATTTACGGCGCGGTTCAGATGATGCATGGCAAGAAATACAAGATGGCGCGCGTCGCTGCGATTGTGGCGATAAATCCGTTTACATCGTGTTGCTTTCTGGTTTCGATACCGATGGGTCTCTGGGCGATGATTCTGTTGGGAAAGCCGGAGATCAAAGCAGTCTTCGCCAGCGATGCGTCGCATCGAAACAGTCTCCCGCCGCAGCCACCTCAAAGTTGGTAGCGCAAAAGAAACCGGAAGCACGTGCTTGATGTGAAGATAAGGAAGGCAAAAACGAAATGCGCCACCTCCAGCAAGCTGAAAGCGGCGCAATCCGTTTTCCTAAATGATAGCCGAAGCTATCTCTTAGGATGGTAGCCAGAGCATGTACACACTCAAGCCACCGAATTTGTATCCCGATGATCAACTGGCGGTCAGTTTAATCTCCGGTCAGCACTCGAATTGTTTTCACAAGTCTCGCATTCTTGCGAACGCGGTGCCGTTAGGTTTTTGTTTTGGTGGCTTTTCCTCCACCGCCGGTTACGATCCGGCAACGAAGCTCAACTTACGTCGAGCTGCTTCGCCCCCTTCGGCGGGTCCTCTCCAAAGGGTCCCACTCGTTTTTATCCGAGTGGCTCAAAAAAGTCTTGCGACCTTTTCTAGCTGAACCTTTCGGTTCCGACTAGGGCGTCACTAGAATCGACAGCCGCCTGTCTTTTCTCTCGCTCGGGCGTCACCACCCGATTGCCGTCCCTTTGTCCGTCTCGAAAGCCGCAACCTTCGTGACAGGGAGGTTTATACTCCTGTCACTGTTTTAGATCAAATTTTTGTGTGTTTTATTTTTTCGAATTCGCGGAAAACTTTTTCGATGTTGGACCATCACCGAAACAACTCGTGTAATCTGAACACTTACAAGGTGCGTCTGCTTACTCATTTTTTAATTCACCTATAACTGATCGAACCCGCGACTTAACGTGGTTCAGTTCTTCTTCGTCGGAATATTTCGTGCGCGGCCAAAAAAATCCTTTCAACCCATCTTTCTTTCGTCGTGGTACTACGTGAACATGAAGATGAGGCACACTTTGACTAACACGATTGTTCATCGCGACGAACGTTCCCTCGGCATCCATCGCTCGTTCAACTGCCCGTGAAAGCAGCTGAACATTCCAAAAAAAAGTCGGAACCATTGCTGAGGGTAGATCGACGAGAGTTTCGAAATGCTGCTTCGGTATCACCAGCGTGTGTCCCGGAAAAAGCGGTCGGTGATCGAGAAATGCGAGCGTGGAATCGTCTTCGAAAACGATCGGACTGTCCAACCTACCGTCAACGATTTTGCAAAACACGCATTCTGCAGTAGTCACACCAACTCCTCTCGAATTAAAAAGTATGAAGGACCACCGTGAATTATACCGGTGGTCCCTCTAGTCGCGATTCGCACCAAACCCTTTAGTTTGGTGCGCCTAATACTTCATCGAAGCCCGGCCGAATAAACGCGCGCGCATTCGGGAACTCCTTTTCGACGCGTCTTCTCAGGCGTTCGAGTTGCAGAAGAAGCGGAACGATTGATTCAGATCTTTCAGGCATTGCCAACTGCATCAATCGCCAGGCGCTGATTGACCGATCGATTCCCACCAGCGCAACTTTCGCAGATCCGTCGGAGTCTTTTGGATAATCTGCTAGTTCGGTATCCATTTCCTCTAGTTCATCACTTCGCGACGACAGTGCGCGTATGCTCTTTACGGCAATTTGATACTGATACCAGTGAATCACGTCGGCAGCGTCCTCAAACTGTTGCGATTGTTCCAGTTCTTTCTCGTCTGGTGGAAGATCGGTGACGGCGGTCATCGTCTCGTCCAATCCTTTGAACCATTCGGTGACGTCCGCCGCATATTTCTTTGCGGCTGACGACAAGCGATGCCTCGACGCTCGGTCCAGCCGCCGCTCATCGTTCTTGAACGCTTCTTCATCCACCTGGGTAAGATCGACTCCGGCCTCTTCGGCCCATTCAGTCAGCATCTCCTTAGTCTCTTGAAAGATTCTGCCGAGCTTGTCCCAGAAAGCCTTGTTTTGAATGTCTCGGCTTTCGGGCGAGTCGTCAGGGTCCTCCTGTTCGGTTGCGTATAGCAGACATCGCGACGTGAACTGACATTTTTCACACCAGCGATCGCAGTAGTTGTAGATACCGGAAATTAGATCGGGATTAGCCGCTAATTCGGTGAGGGTTAGTCTATTCATGATGTGTCTCCTGAAAATGAGGATTTAAGGTGGCGGCATTGTAATGTAGGATGGCGGGAAAATGACAGCGGATTTCAGCAAGCACTTCGCCAATATTTTTCACCAACTCGAAAGGTTCGGATTGCTGCTCGTATCAGATCAGAATTTTCCAAGTGTCGCCTATACAATCGCCCAGAAGCAGCGCAAAGGATCCTGGTGGTCCTATCCTGAAGCGCACACAATATTCGCTGTAAATAGCATGCTGGACGATCATCCCGATGTGCTGATTATGAAGCTCATCTCGGGGAAGGTGACGTTCGTTCACAGAGAGCTTTGGGGACGCATTTATTCAATCGCCGTTGCTCGTGAGAACTGGCAAATGAAACCACTATCATCAGCCGCAAGAGCGTTGCTGAAAAGAATAGACGCTGACAAAAGCATCGAGACCGGTGTGCTGGGAAAAAAATTCGAGCCAAAGCCAAACAATGCGGCGCGAGAACTAGAGGTTCATCTGTTAATCCATACGAAGCAGGTGCATACACCGACCGGCGCACACGCAAAGATTTTGGAGACGTGGGATCAATGGGCTAAAGCAGCGGCGTTTAGAGGACGATCGAAAGATCCGGTGGCGGCGCGCCGGTCTCTCGAAAACAGGTTGCACTCAATCAACGCTGAATATCCAAATAGGTTTGTTCGATTTCCATGGCCTCCGAATGTGTGATTCGACGATGAGTACGTTGGTCAGTATCCAACCACGCTCAGTGTCGAACAGTCAGTAGCGAAACGCGGTAGCGTCTGGTCGGCGTCCGGTTTACTCGATCGTGTGGCAAAAGCAGACCCGACGCTATCGCGTTTCGGTACTGACTGTTCCCCACTATGAAGCGCTTACATAACATGCGATTTAGAACCTTCGTTCAGGTCAATTTCCTCTTACTGTTCTTTTCCTGGTGTTCACTCGCAAGCGCACAACAGATCACCAGCGCAGCGAGATCTCTGACTTACGGCTTCGTGAGTCCAAACACTCGTGAAGGCTTAAAACTTGACGACGCCATACGCGGCTTGCATTCAGCCGAAGAAGGAACGCTGATCAGACGTGCACGCAGTCTTGGTTGCGTCGCACGTTCGAAAGTTGAGACTTACAAGGCGGTTGGTTCGTGGAGCGATGGAGCTGAACACTCAGTCTTATTGAGGTCGACTACTGACACTCCTACAGTGCGTTACATAGTTTCAGTACTCGGTCGGAACAATCAGCAGAAAGCCGCACTCTATTTTCATTCAAACTCCGCCGGGTCAGCTAACATATACATACTGAGACTACAACGCGGCAGAACTATGCGCAGTTTGGCAAGTCTACTTGATCAGGCAGGAATTGAATTTCGCACTCTGGTTCCGACCAAAGCGAGCGTTCTTGTATACATTGTCGATTTGAAGCGAGAGATGCGTACCAAGGTTCTAGCTGCCGCAACGAAACTCAAAGCACACGTCACGTCTAGACGAGGTACAGCTGAGTTCATTGGTGATGACTCAAGCCGTGACAAGGCGAAGGAGATTTTTGAGAATGAAATCCGGAATTACGAGTCGCAGAATTCCGCGCTGATAACTAAATGCCGCGTCCGGAGCAGTTCTGTTCAACCTTAGCGAAACTTCAGGTCCACAGTTCAACGTCCAAGACGTCAGCGCTCAAGGTCCAAGGTAACAACTCAAGCTGAGATATTTGCAAGTCAGAAAGGGTGGTTTATCCCCGCTCACTCTCACTTACTCTCAACGTTGACTAGAAGCGACATTGAGCGGGGGTAAACCGCCCTTCCCTACCTGCAAGTATCTCAGCTTGAGTTCTTTCGCTAAGCTTGGCGCATTGATGCTTTTGCACGTTGCATTATTTAACCCGAGTTGGATCTCTTAACGAAATCTTGACTTAGACTCCGTTGCTCGCATAGAACCCCAATTATGAAATCAACTGCACCCTGTTTTGCCGCGACGGTCAAGGCTGCACTCGCATTGTTACCACCGCCCGGCGGAAATCGCTTTGCACCAGTTTTCGAACATGGCTCGCTGCTGGTCGAGATTTATGCTCCCCGAGGTCGCGATCCACAACAACGACACACCCGTGATGAGGTTTATGTCGTTGCTACCGGCAGCGGTGAATACGTCTGCGGAGATGCACGACAAAAGTTCGGCGCCGGAGATGTGCTGTTTGCTGCAGCCGGAGTTGAACATCGGTTCGAAAACTTCACGGACGAGTTTGCAGTTTGGGTAATCTTTTATGGACCAGAAGGTGGCGAAGCAGGAGGCAAATAGAACGGTGGCGAAACTTGAATCAAGTGCGGCCTGTTTTCCTGTAGCTGACGTTGGCGCAACCATACGTTGGTACGAAGAGCAACTCGGTTTTAAATCATTTCCCTTCCCACAGAACCCGCCATACGTGTTCGGAATTCTGCAACGCGACGACATCGAGATCTTTTTGCAGCTGGTGAACAACTACCAGAAGCCTGACTTGTACAGGAGTCGAGGTGGAGGCGTTTGGGACGTTTACATTCGCATGCGCGGCGTGAAGGAACTCTACAACGAAGTGAAAGATAAACTCGAAATCATGATGCCGCTACGCAAACAGCCGTACGGGGATTGGGAATTTGAAGTGAAGGATCCCAATGGCTACATTCTGGTTTTTAGTGAGTTGGTTCGAGCGGACTGATGTACGAAGAGATCCGAGAGGTTTATGACGCATTTGCCACGTACCCCAAACCGCAGGTACTGGAGGCGTGCGACCATTGTTGGTCGGAGACACACAAACAAGACTTGTTGAGTTGTCGGCTGGAAGAGTTAACTCCTGAGCAGCTCCGGAAGTACGCATTTGACGCCTTCTTCACGATAGGCGATGTCGCGGATTTCAAATACTTCCTTCCTCGAATATTCGAAATCACCGTTTCCGACGACGCCTGGTACGTGGATCCTGAGGTAGTCCTGGCGAAACTTCAATTGGCGGAGTGGAGCAATTGGCCTCAGAATGAAAGAGTCGCGGTTGAAAGTTTGCTGAACAAGAAATTCGCGACCTTGATCAAGGATCCGGACGCAGAGGGTCCGGACATCGACAAGTGGATCTGTGCGCTCGGACGCTGTGTCGCTGACATCTCGCCTTATCTTGAACTACTGCTGAAGGAAGCGTCAGAAGAGAAGCTCTTGAGTTTCATGGAGTGGAACCAGACAGCACTCACGGAAGGAACACTGGCTAACGCTTTTTGGGATTCCCCCGCCAACGAACGCAGATTACTGGACTGGATTAAAAGTCAACCTGTGAAAGCCTCGCTGAAGGAAAACTACTAAAACCTCAATTTGGCTTTACTTCCTTCTTAAACTGCGCCAACGGAAGCGCATTCAACACCTCGCCTTTTCGCACCCAGCCTCGACGCGCCATCGCCACACCATACTTCACGTTGTGCAATGCGCCAGTTGAATGCGCATCGACAGAAATCGTGAACTTAATTTTTCTCTTGCGCGCTTCCCTCACCCAACGCGGTTCCATATCTAAACGATACGGGTCGCCATTGATTTCAACGGCAGCATTCGATTCAGCTATCACGTCCAGGATGCGGAGCATGTCACAGTCGAAAGGTGGACGACTCTGAATCAAACGGCCCTGGGCATGTCCCCAAATCTTGAAGACTGGTTGCTGCATTGCCGTGATCACTCGACGCGTCATCTTCGCTGAGTCCATCTTGTAACGAGAATGGACGCTCGCCACGATGACATCAAACTTTTCTAACACCTTGTCGGGATAATCGAGAGCGCCGGTGGCTAGAATGTCAGACTCAGTGCCGCGCAGAATCTTGACCTTAACTTTCTCCTGCACGGCATCAATCTCTTCCCATTGGCGTTGCAATCGGTCGAGTTCAACACCACCGGCGTAAAAGGCGGTTGGCGAGTGATCAGTAATAGTGATGTACTGCATACCCATCGCTTGCGCCGCAAGGGCCATCTCTTCAATCGAATGTTTTCCGTCTGAATAAGTCGTGTGGCAATGGACCATGCCGCAAATGTCCGCCAGTTCGATTAAATCAGTCGGCAACTTATTCTTCAGCGCTGCTTCGATCTCTCCATTATCCTCGCGCAATTCGGGCGGGATGTATTGAAGTCCGAGTTGATGATAGACCTCGGAATCGCCGTTCACATCTGCGTGAACGTTGCGCTTCCTTTTTGGCGTGCCCTGCGTAAACAGCCTGGCTATCTTAGAAACATGCTTGCTTGATCCCGTTTCTGCAAACAGTGTGGCAGCGAACTCATCAGGTGGCACAGCAACAAGCGAAACTCGACTGCCATCTGCAAAAACGACTGTTGCTCGATTCTCTTTTTGAGTTTCCGTTTGAACGATCAGAGGAAAGCGCAGGAAGTGTTGGACCAACGCCGCCGGCTGATTCGTGCTGCCAACAAACCTGATCGTGCCTACTGTTTCGTCCCACCTCCGCAGCGAACCAGCGATCCTTAACTTCTTCAGTCCGCGCGCTGTTAAGAGATAGCTTTCGATCTGTTCCGCAGTTCTCCACGCACGATGCAGGTGCAAACGTTTTGGCTTGCGACTTCTCTTTGCGTAATTAGTTAGAGACTCAAGTAACTTGCTTTCTGTCTTCTCTCCAAAACCTTTCAGCTTTCGTATCTTACCTGCCTCAGCTGCATTCTTTAGTTCTTCCGCTGACTTGATGCCAAGCCCTTCGTGAAGCTGCTTGATTTTTGCGACTGTGAGTCCAGGCACTGTAGACAACTCGATGATCCCGGGTGGAAACTCTTCGCGCAACGCCTTCAAGACTGACGACTCCCCCGTCAGATACAGTTGCTTGATTTGCGACGCAAGAGCGTTGCCGATCCCGGGCAGTGTCGTCAGACGATCTTCAGCCACTAGATCGCCCAGGTCTGCAGAGACTCCCGCTATTGAACGTGCGCCAGCGTTGTAAGCCCGCGCCTTGAATTTGTTGGTGCCACCCTTTAACTCCATCAACGCAGCAATCTCCTGGAGCGCCGCGGCGATAGCGAATTTATCCAACTTTTGTGGGGACTTTGACATGGCCTAAATAGTTACCAAACGAGTTTCCGTTTTCAATGGAGGATTTGCAAACTCGGCGGCCACAGATTCACACAGATCTGCACAGAGCATATCAAGACAAGCCTTCCGACCAATATTTTTTCAGATCTGTGTTTTCTGTGTGAATCTGCGGCGAAATTCCTGACGTTGCGAATTACGGTCCGAGATGCCTTGATTAGCCCCTCGCTGAATCGTTCACTATAATCAGAGTAAATCAACCCCCAGTGCGTCGTTATCTTTGTTAGGGAATCATCATGGCTATTGCATCAATTAATCCGACTACGGGAGAAACTCTCAAAACCTTCGAACCTCATTCACCAGCTCAAGTCGAGCAGAAACTTCAGCTAGCAGCCGAGACGTTTCAGTCTCACCGGCACACGAGTTTGGAAGAACGCGCGGCAAAGATGACGCGCGTTGCTGAGATTCTCGAAACGGAAAAGCTCGCTTTCGGGAAGTTGATGACGACCGAAATGGGGAAGCCAATCAAGGCGGCGATTGGTGAAGCTGAAAAGTGCGCGTGGGTCTGCAGATACTACGCCGAAAACGCCAGGACTCACCTCGCAGACCAACTAGTCGAGACTAACGCGAAGAAAAGCTTCGTTCGATTTCAACCGCTTGGTCCAGTACTCGCGGTCATGCCATGGAACTTCCCCTTCTGGCAAGTAGTGCGTTTCGCTGCACCAGCTGTGATGGCCGGTAATGTTGGTCTACTCAAACACGCTTCAAACGTGCCGCAGTGCGCGCTTGCGATCGAAGATCTTTTTCGTCGCGCAGGTTTTGCGGACGGTATCTTTCAAACTCTTCTCGTTGGTTCTGAAGCGGTAGAACGAATACTCGCCGATGAACGAGTGGCCGCCGCGACACTCACCGGCAGCGAGCCGGCGGGCAGCAGTGTCGCATCAATCGCAGGTAAACACATCAAGACGACCGTGCTCGAACTCGGCGGCAGCGATCCATTTATCGTGATG
>Ga0070686_100002480_pt1 | contig 10158 bp, 7 predicted proteins | sample KBSS23LmetaG_FD_65654 | JGI IMG/M metagenome (GOLD analysis project Ga0070686, IMG submission 65654) | Switchgrass rhizosphere microbial communities from Kellogg Biological Station, Michigan, USA - KBS S2-3L metaG | ecosystem: Host-associated > Plants > Roots > Rhizosphere ...
TGGAGGCGGCCAAGAGGCGAGAGAATCAAGAAAAAGCAGGAGCTCAAAAGAACCGACCGGCTCTCTAATGTACATGGGAGCAAAGAGACGATTCACCATTCTGTTGGGCATCATGGGAATCATGACGGCCGCCGGCTCGGTCTGCCTCGCGCAGGGCAATGTCCTGCCGATCGCGCCGCCGCCTGAAAAGAAGCCCTGCGAGGTGCTGACTAAGACCGAGGCGGAAGCCATTATGGGACAGCCGGCAGACCTCAGAAGCATTAACCCCTTCGACTGCTGGTACGTGGAAAGCGGATGGACGAATAAACCTCCGAAGAATAAGCAGGTCAGAATTACCGCCCATACCAATCCCGCACCACAGGCGAACGAGCTGGCTGATAAATGGAAGAATATGGCCGACAATCCGATGCCCACCCGGACCTCCAAGAATCTGCCGAACTTCGGCGATGGCGCGATCTGGAGTTGGTATCAAGGGCACGGCGGTGAGTTGTCCGCCTATAAAGCCGGTATGATTTCGGTGGCCGTCATCGTCTCTGGCATTCCCGAGGAGGCAGCGCTCGAGCATGCCAAACGACTCGCGGCCAAGATCCTTGGGGGCAGCGAGGCAACGGGCTATGCGTATAACACGCCCAAGATCATGCCGCGGATGGACAAGCCAGCTGTGGCCAGTGCAGATGCGCTGCCCCCGGAGAAGACGGCCCCCGTGGCGGCGTTGCAAGGAGGGAAGGCCTTTTCTGAAGCCGTGTACATCACCGCGAGCCAGTTTTTGCAAGAGGTGAAAGAGGTCTCCTTGACGGTGGTTTCATCGCCCACCCTGGCGAAATACATCCCTGAGGCGGAGCTGAGAAGTTATGTCGTGAAGCTCCTCGACTTCTATCACATCTTGGTCAAGCCGAGTTCGGCGGTTGCGCTTCAAGTATCGGTCGAAGAACTGCTATCCGACTTTACAAGGACGGACACCTATCGCGATCAATTCGTGCCCGGCGGTACCTATAATACCGAGGAAGGCTTCCACGCCCATACGCTGACCGTTTCGGTGGAGTTTTTCGTTCGGGCAGCGGCGTGGCGCCATGGCAAGTTCCATCCGGTCATCGCGGCACCGGTGAACACCATTTATTTCAACGATGTGAACGAAGATCGCGCACTCCGCAAACAAGTCATGGGCGACGAGACACGTGCAGATTTGCAAACGGCCATTACCGACCTCCTAACAAGCTCCTTTAAGGATATCGCGACCGGCAAGACGATCGATGAGACGCCATGGCCGGTGAGTAACTGGTCCGAGAAGGACAAGGCGGCTGCGAATGCCGCCTTTGCCAAGGCGATGAATGTCTCTTCTGCTCCCGAGAAGCGTCCGACCGAAGGCCTCGACAGCACGCCGAAGATTGAGTTAAATCCGGAGCTGGATGAGCAGTGTGGGAAGGCCGATTCGTCATGGAGGGATTTCTGGAGTGCCGAATTCGTCCGTCAAGGATGGGTGAGGCCTGAACAGGGAGTGACACTCACTCATTTCCTGAACTGTCAATGGGTCCAGTATCTTGGAATGGATGGTTACTATCATCTTGTCGATACTATTACTTTGTATGAACCCAATGTCGTGTTTGAACTGAACGGCAAGTTCTTTCGCAAGCGGTCCGCGCTCTTCTCAACGCACCGCATGATCACGACGATGGGTGATCGCTTAGCGGAGGCACAACAGGGGTTCATCCCTCGCAGTATCATGGAGTTTTCCACCAACCTCACGCTCGGCAAACGACGAGTGCCTGCGGTCGGACCGTCGGCTACTCCCGTCGTAAATTAAATTACCTGTCCGCAAGGGATTTGCCCAGTAGGAGCGTCTACGGTCTCTCGGCATGCTGCGCCTTCATGAAAAAACTTGGCCTCCAGCTGTGTGCTCTCATCATGTCGTGCGGCTGTTCGTGGTTTCCCCCGTCCGCCGTCCACCCCATCGCCGTCGGTGACGTCGAGATCGATCCCTCCACCCCGCACACGATTGGCCTGAGTTTGCCAATCCTCGATGGCGATCAGGATTTCGACGCTTCCGTCCGGGTCGCCTACCGGAACGTCGATTCAGAGACGTGGAGAGAGGCGCTGCCGCTGCAACGAGTGCGCACCGACACGCTGTCGCAAATGGTTCCCACCTCATTTCCAATTGCAGAGCAGTTCGCAGGCAGCATATTTGATTTGAGCCCGGGCTCCGCCTATGAGGTGCGCTTGATGATCGAAGATCCGGACGGGGGAACGGCGATGCGAACGGTCAAGGCCACGACGCGGACGCTGCCTCGCGAGGCACCCCGATCTCCACGCGTCGTGCACGTTGATTCCGATGAGGCGCTGTCCAACGCGCTGGCACGAGCCACATCGGGCGATGTCATCACGCTCGGCAGAGGACGGTATCACGGGCCGTTCCATATAGAGGGGAAGGGCACGGAAGAAGATCCGATCGTGGTCAAGGGGTCCAGTCGCGAGGGAACAACGATCGACTCCCCTGGTGCAGAGTACGGTGTGCGCATTGCCGGGGCTCATGTCCATCTTGAAGACCTGACGATTCGCTCGAGCGTCTGGGGCATTGCAGTGACGAATGCGACCAACGTGATCATTCGACGGACGCATATCACGGACGTGTCTTACGGCATCAACGGGAGGGTCGGCGCCAACCGAAATCTCTACATTTGCGACAATCGGCTGGAAGGGAAGGGTGTCCGGTGGCCGGACACGAGTGGTCGGACCTGGAACTATGAAGGCATCGTTGTGACCGGCACCGGACATGTCATCTGTCACAACACCCTGGCGGGATTCGGCGATGCGCTCGGCCTGTCACAGCCGGACAAGATTCCCAATCGCGCGATCGATTTTTACGGCAACGACGTGCTCTGGGGCGGGGACGACGGCATTGAGCTGGACTACAGCGAGCGGAACGTTCGGGCCTTCCGCAACCGCCTCGGCAATGTGGCGATGGGGATGAGTTTCCAGCCGGTGTGGGGAGGACCGGTCTACGCACTCCGCAACGCCATCTATAACACGGCGATCGCGCCCTACAAGCTCAATCAGGAGCCCAGCGGCTTCTTCATCCTCCACAACACTTCCGTCCGTGCCGGATGGGCCTGGCGGCAATACGGCTCTTCTGTGTCCAACTTTGTGTTTCACAATAACCTGACAATTGGAACGGACAAGGCGGTGTCGGTGATGCCGTTTCTTCAAATGGCCAGCATCGATTACAACGGGTGGAGCCCTGACGGCGAGTTCATGTTTGATTACAGCTGGACGGGGTTTTCCTCGTTGAGCCGGCAGTCACCCTACGAGCGTCACGGACAGCTGTTGACGCCACCCGTGTTTATCACTACGTTGGCCGTTCCTCCGAATTTTGAATCATTCATGCCGCCTCCGCCGCCCTTTGTCCTCCATACGCACAGTAATGCGGTGGATGCCGGTCTTCGGCTCCCCAATATCAACGACGACTATGCCGGGGAGGGGCCGGATATCGGCGTACTCGAGCAAGGCCAGGACGCTCCGCATTATGGAGTCCGTTGGGAGGGAGAGCCCTAGTACGGGAGGAGTTCACTCCACGCGGCTTTGATAGGGAGTAGGGTACAGAAGCGTGATGAGCGAGAACTCGTGGTTCCAGAACCACACACCGGCAGTCAACACGAGCAGAATCGTAGGGAGGATCAGAAGTGCCAGGGCGGAGAGATCCCTGAGTGACAACGGTCTCGTCGCCACTGCGCATTCTCCGTGTTCGCCTCGCTTGATGGACCGCACCAGCAGGGCGGCGTTGAGTTGATGGCTTTTGAACAGGAACGAGTAAAAGTCCCCGATGAGCGGGATGGCGCCGATGACCCCGTTTTTGAGCAGGTTATAGGCCATATGCAACTGCACGTCCCACGGAACCTGCAGCTGTCGCGCCATGACCAGAATCGACGCGCCGCCAATCGTCACGACCGCATCACCCACCACGGGGAGCAGCCCGATGAGTGGATCGATGCCGACCCTCGGACGTAGTCCCGGAAGCGCGAGTGCATTGTCGAGCACAAGGGCGACGCTTTCCGCCTGAACTTCCTTCTCGCGCACATTCATCCAGACAGGCTAGGCGGACCGCGGCGCCTGCGGACACTAGGCAATACCCCAGAAATACAGGCACCTACTTCATCTTGTTCGGATCCTGATAGATCATCAAATGTGCATACGGGCTGTCTTGGAACATGATGTAGACGCCGGAGGCATTGGGAATGGTCGGCAGCTGAGACGCAGCGGGGTCGAACGGCCACATGACCATCCAGTGCGGCGGCTCTTTGACGATCTTCGCGCCTTCTCCCGACATGACGACTTTGCCGTCTTTTTCAAAGTGAGACCCCCCGCGGGCCATGTACGCGATGCCCGGCATGGTGTTCGACGGTTTCGGCGCATTGCTCGAAATATCGGTGAGCCATTGATGGCTCGCCGCATCCATGCACATCGGATCCGGCTCCGGCAGGTTCATCACCGTCGGCACGCAGACGAATCCATTGGTGCTCTTCCTGACTTCGGTCAGCTTGCCATCGGCGCCGTAGACCATAACGCCGGCGTCCTTGGCGATCCGCGCCGGCGCCGCGCTAAGCGCCAACGCCGTCTGATCTTTTTCAGACATCGCCTTGACATCTTTGACCGTGGATTTCTTTCCGGAATGCTTGTCGCCTGCCGGTGCGACTGTTGGGATGAAGAGCAGGCCGGCTAACACCAGGGTGAAAAAACGACAGCAGATCATGATCTCTCCTCCTTTTTCTATCACGGTGATGGGCTCGATCGTAACGTCGGTCGCTGATCAGGCCTCGGCGGCCTAGCTCAGGCCGTACTTCTTCAGCTTGCTGAGAAGGGTTTTGTAGTCGATATCGAGCGTTTTGGCGGCCTGGGTCTTGTTCCCGTCGTTCGCCTCGAGGACGCGTTGGATATGTACGCGCTCGATCTCCTCGAGCGAGCATTGAGCAAGGTCCTTCAGTTGCGACTCGCGTGTTGGCGCCGGCAGCATTGTCCGGACTTCCTCACCGGAGACCGCCGCGGTCCCGGATCCCATCAGGATCAGCCGTTCGACGATATTGCGCAGCTCACGAATATTGCCAGGCCATGCGTAGGCGCAAAGCGCGGCGTTTGCGTCGGGAGAGAGCGCACGGGCATGGGAGCCAGCCGCGCGAAGGGCCTGGAAGAAATGCTCCGCGAGCGTAGGGACGTCTTCCTTGCGTTCCCTGAGCGAGGGGACATGGAGCGCGACGGCGTTGAGTCGGTAGAACAAGTCCTCCCGAAAGCGCCCCTGCGTGACCAGTAGCCCGAGGTCCTGATTGGTCGCGCCGACCACCCGGACATCGGCATGAAACGTCCTGGTACTGCCGACGGGGCGATATTCGCCACGGTCCAGGAACCGCAACAGACTGACCTGCATCGGAGCCGGCATCTCGGCCAATTCATCCAGAAACATCGTGCCTCCGCCCGCGGCTGTCACCAGTCCTGCCTTTGCGCCGACGGCCCCGGTGAACGCTCCTTTTTCATGCCCGAACAATTCACTTTCGAGCAACTCACGATTCATGGCGCCGCAATTGATGGCAAGGAACGGTCCACCGGCTCTGCTGCTGAGTTCGTGAACGAGCCTCGCCACCACCTCCTTGCCCGTGCCGGTTTCTCCCTGGATAAGCACGGGAGTCTTCGAAGATGCGGCTCTGGCGATTTGTGTTTTCAGCGTCTTCCAGGAAGGGCTCGATCCTTCGACGATGACGTCGCGTGTGTACCCGCCACGGCGTGCGGCCAGGTTTTCCTGCCTCAAGGCACGGACCGTGCGGAGTTTGGCAAGCGCGGCTTTGACGACCGTGCCGTCGAATGGAGTATCCTTGATGAGAAAATCCCATGCGCCTTGCTTCATCGACTCAACCGCATCTTTGACGTCGCCGTGTCCCGTCAGCATCATGACGTCCACCCCCGGCTGATGGTCGGCGATCCATTTCAGGACGCCCAATCCGCCGATTCCCGGCATGCGGAGATCGGTGATCACACAGTCGAACGGTTGGCCTTGCAGGGCGTCGATGCCGGTCTTGCCGTCGGGGGCGACGACGACGTCACAGCCTTCCTCCCGGAGGGTCTGCTCGAGCACGAGCCGCACATACGCTTCGTCGTCGATGATCAGGGCCCGCATCACGAGGCTCCCTGTGGAAAGACGAGTGAAAATCTGCTGCCCTGCCCCGGTGTCGAATCGACCGTCACACGGCCCCCGTGCTTGTCCATCACCAGTCTCACGATCGCGAGACCCACACCCGTCCCTTCGTACTCGTGAGGTCCGTGTAAACGATCGAACAGTCCGAAAATTTTGTCCGTCTGGGCCACGTCAAACCCGATGCCGTTATCACTGACCCGAATGCTCCGCTCGTTGTCGTTCCCCGAGCCATCGATCCGGATTTCGGGGACCGCTTGATCGCGGGAAAATTTGATGGCGTTGTCGACCAAGTTGGCGAGGGCCTGCCGGATGCTGACCGGTTCGCCGTAGAGAACATCAAACGGCAGGTCCACATGGATGACGGGCAACGCTTGGGCTGGGGCATTCATCCGGTCGTTGATCAGGCTGATGATCATCTCGCGGACATTGAACCGCTGTTGCGGGAGCGCCTGCTGTTCCAGTCGGGAATATTTCAGCAGTGCGTCGATCATATGCGTCAGGCGCAGCGCGGACTGCCGAATGATGCCGATATGATGTTTGACTTGGGGATCGCCGGTTTCCGAGAACTGCTTTTCGAGCAGCGAGGAAAAACCTTCGATCTCGCGCAGCGGCCCCTTGAGATCGTGGGCGATCGAGTAGGTGAAGGCTTCCAGTTCCTTTGTCTTGCGCAACAGCGACGTGCTGTGTTCCCGCAAACTTCCCAGCATCGTCGTGAGCGAATGGGCCAGCGTGCCGACCTCGTCGCGGCTCGGCCAGGAGGTGAATTGTGCGGACAGATCGTGATGAGCCACGCGGTCTGCCGTTGAAGCGAGACTCATGAGAGGCCGGGCGATGTGCCTGGTGACAAGCCAATACGTGGCGGCGATGACGAGCGCCAGTAAGAGGGCGAGAGACAGGGCGATGACACGGGCATGTCCAAGCAATCGATCACCTTCGTGCTTCATTTCAACGTCGATTTGAGTATGCGCATCCACGAGGTCATCCAGCGCAGCGGTCAGACCGGCCATCAGTTCCTCCGTCTCCGTGGAGGCGAGCGTAGTCCAGTCTTTGGTCAGTCTTGTCAGTGAGGCAGCAATATGTTCGATTGCACGATCCTCTTGTTCTGCCAGGTCGAGACGGTGATGATCCGCTAACATGCCAAACAAAATCGGATGGGTCCGTGCAGCGTGTGTGTCTTTGTAGACGTCGAGCGCACGTTGGATTGCGTCGGTATGACGGTCGAAGCGAGCGGTGATGTTGTCCGTTCCGGCCGAGCGGTGATCCTCATGGAGGTGGAGTGTAAACTTCAAATCGTAGGCCTCACGCCGCATGTTGGCGGCCGTAACAATGGCCGGAACGGTAATGCGCTTGTGGCGATCGACATAGCTGTTGATGCGGGCAAGATAGAAGAGCAGAGCCGTCAGGCTGAGTGCTAGGAGGCTGAGGATCAATCCGAACGACAGAAGGAGTTTTTGGCCGATCGAGAGGTGGCGAAACCACCCCGCGAGAGAGCGGTTCATGGCGCTACGGTACCACAGTGAGTGAAAACGCACCAGCGGTTCACGATCTGTCCTGGTTGCCAGGGCGGGTCGGCAGGGCGACGATCTGGATGGGAGCGTGATCTCGCGCGGGAGGCATTCTGTCTCCGTCTCGTCTGCCGAATGTCACGAGGAGACTACTGATGGGCTGTTCCCCAGCGTCGGTACATGAACCGTTCCGTGGGAGCGAACAGTGACTTGTCGACCGCGAGACCGATGACAATGATCACGAGGATCACCCCGATGACCTGATCCATAGCATGCAGCTCACGGCCATAATGGAGCAGTTGGCCGAGTCCGAAGCCGCTCAGGATGGTCACATAGATTTCCGCCGCCATGAGCGAGCGCCAGGCGAACGCCCAGCCCTGCTTCATGCCGCTGATGAGAAATGGAAGGGAGGCCGGGAGAACGACGTGCGTCCAGGTGTGCAGGCCGGTCGAGCCCATGGTGCGTGCCGCCCGGCGGTAGATCGGCGGAATCGTCCGAACGCCATTGTCCGTGGCGATGATCAAGGACCAGAGCGTGCCCATGACTACGACAAACAGCATGGCCGATTCGGTCTGTCCGAACCAGAGCAGAGCGAGCGGCACCCAACACACGCTGGGAAGGGTCTGAAGTCCTAACGCCATAATGCCGATCGTGTCATGGCACCATCGGGAAGAGGCAGTCAGCAATCCGAGGGGAATGCCGACGACAATACCCAGACCATAGCCCATGAGGAGGCGCCTGACAGTCACCAACGTAGCTTCCCAGAGTGTGCCGTCTTGCACGGCGCTTTTGAGATACTCAAGGACGCTGAGAGGAGATGGCAGTAAGAGCGGTGACCAGATCTGTGCCTTGACGACGAAATGCCATAGTGCAACCAGGCCTAGAAAAAACACCGACGCAGCCAACCATCGTGTGATCAACCCGCCACCTCCGATTCCACGTAACCTTTCAAGACGCGAGTGATCTCGGTCGCATAGCGGGCGAGATCCACACTGTTGATGTCGCGCGGTCTGGGGAGCGGGATCGAGAACTCTTCCCGGATACGTCCGGGGTGGGGGGAGAACAGGATGACGCGGTCTCCAAGACACACGGCTTCGCGCACGTTGTGGGTGACGAACACGATAGTCTTACGGTGTTGACTCCAGATCCGCTGAATGTCGCCGTAGAGTTGCTCACGCGTCAACGCATCCAATGCCCCGAACGGTTCGTCCATCAAGAGCACACTCGGATTAGGGGCCAAGGCGCGCGCGAGCGCGACGCGTTGCTTCATCCCGCCGGAGAGCTCGTGGACGTTGTTGTGCATGAACCGCTTGAGTCCCACGAGTTCAAGGAAGTACTCCGCCTTTTCCTGGCGCTCGGCGGCGCTCATGCCATTGCTCAGTTTCAAGCCAAACAGGACGTTGCCAAGCACGGTGAGCCAGGGGAACAGCGCAGATTCCTGAAACATCATCAACCGATGAGGACCCGGCTCGCCGATGGGCTTGCCGTCGGCTTGAACGATGCCACGATCGGCATGGTCAAGCCCGGCAATGATGTTCAGTAAGGTTGATTTTCCACAGCCGCTCGGCCCGACGAGGCAGACAAACTCTCCCTCTGCAATGCGGAGCGACACGTCATCGAGGGCATGGACGTGCAAAGATCTCGTCTGGAACCATTTCGACACGTGTTCAAGCACCAGCTTAGCGGCTTGCGACTGGGCCGGTGGATGTTCGGAGGTCACCATGTCAATTGACCTTTTCGATGAGCCGAGAGAGGTCCGGCGCGGACCGGATAAAACCGGCGCGCTGCGCGTCCGCTACGAAATGTCTGTATTCGTCCAAGGAGAGTTCATTGGTGAGCACGATGCGCTTCCACGCCTGCGCAATCAAATCCGCCGACACGTCGGATTTGGTTTCAGCGGCCAGTTCCTGCCGGACCATCTGCTTCGCCTCTTCCGGATGAGTGTGAATCCATTCCGTCAATTCACGATGAGCGCGGACGAATTTTTCCGCCAGGTCGCGCTTGTGTTTGAGAAATTTGACACCCGACACCAGGACGGTAATGCTGTCCTTCGATTGTTCGACGAGCACTTTTCCTCCCGCATCCCGTTCCAATCGGGACACCCACGGTTCGACCGTCCAGACGGCGTCGAGTTTCTTGGTCTTAAACAATGCGAGCTGGTCCGGGTTCGGCGTCGGTATAATCGACGCGTCACCGCCGGTCTGGGTAATTTTCAGACCGCCGTTCGCGAGCCAGGCTCGGCAGGCGATGTCCTGGGTATTCCCCAGCTGCGGAGTCGCGATGATCTTGCCCCTGAAATCGGACGGCTGTTTCAGTCCCGAATCTCCTTGCACGACAAGGGCCGCGCCGCCAGCGGCCGCGGCCGCGACTATTCTAATCTCGTCGCCACTCGATTTTGTATAGGCATTTAAGGCCGGACTTGGGCCGACATAGGTGAGGTCGATCGAGTCGGCCAGAATGGCCTCCATGGCGCTCGGACCG
>Ga0070686_100002481_pt1 | contig 10157 bp, 7 predicted proteins | sample KBSS23LmetaG_FD_65654 | JGI IMG/M metagenome (GOLD analysis project Ga0070686, IMG submission 65654) | Switchgrass rhizosphere microbial communities from Kellogg Biological Station, Michigan, USA - KBS S2-3L metaG | ecosystem: Host-associated > Plants > Roots > Rhizosphere ...
GAACACAAACGCCGCTTGATTACTTTTGTTCGATTGCGCGCTCTCCAACGCCGCGCTCACGTTGATGATATTCGTTTTCCCCGTTTTGCTTTCGACAATGTTCAACTCGCGCACATTCAATCGCACCAGTTTGAAATGCAGTTCCTGTTTGCCAATCGCATCCGGATAAAATTCAAGCGCCAGATCGGGAATATCGAGAAACGGCCCGCCGCCAAATTCCGCCGTATTGTAGAGCACGAAATTTTCGACGTTGAAAACCGGCCGCGTCAAACTGGTGTGGATCGCGCCGATCTTCACCTCCATCCCGGTCGATTGCCGGATTTTGGTTTCCGCCAGCGACGTGACGATTTGGTCCTTGAGCAACAGCAGCGCGACGACCAAAACAATGGCGAGGATCAAAAACCGAAATGCCCAGCGAAAAATGAATTTGATCATGGCGCTGGGTGGGCCGCTAAAGTTCGATGTCCTGCGGCAGGACCTCCAGGCATTCGTCCTGGTCCTCCCAGGCGATGGCCGGAAAATGATCGAGAAACGCGGGCAGAATTTTCACCGCCGCAGTAGCGAGCAGAACTTCCGCTTGCGTCGCCGCGGCTTCATACGCCTTGTCGTAATCGGCCACCCCGGCCTGCTCGCGATCATCCCAATGCGCGACGTGATGCACCGTTTCGTAATCGGCCGCCCACTGCTGAATCTTCGGACGCAACTCCGCATCGATCGCGTCGAACGCCACCGCTGTTGCTCCGCAATGAACGCAAATCAAGCCCGCCTCCAAAACATCGCGCGTGAATAACGGCAACAACGGCGCCCGACAACACTCCGCCTCGACGTAAGCCGATGGCGCATTTGCCAACCGCTTTAGCCACGTCCCCCGGTCATTCGCCTGCGCCGCCGCAATGCGATAGCTCCCCATCAACGGATGCGAATACCGCATCACCTGGCCTTCGAATTGACTCAACGTCTGCGCCATCCACCGCGCAAGCGTCAATTCATCCCAGCTCGCGAACACGCGGCTATATTCCTGCCACAGCCGATCCGTCTCGTTCTCGGGGCGATCTTCCATCACGCCTTGAGCTTTCGTTCCAGAATTTCGCCCGCCAGATTCGGATTCGCTTTCCCCTTGCTCAACTTCATCACCTGGCCCTTGAGCGCGTTCAACGCCGCCACTTTCCCCGCGCGATAATCCGCCACCGACTTCGGGTTCGCGGCGATCGCTTCATCCGCGAATTTTTCAATCGCACTCGTATCCGTCACCTGCGCCAATCCCTTCGCTTCAACGATCCCGCGTGGCGATTCCCCCGTCGCGAACATGTCCGCAAAAACCGTTTGCGCAATGCTCGTGCTGATTGTTTTCTCCTCCACCAACGCGATCAATTCCAGCAACTGCGCCGGCTTGAATTTCACGTCCGCCAACGCCGTTTGGCTTTCCGTCAACTTCGCGCGCAAATTATTGATCACCCAATTCGCCACCGCTTTCGGGTTCTTCGATTCGCGCACGACACCCTCGAAATAATCGCCCAGCGCCACGTCATCGATGAACGTCTGCGCGTCCGAAGTTGGAAGCTGATACGTATTGATGAACCGCTGTTTTCGCGCCAGCGGCAACTCCACCGCGCGCGCCTTCACCGCCGCGAGCCACGCATCATCCGGCGTAAACGGCATCAGATCCGGCTCCGGAAAATAACGATAATCGTGCGCCTGCTCCTTGCTGCGCATCGTTTCCGTAATGCCGGAAACGTCATCCCAACGCCGCGTTTCCTGCCGCAATTTATTCCCGCGCGTCACCTCCTCGATCTGCCGCGGAATCTCATAATCCAGCGCGCGCCGCACGCCGCTGAAACTGTTCATGTTTTTAATTTCAATCTTCGCGCCCAGCTCCTTCTGGCCTTTGGGCCGCACGCTCACATTCACGTCGCAACGCACCATCCCTTTTTCCATGTCGCAATCGCTGATGCCGCCGTAAATCAAAATATCCTTCAACGCATTCAGATAGGTGTAAGCCATGTCCGAACTCGTGATGTCCGGCTCGGAAACGATTTCCAGCAACGGCACGCCGGCGCGATTGAAATCCACCCCGCTGTTGCGATCGAAATGGAAATTCTTCCCCACATCCTCCTCCAGGTGCGCCCGCGTGATCCGCACCCGCGCGATGCCGCCCTGGAATTCGAAATCGACAAAACCATGCTGCGTCGAAGGCTTGTCGTACTGCGTGATCTGATAATTCTTTGGCGCGTCCGGATAAAAATAATTCTTCCGATCGAACTTCGCGAACCGCGGAATCTCGCAATTCAAAAGATAACCCGTCAACGCCGTCAAACGCAGCGCCTCCTCGTTCGCGACCGGCAAAACCCCCGGCAACCCGAGGCACACCGGACACACATTCGTATTGGGCAGCGCGCCGAATTCATTGGCGCACCCGCACCACATCTTCGAATGCGTCTTCAACTGCACATGCGTTTCCAAACCAATGACTGCTTCGTATTCCATGGCGTGAAATTAAATTCGGCCGATCGGCGGTTTTTCTTTGTGCCAACCCGTCGCTTGCTCGTAGGCGTGCGCGATTTTCAAAATCGTTTCTTCGCCGAACGGTTTCCCCAGCAATTGCAGCCCGATCGGCAACTTCGGCGCTTTCGTAAACCCGCACGGCAAACTCAATCCGCAAATCCCCGCGAGGTTGCACGAAATTGTGAAGATATCCGACAGATACATCTGCAACGGATCGTCCGACTTCTCGCCCGCTTTGAACGCCGCCGTCGGCGTCGTCGGCGTGACGATCGCATCCACCTGTTCGAACGCTTTCAGAAAATCCTGTCGAATCAGCGTCCGCACTTTTTGCGCGCGCAAATAAAACGCGTCGTAATAACCGCTGCTCAAAACATACGTGCCCAGAATAATCCGGCGCTTTACTTCCGCGCCGAATCCCGCCCCGCGCGTCTTGCTATAAAGTTCAATCGGGTCCGCGCCATCCTCGCGCAAGCCATAACGAATCCCGTCGAACCGCGCCAAATTCGCCGACGCTTCTGCCGTCGCAATAATATAATAAACGGCCACGGCGTAATCCGTGTGCGGCAGCGAAATCTCCACCACCTCCGCGCCTTGCTTCTGCAAATTTTCGACCGCCGCGCTCACCGCCGCCTTCACCTCCGGATCGAGCCCGCCCACCATGTATTCGCGCGGCAAACCGATCTTGAGCCCTTTGATATTCCCATCGAGCGCCTTCGTATAATCCGGCGCCACCTGCGGAATGCTCGTCGAATCCAAAGCGTCATGCCCGCTGATCACCCCGAGCAAAATCGCCGCATCCCGAATGTCCTTCGTGAACGGCCCAATCTGGTCGAGCGACGACGCAAACGCAACCAACCCATAACGCGAAACCCGCCCATACGTCGGCTTCAACCCCACGCAACCGCACAACGCCGCCGGTTGCCGAATCGATCCACCTGTGTCGGAGCCCAGCGTCGCGATGCATTCATCCGCCGCCACTGCCGCCGCCGAACCGCCCGACGAACCGCCCGGAATCCGCTCCAAATCCCACGGATTGCGCGTCGTAAAAAACGCCGAATTCTCGGTCGAACTCCCCATCGCGAACTCGTCCATGTTCAACCGCCCAAAAACGATTGCGCCCGCGTCCCGCAACTTTTGAATCACCGTCGCGTCGAACGGCGCAACATAATTGCCGAGAATCTTCGACGCGCAATTCAAGTGATGACCCTTGACGCTTAAAACATCCTTGATCCCGATCGGCACGCCCAGCAGCGGGCGCTCCAAATTCTCGCGAGCTGCCACCTGATGATCGATCGCGTTCGCCTGCACCAGCGCGTCCGCTTCGTCATAACTCAGAAACGCCTTCACCTGCGGATCGACCTTTTTGACGTGATCGATGCACGCCCGCAACACGTCCGTCGCCGAGGTTTCGCCCGCGCGCACCCGCCGCGCCGCTTCCGCAATCGTCAATTCGTTCAACATGTTATTCGACGATTTTTGGAACCAAAAACAAACCGTTCGCCTTCGACGGCGCATTCCGCAATGCGTCCTCGTTCGACAACGAAGGCCGCGCCACATCCGGCCGCGTCACATTCACCAGCGGCACCGCATGCGCCGTCGGCTCCACCTTGCTCACATCGAGCTCGTTCAACTTCTCGATATACCCCAAAATCTGCCCAAGCTGCGCGCCCAGCTTCTGCTCCTCCGCGGGCGTCAACCCCAGCCGCGCCAAATGCGCCACATACTTCACATCAATTTCAACTGCCGCCATAAAGCTCCAAAGATTCCTTCAGCCAACCCCGCAGGGCAAGCTTGAACCTTTCGGATTCGAATCGATGAAGCGCCCGGAATCCCGCAAACCCTCCGAAGCGCACTTTTCGTAGCGCAGGTTTTCAACCTGCCGTGCCGCCGGTTTTCAACCGGCACCCATCAGCCATAATGGGCTCAACGAATTTGCGACCGCGACCTGGAGTGCGGCCCTCTCCGACTAGGCCGCTCCGGCCTTTCGGGGCGAAGGTAGGGCCCGCTGTCCCAGCGGGCCGCGCCGAAGCCCAGCGTGTTCAATTCACGCTCGCGTTTACATGCCAATCGCACCCCTCGAGTTTCCGCGAGGTTCTGGAGTGCGACCCTCGCCGGGTAGGCCGCTCCGGCGCCGCTTTTCGGGAAGCGCGACCAAACGTCACGCCCCCCTCTAATTCCCAAACGATGCGCCGCCAATAAACGCTGCCCCCGCCAACTACTGCCCAATCACGCGATAGAATCGCGCTCCCGCCCCCGTCGAAACCGGCTCCGAGAACGTCGATTCCTCTGAATCAGCCGTGATGGTCTTCAAGCTCGTCCACGTGGACAAATCGTCCGACACTTCGATCGAATACGAATGCCCCGCCTGCGTCGTGAACGAGAACGTGATTCCGTCGCTGAGCGATGGATAGGTCAACTCGGACCGAACGAAAGTCAGCGGAAGTAATGGGATCGGCGGCATTTCCCCAATGCTACGGCGCCTCACTTCCATACTCATTGAAACATATCCCGAAACACTCCCCGAACTGAGCGTGGTCGATACTACCCCGCTGGAATTCTCCTCATGCTGATTCTGTGATGGCGGTTTGGTCAAACCCATCGACATTCCCAGCCCGCCGGCGGTGGTATATTTTCGCGTCAAAACAAAGTCGCCTTCATCTTCCAAACTCTTGTAATGACCGTTAATCGTGTGCGTCGCCGGAGTCAGCGTTCCCGTGACCGTCGCAACCGGATTAACATCCGCCGTGCCCGAAACTTTGTTCGCGGCGCTGATCGTTAATTTGCCGGCGCCTCTGCCACCGTCATCATCGTTGTTATCATCGCCACCGCCGCCGTTGTTGTTGCCGCCGCCGTCATTGTTATTGTCGCCATCGTCATCATGGTTCGATCCCACGTTGAACAGGAAAGTTCCATCCGCTGCCAGGATGCCGGCGATAAGGCCGCCGTGATCTTCCCCTTCGTTCAAAAATTCGGAATTATCGTAGTAACCCGCATTGGCTGCTTGTATTCCAGTGTCGGGCTTAAGCGTCAGCGTGAACGTGCCTCCACCAGAAACGCCGTTGTCATGATTGGTATAATTTCCCGAAATCGTCGCGCCGGTGATTTTCCCAGTAACGGTGCCTTCGTTGTCTTCGGGCCAAATCAAGTTTCCGTTCGCGTTGACCGTGATGACATGGAGGAAGCTCGAATCAAGCGAGAAATCCAAACCCCCGCCCATGAAGACGGCTGTGTTATCGGAACGGACCATCACCGCCACAATCCCGCTTTCCGGCGTGCCGCTCGTGCTGTGGTACGTCCCCATGTAAATGCCTTTGAAACTGACGACCGCGTAACTGAACGCAACCGAATTGGTCTTCGAAGAATTGCCCACGTCATCCTTGGCATACACCTGGAGCGTGTGATTTCCTTCCGTCAGCCCAGGAACCGTAATTGTCCAAGCCGTGCCGCCAGCCAGATCCGCCCACGCCCCGCCATCGAGGCGGTAATGAACTGAACGCACCGAACCGTTGTCCGTCGCCGTGCCTGTGGCCACGAGTTCGCTGGAGGTCAATTTCTCGCTCGGCTTCGGCGTAACGATTTTAACAATCGGAATCGTTCCATCGCTGAAATTCGCCGTCGCGTGCAACCCCGCCGCCATGTTGAAAGTCAGTTTGGCCGTCGCAATGTTCGTCACGCCCGAAGGTCCTTCCACCACCCAGCCATCGAACTTCGCCCCTGCATTCGCCGTCGCCGTAACCGTGTAAGACTTACCGATCTCCAAAAGCCCATTCAAATTCGGCGCAATCTTCCCAGGCCCATTCGCCGCCGCCGCGAATTGCGCCATCTGCACGTAAGTAAACGGAACACTCACCGTCTTCGAGACATTCGTCGCGCTATCCACCGCATAGACCTGGAGCGTGTGGCCGCCCGGAGCCAGTCCGTTCAGCGCCGCCGTCCAATTTGCCGTCCCACTGGCCGTCAACCACTCGCCCGCATCGAGACGAAAACGAACCGACGTCAGCGTTCCATCATCACTCGCCTTGCCGCTGGCCGTAAAATTCGCCGTCCCGATCCGATCATTCGGCTTCGGCGCAACCACGCTCACCGTCGGCGGAGTCCCGTCGCTGAAATCCACCTCTTCGATAAAATGCTCCGTCATGACGAAAGTCAGCTTGGCGGATGTGCTCAGGATGTCGCCGTCCCACTTAACGAACTTCGAACCTGCGTTCGGCGTCGCCGTGACCGTGTACGATTTGCCCACTTCCAACGACTGTCCCAAAAGATTCGGGACGATCTTCCCCGGCCCCACCACATCGACCTGAAACACGGCCGTCTTCAAATACGTCACCGTGATCGTATTCGTCTTCGAACGCGGATTCGGCTGACGCGAATCTTCCGCAAACACGCGAATCGTGTTGGCTCCCGGACTGAGTTGCACGTTCGATAAGCTCCAACTCGTTGTCCCATTTGCCTGCACGGGCGCGCCGCCATTCACCTGTACGAACACCCTTTGCACCGCGTCATTATCCTTGGCCGTCCCCGAAACCGTAATCTTATCCGTCCCCACCTTGTCGTTATTTTTCGGCGACGCAATGGCCACTTCCGGCGCTGTGCCATCGGCAAAATTCGCCACGATAATTAGATCCGTCTGATTCGTAAATTTCAGCGCCGGTCCCGAAACCGTCACGTTCCCTCCCGCTGGCGTGTTCAGAACCCATCCCCCAAACACAAAACCCGTTCCCGCTTTCGCCGTCATCGAGTAAGTCTTGCCCACAATAAGATTCGAACCATTCAAATTCGGCGTCACCGTTCCATTCCCGTGCACGATCACTTGAACAATCGAACCTGAGTCGAGATGAACCGTGATCGATTGCACCGTCGAAGAATTCCCGCTCCCATCCTTCGCTCGCACCTGAATCGTATTCGGCCCCGGTTGAAGATCCACATTAACGCTCCACGCCGTTCCCCCCGCCGTCAGCGTCGCGTGTTTGGAAATGCCGGCTCCGACCGACACCTCCACCTCCGCCACACCCACATTATCCGAAGCCGTCCCCGTCAACAGGACGCTCGTCCCCGTCGTGTGGTAATTATTTACTGGCGTGGAAATCTTGACCGTGGGTGCCACACTCTCCGGCGGCGCGACACCAAACGAAACCCTCGACGCCACCGTGACCTTAGCAGACTCATTCGGGAAAGTACCGCCGCCTTGAATCACCCCGGCCGGCCCCGTTGCAGAATAGTTTTGCGTGTTTGCTGCAGACGTAGGTGCGTCGCTGGGCAACATCTCAATATGAATGGCGAAGCACCCCAGCAATGCCATGCCGTAATACGCCAAACCACCCTTGAAGTCCGGAAGAATCGTTTCGGCGAACACCTGTGCGCCAGTAATTGTGTAAGTGTCCCCAACTTTGGCAATCTGGCGATGCTGAAGCGACAAAATCCCGAGTTGAGTGGTCGCCAGGGTGTCAGTGGTTGTCGATCCGAATTTGGAAACCAACAAGAAATGGCTGGAAGAGTCCACCGTGACCGTCCCGGTGGTCGTCCCACTAAAGTTCTTCACTCCCGTGAAATGGGAAGTTCCAAAGTTCGAGTATTCGATTTTCACCGTCCACGTTTCGGTGACGGAATAATTGCCAGGCGCCACCTGCGCGAAAGCGTTCGGCGTCAGAAACAGACAAAATTGCAGAAAAATTGCCAGGAGGAATTTCGTTTTCATTTGCGGGATTTTAGAACGAAAGGAGGAGAACAGAATTCGAGAAACAAATCAACCTATTTCGAGAACGAATTCGGTTGCTCTAAAACATTCGCTCAACGGTGCGATCGCGTGGCAAGATAGAGGCCGCTTTCCGCCCCCGTCCGGACAGGACCGGCCCGCGCCGAAACCCAGCGTATCCGAACCTTCAATCGATTCACAAATTGCGCGCGAGCGTTCTGGACTGCGCGCGCTCCGGCGCCGCTCTTCCCCGCCTCCGTCCACCGCTCACCGCCCACCGCCCCTCGCTTTAATCGCGCGTCCAACGAACCCAACGGACCTGCAACCCATCGCCCATTCAACCGCTACCATTCCACCGCTTGACTCCCAACCCACATCTCCCCACGCTCTCAACGTGAACCCCGCCGCCGCCCACGCCGAAAACGCGCGCCCCACCGCTGTCCGCTGGCGCATCGTTCTCCTCCTGATGTCCCTCTGCTGCATCAGCCACTTCAACCGCGCCAGCATGGCCGTCGCCGGCTCCGATCGCATCATGGAACAATTCGGAATTTCCCCCGTCAAAATGGGCTCCGTCTATTCCGCCTTCCTCCTCGTTTACTCCCTTTGCATGATCCCGGGCGGCCTCTTCATCGACCGCTTCGGCCCCCGCATCGCCCTCATGGTCGTCGGCTTCAGCTCCGCGATTTTCGGCCTAGCCACCGGAGCCACCGGCTGGATTTTCCAAAACGCCGCCACCATCACACTTTCCATGATCGTCGTCCGCGGAACCATGGGAGCCTTCAGCGCGCCCCTCCATCCCGCCGCCGCCCGCGCCATCGGCAACTGGTTTCCATACCCCGAACGCAGCTTCGCCAACGGCATCGTCACCGCCGCCGCCATCCTCGGCGTCGCCATTTCCTATCCCGGATTCGGCCGCCTCATCCATTGGCTTGATTGGCCAGGCGCCTTCTGCGTTTCCGCCGCCATCACCTTCCTCCTCACCCTCCTCTGGCTCAACCAATCCCGCGATTGGCCCCACCAACATCCAGCCGTCAATCAGGCCGAAAAAAATCTCATCGGCGAAACCGAAAACGCCAGTCGCGCCCCCCGCGCCACCCCCGCCGAATGGTTCGCTCTCCTCCGCAACCGCAACCTCATCCTCATCACCCTCAGCTACGCCGCCGTCGGTTACTTCCAATACCTCTTCGTCTATTGGATGCAATATTACTTCGAAAAAATCCTCCACCTTCCCAACGACACCAGCAAATACTACGCAGGCTCACTCCAGGTCGCCCTGGCCATCGGCATGCCCCTCGGCGGCTTCCTCTCCGGCCGCCTCAGCCACACCCTCGGCGTCCGCAAAGCCCGCGCCCTCGTTTCCGGCGGTGGCATGCTCCTCAGCGCCGCCTTCCTGGGCCTCGGCGTTATTTCCCACGCGCCCACCACCATCGTCGCCCTCTTCGCCATCGCGCACGCTCTCATCGGCGCCGCTGAAGGCCCCTTTTGGGCCACCGCCGTCGATATCGGCGGCAAAAACGGCGGAACCGCCGCCGCCATCTGCAACACCGGCGGCAACCTCGGCGGACTCCTCGCCCCAATGCTTACCCCCTTGATCAGCAGCCACTTCGGCTGGTCTTCCGGAATCGCATTAGGCGGCCTCATCTGCTTCCTAGGCGCCCTCTGCTGGAGCTGGATCGAACCACTCGAAACGTTAAAAGACGCTTAACAAGGGTCCCGAGATGGATAAACCCGTCCGACAGGACTCATAAGAAGCATCGAACGCCCTTATAAAGGTTGGAGTGTAACGGGTTAGCACGTTTGTCCGGAACTCTTCCGCAGACCCCCTCCCCTCTTTGAAAAAAGATTGAAAAAGATGTTGCATGGGGGAGGGGAGTGTCTATGTTCTGCGCTCCGCGACGGGAAATCGGTGGGGTGGGGCGGTGGAAAGCAGCGGTTTTGAAAAAACTGAAAAGTTTTTGAAAAA
>Ga0070686_100002482_pt1 | contig 10156 bp, 14 predicted proteins | sample KBSS23LmetaG_FD_65654 | JGI IMG/M metagenome (GOLD analysis project Ga0070686, IMG submission 65654) | Switchgrass rhizosphere microbial communities from Kellogg Biological Station, Michigan, USA - KBS S2-3L metaG | ecosystem: Host-associated > Plants > Roots > Rhizosphere ...
GCTCTCTTGATATCGGTATTCTGGCGATGAACCGAACGATTTACATTGGCTATGATCCTCGCGAGGAAGCGGCGTTCGGCGTTTGCCTCTCGTCGCTTCTGAGCCGAATGAGCGAGCCGATCCCGGTTCACAAGCTGGCGCTTGGCGAGCTTCGAGCGCGCGGGCTGTACACGCGTCCGACAACGCACAAGGGAAATCACTTGATCGACATGCTCTCGGCCCGCGACGACTACGACGGGGCAATGTCAACGGAGCATGCTATTGCGCGGTTTTTCGTCCCGCTCCTGGCAAAGAGCGGTTGGGTGCTGTTCATGGACGGGGACATGCTCGTTCGTGACGACATTTGCAAAGTGTTCGAAGGGCTGGACGACACGAAAGCTGTCTACTGCGTCCAGCACGATCACCGGCCGCCCACGGACGCCAAAATGGATGGGCAAGTTCAAACGCGCTACTACCGCAAAAACTGGTCAAGCTTCCTGATCTTCAATTGCGATCACCCGGCGCACAAGTGCCTGCCGAAGATCGTGAACGACATTCCCGGCCGCGACTTGCATGCCTTCGGCTGGCTTGAGGACGAGGAAATCGGCAAGCTCGATCAGAAGTGGAACTACCTCGTGGGCTGGACCGACGCGCGGGTCGAGCCTGCCGTGGTTCATTTTACGGAGGGCCTTCCGGACATGCCTGGATATGGCAACGTGGCTTACGCCGACGAATGGCGGGCCGAGTTGGCGAAGATCGCGCCCATGGCCGCCGAATGAGCACGCTGCTTTATTCGCAAGAGGCGATCCCGGTCGTTTATCAGAACGTCCAATGGAACGGCTACACAGGCCAGAATGCGGGCGGCTGCGGCCAGCATACATGGTTCCCAACGGCTGGAACGAACGGCTACCCGTTCCCGAACTTCGTCCCCGACAGTCACCTAACGCCGCTGACGTTCTATTCCGGAGACGGGAGCGGGGTGAACTGCATAGGGATTGAGACGGGCGATCCCCACAAGATCAACGCGCTACAGGGCGGCCCCACGATTGGAATGTCATTGTGCCCGCGCGCGGTGGAGGGGAACGCTGGCCTTTCCGTCTATCTCTCGTGCTTGTCAAATTGGTGGTTCTGCGGCCCGAACTTCCCGCGCCCGTGGAGTGGCGGGCTTGGGATCAAAATGTGCGCCAACATTGTGTTCCCGTTCGTGTATGTGCCGCACGTCGGAGGCGGCCGGGTTGACGAGCAGGGCGTCGTGTTCAGCTACTTCGTGGCGAACATTTCCGACGTTAACAATCCGTCCCGGCAGATTTACATTTGTCCCCGGCTTTTGCAGAACCAATACTCGGTTGGGAGCGAGGCCGGGACCGGCTTCGAATGGGACTTCGGCCAGGGCGATCAGATCAGCTTTGACACGCCCGACGACGTTGCGATCCTGTTCCCGGAATGCAAGCCCGGATCGGCCTGGATCACGTCAGGCGGAACGGGCTCGTTTAACATTGGCAGCAACCCATACTCGCGGCTTTACCAATGGTCGATGAGCGCGTCGCAGTTGCAAGCTGCAATCAATGCGCTGAATGCTTCTGACCGAGTGCCCCATAGCGACTACAGCACAGACGTGACGCGCTGGCAGTTGCGGCTAATCAATTTGAACTGCGAAGCGTGGGCAATGCCGAACACCGATCCAAGGTTCGCGCTCTCGTTCAACGGGATGAAATGTTGGAAGTTGTGAAGTGAGAGCAAATCGGTTTGGTGTCCCGCGTGATCATTGGAACAAGTGGAGCGACGGGGCGCGCGATACGTTCAACCGGCTCTATCCGTTCCTCAAGCGAAATTGGGCGACAGTGGTGGGCGAAGCCTCCGGCACGGACATTGAGAAATATGCCTGGAATATTTCCTGGCTTGCTGCGCTTGCCGTGGACAATCACCACACGCTGGCTGATCACGAGGGAATGGGACGATGAATGTGGTCGAGGCAATTCAGTTCGGGGCAAGGCGTAATGCTGGCGAGCAATGGCTTCTGGTTGTCGAGGGCTATCGTCCGCCCGTTGGCTTTTGGATTGAATGGCAGGGTAAGCAGCACCAGATCGTCGGACACGAAGATGGGCAAGGACGTAAGGGCGTAGTGCTTGGGGGTGCCGTATGAGTTGGGTCATTGCAATTCCGGCCTGGGGTGATCGCTGCATTCCTCTGTTGAGGGGTTCGGCAATTCCTTCTGTGCAAGCTGCGCTCAAATACGCAGGCAACCCGCCAGCGCGGTTTGTGATCCACACGGACGAGCCTGGGCGCTTGGCCGACATAGCCGCCACGCACAAGTGCGAAATACGGCGACTACCTCAAGTGCGTCACTCGCGCTACTACACGCTTTCGGATTGCCACAGGGAAGCAATCGAGTATGCGAAGCCCGGAGAGTTCGTCGCGCTGATCAACGCCGATCACGTCGTCTCGCGCGAGATATTCATGGCGTCCGAACGAGTGCTTCATGCTGGCAAGCGGCTCGTAATGATGTGCGGCACCCGGACATTGCAATCCGACGTTACACCGCAGCCGGTCATTGGCGTCTCGTCGCGCGATCTGCTCTCCTGGGCCTGGGACAATCGACACCAGACAATGGAGGACGCGATTTGGGGCACGGGCAAGAGCACGTCGCTTTCAATGCTCTACTTCGTGAACCAAACGCAGAGCGAAGTGATTTCGCGTTGCTTCCACTTGCACCCGTTCGCGTTCGTCAAACAGCCTGAATTGAAGTTCAAGGGCCTGACCGTGGACGAGGACTTGGCGGACGCTTGGCCGAAGGAACTCATTCATGTCGTCACGAAGGCGGACGAGGCGGCGCTTATCGAACAATCCCCGCCGGACTTCCGGTTCAAGTCGCACACGAAGCGGTTCGGAATTAGGGATATTGCCTTCTGGGCAAACGGCGACAATGGGCGCGGAGGTTCGCGGGCTACGGAGCTACACCGTTGGCTGTTCACCAAGCGCATTGTCATTCGCGGACATGGGGCGAACGTTGGCGACCGGGCAGTATGCGAGGCCATTCTGTCGGTCATTCCTGACGTGAGGGCGGCTTGACTAGGCGTAAGGCCGCGCCGTCGTTCGATTGGGGCGCGTGGGTTCGCTCATTCGGCGTATGGGTTCTCGGCTTCGTGGGGGTGCTAGTCGCGTTCTATTTCACCACGAAGTTTACGCTGGACAAGCATGAGCAACAGTTCGCGGAAGTGGGTCGCCAGTTCGAACGCTTCAACCAAACGCTTCAAAAGAATTACAGCGATTGGGCAAACGCAACGAAGTTGGAGCAGGAGAAGTCGGAGAAGAATGCCAAAGAGGAACGGGAAGTCCGCGAGCGAATGCGCGAACAGTTCATGGCCCTCTTTACGCAGCTTTCAACAAGCTCCGCAGGAACGAACGCCGAAGTGAAGGCAATCACGAAGTCGCTGGATAATGTGACCACGAAGATTGACAGCATTCAGAACGTCCAGCAACAGCGGCTGATGCAGCAAAATACCACTGGTGCGGGGCGTCGCTGAATGCTCGACCGCTACAGCCACAAGATTTGCACAGCCGAACAAGTCCGTGTGTGTGTGGGCAATCGTCCGCGCTCGCGCAAGGTGATAATGGCTCACGGCGTTTTCGACATTGTTCACCCTGGCCATGTCAGACATTTGCTGTACGCCAAGAGCAAGGCGGGCGTGCTCGTGTGCTCGATTACGTCCGATCAGCATGTCCACAAGGGTGTGGGCCGCCCACACGTTCCGCAGGAGATACGCGCCGCAACGCTGGCCGCGTTCGAGTGCGTTGACCATGTGATCGTGGACGATAATTTAGAGCCGCTGAATGCGATCCGGACAATCGAGCCGGACTATTTCGCGAAGGGCTTTGAGTACAGTGCCGCTACTCCCCGTGCGGCTACTGAGAGGGAGGCGTCGGAGCTTCGCCGCTATGGCGGGCAGATCATGTTTACCCCCGGCGACGTGGTCTATTCTTCTACCCGGCTTCTAAGCCTCGCGCCTCCCTCACTTCGTTTTGCCAAGCTCGAAGCTGTCATGACGCGCTTCGGGACCACTTTCGATATGCTGCGCCGCACGCTCGACGGTATGGCGGGCAGGAGTATTCACGTCGTCGGAGATTTGATCATTGACGTGCAGACGCTGGGGACGCTCCTGGCGGGCCAGCCCAAGACGCCCACCGTAGGGGCCCTGTACGACGCCGAAAGGCGCTATGTGGGCGGCGCTGGCGTTGTGGCGCGGCATGTAGCGGCGGCTGGGGCTAGGGCGAAGTTCACCACGATCATTGGCGACGACGCGATTGGCGCTCACGCCGTCGAGGAACTGTCGCTGGGGGGCGTGGACGTTAACGCCAAGGTGGACGCCTCGCGGCCGACAATCGTGAAGCAAGTTTTTGTCGTGGACAATTACCGTGTGCTGAAACTTGACAAGCTGGACAACCGGGCAGTAGGAGAGAACGAGGCCGCGTTTATAGCGCGTTCCTTAAGCAAGGGAGTGGAACATGCGGTAATCTTCTCAGACTTCCGGCATGGTATCTTTTCTGCCCGCACGATTGCGGAATTTAGCAACAGCATTCCCCAAAACGCCCTCCGCGCGGCTGACAGTCAAGTCGCCTCGCGGTGGGGCAATATCCTCGACTTCAAATTTTTCGATCTCATAACACCGAATGAGCGCGAGGCGCGGTTTGCCCTGGGCGATCAGGACAGTGGCATACGTCCGCTGGTATCTGAACTCTACGACAGATCGCAATGCGTTGGCCTTCTGATTATGAAAATGGGAGAGCGCGGTGTGTTAGCTTGCTGCGGCAAGGACCACAAGGCGCTCGACAGCTTCATAGTGCTGGACAGCTTTTGCGACGACGCGGTTGACGCCGTGGGGGCGGGCGACGCCTTGCTCGCATATTCGACGTTGGCCCTCGCGGTGGGTGGCGATCATGCGCAAGCCTCCATTCTCGGAAATTTTGCTGCCGGGAAAAAATGTAGTAAGGAGGGCAACGTTCCGGTGAGCGTCGAGGACATGCACGGAATGATCGACGCTGTTCAGGAAGCAATGGGATGAAAGAAATCATAGGCGGCGTTGTCTACGACACCGACAGGGCGAGGCTAATTTGCTCTGAGGGGCCGCATTGGGTGTCTCCTGGCGTTGACGGCACGGTCCGGATTAAGCGCACGTTGTATCGCGGAGAGCGCGGGCATTTCTTCGAGCTTGTTGAATATCCGGGCGAGCCGAACTTGTTCTTTCGGCTATTGACCGGAGATTGGCCGGGAAGGGCGCGCATTGCTCCGGTGAGCCAAAAGACGGCGAGCGCTATGGCTTGGCGCTGTGGTGTTGATCTGAAATCGCTGGGCTTGCAGGAACCGGAGCGCGCATGAAGCGGATCGTTGTCACGGGCGGCGCTGGTTATGTCGGGCATAAGCTTGTCCCGGCATTGCTTGAGGCCGGATATGCCGTCACCGTTTACGACACGCTTTGGTTTGGGTGGCGACTTGGCAAAGTCTTTAACGGCGATCTCCTGAAAGTCGTACAGGGCGACATTCGCGACACGCCTAGGCTAGCGGTTGAGTTCAAAGACGCCTGGGCTGTCATTCATATGGCGTGCATTTCCAACGATCCGTCTTTCGAGCTTGACGAGAGCTTGAGCCGCACGATCAACTACGAGGCTTTCGAGCCAATGGTGGTGGCGGCGCGGACGGCGGGCGTCGAGCGGTTCATTTATGCTTCCTCGTCGTCCGTGTATGGGATCAGCGACGCTCCGGACGTGCGCGAGGATCACCCGCTCGTTCCGATCACGCTTTACAATACCTACAAGGCGAAATGCGAGCCGATCCTTTGGAAATATCCATTGATGTGTTCGACGGTGCTTCGTCCGTCAACGATCTGCGGATATAGCCCGCGCCAACGGCTTGATTTGGCCGTGAACATTCTCACGAACCTTGCCGTGAACACGGGCAAAATTCTCGTGCATGGCGGAAAGCAGAAACGCCCGAACTTGCACATTGATGATATGGTGTCGGCCTACTTGGCCGTGCTCGAAGCGCCCGTGAGCAAAGTGTGGGGCCGGACGTTCAATGTGGGTGCGACGAACCAAACGATTGATGAGCTAGCGGAACTAGTCAAGGAAACGGTCGAGGGCTACATAGGAAAGTTCGGCGCTTCAATAGCGATCAAGCACACGAACACTGTTGATCACCGTTCCTACCAAGTGAACTCCGATACGATCAGGGATGTGCTTGGCTTCAAACCTCGCTGGACGGTCAAGGATGCCATTTGCGACTTGTGCGCGGCGTTCCGCAACGGGAAAATCCCGAACGCCATGACCGACGACAATTATTACAACGTCAAGCGAATGAGGGCCGTATGGGAGGACGTTTACAAAAACGCACCGGCAATGAAGTTCGATCCAACAAAAGGGCACTTGAGCGAGATCGATCTTCTGCACAGATAAAAGAGATTGAGAAGCTAAAGCGAAAGATCGAAAAGCTGGAGCGCGAAGGTGCGTTTGAGCGGCCCGACATGCTGACCGAAGTTTCAAAGCCGTCGTGGATCAAATGAGCTACGCACAGAATAGGGGAAGGGCGCTCGCGGAGGCGTTCGACGCCGGTAACATTGCGAAGTGCCGCGAGAACCCGGAGCTAGCTGCGGAGGAAGCGGCTGGCGATCTGTGCATTCCGTGCATGATGCCGCACCCGTGCCTTTGCGATAGGTACGCGACATGGAGAAAAATGCGGGAGTATTACGAGGCGAACCGGCGCATTGAGCCTACAAAAGATGGGCTGTTTACTCGCGGGCGCATTGGCCGGGAGGAACCCGTTCTGGAAATGAGTTGGGGCCAGAAGGGTGACGGCTTGATGGACGGGCTCTACAGGATCGCGCGCGAGCCATATGTGAAAGAAATCGCACGCCTAAGAGACAAGATCGAAAGGCTTGAGAAGAGGAACGTGCGGAAATGAAGCTAACCTTCGTCGGGGCGACGCATTTGGGCAGCACGCTAGCGGAGGCGGCGCGCATACGGGGCTTTGAGACAGCGAGCGATCTGGCCGACGGAGAAGTGATTTTTGTCACGCCGGACGTTCAGGACCACAACTATCTTGGCAAGGTAGAAGAATACATGACGTGGGCGGCAAGGCTTCCAACAAGCGCCCCCATTGTTCTCGTCAGCCAAGTTCCGCCTGGATACACCCGGAAGTGGCTTGGGTGCATTCCGGAGGGGCGGCTCTACTACCAAGTTGACACGATCATTATGAACTGCGCCTTGTTGCGCGCAACATTTCCGGAGCGTTTCGTGGTTGGGAGTGCTGCCGGTCGCGGAGTGTCGGCGGCATATTGGGACTACCTCAGAGCTTTCGATTGCTCCGCGATTGAAATGAGCTATGAGAGTGCGGAAATGGTCAAGCTGGCCGTGAACTACTATCTCGCGAAACAGATCGAGGCGACGAACGATCTATTTCGTGCAGCGCAATTCGCTGGAGCAGATTGGGCTTCCGTGGAGCGAGGCGTAAGGGGCGACAAGAGAATTGGCGCATATACGCAGCCTGGAAATCCTAACGATCATTTGCTGCGGGACGTGCGGACTATAGAAAGGTTCCTGCACGCTCAGAACGGAGGGCGGGGAGAGTATGGCCGAGTATCGTTCACCGTTGCTTGACGATCCGGTCCGCAAGGCCGTTCTCGCGGCGCTTCGTGAGGCGCAACGCGGCTTCACGTTGAGCGACATGAACGCGGTGGAGAAGTTTTTGGACACGCTGAACACCCTGGGCTATTCCGTCGAGGAACGAATAGGCGGGGTTGTTCTAGATGTATGACGCTCTGATCATAGGCGGTGACGGCCAGATCGGCGATACGTTCTACCGCTATTTGCAGCAACGCAGCCTCAACGTGCGAGCGACGACGCGCAAGCGCCCTGTGCTTGACGGGAAAATTCCGTTCGATCTGCGCTGGCCTTGCGCTCTCCCCGAAGCAAATGCGACTTTCTTTTGCACGGGGATCAACGGGTTCAAGCCGTGCGAGGCTGATCCGGCCCAAGCGGAGCGGATCAACGTAACTCTCCTACTGGAAACGGCCAGGAGGATATATGTGCCAGGGAGGCGATTAGTTTACCTCTCGTCGTCGGCGGCCGAAACGCACCCGGACACGATCTATGGGAAGTGCAAGCGCGAGGCTGAATTTGGGTTCCTGGCAATTCCTGGGGCGGTCATTCTCCGATTTGGCCCTGTGGCATTCCCCGGTCGGAGTGTCTATCCGAATGACGTTTACAGTCCGATCAACTTGATCACGCTGCACGAATACATGCACGCAGCGATGTCAATTCCGATGGCCGGGCTGAACAGGATCACGAACAGGGATTGGAAAGCGGAGGAACAGGCGGCATGAATGATCGGGCCGCCGAAATGCTGGCAGAGATAGTGAAGCTAAAAGCGGCGCTAGAAGAGGCTGCTGACATAGCGGTGGGGCTTTGCGCTTATTGCCGACAGAATATTTGTGACAAACAATTCCTATCATATGCTCACGACGAAGTGGGTGTCGCCATTATTAACATTCGAAATAAGGCGCTTGGAGACGAAGAATGATTGAGGGCCCGCGTTGGAGCGTTGGCGTTCAGGAGTTGGCCGCGTGAAATACCTGATCCTGGGAGGGGGCGGATCGTTCGGGCTTCACACCGCGCGCTATTTGCTTGAGAAAGATCAACTCAACCAAGTGTGGGCAGTTGGCCGTTCCGAACCGAAGTCGTTCCCGTTCCACGACGCCATTCTCGGCGGTATCACGCCGCGCTTCAAATATATTCGCGGCCACGTCACCTATGATCATGACTTCCTCGCGCTTGAGGTTATTAACTTTATCCAGCCCGACGTGATCGTAAACTTTGCCGCACAGGGGGAGGGTGCAACGTCCTTTACGGAAAGTTGGCGCTACTTTGAAACGAATTGCGTTGGCCTCTCCCGGCTAGTCGAGGCGCTTGTGGGCCTTCCGTGGCTCAAGCGGTTCATTCACATTGGCTCGTCGGAAGTGTACGGGTCGAACGAGGTTCCGGTTGACGAGCGCGCTCCGCTTCGCCCAACAAGTCCGTACGCAATCAGCAAGGCTGCGTTTGATCAGTATTTGCTAGCGGTTTCAGCTAGGCGGAAATTTCCGGGGATCGTTGTTCGCCCCTCGAATTGCTATGGAGAGGGCCAGCAACTTCACCGGCTCGTTCCGAAGGCAATGCTGTTCGGCATGACCGGCCGCAAGCTTCCGCTTCATGGTGGCGGTACAGCGCGCAAGAGTTACATACATTCAGAGGATTTGGCGCGCGCCATAAGCGTGATCGCCGAGTGGGGAACGAACGGAGAGGTTTACAACGTTGGGCCGCAAGCGCCTACTTCGATTGTTTCCGTTGCCTACGTGGTGGCTGCTACACTCGGAATGGCGACTGAAAATCTCGTGAACTTGGTCCCGGATCGAGATCACCAAGACAGCGTTTATTGGCTCAACAGCGACAAGGTTCGGAAATTGGGCTGGACGCCAATTGTGGGTTGGGATAACGGAATGCGGCGAATGAAGGCGTGGGTTGAGAACAACCTAGACGCCTTATGCGATATGCCAACCGACTTCGTGATGCGGCCATGACGCTCGTTCGATATGATCGCCGCGTGTTCTGGCGCTGGCTTAACGAGCAGCCGGACGGTGCGATCATCGGCATGAGCGGCGATAGCAGCCAGTGCCCATTGAAGAGGTGCTTCGGCCAAGCTCCGGACGAGCGCAGCTACAGAGTTCCGCAATGGGCCGACGAATATCTGCTCTACATCGACACTTGCACCTCTGAAAGCAGCATGCCGGTGACGAAAGAGGACGGGCTGCGCGCGTGGCACAAGACATTCGGGATGCGGCCATGAGCGCGATCTTCTGCATAGGCGTAATGTTGTTTCTGTGTTCGTGGGCAATGTTCGTCGTGTGGAATACGCTGCGGCCATGATCACAAGATCCGTGTTCTGGGAAGTGGTGATCGTAGCTGACACGCTGTTCTGGATCGGGCTGATTGTTTGGCTCTACACCACTACCAAAATAAACGTGCGCTGATGAATACGATCATTGAGGGCGTCATATTTTTGTTGTTTGCCCTGTTGATGGCTGTTGAGCTTCTGCTCTTGTGGACACGACTATGACACAGCTAGGCGCAATGCACGCGGCCTCATTCGAGG
>Ga0070686_100002484_pt1 | contig 10153 bp, 13 predicted proteins | sample KBSS23LmetaG_FD_65654 | JGI IMG/M metagenome (GOLD analysis project Ga0070686, IMG submission 65654) | Switchgrass rhizosphere microbial communities from Kellogg Biological Station, Michigan, USA - KBS S2-3L metaG | ecosystem: Host-associated > Plants > Roots > Rhizosphere ...
GCACCGGGTCGAGCACGTAGAGCGCGGTGACGACGTTGCGCTCGTCGCGGTCTTTCAGCACGTAGGTGTTGCCGTAGAGCAGCTTCGAGATCGTCCACTGCTCGAGGAACTGGCCGATCGTTTGGTAGCGGTTCGGTTTGCGCAGCACGGGCGAGAACGCCGCCGAGGTCGTCTCGTTCCAGATACCGTCGTTGTCGAGTGCCACGAGCCGCAGCGGCGTCTTGCGGATGTCGCCGGCAATCAGCGAGACGCAGCGAAACACCGTTGGGTTCGAGAGCGCGGTGTCGACGCGGATCTCCTCGTTGGCCTGCCACGCGCCCATGTAGGGTTCGCGGACGGTGACCGGCCACCAGGCGGAACTGCCGACCGGCCGCGCCGATGACAGGACGGACGCGAGCTGCGACCGGAGCGCGGACAGGACACCCATCGCGTCAGCCGGCGGCGGGTCCGGCCGCCCAGGCGGTGCCGGTCCACGAGGCGTGGCTGGTATCGCCCAGCACGACCGATTGGCCGGTCGTCCACGCGGTCGCGGGCGTCGCGACGATGGCGGCCATCGCGGCGAGATCCGCCGGCGGCGCACACCCAGCGGGCGTGAAGGTCCCGGGCGTCCCGGCGGTCGCACCGGTCGCGGGTTCGGGCAGCGGGGCCTCGGTCCAGCCGGCAATCGAGACGAACCCGATCGCGCGCAGCGTTTCCGCCAACACGCGGTTGGTTACGGCGTACGCGTCGCCTTCAGCGTGTTCGGCGCCGTTTTCGGTGTGGTAGACGCGGGCGACGACGTCGAGCGAGTCTCCGGCCATGTGCGATCCTTGTCTGCGGGCACCGCGAACCCGGCGGTCACGAGCGTCTCGACGTACTCGTCGTCGACGCGAATCGTGTCGCCGGGCTGCGCATAACGACCGTCCCAGTACCCGACGCGCTGGACGGTCATCCGTACCGCCACGGGTTAGGCCGTGTAGGTCGCGACGGTGTACTGCACGACGCCGGTGCGCGCCTTCTTCCAGTTAATGAACCGTTCGGCGCGGAGGCCGACGAGGTTGTTCTGCCACAGCGACGTCATCAGCGTCGTCGCGACCGGCGGGTTGTCCAGGACCGTGTCCATCTGCAGCGAGGCCTCGCGCGACACGTCGATCGTCACGCCGCCATCGTCGGCATACAGGATCTGGTTGGGTTGAATGAGCGCGACGGTCGTCCCGGCCGCCTGCGACGTGATCGCGCGGTAGCCCATGATGGTCCCGCCCTCCTGGCTCATGCCGGGGAACAGCGGCTGGCCGAGCGGGTTCAGTGCGTTCGTGAACGCGAGCGCGTTTGTCTCGGAGAGCACGAGCACGGCGCCGGCGGTCGAGATGTTCGCGACCGTCATGGCGTTCGCCATCGCGGCGACGTCGGTGCGCGCATTCGCCGGGGACGTGCCGGCGGTCGTGATCGGCGTCACGCCGTTGGTCACCGAACCGGGCGCGACGCCGGCGACCGCGGCGACGGCCGGGTCGATGAACTGCTGATCGAGGTACTGCGCGATGCCCGCGATCATGTCGCGGCGGATCACCTCTTCGGCGTCCGGCGACGAGTTGCGCGCGAGTTCCTCGGTGATCACGATGATGCCCGCGCACTTGGTAATGCCCAAAGTGACGGTCGCGAACGCGAGCTTGCCCACGGGTTTCGGCGCACCCTGGCCGACCCACTGATACGTCCCGCCGCCGGTCTGCGCCGCCACGGAGACGTTGAACGGGACTTTCATGAACCCGGGCACCTTGCCGAGGATCGTCGCCGGCCGCAGAAACGCGATGAACTCGTCGGTCAGCGGCTTGATGGGCGCGAGCGGGCCGGCCCAGGTCGCGTCGGTGGTCGTGCCCGCGGCGACGGCCGCCTTGAGCACCAGTTCGACTTCCGGCGTCGAGTCGTGCCAGCGTTTCGCGTACTCGACCGCCTGCAGCGTCGACCCCTTCCCGACCGCCAACGCCTGGCAGTACCGGACGAAGCCGGTGCCCGGGGCGACGTTCGCCTTGACCGAGATCTGCGGCAGCGTCGTCGTGCGGGCGGGCGTGACCACGACCGGCGTCGCGGAGTGGATCTGCAGCTTCTCGAGGTCGCGCCAGCGGCACAAGTCCGCGTCGATGCTCTTGACCTGCAGTTCGAGCGTGTCGTACTCGGTCGCGCGCTCGGTGTCGAGCGTCGTCTCGTCGTCGGCGGCGGTCGCCATGATGTCGGTCAGGCGTGCGGCCAGCGCGGCCCGCTTGTTCTCGAGCGCGGTGATGTGTTCGGCCGTCGTCTGTTTCGCCATCGGTTTCTCCTTGCGCGGCGGACTCGCCAGCGACTTGACGGTCAAGATGGATGCGTCGCGATTCGCCGGCACGGTCACCAGCGACAGTTCGCAGATCTCGCTCTTGCAGATTTTGAGAATGCCGCCCTTGAGATATTCCAGGCCGTCGGCGAGCGGATGAAAGCCGATCGACACGGCTTTCAGCAGGCCGGAGCGGATCTGCTGTTTCGCCTTGGTGATGTACGGTTCGTCGAGATCGGCGAGCGTCGCCTCGAAGTGCAGCGCCTGGCCCTGCTTGGTCAGCACCGCGGTGCCGATCGGCCGCTCCTGGTCGTGATGCAACAGCAGCGGGATCTGGCTGGCGAACGTCGCACCGTCGACGTCGAAGATGCTGTTTTGCCGGTCGACGGTCGGGGTCGCCGCGATGCCGGTCAAGGTGCGGCAGGCGGCATCCGCCTTGACCTCGAGGGTCGCGGTCGCGTGGTGCAGATCGGCCATTGGCCGTCAACCGTACGGGTGAATGGCCGGGCTGTCGATTTAAAAATGAATAATTCGGTTATTCCGTGCGGCGTGCTAACAACCGACGCAGCCAGTCCGACAGCGTCAGCCGCTGCGCCCGCGCCTCGACGCGCAGTTCCTCGAGGCGTTTCGACGAGAGCGACACCTGCACGGGCACGGATCGTTCGTGGCCATCGACCGGCGGTCGGCCGACGCGGCGTTTCGGATGCTCCATCCCGGCCTCCTCAGCCCATGACCGCCATCGTGTACTCCGGGGCCCGCGTGCGCGCGTTGCGGTCCATCAGGTCGACCGCCATGATCAACGCGACGACGCCGTCGATGCGTTCGGTCGACGCGACTTTCGACGGCTTCAAGTTGCCCTGCGGATCGCTTTCGACCGAGACGTTGCTGATATTCCAGCGCAGCACCGGCTGGCCGTCCTGGCGGAGCTGCCGCGCGAGGATCGCTTTCTCGAGCGACTTCGTCGGCGCCGACAGCGACGCGAACCCTTGCCGCATCGGCACGCACGGAATCCCGTCCTGCTTGTCGAGCCGCGACACCAGGTCGGTCGCGTTCCACGGGTCGTAGCCGATCAGCCGCACGTCGAATTCGGTGTGCCACGCCAGCAGCGCCTGGCGCACGGCGTCGTAATCGACCACCGGCCCCGGCGTCGCCGTCAGCCATCCGTTCTTCGCCCACTGGTCGTAGGGCACGCGGTCGCGCAGCGATCGATCGCGGATGCGCTCCCGCGGGACGAAGAACTGCGCCAGGACGTCGAATCCCTCGTCATCGGGAAACACGGCGACGAGCGCGGTCAAGTCCGCCGTCGACGACAAGTCCATCCCGACGTAACAGCGCCGCCCGCCGAACGCCTCGCGTGGCCGCGGCGCCTTGCACGCGTCCCACGCGGTCAGCGCAATCCAGCGCGCCGCTTGCTCGGTCCACTGGTTGAGGTAGAGCCGGCGAAAGTTATTTTCCTGCGCCGGAATCTCCCGCGCCCGCGTGCACGCAATCCGCATCTCCTCGAGGCTGCGAAAGTCGCCGAGTGCGGGGTTCGCTTTTTTCCAGACGCGTTCCTTCGTCCAATCCGCGTCGGCCGGCGCCTCGTAGAGCACCGGCAGGAACGACGGATCGAGATCCGGCTGTTCGGCGACCTTTTGCGCGTGCGCGTACAACTCCCACAGAATCGAATGCTTGTCGTACCCGGCGGTCGAAATCGCGAACAGCAGCGGTTGCTTGCGTGCACCCATCGACGTCGACAGCACGTCGTACAGTTCCCGGCTCGGCGCCGCGTGCAGCTCGTCGTAAATCACCATCGACGCGTTAAACCCGTGCTTGCTGTACGCCTCCGCCGAAATCGCCCGGTAGAAGCTCCCGCTCGCGCGATGCATGATCCGCTTCTGCGACTCGACGATGTAGCACGCGGCGTTCAACGCCGGGTTGTTCCGCACCATCTGCGCCGCCACGCCGAACACCAGCCCGGCCTGGTCGCGATCGGCCGCCGCCGAGTAGACCTCCGCGCCCGTCTCCCCATCCGCCAGCAGCCCGTAGAGCGCGATCGCCGCCGCCAGCTCGGTCTTGCCGTTCTTGCGCGGGAGCATCAACAGGCACGTCCGGTACTGCCGCAGCCCGTCCTTCCGCCGCTTGAACAGTTGCTTGACGATGCGCGTCTGCCAGGGCCGCAGGTTGAACGTCTGGCCGGCGAACGTGCCTTTGGTATGGGTCAGGCCGTTGATAAACGCGATCGCGTCTTGGGCGGGCGCTGGCGGCCCCGTGGGCACGTCGTGGGGCGAGGGTGACGTCTGGCTCCGCCGGCCGCGTCGGTCGGGTTTCCAGCGGGTATCCAGCGGGTCAGGCATGGGTCAGACCGTCAACAAAATGACAAAAACCTGCGCGGAGGCCGGAACGGGTTCGGAGGGGGGTGCGTGTCGAACATTCACCCTCCCCCCGGTGTAACTCAGCGATTATCAACGAGTTGCGGTTACGTTGTTCTACGTCATGCGTTACGGTGTTGTGCGTAATGGCCATGCGACTCACTCGCCGCGCGTGGTTTTGCGCGTGTGACACGGCGTGCACAGGGCTTGGAGGTTCTCACGATTCCAGAAGCGATGCGGATCGCCGGCGTGCTTGACGATGTGGTCGACCTCGAGGTCGCGGTGCACCTCACCGCACGCGGCGCACTCGTACGCCTGGTCGACCAGGACACGCAGACGCAACCGTACCCAGCGGGTAGTGCGGTACCAGCGGCGCACGGCGTAGTCGGTGCGGGTATGTTCGTGCTGCACCGCATGGGTGCGGCAGCGGCCTCGAGGCACGAGCACCGAGCAGCCTGGCTGGGTGCAGTACTGCAGCGGACGGTTCACGGCGTACTCCAGATCGTGAGCAGGCAGGCCGGAACAATCACCATCACGAGCGCGCAGGCGAACAGGAACAGACGCAGCGTCATGGTTCCACGCAGAAGACGGGAATCAGGCATTCGTGACAGAGCCGGCCTTGCCCGTTGGCGTCGTCGAGAATTTCGAGCGCGTCGACGTGCGGATAGCGGCCGGCTTCGTCGAGATGGCGCGTGTAGCCTCGCCGATCCGCACGCCACCAGGCGCCGTGTTCGATGGACCAGATCAGATACACCGTGTCGGGCATCATCGGCGGTTCTCGGCGCGAAGCTGCCGGCGTTTCCATTCGAGCATCTTGTAACAGCGACAGGCGAGGGTTTCGCTGACGACGCCGCGCGAGAGCAGCTCGACCTGTTCATCGTTGAGCAGCAGCGAATAGCGGACCTGGCCGGGCGGGGGCAGCAGCGTCTCGTCGCGGATCTCGTCGGGCGTCGTGTCGACGACGGCGTGAGGCGGCCGCGGGGTGTGCGTTTCCAGCGTCACCTTGCCGCCGGTCGTGGCAGTTGCGTCGAACTTTCTCACCGGCTGTTCTCGGCGCTGATGACCCGCGCGACCGCGTCATCGATCAACGCTTGGATCGCGCGCTCAAAGTCCCGGACGACGTTCGGCCCAGCCGTTTTCTCAAGTTGCTCAAGTTCAAATCGGACAAACATTCGGGCCGAGGCAATCGGCATGGGCTCAACTAACCGCGGCTTCTGAGAAAGCCTCATCGGCTATTCTCGGCGCCGATCAGGGCGAGGGCTTCGGCGATGCTGTAGACGGTGACGACGGGCCAGCCCAGCAAGGCCGCCTGGCGTTGCGCCGCGGTGAGCTTCTTCGTCGGCTGTTTCACTTCGACGAGGAGCACTTTGCCGCGGTAGGCGATCAGCAAGTCGGGCATACCGGGCAGGCTGAGCGGTTGCACCAATGCTCCACATTTGCGGAGGCAGCGCACGATCGGCGCTTCGTTGCCGTCGCGTTTTGCCGAGTAGCGCTTAAGGCTCACGAGTGGGCCTTCTCTTTCCGGCCTTCCTCGAGAATCCGTGAAGTGCAGGCTTTCCATGTCGCACAGGTGGGCGCATGCGGACAGACGGTGTTTCGACGTTTGCCTACCAGCGCCGCGTGTTTCCCCTTCCCTGCACCCTTCCCCTTCGGTACTAACCTGCTAGTACCAAGAGACGGAGACGGAGACGGAGACGGAGACCCGCCCGCGTTACCGCCTCCGTTACCAGCCGCGTTACCATGCTTTTCGCGATATTGCCGTTGTTTTTCGGCTCTTCGTGCCGACTCAGCTAGTACGGAATCGAGGGTGGAATTGTGCCAAAAACCATCCGATTCCAGGACGAATCGACGCATCACCACCGACTTCACACGCTGCCAGCGCAACGCATCGCCACACGCCTTCGCGAGAATGCGCTGGTCGTTCGGCAGCGCACCGCCGCGCAGCGCGGCCTCGTCGAGCAGGTTGCGATAGGCGCCTTGCTGTTCAAGCGTCATGTTCATGAACGCGCTGGACTTGCGCCAGCGGTCGATCCACCACCAGAGCGCCGAGAGAGCCACCTACGTCACCTTGAGACATGCGTGAAAGGTCCGTCCACAGAAGGCGCAGCGCACGACGCGATCGGCGCCGATCGCGCTGAACTGATGCGTCTGATATTTCGATTCGGTGCAGGCGTCGAAGGTGCGATCGTCCCACGGCGGAATGTTCGGCCGCTCGTGCGCCAGGCGGTCGGCTTCGTCTTCCGCGAGCTCGCGCCGGCGTTCGGCTGCCGTGGGGTACCGCTTGAAGGTCATGGCGCCACCGCCTGGGATCGCAGATGCTTCTGCCGCGCGGCATACGCCGCGCGAATCACTTTCAGGGTCGTGCCGTTGAGGGTCGCACTCGCCGCTTTGAGGCCGGTCGCGACGGCGGCGAGGTCGTCCATCGTCGCCGCGGTCGCAATCTTCCCCAGCCAGTCGATCACGGGTGAGGCGGCCGGCGTGTCCGGGTGCGGCGCGGCACCCTTCGCCCAGGCCGCGAGCTCGGCGCCGCTCGCTTCGGTGATCGGCTGGTCGAGCGGAAACAGCGCCCGGTGCTGCTGCTGGAGTTTGATCGGCTGCGGCACGCCAGGCCGATCGGGCATCAGCAGAAAGCTGGCGGTGAGCTCGTAGGGCAGGCTCTTCTCGCACACCGGAATCCACCCATGCAGGCCGGTCAGGGACTGCTTCTCGCGGATTTCCATCTTGCCGTTCTCGCCGCGCACCATCTCGATCTTCGGTTCGGCGCGGAAGCAGAGAATGAGATGCGCGCGCACCTGGAGCAGCCGCTGCACCATCTGCTTGTGCGCCATCTTCGGCTTGATCCAGCTCGCCATGCGGCAGGCTTCACGCTTCTTCCAGTCGTCGCCGGCCATGCGATCGAGCTCGGCCTCTTCCCAATCGAGAATGCCGCCTTCGCCGGCCCACTCGTGCGACATCGAGTCGACGACGATTGCCGCGTACTTCGCTTTGTCGGCCGCGGCGATCGCGTCCGCGTAGCGCTCCGGCGTAAACGGCGGCGTCAGGTCGCCGTGATCGAAGCGGAACTGGTCGGCGTAATGCTTGGCGCGGCCGGCCTCGGTGTCGATGACGGCGAAGGGCCGATCGGCGGCGATGCCGCGCGCCAGGCGCATCGCCGTGTACGTCTTGCCGCTGCCGCTGGCGCCGGAGAGGCCGATCAGCAGGCCGACGTTTTCGCGCGTCGCGGGACGAAACATGAAGGCCATCGGCTCACCACCTAATATCGGCAGCCGTCATGGGCGCAGACACTGGAGCCGGAGGCGCTGGAGCAGGCTTACCAGACGGCGCAGGTCGTCGCCGATACAACAGCACATTGAGGCTGACGAGCTTGCCCCGCGTTGGACACGAGCCATCGCGCTCTTCTCGATCGCGAGAGCTCGGATCGTTGAGCATGGAGCGCAGTTCGTCAGTTGGGATGATGATTGAAATGCCGGTTTCGCCGATCACGAAGGCCCACGCCGCCGCCGTACTGACCGAGATACCAGATGGTTGAAAGATTCCTCTCCGGCCTTTATCGCAGTGAGTCTCGACGTAGAAATTGAGATCCAAGTACCGCTTGCGTTTCACCTCAATGCGGCCGTTACCTTCTGCGAGCCAGGTCAAGTAATCAGCGATTTGTAATTCGCCCTGCCCGCCGTAGGTCGCATCAATGTCGAACCGGGGTTCGGCTTTGCCATCCGGCTTCATGAGGCCACCTCCTTGACGGGCTCGTTGCCCCACTGCGCCCAGCCGGGGCGCGGCGTGCGGCAGAACAACTCGACGCGATCCGCATCGGTAAACTCGGGATACATCGTTTCGAGCAGCACGTAGACCTGCGTCGGCTTGGCGCTGTGTAGTCCACGACGCGCGTGCAACACCGAAGCGGGCCGAATGGCGGGGCGCGGCACCGGCAACATCCCGCGCGCCGCGACGAGCAGGAGCTCGTGCTGCTGGCGGAAGTAGTACCCCATCCCGATCTGCTCTTTGTCCCAGACGGCACACGTGCGGTAATCGAAGCGCCACGCCTCGAGCACTCGCATCGCTTCGGCGAGCTTCGGACTGGTCGCCCAGAGGAACAGCACGGCATCATCGGCCGCGGGTACCTGAAGCGCGCAGATCGCATCGAGGTCCATCGTCGGGTACTGGTTCTCGATCGCGCGGTTCTCGGTTTCGACATGCTCGTACCGCCACGGCGGATCGGCGTAGAGCAGCCGATACGATCCCGAGGGAGTCGCCGGCATGGGTCGAGCCGTGCGGAGGCGCTCGCGGTGTTCGTCGCGTTGCGCACGCTCACGGACAGCCGTTGTCGCCGCGAGGCCGGTCAAGACGTCGAGCGGCTTGGTATCTTGGGTACCGCGCTCCGCGCGTTTCGCTGCCAGCTTTTGTTTGTGCTTGGTACCCGGGGTACCAGCCAAATCCTGGCGAACCTGTTTACGGCCGGTGCCGATGGCACCCTTGATCTCACGCTCAGAAAAACCGTCAGCCGCGAGCGTCCGTACGGCTTCCTTTCGCTCGGCGACGGAGTACTTGACGTAGCCGCCGAGTCGATTCTTCACCCACTCATCGACGGTCAGCCTAAGTGCCTTCGGCACGCCGAGCCGTTGCCCAAGCGCGATTTGGCGCCAGCCGCCAGCGACGACCTGCCCGAGTGCCTGCGTATACTCTTCGGCGTCTTCAGCGTTCATCCGCGATCCCTCTTTGGGGTGGAAGTGGGAAACCGCACGAAGAGATAAGCGCACCGTCGCGAACAGAAGCGCCTTTGCTTCAACCGGAGCGTCTGATTGCAGCGTTCGCAGACTCTCATCGCAGCTCCTTCTCCAGCCACTGCGCTTCGAGCCAGGCCGGCAGCGTCGCGTAACAGGTGCGGGTGGGATAGCCCGGCCAGCGATCGGACGCCCGCGCGTCGCGCCACTGCTCGAGCGCATACAGACACTTTTTCTCGGCCAGCATCAGCGCGTCCGGCGCCAGGCTCACGACGGACAGCGCATACGGCGGCGCGCACTCCTGCACCGCAAAGCGGAACGTCCCCTCGAGGCCGGTCACCGCGCGCACGCCGCGCAGATACCAGGCCGCCTGGATGTCGAGGCCGGAGGAGAACAGCGTTTTCGTCCAGAGATCCGGGTTCGCGTTCCCGGTCGTTTTGTAGTCGTCGATGCCCCAGCCGGCGATCGGGCCGCGCGCCGGCCGCAGCCAGTCGAGCCTGGCACGGCACCAGACGGCATCCGGTTCGCGCCAGATCAGCGTGCGCTCCGGTTCGCCGGCGGTGAACATCGCGGCACCACCGTCCTTGTTGTGCGCGTCGAGCTGCGCGCGCGCGGCGCCGACCATCGCCTGGACGTCGGCCCAGCGAGCCGCGAGCAGTGGCGTCAGGCCGGCCGCATACGCCAGGTCGCGCGCCTCCTGCGCGGCCTTGGTGCGGTAGTCCTTGGCATCGATCACGGCGATCGTGGAGACACCTTCGAGCAGGAGCGCATGCGCGGCCCGGCCGATGTCCATGACTTCGGCG
>Ga0070686_100002485_pt1 | contig 10151 bp, 14 predicted proteins | sample KBSS23LmetaG_FD_65654 | JGI IMG/M metagenome (GOLD analysis project Ga0070686, IMG submission 65654) | Switchgrass rhizosphere microbial communities from Kellogg Biological Station, Michigan, USA - KBS S2-3L metaG | ecosystem: Host-associated > Plants > Roots > Rhizosphere ...
CGCAAATCTCCTAAATCTCCAAATCATAAATGTCAAATGATAATTCTCAAATGATTCGCTGCTCCTGCGTCGTGCCCCTGTTCCTGTCTATTCGGCGACCATTTCTCCGACAGCTTTGTCCTTCGCTTGCTCTGCAGCTAGCTGAGCCGGTGTCTTTTGCGGATCGCGCCAGTTGTCGAGAATTCCAACCTGATGTACGCACTGCAAAGTGCAAGTTGGAGCACACCACTTCTCCGTCTTGTACTCACGATCGAAATCTTCCATCGAGTACTTCTCAAGCGGAATGCCCGGATAGCCACGCTGCTGCGAGCACCAGTGGACTAGGCCCTCTTCACAGATGTATAGGTAACGCGCGCCGGCACGGCACCGCCAATTGTAAGGCTTGCCTTCAGCGATACTGTCCTGGAACCAATTCAGTCGAGCGTGATCCTTGTTGCCTAGTTTCTTCACCTGCTGAAAGATCTCTTTTTCGTGACTTGAGAGCGGCTTCAGTATGCCGTCGCTGTCATGAATCACACCGACCGTGGTCGAGAACCCAAGTTCAACTGCCCGCCTGGCGACAGTCAATGCGTCTTCAGGGTTTTTTATTCCACCACCGATAACGGAATTGATGTTGACGTGAAACTCCGCGTATTCCGACAGATAGCGAAGCTTCTTATCCAATACACGCAGACTCTTGCGCGACACCTCATCAGGCTCAACGTTATCAATACTTATTTGCAGATACTCGAGACCAGCTTTGTTGAGTCGTTTGATTCGTTCAGGCGTGAAGTAATAACCGTTTGAGATCAGTCCCGCGATCATGCCCCGAAAGCGAATGTGATGGATGATGTCGTCCAACTCTGGGTGCATCATCGGTTCACCGCCGGAGATAGTTACGATCGAGGTCCCCAGACTGCCCAGCTTATCAAGCCGAGAATTCACGATCTCGAGATCGATTGGCTTCGACGTATGATCGTATTCATTGCAATAACCACACGCTAAATTACAGCGGCGCATTGGGATCAGGTGCGCCAACACCGGGTGCCGGCTCGACAACAATGCGCGACTGATGAAGCTCGCTTCGCGCACTTTAAGTTTTAAGAAATTAGACGTCCGCATTAATGATCAGGGCCCACAGGCTCATTCGCTAAATTGAGGCGAAGAATATTAAACAGGAAACAAGAACGCAAGTGGACCACTTTTGGAGTGCGGTGACTTGTCACCGCTTTTGCGCGCCGCGAATTGCCGCAGATCCAAAGCGGCGACAGGTCGCCGCACTCCATAACTCCAAAAGCAAAGGGCTCTGCTTTTCAGACAGAGCCCTTTGGCTGTCACTTCTCGTAAACTCGTTAGCTCTTGACGACCTTCACGTCGCCGTCATACTTCACATTGAAGTCGTCAGGATTGATCTTGACGTTCTTCTCAAGGCCGGTCAGACGCATCGTTGTTGAGTCGTCATTCTTTTCGACAACCTTCGTCTGGACGGGCATGCCAGCATTGTCGATCCAAATCTCGGCATACTTATAGCTCGAGTTTCCCTTCGGCACGAGTGTCAGGTGAATCGTGCTGACGCCACCCCACAACGTTTCCTCGCGCACATCTTTTACAGGTTCAAAACGAGCTTCCAATTGTTGGCGGGTCATATACATCATCTCGAGTACGCCGCCAGCTTTGTTGGCCTTACTGTTTGAATTGCCGGTATAAACAATCTTCTGATTTGGTCGGTATATTGTGTAACGACCATTGTTCACTGCAAGAATCTCCTGACGCGGCCTGGTCCAGTCAATACGGACTGATGCCTGCCGGCCAGATCCCGGTACATAAATCACCATTCCCTGAAAGGTGTCTGAATCGCGCAACTGCGAGTTGTATTTCTCCATGCTGATGCCCGCACGGAGGGTTTTCAGCGTCTGCCGATTCTTCTCCAAGCGCGAAAGCACGGAGCTGACTAATCCAGCACCCTGGGCGTTTGCGTTTGTCGGGGAAACGATTGTGAGCGAGACAAGCATTAATAGCGCCATCACGCTCAGGGGTATAAATCTCTTCATAAATGCTCCTGCGATAATGTTTCCCTTCTGTCGGTTCTCAAAAAACCGAGCAATTATAGGGAATGACTACTGTATGTCAACCTCAAACCCACGGGTCCTGCCATCGTCTCCGACCACTTTTCGGACCCCTAAGACCCTTGCATCACTGCGACCAGTACGCGATCTGACCTGTTGCTCGATCTGCGACGTATCTGATTCATTCACAACAACTTCAGGTCCCAAAAACACTGTCATCAGAACTGCGCTTGGATGCGGAACCGCCCTGGGTCGTTCGCCATTATCGAACCAGCCTTTGGGCGTTAAGAAGATAAACACAAGACAAACCACACAAAGCAGGTCCCATTGCCAGGTATTCCTTGCGTAATTCCAGAAGAAAATCTTCTTCAGTGTGGTTAGCAGGACTCGCACATTTACCAGCGTAGCAAGTAAGCAGCCACTGGAACCGTGGCTGGCGGGTCAATAGATTCTAACTTTTCAATGAAGGACGTGTAAACGGTTTTCACAGCCTGACGCCTGTCGAATGCTCAACAATGTGGCCGTCCCTCATATGGACGATGCGCCGGCACATGGCCGCGGCCTCAGGATTATGAGTGATCATAACGATCGTCTGATGGAACCGGTAATTCAACTCCTGAAACATATTTAGCACCAGGGTCGAATTCTCGGAGTCAAGGTTTCCGGTCGGCTCGTCGGCTAAAACAATCGCCGGACGGGTAACTACGGCCCGCGCCAGGGCCACTCGTTGCTGTTCGCCGCCCGAAAGTTCCAGGGGTTTGTGATGCAGCTTATCCTCCAACCCCAGCAGACGGAGCACTTCGCGTCGTCGAGTGGGGTCGCCGCCCCCATTGCCATGGATCCGCTCCGCTAGTCGGAGATTTCCGTCAGCGGTCAAGGTGGGAAAAAGATTAAATCGTTGGAAGACGAAGCCGATCTTTTTGCGGCGGATTGCCGTGCGTTTTGCGTCTGAAGCTGCGGTGATATCTTCGTCGTCGATGACGATGCGTCCACTGGTCGGTGACAGCAGACCACCTAGCAAATGCAGCATTGTTGATTTGCCACAACCCGAAGGGCCCATGATGGCGAGGAACTCACCTTCCTGTACGTCCAGCGATACGCCGCGCAACGCAGGCACATCGACTTTCCCGATTCGATAGACCTTTACCAGGTCCTCAGCTTGTAGAATTCGTCTCATCTAAAAGTGCGCGAACGCGTGTGGTACCCGCCCGGAAGGCTAATTTGGTGACAACGTAAACAGTGGAAGCCTCTGCAACAGGCCCAGCGTCAGGATTCAAGCGTCAGATGTTAATACATCTGCACTCTCTTATCTAGCAGGCTGATTATTGGTTCGCGGTGATCTTCTTGTTCTGCGCATCGAGATCGACCTCCGGTAATTGGCGCTTGTTCTGAAGCACGAACACTTCCGGCGGATACTCTTTGTTAAGTTGAACAGAAGTAGGTTCCTGGTAACTGATGCTCAGCTTGTATTGATCTTGAGGACGCGTGAGTACGGCTCGCGAAGGTAATGAGGCAGTGACACCCTCGCCAAACGTTGTCTCGTTGAAGTAAGAAACATCTGTCACCAGGAGTCCACGATCGTCGTATGTTTGTATCCGTGCTAGCCTGATACCATTCACGCGATCGAACCAGAAACGCCTGAGCACGCGCGCCTCGTTGTTCGCAGCCGTGGATAACTCCTCGAGTAGATAATAGCCACGCAGCACGCGCGATTCCTTTTTCGCGTCCGCTCGCGTATCGGGTTCCTCCTGAAAGTACTCGCTTTGTGCGTAGATGTTGCCGGTAGTTGTTTCCACTGGCCGAATCATCAACGCATCAGTCAAATGCTGAGGTCGCAGATTGGATAAAGCACTGACCGTTTTTTTCTCACTCTTCTTTCCATTCTTTGTCTTCGTCGGTGGACTTTCAGCGTCAAGCTTTTGATAGACCGCGCTATTCGTCCCTCTGACGAAACGCTTGTACTTCTCATCGCCCTGAAAGACAGCAACTGCGAAGTGCTCGCCGTCTGAAGCCATTTCGACAAGGTCAACGAAACTAAACTGAATCACGAGATAGATCCGACCAGGTCGTTGCATTGTGATCGTTCCATCGACTTGGCGGTATTTGTCGGCCACTCCTTCTGCCGCAAACGATGTGTCTTCAAACTGGATATCGATTCGACCATGTATAGACCTGGGGGTCGACAGACGATTGATCTCTTGAATGAGTTTGTCTTTGTTCGCGGTAGCTAACGGCTCGAGTAGTTGGGGAACCTGGACGCGTTTGGAAGCCCGAAAAAGACTACATCCTGAGTTAAAGAGTAATCCAGTCACGAGCACTATCAGACTCGTAACGCGGAGCGCTTGAGATCCGTTGACGTTTAAAAGCTTGAGCATCCACGAACGCCTTTGGCGACAGATCATACGTGAAACCTATCCATGTTTGCAGCGGAACGACCTGTCGATCCTTTCAACCGTCTCTACAAAATTGCGTCACGCTAACAAAGAAAAGTTTTTGTTGTCAATCTACTTAACCGGCGGGTTTCAAGTTCTGACTTTAGAGTTTTTCGCCCTTAATTTCACTTCAACCTCAAATTGGATTGAAAACTCGCAACCTAATCAAGCTCCAGCGGAGGCTTGTCGAATTTCTTTCGCAAGTGCGTGATCGCGTTGGTGATCGACGGTCTCTTCAGCAGTTTTTGTTCCACAGTTCGCTTGCCGGGAAAATCCACCAGCATCACACCCAGAAGTATCGTCAATAAACCTTGTCCTGGGACGCCCGGTATTGACAACACTACGCCAAGAGCTACGAGCAAGACGCCGAGCAGGTTTTTCCCGATTACTTTTGCCGCGTGAACAGCCGGTTGGGGACCCGACCAGAATTTCGTTTTTCTCTTCTTCTTAAAGTAATCGGTGGGGAGTTTGACGAGGATAACAGTGACGATTGCCAGATTTACGACGAACGTCGCCAAAAAAATCAACGCTCCAATGAGAGCAGATCGCCACGTGATGTTCCCAAAGATATCGGAGAGGAAATCAGTCATTGTTTAGTGATCTGAAATCTCTCCCCGTGCATTGAGCAACGCTTGTAGAACTCTCTGCACAACCTCACGAGCAGGCGACTCAAGCTTAAAGTCAGCATTCGACGCGACGTCCCAGAATTCGTTCAGTCCACGAGCACCAGCACGCTCTAAAGCGAGAGCTTCGACCAACAAATCGATCACATCCGCAGCTTTCACCAACTTCGCTTCCAGACTACGGCGCTGTTCATAATCATGATGAAGCTTCTGGTACAACTGGTCGGTGGTATCAGCTGACCCAACAATCTCCTCAAACGCTGTTTCCTCCGCTCGCTTTCTAACATCTGCTCCGAAGTACTCGGTCGCTATGCGAGGCATGTCGCCAACGCGAGTTTCAGCCCAATCGTGAAGCAGCGACATGCGCAGGACCCTTTCGGTGTCGATCTCCACACCTTCGCTGCGTATCTTGTCCGCGAGCAGCATTGCAGTCACAGTCACTCCGAAAGAATGCGCGCCGACGGATTCAGTGCCGTTAGGCAAGCCGCGCAAAATCCATCCGGTTCGATCCAATCGCTTCAAACGTTGCAACTCGATCAGAAGAGAAAGTATTGGTTCGGGCATCGGGTGCAGGACTATCGAAGGGGGAATACTGAAGGAGCTTAGTTTTCTGACTCAGACTTAGCGACAGCCGCTGTGTTCGCAACCGCAGCCGATTTCCATTACACCCGACTTCTCGGCATTCTCACAATATTCGCCACAGTATTTGCTGTCTTTTGCCGCACGACAGTCACAAGCTGGGTGGGCACACTTCTTATCTTTATCATCCGCCATAAAACCTGCCTTCCCTGGGGACGAGCGTTACGGTTCAATGCTAGAACCGGGGGGACAGGTGGTCAAGCTTACGTTCATCACTAAACACAGTATTGCAAAGACTCTAAAGTTACTGCGCGGATCTAATAACGATCGTGCGTTGCTTATCACCGACAGTTAACGTCATCGGTTTGTCGAGCTGAATTGGATGAGTTTCACCGTCGACACTAATCAGAAGTCTCGGAGGGATTGCTGCCACCGTCGGAACTGTTGCGAGCGGGGCCAATCGTGGTAGCAAGTTGGTCGCTACGATGCGCCAGCTCGCAGCTGAACAACGAATGCGAATGCCGGGCGTATCGGTTTCAAAAGATTCGTTCACGGCGACGGCATCTGCCTTAAAAATGCCTTCCGCACAACGCACTCCGGCACCATCGTAAAAAGTCACGATGCCTGACACGAACGCATAGGGTACGGACCCCGCGTTTCGAACAACCATTCGAATGTTCGTTACTGGCGTGTCCTGGGAACCATTGAGCGCCTTCGTCGAGAGCGTCGCTTCGAGTGCGGGTGCTCCAGTGGCATCGAGCGCAATAGCACGGTCGGTCAAGGCAACTGCCCTTTCGTTCGCTGAATTCTGTTGGGCGATTGCTACACTTGCAGACAGACACACGATGATCGCGGGGATCAGGATTTTTCTCATCAGCTTTGCCTCCTGAAAATGGATTCTATTGCTGCATCGATCTTTGACGCAAATAAATCAACTCTGTGGTCCTAGGCGAGGCAGCGCAGCTGCACCGTGAGGCATGATGTAGCCGGGCGTGACGCCGCTAATGTCATCGATTACCTCCGACAAGTTACGAGCGGGAATCATTCGCATCCGACGGACATCGGCGTCGTCCAACTGCGAAATCAAAAATATTCGATACCGTTCTGCCTTCGCTAATAAAGCCCACGCAGTTTGCCCGTTAACTTCGTATCCGTTACGCAGACGGTTCTCGAGCGAGCGCGAGTCGATTTCATCAAACCACTTGAGAAAATCCGGCCGCCCAAGACCGTCACGACAATCCGCCAGCAGGATGATCGACCCGCCTTCATCGCAAGCATAGGCGGCCATATCGAGCGCCTTGTGTGCCTGAATCAAATTGATGTCGTAGGGTGACCCACCGCAACTCGCAATCACCAACTTACGCCGTTCCGGTATCTGCACCGAGTGGTTATTTAGATAGTAATCGCAAGCCGCTCGGTGACTTGAACGCCAGTGACCGCAAAATATCCCAACCACTCGACCCTTTTCATTAACGATGGTATTGACGCCAAAAGCAGGCTCAATCATCGCAGCGACACGTTCGCAAGCTTCATGGACAGCATTGCCGTCAAGTCGACCAGTTCCCACGCCCGCTCTTCGTCCACCAACTTCAAAATCGAGAGCCAACATGTGCGACGCCTGGATTGTTGCCGCGGAACCGAGCCCCGGACAGATTGACTTCCGGCCGCCAGTAAAACCCGCGAAGTAATGAAACCGCACTCCGCCAATCATGATGACTCGCGAAAAGTCACGCAACGACCGATTCACTTCAACTGCATCGTCCCCGGCGGTCACTCCAACATTAATGAGCGACGCCGGATTATATGCGTCATGGTCCAACGTCCTGATGCGTTGGGCGACAAAGGGACTTAACAGATCGATTCTTTCTTCAGGTGTAACCGGACGGTGAATACCCGTGGCGAAGATGATGGCGATACTCGAAGGGCTGACACCATATTGAATCAGGCGGCGTACAAGAATATTCACGATCTGCGAACTTCCCGTAGCCCTGGTAGCGTCGGAAACAACAATCAGAACCGAATCGTTTCCCGAAACAATTTCATCGAGTGGTGGTGAATCAATTGGTGAGTCGAGTGCGTTACCGATCTGTTCATCGCGCAAAGGAATTTCTGTGGTTGAGTCGGGTGTAAGGACAGTGTACTGCGAGTCGTCGTAATCGAATGCCACCGACGACTCTCCGTAACCCAAATCGATTTCAGGCATCAGTCGGTGACTCCGTCACAAGCCAAATTCAACCATCGCACGCTCTATAACGTGAAGCGAGGCGAAATCTGTCTCGCCTGCTGTGCGTGCATCTGCTAGCCATTTCCGGAGCTGTTTCGCTTCTTCCATCGAACGGATGCGACACGCACCGGTTAGAGCAAGCGTAACAAGACAATCGGGAGCACCATGAGTCACGAGAGCAGCCTGCAGAGCCGCCTGCTCTCGCAAATCGAGCGTCAAGAGTAGATTTAGCTCCATCGAAATCTACATCCGTTCAGACTTGAAACATGCCGTGCCGGCATGACAGAAGTGAAAAGTATCGTCTTCGAAATCAGGCGTCTCCATTTGAATCGTGAGATGGTCGACACCGAACCGTTCGTGCAACTTCATGCGCAATTCTTTGAGTAAGTCTGGTTGCGATACCGTCTGTGCATGAATGACGTGTGCGCTCAAGGCTTCGCGACCGGAAGTGATGGTCCAAACATGAAGATCATGAACATCGTTAACGCCGATCGTGTTCAGGATAGCGTCTTCAACGGCAGCAAGGTTGATGTGGGCCGGGGTGCCTTCCAATAACACGTTAGTCGATTCTTTGATCAGGAGTGTTGAGCTCCAGATTATCAACAAGCCAATCACCACGCTGAATAGTGCGTCTGCTGCATACCAACCAAAGAAAGTCATAACGACCGCTGCGGCGATTGCAGCAACGGATCCAAGCGTATCGCCCATCACGTGGAGCCATGCTGCCCGGATGTTTAGATCAACTTCACCTCGACCGTGCAAAATCCAGGCACAAATCAGGTTGACACACAATCCACCCGCGGCGATAAACGCCATCGGTCCACTTCGCACTACCTGCGGTTCAAGCCACCGTTCATATGCTCCGTAGAAAATCAGCAACGACATCACAACCAGGGCAACGCCATTTACGAGAGCAGCAATAATCTCAAGACGGTAGTAACCGAATGTCTTGCTTGGTGTCGCTGGACGAGAACCGAACCATACGGCAGCCAACGCGAGTCCTAACGCTGCCACGTCGGTGAACATGTGACCCGCATCGGCAAGAAGAGCGAGCGAGCCCGTCCACCAACCGCCGACCGCTTCTGCGACCATGTAGCTTGCAGTCAGCACGAGAACAACAGCTAGTCGCTTTCCACTCTCAGACGAATGACGATGGCGGTGAACATGAGGATGGCCATCGCGCTGCGGCTGATCTACGACTAGTTCTCCCGAACGCATCGACTTATTGTAACGCAGTTCAACTCAAGCCTTGATCACAACCGGTCGGCAACTTTTTGTGCAAGAGTTTTTAGCCTCTCTAGTTTGTCCGCTTGAGAGCCGCTGCCGCCGATACTGACTCGCAAATAAGCATTACCTTTCAAAACGTACAAGCCTCCACCGACGCGGCTTCCGACCCAATACGCCTCATCGCCAACTCCCGACACTTTCTGTGGCGGTGAGCGCTCTTCTTCTTCCTCTTCCCCGCCTCGCTGCTCCTTTTTCTCTCGCTTGTCTCCTTCGCGTTGTTTCTCCGACTCTGATTCGCGGTGAAACGTTTCTTTCCAAAACTCCCTGGGATCTCGTCCACCGGATCCTTCGCCTCGCTGCGTGACTTGCAAACTTATTGAGTTATTAAAAGTCGGTAGCGTGAAGAAGCATTGCGAAACGCTAAAACCTCGTTGCGACGACCCAGTCAGTTTTGTCTCTTTCACCGCTTCCCTCTGAACGGCTTCGATCTCTGCGGTGGTAAGAAGCGCACAAGCATCCGTCTTTGGTTTCACTCCAGCGGGAGTCGGAGCCGACGCTTGAGGTGAGGGTGAAGCAGGAGCCACTGCCTGGCTCGGAAAAGCAGTTGATGTATTAGTTGTTTCTGCTCGTTGACTGTTCTTGCAGCTGACGAAGAGTACGATTGCGAAAACAAATAGTAGTCCTGACTTCAAGGTCATTGTCGTCTCCTGGTCCACGAGAAGCGGATTTTTGCACGCAGGTAGTCGAAAGACAATTGCGACTCGGCTTTTCCAAATGCTCGAGGATCGTTCTTGAGAAAACCTTGAGGCAGCCTTTAAACGCGCCGACCAAACAAAAAGGGGCCATATTAACTGGCCCCCGAATGGATGATCTGTTGAATTAACTAGAGCGGCGCAAGACTCAAAGCGCCGTTGAAATCCTTATAGAGCTCGTTGAATTCCCTCAGCGCGATGTCCAGAACCTCCGGCAGTTGATCGAGGTCAGCCAGATTCACGACCGCATTCACGTTATTCAAGAATGC
>Ga0070686_100002486_pt1 | contig 10150 bp, 14 predicted proteins | sample KBSS23LmetaG_FD_65654 | JGI IMG/M metagenome (GOLD analysis project Ga0070686, IMG submission 65654) | Switchgrass rhizosphere microbial communities from Kellogg Biological Station, Michigan, USA - KBS S2-3L metaG | ecosystem: Host-associated > Plants > Roots > Rhizosphere ...
GGTCCGGCTGGAGCCGGACACGACGACTCCCGCCCGGCCGGCGTCAGGCGGCCGCGGCCGCGGCGGTCTGCCGGCGCTGTCGCCGCCGCGCCACCAGCGCGTCGCGGATGGCAATCGCGTCGTACATGACCGAGCAGAACGCGATGCACGCGAGCGCGGTTCCCCACAACGGGAGACGATGGCGCCACAACCAGCTCGCGTAGCCGTAGACCAGCTCGACGTGGATCCAGTAGATGAACAGCGACGCGCGTCCGAACCGGGCGAGGCGATACCCGGACCAGCCGACGATCGCCGCAACCGTGCTGCTGATTTTTGCCGCGGCGGTTTCGACCGCGTAGAGCGCGCAGACCGCCGCGGTCACGATGCCGACACGGATCGCGAGCCAGGTCGGAGACGAGGTCCAGAACGAGGAGAGGGCGTAGATCGTCGGACGCGACGCGGTCCAGAAGCCGACCGCAATCAGCGCGGCGGCGGCGGCGGCCACCCCGACGTGCATGCGGCGCAAGCCGCGCGCGCGTGCGCCCGCGGCGGTGAGCACGCCAACGGCGGCGCCGGCGAAGACGAACGCTGCCCAGGGAAACAGTGTGAACGTCGTCATCTCGCCTGACGGCCGCACGTACCACTGCAGCCACACCGGCAGCAGCCCGACGCGCGCGCTCGCTCGAACGATCGGCGTGACCATCGCGACCATCGTCGCCGTTGCGGACAACGCGGCGACGCGCGCCGCGGTGGTCCGTAGCGAGGCCCACACGAGCCCGGCGGCAATCATCGACGGGCCCATCACGTTCAGGATGTCGACGCGAAACACCGTCAGCAGCTCGCCGCCGGGCGTCAGCAGTAACGCCTGGAGGCGGAACAGGAATGCGAGCACGAAAATCTCGAGGCCGCGTCGGCACGCGGCCGCGGCCGCCGCTCTGCGGCCGTCGCGCGCCTCGACGCGTGAGGCGGCGATGGCGACGCCAAGACCGGCGAGCCAGAGGAACAGCGGCGCGGCGAAGCCGCCGAGCACGGTAGCGTTGCGGAACCCTGTGCTGTAGCGAGCATCGAACCGCGTCCACGCATCAACGGTGTGCGCCTCGATCATCAGCAGCACCGCGATCCCGCGCGCCCAGTCGATGTAGGCGAGCCGCCCCTCCACAGGGGGGCGGGAATCGTTTTGCAGCGGGGGTCGGGAACCGTTTTCCATACTATTCAGAGGAAAACGGTTCCCGACCCCCTGGTGAAAACGGTTCTCGATGCTCCGCAGAAATCTCGACGTTGACCGCCAGTTCGATGTCCTGGCGCATCGAGTGCCACACGGAGCAGTACGTCTCGCGCGACAACGCGATCGCGCGGTCCACCGCGTCCCGCGGCACGTCTCCCTCGACCACGAGTTGCAGCGTCATCCGAACGATGCGATGAGGATCATCAGCGGCGCGATCGGCTACGAGATGCGCGTGCAAGGCGCGCAGTGGCTGGCGGCCGCGCGTGAGGATGTAGGCGACGTCCGTTGCCATGCAGCCGGCGAAGGCAAACGCGAGCGCCTGGACTGGCGACGGTCCGGCGACGCCGGCGCTGTCGAGCGTGATGGAGGCGTTGCCGCTCGTGCCGGAGAACTTCAGCTCGCCGATCCACTCCAGATCGACGATGGTCGGCGGCTTCGCTGACACGAAGCAGATTGTAGCGTTTCGCGACGGTCGGGCGAAGAGGCGGCTGCCGTCGAGTTGTTACGAATGGACGACTGACTGCGACGAAGCGACCGCGGCCGTTTCGGAAAGCGCGCGCGGCGCCTTCGGGACGAGGACCGGGCGTTTCGAGAAAACCGCTTTGATCATCAGCCAGCCAAGCGGCAGGATGACGAGCAAGTACGTGAGCAGGTGACCGAACGGGCTGTCTGGTCCCCACGACTCGGTAGCCACGTGGATCGGTTCGCTGAACGGGAGGAAGTGCTGCTCGGACATCTCGTGCGTGCCGGCGATCACGAGTTGCACGACGAACACGAACAGGAAAATCGCGGTGACCTGGAAGAAGAGCGCGAGGTTGACGCGGTGTCCGTAGCGCGACCAGAGCCAGGCGATCGCCGCGGCGCCGGCAACGCCAATCGCTGCGCCGAGCGCGAGGTGCACGGTCTCGCGCAGCTGCATCAGCAGCAGCGCGGTCTCCATCCCCTCTCGGGTGACCATCAGCAGCGTGAACAGGAAGACGCCGGCAAACGCCGCCGCGCCTGGCTTCACGCTCGACTCGCGCAGGTGGCTTTCGATGTCCCCCTTCATCCGCCGACCGGCGCGCCACATGTGCACGATCATCCACGTCACCGAGACGGCGGCGATCATCGCGAGCGGGCCGTCGAGCCATTCCTGATTCGCGGCGTGATACAGCAGGTAGCCGCCGAACGCGCTGATCGCGACCGCGACGACGATGCCCCACCGCACGGCGCCGATCAGGGAGTCACGCCCCGACTTGCGCAAGTACGAGAGGCTGATGGCAACGATGAGAAAGGCCTCGAAGCCTTCCCTGAGCGTGATGACGAGCGCCTGGAGCATGGATGACGTCAGCTCGCAAAGTGAGACTAAGTCTCAGAATGAGTGCCCAGTCTACAGCGACATATCCGACCGGTCAAGTCCGGTATCGAAAACGGGTGTTTGACCGCGACGTACGGCCGGGCTGCGCCTGTCAATCGCCGCGCGGCATTGCGTTAAGCTGAACGTATGGGGACCTGGAAGCGCTTCTCGATTGCCATCACGCTCGCCGTCGCGACGTCCGCCGTCCTGTCCGCGGTTCTCGCCGCGCAGCAGCCGACGTTTCGGGCCGGCACGCAGGTGGTCTCGCTGTTCGTCACCGTCGCCGACGCCCAGAAGCGGCTCGTGCCCGACCTCACGCAGGACGACTTCCAGATCTTCGACAACGACAAGGCGCAGCCGGTCTCCTACTTCGACAACAGCATCCACCCGATCAACGTCGTCGTCATGCTCGACACCAGCGGCAGCATGACGTTGACGATCGATCTGTTGAAGCAGGCGGCCGAGCAGTTCGTCATCCGGCTGCTGCCCGCGGACAAGGCCCGCGTCGGCGCTTTCAACGACAAGATCCAGATCAACGCGAAGTGGAGCAACAACCGCGATCAGCTCGTCACCGACATCAAGGATCTCGACTACGGCAACGGGACGCGGTTGTGGGATGCGGTCGGCGCGGCGCTCGACGAACTGAAGGCGATCGACGGCCGCCGCGTGATTCTCGTCTTCACCGACGGCGACGATACCGAGAGCCGATCGATGAACCTCGGCCGGGTCATCGAGCGGGCGCGCAACGACGAAGTGATGATCTACGCGATCGGCCTGGAGAGCGATTACTTCAACGGCCAGTCGCGCGTGCGCAGCAAGCCGGACAGCGGGCTGCGCAAGGTCGCCGACGAAACCGGCGGCGGCTACTTCGAGTTGAAGAAGACCAGTGAGCTCGCGCCGACGTTCACCAAGGTCGCGCAGGAGCTCCACAGCCAGTACGTGATCGGCTTCACGCCGACGCTGCTCGACAACCGGGTGCACAAGCTGGCCGTGAAGATGAAGCAGCCGGGAATGACGGCGCGAGCGCGTCGCAGCTACACTGCGGCGGCCGACAAGACGACGGTCTCGAAGTAAGGAACGTGCAAAGCGGCGGCGATCAGACGAATGCCGCCGCGATGATTGTTACGACGAGCAGGAACCCCACCACCCACTCCGCCGACGCTGAAAAGCTCCAGTTACGCATGGCCGTCGAACCTCCCTTTCACCCAGAGTTAGACGGCCCGATACCGAGGAAGGTTTAATAGGCGCATGACCGTGCTGACCGAGCAGGAATTTCGTGTGAAGAGCGACACCGCGCTCGAAAGTGCACGGCGTGCGCTGTTGCCGCTTTCCGACAGCGAGGGCTTCGAGGTCGAGCTGCAGAACGGCGTGCTCAACCTGGTGTTCGAGGAGCCAGGCGAGACCAAATTCGTCGTCTCGCCGAATGCGCCGGTCCGGCAGATCTGGGTCTCGGCGATGGCACGAAGCTACAAGCTGGGGTGGTCGGCGGAGCTGGACGCGTTCGCGATCGATGGCGAGACGCTGCCGCGGCTGCTCGAGCGTCTCGCACGACAGTTCCTCGCAGGCTGATCGCGCCTCACCGATCGACGCGCGGCTGCCAGAACTCCGGATCGGCGGCAACCCATTCTGCCGCCGGGAAACTCCAGCGCGGGCGAACGGCGAGCACGCGCGACTCCGCACCGGCGATCGCTCGCCTTGCGTCCGCGACTTCGCGCGTAGGCGCGGGCGTGACGATAAATCGCAGGCCGTCAGCCGTCTCGAACACTGTCCCGCTGGTTGGCGCGCCGCTGCTGGTCATCGTGATCACGAGAAAGCGGCCGGCGCCCGGACTCCAGCGCGAGCCGGCGCTCAGCTCCTCGCGATACGTCGCCAGTGCTTCGATCAGCGCGAGCGTGCAGTCGGACTTTCTCGCGCTGTTTTGCGTGAGCGCGGCCATCCACTGCTCGTTCTTTGCGTAGGCGTCCGCGACGTGTGCCTGCTCGGCGGCGGATTCAAAGCCATTGAACCACCACACTTCTGCCGATCCCGTGAGGCATTCTGCGGCAAGGTACGGATGCGGGCATCCGAGCGCCACGGCGCTCCGGGCCGTCTCTTCCTCGATCGCCGAATACGCGGACTCCCGGCCAGGCTTCAGCGGTTCGCGACAGATCAGGAGAATCGGAGGCGGTGTCGTGATCGGCATGGGTGCAGGCGCTCAAATCCTGAAACCTTCCTTGAGCGGATCGTGTTCGTCGATGAGGAAGGTATGCTCGCCAGTGATCCACGCCGAGCCTTCAATCTCCGGAACGATCGCCGCGAGATCGCCGACGCGCGTCCGCGACGCGACGCGGCCGAGAAAGCGCGTGCCGATCAGGCTTTCGTGGACGAACGGCTTGTCGGCGCCGAGCAGGCCCATCGCGTCGATCACTGCCATCACCGCCGCCGTCCCGGTGCCGCACGGCGAGCGGTCGACTTCCGCGTCGGCGAAGATCGTGACGTTCCGCAGATCGGCGGTGTCGTCGCTCGGCGGGCCGGTGAAGATCGTGCCGTAGATGCCCGACAGGCCGGGCTCCAGCGGATGAACGATCGTGTGCCCCGCTTCGACTGCGTTCTTGATGTCCATCCCGATGCGCCGCAGTTCGGGAAGGTGCGCGATGTCGATCGCCAGGCCGACCGCTTCGCTGTCGACAATCGCGTAGAAAGCGCCGCCGAACGCGACGTCGGCGCGCACCGAGCGCGATGCGAGCTTCACCGTCAGCCCGCCGTGCAGCACGAACGACGGCACGTTCACGAACGCGACGCTTTCAACCCGTCGGTCGCGCAGCCGCGCGCGGGCGCGAATCGTCCCTGCCGGCGCGTCGTACGCCACCGCCGTGCCGTCGCCGGCCGGCACGATCAGCCGCCGTTCGAGCGCCACCGTCGTCACCGCGACGATGCCGTGGCCGCACATCGTGCTGTAGCCTTCGTTGTGCATGAACAGGACGCCGGCGTCTGCGCCCGGCGTCACCGGCTCGGTGAGGATCGCGCCGTACATGTCGGCGTGGCCGCGCGGCTCGAGCATCAGCGCGCGGCGCAGGTGATCAGCGTGCCGCCGTACCCACTCGCGCTTCTCGAGCATCGTCTTGCCGCGCGGCGCCGGAAAGCCGTCGACGATCAGCCGCAGCGGCTCGCCAGCCGCGTGCGCGTCGATTGTTTTCACCGAGATCATGCGATAGAACTTTAGCGTGAAAGCGTTTTACTCCGATACGTTCGTGCTGCCGCTGCCCGAGCACCATCGCTTCCCGATGGCGAAGTACCGGCTGCTGCGCGAGCGTCTCGTCGAAGACGGCGTGCTCGACCACCGCGACCTGCACGTCGCCGAGCCGGCAACCTGGGACGAGCTGCGGCTCGTCCACGATGCCGATTACGTCGACGCCGTTGCGACCGGCAGGCTCGCCGCCGATGCGCAGCGGCGCATCGGCTTTCCATGGTCGCCGATGATGGTCGAGCGCTCGCGCCGATCGGTCGGCGCGACGATCGCCGCCGCGCGCGAGGTCACGCGACGGTCGCCAGGGGTCGGGAACCGTTTCCTCGAAGATGCATGCGGGAAACGGTTCCCGACCCCTGGCTGTCAGGCGAGCGTCGCCGCCAACCTCGCCGGCGGCACGCATCACGCCTTCCGCGATCGCGGCGAGGGCTACTGCGTGTTCAACGACGTCGCCGTCGCCGCGTCGCTGCTGCTGCGCGACGGCGCCGCGGCACGGATCGCGGTCGTCGATTGCGACGTTCACCAGGGCAACGGTACCGCCGCCATCTTTCACGACACACCGGCGGTGTTCACCTTTTCGCTGCATGGTGCGAAGAACTTTCCCTTCCGCAAAGAGGTCAGCGATCTCGACGTCACGTTCGAGGACGGCGCCGGCGACGACGAGTACCTGGCGGCGCTCGACCGGCATCTGCCGGCGGTGCTCGACCGGCACGAGCCGGATGTCGTCTTCTACCTCGCCGGCGCCGATCCCTACGAGGGCGATCGGCTCGGCCGACTGAAGCTGACGATCGCCGGCCTGCAGCAGCGCGATCGCATGGTGTTCGACGTCTGCCGCCGGCGCGAGCTTCCCGTCGTCGTCGTGATGAGCGGTGGATACGCTCCCGACGTGAACGCCATCGTCACCATTCACACGAACACGATTCGCGAGGCCGTGCGCACATGCCCGTCCGTTTTCGCCTGCTGACCGAAGCCGACGTTCGATCGGTGCTCACGATGGAGGACCTGATCGAGACGATGCAGTCGGCGCTCGAACGCTTTTCGCACGGCCGGGTGACGCAGCCGGTGCGGACGGTGATTCCGGTGCAAGACGATGCCTTCCTCGGCGTCATGTCGGCGTTCGTACGTGCGCGTGCCGCGGCGGAGGGCGCCGTGGCCGGCACGCCCGCGGCCGCGCCCGAGGCGGCGCTCGGCGCAAAGCTGGTGACCGTGTTCAACGGCAACCACGCGCGCGGCCTCGACTCGCATCTCGCGTCGATCGTGCTGATGGATCCGGCAACCGGAGCGCTGCTGGCGCTGATGGACGGCCGCTACATCACTGAGGCGCGAACCGCGGCGGTGTCGGCGGTGTCGTCGTCGCTACTCGCGCGCAAGACTGCAACGTCGCTGGCGATCATCGGGTCGGGCGTGCAGGCGCGCAGCCATCTCGAAGCGCTGTCCCGCGTGCACACCCTGCGGCAGGTGACCGTGTGGAGTCCGCAGCAGGCGCACCGCCACCAGTTCGTCGACTGGGCAAAAACGGTGACGAGCGGGTGGACGGCAGGTGCGCCGCCGGCAATCGGCGCCGTCGACCATGCTGGCGAGGCGGTGGTTGGTGCGGACGTGATCGTGCTCGTCACCTCGTCGCCGACGCCGGTGCTGGAGAGCGGCTGGGTGAAGCCGGGGGCGCACGTGATCTCGGTCGGAGCCTGTCGTCCGAACCAGCGCGAGATGGACCCGGCTCTCGTCGCCCGCGGGCGACTGTTCGTCGATTCACGAGCCGCGGCGCTCGTCGAGTCAGGCGACGTGGCGTTGGGAATGGCGGAGCAGCGATTTGGCGCCGATCACATCGTCGCCGAGCTCGGCGAACTCGTCGCCGGCGCGCCGGGCCGCCGCAGCGACACCGAGGTCACGATCTTCAAGAGTCTTGGGCTGGCGGTCGAAGACGTCACCGCCGCGGATCTGGCTTACAGACGCGCGGCCGCGCAGGGCATCGGGCAGGAACTGACCTTCTAGGGCTTCTGCTGTTCCTTTTCCTGGTCGTCGAACCACTTCGTGAAATCGGCCTGGCTCTGGACGGTGACGAAGCCGCGCATCCGGAAGTGACCGAGGCCGCACAGCTGTGAACAGGCGATCTCGTAGTCGCCGACGCGGTTCGGGATGAACCACACCGGCATCGAGAGGCCCGGGACGGCGTCCTGTTTCACGCGCATCTCGTACAACCCGAAGCTGTGGATTACGTCCTGGCTGGAAAGGTGAACGAGCACAGGCCGGTCGACCGGAAGGTTCAGCTGATTGGACGTGACGACATCGTCTTTCGCGTCCGGATCCCTCCGGTCGATGCCGATCAGGTTGTCCGCCGCGACGAGGCTGTCATCGGTCCTGCCGAACTTTCCGTCCGGCCCCGGATAATGAATCTCCCACGCGAACTGATGTGCGATCACCCGCACGACCAGCGCTTCGTTCTCGGTCGGGAACGCCTTGACGCGCTTCGCCCACGCCGGAATCGCGTAGAACACGAGCAGGACCACTTCGATGACCGCGACGGCCACTTCGAGGCCCTTGGAGATCTTTCCTTTTGCTCCGGCGTAGCTTGCCGTCGGGTTCGCGCTCTTGCGGAAGCGGACGAGGACGTAGATGAAGAACGCGCCCCAGCCGATGAAGAGGATCGCCATCAGCCAGTGTACGAGCGACGTCATCTGATCGATTTCGGCGGCGTGCGTCGAGGCCTGTACCGGTAGCCCGAGATAATTCAGCATTGAGCGGATCCTTCCGACGGCTCGAGATGTCCCGCGTCAACGTGCGCCGGCCCGGCGTCGGCAGCCAGGCGATTGGCACGGCGAATCAAGTAGATGAAGAACGACGCGAACGCCGTCAACATCACGGCGACGACGCCGAGCATGAAGAAGATGCCGGTGTTGGTCGCGACCGCCATCGGCGCGTCGCTGTTGCCGAAACACACCGGGCACGCCAGCGCGAGCCGCGGCACCGCGACGAGCGCGGCGGCGATCCCCAGCGTTCGAACGCGTGCGGACACGGCGGTCACGAGAGCCTCCTCGTCTTGCGCTGGAACATCGCGCCGTAGATCGCCATCGCGATGCCGCTCGCCAGCGCGCCGGCCGACGCCGCCGCATAACTGACAGCGTGGGTCGTCTGGTACTGCTGCGCCGCCCAGGCCGCGACGAACGCGGCCAGGATGGTCGAGATCGCGATGAAGAACAGGTGGAATGCACGCAGTGACATGTCAGTGTCTCGGCGGCTCCGCGTGCGACGGGTTGGAGGCGCCCATCGGTGTGCCGATGTTGTCCATCTGCGTGAACAGCGGCACCGACATCAGCACGATGAAGAACACGACGGTGAGCAGGAGGGCGCCGTAAATCCACTTGCGCTCGTGGCTCAAATGCATGAACACCGACGCGACCATCGAGCCTTTCATCGTCGCGATGATGAGGGCTACCGTGATCGCCGCCGGGACCGCCAGGTGCACCTGGTTGACGGCAACGGTGATCACCGTGAACACCAGCAGCGAGACGCCAACCACCAGGTACATCTTGATCGTCTTCTGCGTTTTCTCGAGATCCATGTGGGTCATCGCGGCGGCTCCGATTAGAGGAGGTACAGCACGGGGAACAGGAAGATCCACACCAGGTCGACGAAGTGCCAGTAGAGACCGGTGTACTCGATCCGGTTGGCGAACTGTTCCGGGTTCCGCTTCCACAGGCTCGCGCCCGGGCCGATGAAGTAGCCCATCACGATCATGCCGCCGATGATGTGCAGGCCGTGCAGGCCGGTCAGCGTGAAATAGATGGCGAGAAAGGTGCTGTGCCACGGCCCTTCACCGCGCGTCAGGTGGCTCGCGTACTCGAAATACTTGTTGACCAGGAAGATGCCGGCCAGCACGAAGGTCGCGATCAGGTAGAGGCGGTGCTTGCCCCAGTCGTTCAGCTTCAGGTTCACCCAGGCCATGACCATCGTCACCGACGAGCAGATCAGGATGACGGTGTTGATGGCGCCGAGCCATACGTTCAGCTCACCGTGCGGCCACTCGGGCGCACCGACGCGCAGGATGATGTAGGTCGAGAAGAGCGCGCCGAACAGCATCACTTCCGAGGCGAGGAACAGCCAGATCCCGAGCTTGCCGTTGGCCAGCCCGGTATCGGGCCGTTCTTCGACGGTATACGGAATGTTCATCCTTCTATGTCCTCTGTTGACCTCGGCGCCCTTGTCACGCTTTTTCCGGCTCGAATTGCGGCGTGAAATCGCGAGCCGATCCCGGGACGCTGTACTCGTAGGGCCCGCGATAGACGATCGGTTCGGTGAGGAAGTTGCCGTGTCCGGGCGGCGACGGCGCCGACCACTCGAGCGTGGTCGCCTGCCACGGATTGCGATCGACCAGCGCGCCCCACTT
>Ga0070686_100002487_pt1 | contig 10149 bp, 9 predicted proteins | sample KBSS23LmetaG_FD_65654 | JGI IMG/M metagenome (GOLD analysis project Ga0070686, IMG submission 65654) | Switchgrass rhizosphere microbial communities from Kellogg Biological Station, Michigan, USA - KBS S2-3L metaG | ecosystem: Host-associated > Plants > Roots > Rhizosphere ...
AGACCGGTCTACGGCTCAAGGCTCGACTGTCCGCCGTTTCCGGGCATCGCCCCGACCGGGTGAAAGGCGTCAGTCGGCGGCTTGGGCTTCTGGCGGCGCCAGGTGAACGCCGCGCCGAGCCCCAGCAGCAGCGTCGGGACCGCCGTCAGGAACCGGTAGACGAGCACCGCGGCGACGACGCCGGCGTTGTTGCCGCCGAAGCCGACGAGCGTGCCGGTCAGCGCGAGCTCGACCACTCCGATGCCGCCGGGCGTGATCGGCACCGAGCCGACGAGCCGCGCGAGCGACCAGGCGGCGAACGCCTCGACGCCGTTGACCTGCGCGGCCGAGACGCCGAGCGCCCTCAGCGAGACCAGCAGGACCAGGAAGACCGTCAGGTTCCCGACCAGCGAGGAGAGGGTCAGCAAGTGCCAGCGCCGCTCCAGCAGGTCGCCCGCTTCGTCGCGGAAGCGCTCGAAGCTCTTGCCGTTCCACTTGACTGGCCCGCGGCGGATCTTTCTGAGCGCCCAGTTCGCGAACCGGGCCGCGACGTTGCCGATGTCCTCGGCCAGCCGGTCGCTGAGGAGCACGAGCACGAAGCCGGCGATCACGACGCCGAGGATCGCGACGCCGACGAACGCGATCGTGGCGAGCGCGGCAGTGCTCTCACCCTTGATCGCGAGCAGGAAGACGGCGACGATCGGGAAGGTCAGGTTCAGGAACTGGTTCCAGAGGCCGGTCAGCGTGATCGCGCGCGTCACGTCGTTCAGCGCGTACCCCCACTTGCGCAGGATTCCGTAGGAGCCCGCGACGCCCGCCGCGATGCCGCCCGGGACGACGATCGAGAGCGCAGTCGACGCCTGCGTCACGGTGAGCGCCTGCATGAAGCTCAGGCCCGGGAGGGCGACCATCCACGGCGGCGCGAAGGTGACCAGGTTGATCGCCGTCGCGCCGAGGAGCAGCAGGATCTGCTGCCACGACAGGTCCTTGACCACGCCCCAGACCTGGCCGTAGTTCGCGATCGTCGGCAGGAAGTAGACGAAGGTCGCGACGACGATCGCGAGGCTCGCCGCCCCGAGCAGGAGCCGCTTCGTGAGCGGCTTCCGCAGGAACTTCACGCGACGGCTCCCGAGGGGACGAGCGTCTCGCCCGGCTCGAGGATGCGCACCGACACTTCCGGCGCGAGCTCGCGTGCCAGCCGCTCGAAGCGCTCCGCAGGCTCGCGCAGTCCGTCGGGGTCACGGCTCATCCCCATGCGCAGGTACGTCCCCCAGTGAATCGGGATCGCAACCCGCGGCTGCAGCAGTCGCAGCGCCTCGGCGGCCTGGCACGGGTCGAGGTGCCCGCGACCGACCCGGGGACCCCAGCCCGCGACGGGCAGGAGGGCGATGTCGAGCGGTGCGAGCCGGCGCATGCCGTCGAACAGGTCGGTGTCGCCGGCGAAGTAGACACGCGTTGGCGTCGAGACGACGTAGCCGAGCGACGCCGACGCGCCGACCCAGCGCCGGGCCGGGTGCGCTGCGTGCGTTGCACGCACGGTGATGCCGTTCAGCGGAAGCTCGTCTCCTTCGTCCAGCTCGACGACCGGCCCGAGCCCCCGGCGCGCGAGCAGGCGGCCTGCGCCGTAGGGGACGACGAAGCGCTTCACCCGCAGCTGCCGCAGCGAGCCGAAGTCGAGGTGGTCGTGGTGCACGTGCGAGATCAGGACCGCGTCGAGCTCGCCGTCGAGCGCCGCGGGCGGCGGCACGACCCGGCGCAGGTGCATGACGCGCGGGCGCAGGAGGGGGTCGGTGAGGAGCCGCACTCCGGCCGCTTCGAGCAAGACGGTGCTATGCCCGAGCCAGGTCAGGCTCAGGGGCTGAGCGGGCTCTGGCATTCCTGCCTGCCGGCCGTCAGCGCGTGCAGTGCGGGCAGTACGGCGTGTCGATCCGCCGCCGGCAGGACGCGCAGCGGCGGCTGTTGGAGCGAACGGCGAGCAGGTTCCGGCGCAGCCCCATGCGGAGCATCGCGAGCGCTACCACGATCGTCAGGGAGGCCTCGACCAGCGTGTGCGGGGTGGGCGTCATGACGGCAGTCCAGCGCAGGCGGCCCTCCGGCTCATCGCCCGAACGGGATGAACGCTCAGGTAGCCGGGAGCTGCTGCGGCGTGGGTTCCGCCGGGAACTCGTGGATCATCTGGCGGCGCAGCCACTCGGTGCCAACGTAGGCGAGCGCGAAGAGGAAGAGGAGCGGGTAGACCCGCTGCCCGTCCGTCGGGCCTGCGAGCAGGACGATGATCAGCACGAGCGTGACGGCGCCGTAGAGGACGACGGGATGCTCGCGAACTGTCGGCGCCGACACGCGGCGGCACCACGTCGCCGGCCGCGACGGCCCCGCGATCCAGGCGGCGAAGATCACGACGAGCCCGTAGACGATCGCGTTCTCGCCCACGTTCCGCAGCAGCTCGGTTCCGACGGCCCACGTCGCCGTGACGGCGCTCTTGGCGTTGGGGTTGTTGGTGAGCTGGTCGACGAGATAGTTGCCGGCGAACCGACGCACGACGAGGATGAGGAGGCCGACGAGCAGGATGCTCACGCCTGCGCCGAGCAGGATCTTCCGGCGGTCGCGGCTGAGGTACATCGCGAGTGCGTAGAGCGCGATCACGAGGAAGATGAGGAAGTAGCTGAGCACGCGGATCACCTTCACGCTCTTCCGCGCTGCCCCGAGCTGGTTGCCCTTCAGGATCGTGATCTTCCCGGCATCCGGGGGTAACTTGCCCTGGAGTCTGGAGCCGAGCCCGGTCTGCTGCTCGAGCTGCTGCAAGATCGGCTGCAGGTTGAGGACGACGTTGCCGCCGCTCGACTGGAGGACGTTGTGCTTTCCGTCTAACAGCGCGATGAGCAGCTGGTGCGCGCGGCGGTTGGCGTTCTTCCAGAGCTGCTGAATTCGCGGCCGGGCGAGCAGGGTGTCGGTCGCGCGGATCGCGACCTGCTGCAGCCCCAGCGCGATTTGCGGCGCGAGCGGCTTCACCGCCGGCGGCAGCTCCTGCTGAAGCTCCTGGCTCACGTTGACGTTCGCGTAGAGCTGGTTCACCAGGTAGATGGAGATCGCCGAGCGGATCCGCTGGTCCTCAAGCAGCTTTGCGCTGGCGTTCGTCCAGTTGTCCGTACTGAGCGCCTGGCGCTTGACCCAGACGTTGAGCGCCGCGACGAGCGCGATGACCGCAGCGAGGACGACGATCGCCCACGGCACCCACGAGCGCCAGGCGAACCGCTCCTGCTTCGCCCCGGGTGTTGCGGCGACCTGAGCCGGTTGGGCCACGGAACCAGGTTCCGCCGGTCGCTCCCGGGCTGCATCACCCAGGTCGGGTGACGCGCGCGATCAGGCTCCGTCGACCGGTTCGCCGGAGAGGTAGAGCAGCGCGGCCTTCACCCTGCGGCTGACGTCGTCGTTCTCCCGCAGGCCCAGCTTCAGGAAGATGCTGTTGATGTGCCGCTCGACGGCGCGCTTCGTCACGACGAGCTTCTCGGCGATGGCGGCGTTGCTCCTGCCTTCGGCGATCAGGCCGAGGATCTCGAGCTCGCGCGGCGTCAGCCGGTCGAGCGGCGTATCCCGCCGGCGGCGCTGGAGCTCCAGCAGCTCGTCGACGATCAGCGGGTCGACGACCGACCCCCCGTCGGCCACGGTCACCACCGCGCGGAGCAGCTCGTCGCGGTCCTTCAGGCTCTCCTTCAGCAGGTACGCGCGGCCGTGCGAGCCGTCCTCGAAGAGGAGCGCGGCGTACGCGGGCTCGGCGTGCTGGCTGAGGACGACCACACCGATCTCGGGCCGCGTCTCGCGCAGCTCGTTGGCGAGCCTGATCCCCTCGTCGCGGTGGTCGGGCGGCATACGGATGTCGGTCAGGACGACGTCCGGCTCCTCGCGCTCGATCGCGGACCGCAGGGAGTCGGCGTCCTCGCAGACTGCCACGAGGTCGATGCCCGCCGTGCTCTCCAGCAGAGCGCCGATCGCCTCGCGCGCGAGGAAGCTGTCCTCGCCGATCACGACCCGGAGCGCGCGTCCGTCCCTCATGCCACCGGCACCGTCCCGCGCACGCTGGTGCCGGCCCCTCGCGCGGAACGGATCTCGAGCCGGCCCCCGACGGCGCCGATGCGGTCGCGCATGCTGACGAGGCCGATTCCGTCGCCGTTGGCGCCGGGCTCGAAGCCGAGGCCGTCGTCGCGGACCTCGAAGACGAGCTCGGCGCGCGCACGGGCGAGCGTGACGACGGCCTGCACGTCCGGCCCGGCGTGCTTGGAGGCGTTCTGCAGCGCCTCTAGCGCGCAGTAGTAGACGGCGAGCTCGACCCCGGCCGGCGCGCGCCCGAATCCGCGGTCGACCATCCGGACCCGGATCGGCGCTCTGCCCGCGACCGCGCGCAACGCAGGCGCGACGCCGGCGTCGTGGAGCAGCGGCGGGTAGATCCCGTGCGCGACCGCGCGAAGCTCGCTTGCCGCCGCCGCGGTCTCCGTCGCGAGCGAGTCCAGCACCTCGCGGAGCTCAGCCTGATCGGCCTCCTCGCTGGCGACCGCAAGCTTGAGCTGGATCGTCGTCAGCCGCTGCTGCGCCCCGTCGTGCAGGTCGCGCTCGAGCCGGTGGCGCTCCTGCTCGACCGACTCGACGATGCGCGCGCGGGACGCCTGCAGCTCCCCGACCAGGGTTGCGTTCTCGAGCAGTGTCGCCGCCGTCACGCCGAGACCTCGCACGATCTCGAGATCCTCGTTGAGCGCGATGTCGTGCACGAGCGCGAGCGACGGCAGGCCGCGGCGAGCGATCAGGGTGACGGCACGCGCTGTCGTCGGGCTCGGAAGGTCGTAGATCCCGCCGCCGACGTCGACGAAGCCGTTGCGCTCGTCGCTCCAGAGCGCGAGCTCGAAGGACGGGTCGCCCAACGTGTCGCGCAGGAACTCTTCGACCCACGCCGGCGTCACGGCCTGCGGCGAGATGCGCGACATCTCGCGCCACATCGCCGACGTCGCGATCAACCGGCCGCGCACCAGGCCGAAGAGCAGCGCGATCGGAATGGCGAGCGCGCCGGCCGCAGTGAGAACGCGGAACGCGGTGCCCGGCGGCGAGGCGGCTTCGCTGACGATGCTGTAGGTCCCGAACGTCGCCGCGAGGATGATCGAGGCGTAGATGAGCGGGGTGAGAGCCCGGCGCCGGACGAGCGGCTCCGAAGCCGCCTTCTGGGAGAGCAGGACGATCGCCCCCACGACGAGCAGCGCGGTCGCGGAGTTGGCGGCCAGCCCGAGCGCGTCCGTGACGACGCTCGAGCTGTGGACGAGCTGCAGCGCGTTGCCCGGGCAGTCGGTGGTGCAGTCGCTGAGCGGGCCGCCGTGCGGCAGCTGGCTCGCGAAGACGAGCAGCACGGCCCACGGGACGACGGTCAGTGTCCCAGCGGCGACGACGAAGCGCCGCTCGAACGCGGACTGCGGCCGGCCTCGCGGGAAGCTCGCGAACAGGTAGGCGAAGTAGACGACGAGCGCGGCGAGCGCCACGCGTCCCACGGTGTACGGAAACGAGCTGTCTACAGCGGTCAGCGCCGTCGCCGCGTAGAGGAAGCCGGCTCCCGTGATCAGCGGCCCGAGTCGGCTTGCGGGCCGGCGAGCCCATGTGTAGACGCCGACACTGGCGTACGCGGCCACGATCAGGCCCTTCCCGACGCCCATCGCCTGGGGGTGCGAAACGAGTGGGCTCATCCAGACGAGCCAGCCTGCGAGGACCGACGCTGACGCCCCCGCGAAGCCCAGCGCGGCGATGGAACGGGGGGCGGCGGCAGTCAGCCGCTCGGCAGCTTCGGCCGGCGCGGCATGTGTGGACACACCAACAGGATACGGAGAGCTTGCTCACAGACAACTCCGTCTCGCGTGGTATCTGCATCCGGACCGTGGTGCACGCACCACTCGAAGCTCTGTGAGCGGCCACGCAAAGAGTCGTGGAAGCGCCATTGGCGCTTGCGGCGCCAGGACGGATCATGGCTGGGCGATGCCCGCCGCCTCGCCTTCCTCCGTTGCCGCCGCGCCCGCGCGCGGTCGCACCCGCGTCCGCCGGAGCGGCGTCGCGGAAGCTCGTCCGTTCGACTTCCTCGAGTCGCGGATCCAGGTGCCTGCGCCGCGCACGGGCACCGTCTCGCGCACCGGGCTGGTCAACCGTCTGCGCGCGAGCACCTCCGCCGCGGTTGCGACCGTCGTCGCGCCGGCCGGCTACGGCAAGACGACGCTCCTGGCGCAATGGGCGGCGCGCGACAATCGCCGCTTCGCCTGGGTGACCGTCGACGACCGCGACAACGACCCGGTCGTCCTGCTCCGCCACATCGCCGCGGCACTCGCGCGCGAGGAGCCGCTCGAGCAGTCCGTCGTCAGCGCGCTGCGCTCGCCGCGGCCGACGATCTGGGCCGCTGCCGTCCCGCGCCTCGCAGCCGAGCTGGCGTCGCGGAGCCCGATCGTGCTCGTCCTCGACGATGCCAATCTCCTGCACACGCACGCCTCGCTCGAGGTGATCGAGGCGCTGATCGACGACGAGCTGGAGGGCTCGTTCGTCGTGCTCTCCGGCAGGACGACCCCCAGGCTCGCGCTCGCCCCTCTGCGCGCGCGCGGGCTGCTGCTCGAGCTCGGAGTCGACGACCTCGCCTTGGCCGGCCGCGAGGCGCGCATGCTGCTGAGCGCCGCAGGCGTGCGGCTCGACGAAGCTCGCGCCGACGAGCTCGTCGAGCAGTCCGAGGGCTGGGCTGCCGCGCTCTACCTGGCGGCGCTCTCAATTCGCGACGGGAGGCAGGCCGGCTTCGACTCGATTCGCATCGGCGGCGACGACCGCTACCTCGCCGACTACTTCCGCGCCGAGTACCTGTCGCTCCTGCGGCCGGGGCCGCTGCGCTTCCTGCGCCGAACGGCGGTGCTCGAGCGCCTGAGCGGGCCCCTCTGCGACGCGATCCTCGAGGACGAGGGCTCCGGCCGCGAGCTCGAGAAGATCGAGCGCGCCAACCTGTTTCTCGTCCCACTCGACAATCGCCGCGAGTGGTACCGCTACCACCACCTCTTCCGCGAGCTTCTGCAGCACGACCTGATGGAGACCGAGCCCGAGCTCGTCGCGGAGCTCCACACGCGCGCGGCCGACTGGCACGACGAGAACGGCGACCGGGAATCCGCGCTTGAGCATGCCTTCGCCGCCGGTGATACGACCCGTGCGGCGGCCATCTTCGACGACGTCGCGCTCGGGGTCTACCACTCCGGCCGCGTCGCGACGATCGAGCGCTGGCTAAACCGGTTCGAGAGCGAAGGGCTGCTCGAGCGCCATCCGGAGGTGGCGGTCCGTGGATCCGCACTGCACGCGCTTCGCGGGCGCCCGGAGGCAGCCGTCGAGTGGCTGGACGCTGCGGCTCGCGGCGCGTCCGCCAGGGCGCATTCGCCGGTCGCGCCGGCCGTCTCGGTGATGCGAGCGTGGCTGTGCAAGAAGGGCGTGAGGCGGATGCTCCGCGACGCGGAGGGCGCGCTACCCGACCTGCCGGCAAAGAGCATGTGGCGACCCCGCGCGCTGCTCGCGCAGGGAGCCGCGCTTGTCGTGCTCGGCCGGACCGACCGCGCGCGCGACCCACTCGTCGCAGCCGCGGCGCTCGCGGCGGCCGCCGGGGTCGTCGACACCGAGGTGCTCGCGCTGGGCGAGCGGGCGCTGCTCGAAAGCGAGCTAGGCGACCACGCCACAGCCGACGCGCTCGAGGCCGAGATCCAGGAGCTGGTCGCAGCCGGGGGCGTCGAGGGCCACCCGGCCCAGGCGGTCGCCCACGCGGCGCACGCGCGGGCACTGCTCCGCTGCGGGCGCTGGAACGAGGCTCGGGCCGCCATCACCGCCGCACGCGAGACGGCGCGGCACGTGACGGATGCGCTCCCGTGGCTGGCGATCCAGTTGCGGCTCGAGCTCGCCCGTGCGCTCGTCACGCTCCGCGACACGAGCAGCGCCACCGAGCTGCTCGAGCAGGCGCGGGAGCTGCTCGAGCGCTCCGCGAACCTCGGGACACTGGCCGACCAGGTTGACGCGCTTCAGCACGAGATCGATGCCTGCCCGGAGCCGGACGGCCACCACACCGGCCTGACCCCTGCCGAGCTTCGGCTGCTCCCGCTGCTGGCGACGCACCTCTCGTTCCGCGAGATCGCCCAGCAACTCTTCGTCTCGCGCAACACGATCAAGACACAGGCGATCTCCGTCTACCGGAAGCTCGGCGTCTCCAGCCGCAGCGAGGCGGTCGCCGAGGCTCAGCGCCTCGGGCTCGAGGAGCACCTGCGCGTGCTCGTCACCAACGACCACTGACGAAGCTTCATGCCACGCGGGTGATGGCGCGCCCGGCCTGCGCTGATGGAGTCCGACTCCTGGTGGACGAAACCCCCGAGCGCGTCCTGCGACGGCTCAGCATCCGCGACGACTCCTTCATCCGGGGAGTCCTCGCAGCGGCGGAGGACCCGGGCACGGCCGAGCCGCTCGACGCGAAGACGTGCGCGATGACGCGGATCGCCTCGCTGATCGCACTCGACGCCGCGTCTCCGTCGTACCTGACGCCGGTCGACGAAGCCCGCGCCGCGGGCGCGACGGACGCGGAGGTCGTCGGCTGCCTCGTCGGCCTGATGCCGGTCGTCGGCGTCCCGCGGGTCGTTTCGGCGGCGCCGAAGCTCGCGCTCGCGCTCGGCTACGACGTGGCCGCGGCGCTCGAGGGTTCCGACTCGGCCGTCATCTGAGCCTGCGCGCGGTTGAGGTCGCGCATGATGTGCACGGCGGCCGAGAGGAGCGGCGCCGCGAGGATCAGGCCGATCGTCCCGAAGATGCAGCCGCTCGCGATCGTCGCGACGAGCACGACGAGCGGGTGCAGGTCGAGCGCCGAGCCCATCGCGAACGGCTGCACCAGGTTCTGCAGGAGTCCGTTCGCGAGGATGACGATCACGAGCATGATCAGCGCAGTGGTCGTCCCATTCGCGCCGAGCGCGATGATCACGGCGAAGGCTCCGGCGACGAACGCGCCGATGAACGGGATGTACGCGAGCACGAGCGTCACCACGGCGATCGTCCCGGCGAGGGGGACGCCCAGGATCAGCGCTCCGAGGCCCACCACGATGCCGTTGAACGCCGCGACGAGCGTGACGCCGAGGAAGTAGCCGCGCAGCGAGCGCAATACGCCGCCGGTGATCGTCTGCGCGACGGTGGGCGGGACCCCGAGGTGGTTGTCGACCCACCGCCGCATCGACGGCCCGTCCTTGAGCAGGAAGAACACGCTCAGCAGCGCGAGCGAGAGCGTGAACACGAGCGAGGCGAGGCCCCTGATGCCGCTGATCACGCCCTTGGTGAGCGTGGAGATCATGGCCGGGACGTCGTGCTTGAGCTGCGAGCCGGCACTCGACGCACCGGACTGGCTGACGCCGAGGCTCTTCGCCCAGCTCTCGAGCTTCGCCACGCCCTCGTCGGCGTGCGTAGCGATCGCGTCGTGCTGCGAGGTGATCCCCCCGATCACGAGCAGGACGATCGCGACCGTGACCGCCAGGATGCCCAGGAGCACCAGCACGGTTGCGAGCACGCGCGGCATGTGGTGTGTGAGCCGCGCGACGAGCGGCGACGTCACCGCCGCGACGATCATCGCCCCGATTACGGGCGCCGTGATCGTGTAGGTCGTGCCGAGGAGCCAGACCAGGCCGACCACGACCAGGAGCAGCCCGACCAGGAGCCACGACGTCCGGCCGAGGTCGCGCAGCCACCGCGGCGCCGCGAAGGTCGAGCTCAGCGCGCTCAGCTCGTCGGACGGGATCGGCTCGGCCGTGACGACGACCGTCTCCGGCTGCCCGCGGCGCCTCAAGAGGTTCATCACGCTCACGACCTGCCGCCCCCCAGTGCGGCGGGACGGCCGCGCCGGGGAGTCGCCGCGGCGCCGCGCCCGCCTGGACTCGTCACACCCGCAGCCGCTTCCCGGCGTACGCGGCGAGGCCGTAGATGATCAGCACGTCGACCGAGAACATCAGCAGTCCCCAGACCGGGTAGGCCGGAACGAATGCCAGCTGCCCGAGCGCGTTGATGCCGGCAACGGCGATGCCGAACCAGCGGGCGATCTCGCTGCCCGAGAGCAGCACCAACGCGGCGATGATCTGAAAGACGCCGAGGATCAGCACGATCCAGCCCCAC
>Ga0070686_100002488_pt1 | contig 10146 bp, 8 predicted proteins | sample KBSS23LmetaG_FD_65654 | JGI IMG/M metagenome (GOLD analysis project Ga0070686, IMG submission 65654) | Switchgrass rhizosphere microbial communities from Kellogg Biological Station, Michigan, USA - KBS S2-3L metaG | ecosystem: Host-associated > Plants > Roots > Rhizosphere ...
TAGCCCACAGGTACGTCTTCGTGTATAACAGAAATCCTGTGAGAGAGGTGAAGACCGCTTTTAGAACGGCTTGCAGGAAAGCAAAGATTGCGAATCTTCGCTTTCACGATTTACGACACTGTGCCGCGACAAACTTGAGGCGAGCAGGCGTGGATACCACAACGGCTATGCAGATCATCGGCCACAAGTCTCCGCTGATGTGGAAACGCTACAACAGCGTTGCAGAAAGCGATCTGATTACCGTTGCGAATAAGCTAAACACCTACCTTTCTAACACTGTAATAACACCAGACGATTCCAGCGAAACTGCTGCTAGTGTAAGTGCTTGATTTGTGGAGCCGGCGATCCGGATTGAACGGACGACCTGCGGTTTACGAAACCGCTGCTCTACCAACTGAGCTACGCCGGCCCTTACGCAAGACCTCACAACTTACATGGGTTTTTTCTCAGCCTCAAGGGGTTTTTCGTGCAACGACAGATGAGAAACGAGACTTTCCACGCCCGACGCTCTGGCTGACTGACCAGTTATCGGGAAACAATGGGCCGTTATTTGAACTGAGCGACTGGCTGTAGCCTGACCAAGGCCCCCTGGCCTGGCCCGGGGAGGCACAGGGGCTCCTGCTCGTTGCCATACTGCTCGCGGGCCATCTTGAGCACCTGCCCCTTGGTATAGGTGCACAGTTCTCCTGTAAAGATGGTGCCGTTTTTATCGAGGTCTGCAGCGCCGCCAAGGCCTTTGAGTAATTGATAGGTGAACAGCCCGTGTTGGCCCTGGTCGTAACTATGGGCCTCCTGAATCGACTGGTTACCGATCATCCACATGATCTTCTCTTTCCCACTGCTCTCCCGGTCCCATACCGGGATGACCCCGACCGGTGCCTCCTTGCCAGGCGCCAGTTCAAGCGAGAGATCGAGCATCACGATGGCCCGGTGAATCGGCAATCTCATCAAAGACTCCTGTAGCCGACGAAGCGAATAGAGGCGCGCGGTGGACGTGGCCGTACTGTCGAACAACAGCATCGACACGGTGCCGGTGGCGGGCTCAACCACTCCCCGACCCGTGACCGACACATAGACCACTGTGCTGGGGTCTACTCGCTCGGGCAACCACTCGTCAAACACCTCAGCCAAGTCGCTCTTGAGGGCATGGGTGTCCACGAGAGTGCGTACACGCTCGGGAGGAATCCCTCCGATCGATTTGAGGTATGTGGCCATGGTTTCCGCATCTTGTGCGGCATACTTGACCCTGGCGATGCTGCTCTCCCGAAACCGTCCCACGCCGATGACGATGCCGATAGCCTTCGGCTGTTTGAGTAAGCTGGTCCGTTTCGACAGCTGGTCGACATCGACCGGCAGAGCCACAGCCTCTGCTGCTGCCCCAGGCTTCATTGCCACTAGAAACTTCTTGGGGGACGGCAGCCGGACCGAGGGGGACCCGGCGCGCAATATCAACGTCAACTCCTCTTGCACAGCGTCTTTGACCATGCCGACTTTGCCGTCCAACGTCACGCGTTTCACGCCGCCAGGGGCCAGATCGCCGACGGATACCACGCTGGGGATCCCCTCGATCAACAGCGGCGCGGTGGTCACTGACAACTCAATAGCCCTTGCGGTGCCAGGTCCCTCATTTTTGACTTCAATTTCGATTGCGATGGCTTCACCGCTGTGGAGTACTTGATTGCGATTCTCGTTTCGAACGATCGCCCGGAATATCACGGTGGCAGGCTCGTTCACGGGAACCGGCACAGGAACGGCGACCACTGACTGCAGTGGAGCCGCCTTAGGGCCGTCACCCTTGTGTGCTTGAGCAGCGTCGATAATCTTGGTGGACGTTCCAAGTTGGTTGGCCATCCCATCCGTCACGAACCCAATGGCCTCTTGGGCAATGGGTTCGAGACCCTTCACCTCACACGAAGCCTCGGTGACATCCACCTCTCCACGACCGATACTTTGAACCTTCTTGCTGTAGAGAACGGCCCCATCGGCAGCCTGGTACGCAAAGTCCAATCCCAGGGTCACCGTGGCTGGATAACGCTTGTTGGCCTTTCGAACGATAGCCAGATCCACATGGTTGAAGCCCAACGCCGCATCGACATAGCCATCCGGCATCGACGAAGATCTTGGGTCGCTCGTCAGGACCTTTTCAAAGACGCGGCCAGTTTTCCGCCTGAGGGCTTCCTGTAATGGAGCACTGATCGGCAAGGATTGGACCTGGCCACAGGCGTCTTGATAGGTAAGTTGTGCCCCGGCGATACTGGGGTTGGGTCGAAGCTGGACGGTCAGGGGGAGAAAGTAGCCGATTGTCGCACCGTCTCGACTTGAGAAGAGCGAGCAACTGGTCAGCGCCACAACGCACAGTCCCGCAACAACCCCTAAGGCTGCGCGAAATAGGAAGAAGTAACACGCTGACTGGACAACCTCCACAATGAATCTTATACAGAAAAACATCCAACGAGCACAACTCAACGCCTGAAACAGGGGCCTGGTTGGTCTGGTCTATTTGGTTTGTTTGGTTCATCTGGTTAGACTCGTTCAACCAAACAAACAAGACAGACCAAATAAACAAAAAACCAGCGGCTTCTCGCCCACGCGCTACGGCGCGGCGTTGACAGCCCGGCACTCCTCGGCTAAGTTCATCCGCATGACTGATTCTTTTTCGCCGGCGCCGGAATCGCCGGCGCCGCCTCGGCTCTCCTGGTCAGCCACCAGCCGGCTCATCCGTCTCCAGAACCAGACTGGGACTTGGCTACTCATGTTTCCGACTCTGTGGTCCCTAGCCTTGGCCGCTCAGGGTGTGCCTCCGCTACGCTTGCTTGCCATCTTCATCACTGGGTCCTTCGTGATGCGCAGCGCAGGAGTCGTGTTAAACGATTTGGCGGATCGATCGTTCGATCGACATGTGACGCGCACGCGGGTACGTCCACTGGCATCTGGTGAACTAAGCCCAACACATGCACTGCTGATCGTCGGCCTCCTCCTCTCCCTGGCCGGAATGCTCGTGCTACTCCTTGACCCACTTTCAATCCTCTTGAGTCCGGTTGCCGTTCTCTTGGCCGGCCTCTACCCCTTTGCGAAACGCGTCCTCCACATCCCACAAGCGATGTTGGGTATTGCTTTCGGCTGGGGCGCCATCATGGCTTGGACCGCCTCTCGGGGAGACATCGAAGCGCCGGCCTGGTGCCTGTTCACTGCGACGGTCTTCTGGGCGATTGGATACGATACGATTTACGCGCTTCAAGATCGAGAGGATGATCGTCGGATCGGCGTGAAGTCTTCGGCACTGTTGTTCGGGTCATCGACGTGGATCGCAGTCGGCGCGGTCTTCTGCGCGATGTTGCTGTTACTGGGACTCGCGGGCTGGTTCGCCCACATCGGCTGGATCTACTATGCAGCCCTCGCTGCCGTTGGAGTGTGGTGTCTGAAGCAAGCCCTGCAGCTCAGAGAGGCTGTGCCGCCTCCCACCGCCTTCCGCATGTTTCAGCAACACGTGTGGGTAGGAGCCGCGGTCTTCCTTGGAATGATTGCGGGATATCTGATCTAACAACAGGATGTTAAACAGTCTGTCTGGTCTGTTCAGTCTATCTGGTTAGTTTCGTTCAACCAAATAAACGAGACAGACCGGACAGACTTGCTAGACCAGAAAACCAAATAGACTAAGCTTCCTCGTGCCTGCCAAGCTCATTTCTTCTTCTTCTCGGCCGGGGCAGGGGTTGGGGCCGGAGCCGCAGCTGGAGCTGCGGCAGGGGTCGCGGTCTCGTCCTCAGACGTTTCCCCTTTCAGTGTCGTAAGGTACAGGGTCACGGCCTTGGCATCGGAATCGCTGAGCCCCAGGGCCGGCATCCTGGTTTCCGCATTCATCACCTGCGGGTTCTTCAACCATCGATAGACCCAGGTCCCGTTCAATCTAAAGCCCGCCCGATCGAGCGCCGGTCCAACTTTGCCGCCATCGGGGCCGATACTATGGCAGCCGTTACAGCCATATTTGTTTTCATAGAGCCGTTGGCCATACGCCACCGTCTTTGCAAGCTGGTCCGGCTTTATCGTGAGATCCGGCCTGGGAACGCTCGTACCCTTTCCTGGTCTCGTCACGAGATTCGTCATCGCAGCCTGCGCGACATCGAGCTCCTTTTTCGCCTTGCTCATGGCTGCCAGTTCATCGGCGTAGGAGGACTCGTCCGGTTCAACGTCCTTCTTGAGCGCTTCGCTCTTCTTTTCCGCTTCCTCGCTGGCTTGCTTTTCGGCCGCTTCATACGCTTTCGTGGCCTGCTCCAAATTGGTTTGGGCCGTCTGTAGCGCCACCGCCAGCTGCTTCTTCCGTTCTTCGACTTTAAACTCCATTTTTTGGCCGTGGAGGCCACGGACATACCCGACAATGGCCCAGATTTCTTCTTCTGACAGGGTGTACTTGAAGGTCGGCATGGTCGGCACGGCAAAATCGTCGTCGCCGATCTCATCCCCGCCTTCTTCACTCGTGTCCTTCATGTCGCGTGAAATCGTATTGAAGATATCTTGGTCTTTAAAGGTACTCATCTCTGACTTGTTCGTGAGATCTTTGGGCTTGGGATCGGGCATCGAGGACCAATTGAATCCTTCGTTCTGCTTTCCGCTCTCACCATGACAGTGCGAGCAGTAGTGACTGTAGAGTTCATGTCCCTTCGCCCCTTGCTCGTTGGCACAACCTGCCACAGTGACCATGGCCCAAACGTAGACCACTGCCCCCACGATTCCCAATACGTATAGGCGAGCCGCCTTCATGCTGAATCACCTTTCTTTAGCTTGCGGATCAGAACGAACTGAAATCCGAGAGCCAGGCCCACGGCGATGGCCGCATAGTAATAACCGGTATAATCCGGTGGCGCCTCTGCGCGGAAATACCACCAAGAGGAGACGGCCTTTTGGGATCCCTTCTCCTTCAGCTCGCCGCTGCTAGGATCTTTCTTGCCGTCCCAGGCAGCGAAACCGATATTGATGAACCCGGCTGTCGCGATTTGCGTGTCTTCATCCGGATGTTCGGTGGCGAGTGGCCGCGTAAAGACCACTTTCCATCTGCCGTTCGCGTAGGTCCCTTTGGCCTTCACATCTTGGTGCGTCTGTATTTTGAGTGTGCCGAAGCCCTTGGCATTCATGTCGACGCCTTTGCCGTCTTTGTTCTTCCAATACCAAATATTGACCGGCCCGCCTTCGACCTGCGCCATCGGTTGGCCATGCGCAAAGTGGGCTTTCTTGTCACCCACCATGAACTGAACCGCCGCTGCATCGTCCGGATCTTCCGTCGGATCGGCGTACTCTAAGAGAATGGCCACATTGGTCCCGTCGTGCAAGCCACGTACGATCATATCTTTGACCGTCGCTTCCAGAATGCGGGTCGGCCAATGGACTTGAGGCGACATTGGGAATGTCGACGGGGGGGCGCTGCTCCACACTGCTGCGTTTGGGTCATCGCCCGGCAGAGTACCCTTCACCAGCGGGGCACTGATCGACGAGCTTGCCTGAGTTTCTGCTGGAGCGGCGGCCTTAGGCTTTTCCTCGGCTGTGGCGGGCTGCACGATCAGAAACCCTATGGCAAGGCACACACCGCCGACGACATTCGGAACGATTCGACTGAGTCCGCGTATCATAAGTTCCGTCCTCTCTCCTCACTAACTCCCTACTCACTCCTTAGAGGGTGGGGCTATGTGCCTTCGGCTGCGCGCGTTCACCGAGCACCTTCTGAGCGTGCGCGGTACGCGAGCACAGAAGGCATACAGGCCTACCCTCGTCTATTCCCATGTGCGAGGCGATTGATGCGCTCCGTCGTACTCACCCATGATGATTTTCCAGATCCACTCATCGGGAAGCTCGAGTTCCCAGCGAGGCATGGCCGATTTCCATGGCATTCCTTCGATCGGGAGGCCGACGCCGCCCTTCTTGATCCGCCAGAAGAGGTAGCTTTCCTGGAGCATGGCGATCGTCGTAGGATCGGAGAAGTTGGCCGGGGGAGGATTAAACCCCCTGGCTGCCGAACCCTTACCGTCGAAGTTTCCACCGTGACAGGGGGAACAGAATGCCGCATAGAAGCCTTTGCCTTGCTGGATCGTGTCCGGTGTCTTTGGAACCGGATTTGCCAAGCCTGCATACTCACCTGGCGGAGCCGGATGAATGGTCCTGTTCTCACCAGGCGGCACATTGCTGACCGCTGTACTGTTATAGGTTTGCCAGCCGACCAGCAAAGGAAACAAAATCAAGACAGCCCAACGCAATGCTTGCATCCCGCCGATACTCTCTCCCGTCAGGAATCGTTGAAGCGGACCCCAAAACTCCTCTTTGGACTCCGCGCTTATTGTGGCAAGCATGAGAAATCCCGCAGTCGTCAGCAATAGGTACAGGAATACCAAACTGGCCGGCAGCGGCGCCGAGCCAGGGATATTGGGCACCACAAATTTCAAAATCAAATAGGTAATGACATTCAACGAGATCAGTTTGATCAACGGCCCCATAGATTCCTCCTCAGTGCGCTTGCGCCACGGCCACTGCCGGACCGGACAGCGCCGCCTTCACCGGAGCGGCAGGCACCTGTCCTGGCACGTCCAGTTCAGATGGATTGACAGAAATCGGTTCGCCGCTCATCTGCTGCAGGAATGCGATGACCGAGAGAATTTCGTTCCTGGACAACCCGATCGGGTTCTTATTGATGGCGGGCATGTCGGCTGGATAGTGCTTCGGCAGGCCTTCATGGCGATAGTCCATATAGACGTACGCCTGTGGCTGCGTCAGACTTTCATAGAGAAACTCACGGCTTAACTTGGCCCCAATCCCCTTCAAGTCCGGGCAGCGGGCCGATTCGCTGGGGCCGATCGAGTGGCACAGCGCACATTGGCCCTTACTGAAGAAAATCTTCTGTCCAATGGCCGCCAAATCCGTCGGCGTTTTGACCGTGGCAATATCGAATTTCTCCTCAACCGGCGGTAACGACGCCATCTGCGGAATCGACAACGACGTGAGCATGAAGATGCCGAGCACAATCGCGACAAATCCGATGACCCGTGGGAACACAGATCGAATAAAGAGGAGGATCAGTATCCCGCTCCCCACCACAGAGAGACAGATCAATTGCAGTCTGGCTACTTCACTCATAATCACCCTTCGGGTAGTTAGAAGTTCTGAGCGCTGAGTGCTGAGTTACACTCAAAACTCAGACTCATAGTTCAAAACTTGGTCGAGTTCGGTTTATCGAGCGCACTCGATGCACCTGCCATCGCCGGCATGCCATGCGGCAACTCTGCCTTCTTCGGCTCAGTAGCCGCTTTCGCCTTATCACCCATCGTGGCCACCCAGAAAATGAAGGCGACCACCATGCAGAAAAAGAAGGTGCACAAGGACATGATCCCGGACGCATAACCGAGCGCCGGTGAAAATGCGTATTGCGATGTATCGCGGACCACGCCGTAGACGTGCCAATGGACGCGAGAGGACGACCGTGCGTAACCCATCAGCGTCATCAGGAGGATGACCATGACCGCGTTGAGGACAAGGGAGTAGCCGGCACGGGGAGGCATCTTGCCCCAGACCATTTCCGTCGTGGTCTTGGCGCTCTTCAGCAGCAAGGCGGTCAGCGGCGTGATGGTCAACATGACCCCGATCACGATCAACACCTGGGACGTCGAGAAATAATTGATGCGAATGATCGCGGGGACGAAATACCCCCACACGCCGAGGATGATGACTGCGATGCTCGCAATGACAAGGATGGCACCCATGATTGCTTTGGCAATCCTCGCCCAGCCTGCTGTGTCCTGCTTACCGGCCCGCCAATACATGACGAAACTCATGAACGTGACGAGAATCATCAAGTTGGATACGGTCATTTTTGCCGACATGACGCCAAGAACCCCCAGCAGCGGATGGTGGGTTCCTCCCATCTTTGCCGCTTCTTCCAAACTCGCCACGAGCGAATGGGGGGTCATCCAGACAGCCAGGCACAATAGAAGAACCACCAGCATCGCAAACATCGGCTTCCGGTACTGCAGCGCGGACCCGGGGATGCGATAGGTGATCCCTAGCCAGAAGTAATAGTTCGACCCGAGAAAGAGCACCCCGATGAGCATGGCTTGCAAAATGAACAGCCATGACAAGAATCCTCCCATCAGTGTGATGCCCATCTGCTGGTTGTATTGGTATATTTCACGCATGAGCCAGTAGCCGGCGAAGGGGAGCGCCAACAGGCCAAAGACACCGATGAAATTCCCGACATAGCCCATCCAGTCATAGTGATCACGCTCTTCCGTGGTTTTGGCAGACAGATAGCGAATCCCGGCATAGGCGCCGCAGATATAGCCCCCGAGCACCACGTTCGCAATCAGGCGGTGAATGTTCACCGGCCACCAGGTCGGATTCCATGTCGCCGCCCAGGCTCGCGCCATATCCGTCCCCTCGGCAATCACGACGGGACTGGCCTGGAACGTGGCCCAGGAGTTCGGCACGATCATGATGAAGAACGCAAAGAAGTTCAGCAAGAAACCGAGGAAAATATGAAATGTCTTCTTGCCGCCCGTTTGCATCGCATCCCAGCCATACCAATAGAGGTACAGTGTGGCGGTTTCGACCAAGAAGAGGAGGCAATAGAGGATAAACGACGGGAAGAAAATATCGGTCAGATAGTTCATCAGCTTGGGGTAAAACGAGATCAGCAGGAACAACAGGATGCCGCCGAAGAGCGCCGTCGTGGCATAGGCAGACGTCAGTAGCTTGGTGAATTCCTTGGCTAATTTGTCGTAACGCTTTTCGCCACCCTTCCAGGCGACGACTTCGCAGACCCAGGCGAAGATCGGCACACCCAGCACAAATCCCGCGAGCAACAAATGGAGCTGTGCGATCACCCAGATGACGTTGCGGCTACCGACGTAGGGAACGTCACGATATTCGGTCGGAGCTGCGGGTGCGACGTCCGCCCCAAACACCAACGCGGGAAGACTGAAGAGCCCCACTGCCACCGCGAACCCCAAGAGCGCCCCAGCATGATTGCTGCCGCTCCGGAGAAGCCGCTGAATCCATCCACCCTGATGTCCCATTGCCCTCACCTCATCATCTCCCATGTTACGGGTTCCTGGCGGCAGGCTGAGCCGGTCCTGTCTCTTCCGGCACATCCGGCGTGTCCACTGGTTCCTTGCCCGCCTTGCCTTTTTCCTTGCTCCGCTCCTTCTCCAGTTCGATTTTCGCCCGCTGTTCTACCAGCAATTCGACCTGCGCCGCAAGATGCGCGATCATTTTTTCGTCTTTATTCAGCGTCTCAAGAGGTTTGAACGAGGGGGCGACCTTCACTTCAGGCTTCCTGCAACAATCGTGCGGATGCGGGGTAAACACCGGAAGCGAAGACCAGAACAGGACCGACAACAGAACAGCCACGCCGGATAGTGCTGTCAGCATCAACCCCTGATCCACCGGTACCCGCATCAAATCCCAACGAGTAATCAACCCTTGATAATTCTCCGGCGCATGGCCTGCCGACTCCACCGTGCCTCGAATCACCCGTCCCACGAGCGAGAAACCAATGACGAGCAACACCAGAAGCACCACTGTGGATAGAGTGCCCCAGAGGGTCAGTTCACAACTTATCCGTTCCGCTATAGGAATTCCCTTCAGAGAATCCGACTCGAAGATCGAATGAATCGCCGAGATCCCGCCGTCTGTGACTGCACTCTCAGTGGCCCAGAGGATCGGCACAAAGATGGCGCCGACCAATGCACACTTCCACCAAAGCGTCAGCCCCAACCCACCTGGAGGTTCGCGCCGCAACCGTTCGAGAAAAAATGTTCGTCCTACGACCCCGAGCGCCCAGACATCGATGGGAACCACCAGCAAGAACAGCAACGCGATGCCGGTGCCTTCACCGATATGCGAGCCTAATCCCATAGTGATCGTTGGAAGAGCGAACACCGTGACCGGACTCGCCAGGAGCATCAAGAATGCGTACACGATTCTGTTTTCAAACTGCACGATCCCGAACGCCAGAAAGAGTACGACGAGGACAAGCTTGATCGGCAAAGCGGTCCAGAAGGCGGGCCAGAGAATACCGAACCCGAGCTTTGCGGGAGAAATGTGATCGTTCATGCGAGTACCCAACGATGAACGCCAGCTGGCAGGAAGGCTGAGGTCGAGGTTGAGTGAAGC
>Ga0070686_100002489_pt1 | contig 10143 bp, 7 predicted proteins | sample KBSS23LmetaG_FD_65654 | JGI IMG/M metagenome (GOLD analysis project Ga0070686, IMG submission 65654) | Switchgrass rhizosphere microbial communities from Kellogg Biological Station, Michigan, USA - KBS S2-3L metaG | ecosystem: Host-associated > Plants > Roots > Rhizosphere ...
ACGATCATGCGCCCGCTGGTCATGGATTTCCCGGCCAGTCCCGTCGTCGACGACCAGTTCATGTTCGGCCCCGCGTTCATGGTCAGCCCGGTAACCGCCTACAAGGCGCGCGAACGCGGCGTGTTGCTGCCCCCGACCCCGGGAGGCTGGTATGACTTCTGGACGGGCGTCGCAGTCCCTGCCGGCACACGGCAATCAACGGCGCCGTTCGACGCGATTCCGATCCACGTCCCCGCCGGCTCGATCATCCCGTTCGGTCCCCATCTTCAGTACAGCGACGAAAAACCCGCCGATCCCATCACGCTGTTCGTCTACGCGGGCCGCGATGGCGCCTTCACGTTGTACGAGGACGATGGCGTCAGCAACGCGTATGAGAAGGGCGCCTACGCGACGATCCCGATTTACTGGCGCGATGCCAAGCGGGCGTTGATCATCGGCCCGCGTCAGGGGAGCTTCCCGGGAATGCTGGCCCGCCGATCGTTTCAGGTCGTGCTGGTCAGCCCCGACCGGCCGGTCGGGTACACGGACTGGTTCAGGCCCGACAAGTCGATCGGTTATTCGGGGGACTTCGCCGTCACGACGAAGTTCTGATCAGCGACGGCGCCGGCGGGCGAACGTGAGCGCCAGCCCCAGCAGCAGGCCGAGCGGTCCGTACGAGCCGCTGTCAGCGACCTCGCAGCTGCAGCCCGAGTTGCCGCCGCCCTTCTGGCCGACGACGATGTTGACCGGCTGACACTTGGCGTTGTCGACCATGCAGGTGCCGATGCCGTCGGGCGTCACCGCGCAGGTCCAGCAGTCATCCGGGCAGTGGATCGCCGCGCAGGGATCGGCCTTGCAGGTGTTCGTCTGCGGGACGCACGTGTTGCCGGCGCCGCACTGGGTCGCCGGGCAGCGGTTGGTCTCGCACTTGCCGAGCTTGGTGATGGGATCGATGTTCATCGCGTTGCAGAACTGCGACGGGTCGCAGGCGACGTGCGCGCAGGGGTCCGGCTGGCAGTTACCGGCGACACAACGTTCGTCCGCACCGCACTTGCCGGGGACGCAGAGATCCTTGCAGCTCCCGTCATCGCAGTACTGGCCGACGGGGCAGCTCTTGTTCATGCACTTGTCGTCCTGGCAGCGGCCGGCGACGCAGATCTGCGGCGCGGTGCAGGCCAGCGCCGGGTCGTTGCAGTCGAGACAGCGCGCGAGCGTTCCGCTCGCGACGCAGATCTTGGGCGACGGGCACACCACGCTCGCGCAGACGTCCACGCACATGCCGGTGTTCTCGTCGCACTTCTCACCGCTCTGACAGACCTTCCCCTGGCAGCGCTGGGGGATGCAGAACTGGTTCTCGCACTTGTATCCGGGCGGGCAGGGCATCTCGCCGCCGGCGCACTGGCGGATGCACTGGCCGTCACGGCAGCCGAAGTTGGACGGGCACTGCGCAGTCGTGTCGATCATGCCGTCGCAGTCGTTGTCCTTGCCGTCGCAGATCTCCACCGATGGTCCGACGCAGCCATCGCAGACGAAGGCCCCGCCGCGGCAGATGAGACGGCCGGCCTTGCACCCGCTCATGGGGAGGTTGACCTGCGCCGGGGTCACTCCGGGGCAGTAACAGGTCTGGCCCGTCTCCGGGAAGGTTCCGTTGTCGATGATGCCGTCGCAGTTGTCGTCTTTACCGTTGCAGGTCTCGGGCTGCGGCATCCCCGTCGCGTTGCAGACCAGCTTGCCCATGCTGCAGACGAACGTGCCCGACGAGCAGGTGCCCAGGCCGTTGCCGCACTTGTCGCCGACACCGGGAAGGATCCCCTCGTCGATCTGCCCGTTGCAGTTGTCGTCCAGGCCGTTGCAGACCTCGGTCTGCGGCATCACCGTCGGCGCGTCGCAGAAGGTGCCCGAGCCGTCGGCCTTGCAGGCCAGGATGCCGCCGCGGCGGCAGATGCCGACGCCGTTGTTGAAGCACGACGCGCCGACGTTGAAGCCCTCGTCGATGTCGCCGTCGCAGTCGTTGTCCAGGCCGTCGCAGATCTCGGTCGGCACGGCGCAGCCGCAGGCGCCGCCGCACGCGTTCGGCGGCAGGCCCTCGTCGATCTGGCCGTTGCAGTTGTCGTCCCGGCAGTTGCAGGACTCGACGGCGCAGTGGCGGGCCGCGCCGCCGTTCTGCGCGAGCACGTTGTCCGGATCCGTCGAGCTGTTCGGGGCGATGGTGAAGGTGCCGCAGGCGGGGATGCCGCTGGCGGCGACGCACATCCGGCAAGCGTTCGACACGCCCTCGTCGATCTGGCCGTCGCAGTTGTCGTCGACGCCGTTGCAGGTCTCGGACGGCGGGACCGTCTTCGCGATGATGTCGACCAGCGCCTGCTTGACCGCGTTGGTGTCGGTCAGCGTCGCGAAGATCGCCGATCCCGTGCCGCCCGCGACCGCCATCAGGTTGGCGCGATCCTTGTCCGCCTGGGGCAGTCCGCTGTCGGTCAGGATGTAGACCAGCACGCCCTTGGGGATCACCGCCGAGTGGCGGGCGAGGCAGGCCTGCACCTCGGGGTGGAACGTGCCGTAGCTGCCCGCCGGGGTCTGGGTGCAGTCCGCGGGGTTCAGCGTGGCATTGGCGGCCTTGGTGGTGTCGCAGGTCTCGGCGCCGTCGGTGGCGATGATCAGCACGTTCTGGCGGCACGCCTTCTTCGGGTCGTTCGGGTAGACGTAGTTCTCGAAGTAGAGGCGGGAATAGAACATCGACCGCCCGATCGGCGTGTTGGTGTTGGGCGGGATGCGGAGCTCGGGGTCCGGGTTGTTCGCGCCCGTCATCCCGCTGTCCTGCTGGTCAATCCACTTGTAGACGCTGGTGAGGTTCGCGCCGTTCGGATCGTAGTCGGCCGCGGCGAGCGCCTTGAGACCCGTCGACGGCTGCGTCACCGGGACCATGAAGGACTGGGCGACGCCGTTGTCGAACCAGGTGCCGTACGTCGTCTCCGGCGTCGTCGAGTTGTGCGTCGTCATCTTGCAGCCGACGTTGCCGCCGACCGCGGTGCACGTCGTGCTGGTGGAGCAGTTGGCCGTCGTGCCGTTGCTCCAGTGCCCAGCCGGGCAAGTAGCCGTGGCGACGTTCTCGAGCTGGGGAAAACGCGCCAGTCCGAAGTTCGCCTCGTCCGTCCCCGCCTGCGCCAGCGCGGCCCGGATCGCGTTCTTCATGTTGTAGACGCGGCTACCCTGGCCGTTCGTGTTGTTGCTGCAGAGGGGCGATCCGTCGTTCGCCTGGTTGTAGAGCATCGATCCCGACGTATCGAGCAGGATCAGGATGTTCGGCCGCAGCGCCTGCGCGCGCGCAGGCGCCGACATGGCCGCGAGCGCCAGCCCCGAGAACGCTACGACCTTCACTGCGCGTTGCATGTTCATTGCGGCATCCTGTTCACGGAGGGAGCTGGCCGGTCATACAGCAGCGGAACCCGACCGAGGGCAGCCTGACCGCGGTCGTCGTGGGTGCGGGAACCGAGGCGTCGCACTGCAACCCGGGCGCGCTGGTGGTGGTACCGACGGTGAAGCTGGGGACGTTGTAGGCCCCGCCCCGCATCTCGTACGGTCCGGTGGTCGCCGTCGTCGACAGCACCCACTCCTTGACGTTGCCGCTCATGTCGTAGAGCTCGTCGCCGGTCGCCGACGACTGATCGGAGACGCACGCGGTCGCGGAGCCGGTCGCGATGGTCGTCCGACCGGTCCCCCCTTTGATGTAGTCCCAGCCGTTGCAGCTCTGTGGCGCGTAGGCGTTGCCGTACGGGAACGTCGTGTTGCCCGAGCCGTTGCACAGGTCCAGCCATTCGGTCGCCGTGCACAGGCGCCAGTTGGTGCCGATCTTCTCGCAGGCGGCCTCGGCCTCTTCCTTGGTGATGTTCGACCAGGGCTGGCGGCCGGAGACCGAGCAGGGGCGGCGGGTGGAGTCGAAGCCGTAATCGGTGCCGGTCGAGTCGTAGCGGCTCGCCTCGTAGGCGAAGACGGTGAGGTTCTTGGACGCGATGTAGATGATCTTGTCGTCCGAGGTCTTGTTCGACATCGACTCCAACTCGTCGACCTTGCCGTCGCAGTCGTCGTCGAGGCCGTTGCACGTCTCCGTGCCGGGCGTCTTCGGCGACCCGTTGCAGCGGTGATTGCCGGGCATGCTGTTGTCGCAGACCCACATCCCGTTGGGGTTCGCGCACGCTCCGGAACCGACGGTGCACGCCTTGCCGATCTGGTACGCCTCGTCGACGCGGCCGTCGCAATCGTTGTCCAGCCCGTCGCAGGGCTTCATCGTGTCCTCGACGTCCTGGTAGCTCGTCGGGTAGTTGCACACCCAGCCGGTCTGGCCCATGCACGTCGGCTGAACGCCCGCGCAGACGCCGGCCGACTTGCAGACGAGCGGGCCGGCCATCGGATTGTTGTCGATGACGCCGTCGCAGTCGTTGTCCTGGCCGTCGCAGATTTCCACGCCGCCGTTCGATTTCTCGCAGGCGGTCTCGCAGCCGGGGACCGTCGAGTCGCGATCGTAGAAGCCGGGCAGGCAAGCTCCCTGCACGCACTTGCCGTTCGCGCACGTCGCGGTCGCGAACGGGAACGCGCAGGTGACGTTGCACCCGCCGCAGTTGTTGACGTCGGTCATGAAGTTGAAGCCTTCGTCGGGCGTTCCGTCGCAGTTGTTGTCGATGCTGTCGCACGCCTCGACGCCGGCGTTGGTCTTCACGCACTCACAGCCGTCCATCGACAGCTTGTTGGCGTCGAAGAAATTCGTGAAGCAGGTGTACTTGCACACGCCGTTGACGCACATCGGGTCCGAGTTCGGGACCACGCACGAGTGGAAGCACTCGCCGCAGTTCGAAATGTCCGTCAGCCGCTCGGACGAGTTCGGGTCGCACTGGTTGGAGCCGCCGCCCGTGCCACCGCCGCCGCTGCCGCCGCCGCCCGTGCCGCCGAAGCCTCCGAGGCCGCCGCCGGTGCCGCCGATGCCGGTCAGATCGATCGAGACCTTGTCCATCCCGGCGTCGGTCTTCGACGCGTCGACGGGACCGCCGTCAGGCGGGATGATCTGATAGCCGAAGTTCCAGGCGCGGTCGTGACATCCTGACGCGACGCCAAGAAGAGAGAATAGAAGGGAGAAGAAAGCTATTGAGAGGCCGGGGACCCGCCGCCAGGATCGCATTTAGTGCTCCCCGCACTATATCCCAGTTCCAGGTAAGGATAAATACTTCAGGTGCGCGCGTGGTTCACTCCGGGGAGTCTCAGGCCAGGTCTAACCCTGCGAAAAAGAAGGCCAGTTCCGCCCTGGCGGTATCGGGCCCGTCGCTCCCGTGTACCGCATTGCGTTCGATGTTGGTTCCGTACTTGTTCCGGATTGTGCCGGCGGGGGCCTTCGCGGAGTCGGTCGGGCCCATGACCTCGCGATAACGCGCGATCGCATTTTCACCTTCGATCGCCATCACGACGGCGGGGCCGGACGTCATGAACTTCACCAGGCTGCCGAAGAAGGGACGCTCGTTGTGCACGGCGTAGAACGCGCGCGCCTGCGCGTCGGACACCTTCACGAGTCGCAAGCCGACGATCTTCAGGCCGGACTTCTCGATCATTTCGATCACACCGCCGACGGCGTTCTTCTCGACGGCGTCAGGCTTGACGATTCCGAACGTTCTCTCGATGGCCATTTCTCTCTCTGCTCTCTTTCTCTGTCGGGTTACTTCAGGAAATTCGCGACGGTCTTGCCGAGCTCGGCGGGCGTCGGGGCGATGGCGATGCCCGCCTCCTTCAGCGCGGCGATCTTCTCGGCGGCCGTCCCCTTGCCGCCGCTGATGATCGCGCCCGCGTGTCCCATGCGCTTGCCGGGCGGCGCGGTCTGGCCGGCGATGAACGCCGCGATCGGCTTCTTCATGTTGGCCTTCGCGAAGCGGGCCGCCTCCTCCTCGGAGGTGCCGCCGATCTCGCCGATCATCAGGACGGCGCTGGTCTGCGGGTCGCGCTCGAACATCGCCAGGCAGTCGATGAAGTCGACGCCCTTGACCGGATCGCCGCCGATGCCGATGGCGGTCGACTGGCCGAGGCCCAGCATCGTCAACTGGTGCGCCGCCTCGTACGTGAGCGTCCCGGAGCGCGACACCACGCCGACCTTGCCCGCCTTGTGGATGTAGCCGGGCATGATCCCGATCTTGCACTCGCCGGGCGTGATCACGCCCGGGCAGTTCGGGCCAATCAGCGTCGAGCCCGGATAGGCGCCGAGCGCCCGCTTCGCCTTCACCATGTCCAGCGTCGGGATCCCCTCGGTGATGCAGACGATCACCGCGATCCCGGCCTGCGCCGCCTCGAGGATGGCGTCGGCGGCGCCAGGCGGCGGGACATATATCACGGTGGCGTTGGCGCCGGTCTTCTTGACCGCGTCGGCGACCGTGTCGAACACGGTGAAGCCTTCGTGGACGAGGCCGCCCTTGCCGGGCGTCACACCACCGACGACGTTCGTGCCGTACTCGCGCATCTGCTTGGCGTGGAACGTCCCCGCCGAACCGGTGATGCCCTGGACGATCAGCTTCGTGTCTTTTCCGACGAGAACCGACATGACTAAACCGCCCTTCCGACGTTGCCCGCCGCGAGCTCGACCACGCGGCGGGCGCCGTCGGCCATGTCGTTGGCGGTGGTGACCGCCAGCCCCGACTCCGCGAGCATCTTCTTGCCCAGCTCGACGTTGGTCCCTTCGAGGCGCACGACCAGCGGCACCTTCAGGCCCACCTGCTTGACCGCCGCGATGACGCCCGACGCGATCGTGTCGCACTTCATGATGCCGCCGAAGATGTTCACGAAGATGCCGCGCACCTTCGGGTCGGCGGTGATGATCTTGAACGCCGCCGTGACGCGCTCCTCGGTGGCGCTGCCGCCGACGTCGAGGAAGTTCGCGGGCTGGCCGCCGAAGTGTTTGATCGTGTCCATGGTCGCCATCGCCAGCCCGGCGCCGTTGACCATGCAGCCGATGGTGCCGTCCAGCTTGATGAACGACAGGTCGTAGCGCTTCGCCTCCGTCTCCGCCGGATCCTCCTCGTCGAAGTCGCGCAGCGCCTCCAGATCCTTCTGCCGGTAGAGGGCGTTGTCGTCGAACGTCATCTTGGCGTCGAGCGCCAGCACCTTGCCGTCCTTCAGCACGACCAGCGGGTTGACCTCCAACAGCGACGCGTCGGTGGCCATGAACGCGCCGTACACCTGCTGGATGACCTCGCCCGCGTGCTTGGCGGCGACGCCGTGCAGGCCGAGGCCATAGGCCAGGTTGCGCGCCTGGTAGCCGGCCAGACCGACGACCGGGTCGACGAACTCCTTCAGGATCTTCTCCGGCGTCTTGGCGGCGACCTCTTCGATCTCCATGCCGCCCTCCGACGACGCCATCACGACGACGCGGCCCAGGCCGCGGTCGACGACGATGCCCAGATACAGCTCGCGGGCGATGTCCACGGCCTGCTCGACCAGCAGGCGCTTGACCAGCTTGCCGCCCGGGCCGGTCTGGTGCGTGACCAGGTTCATGCCGAGGATCTTCTGCGCCGTCTCGCGCGCGGCGGCGGCGCCCTTGACCACCTTCACGCCGCCGCCCTTGCCGCGCCCGCCGGCGTGGATCTGCGCCTTGACGACAACGAACTCGTTGTCGGTCTCCGCGATCAGGGCCTTCGCCGCCGCCTCGGCCTCGTCGATGCTGAACGCCGGCCGGCCCTTGGGGACCGGCACGCCCAGCTTCTTGAGGATCTCCTTGGCCTGGTATTCGTGGATCTTCACGGGCGGGACCTCAGAGCTTCTTCCCGGCTTCGATCACCTCGCGCACGGCCGCGGCCGACTTGTCGAGCATCGCCTTCTCCTCGGCGGACAGCTCGATCGCGACGATCTTCTCGACGCCGCCCGCGCCGATCACGATCGGCACGCCCAGGTAGATGTCCTTGAACCCGTACTGGCCGTCCAGGTATGCGGCGCAGGCCAGCAGGCGCTTCTGATCCTTGAGGTAGGCGGTCGCCATCTGGATCGCCGACGTCGCGGGCGCCAGGAAGGCGCTGGTTCCCATCAGCTTGACGATCTCGCCGCCGCCGTTGCGGGTGCGGTCGACGATCGCCGCCAGCTTGTCGGCCGCGACCAGCTGCTTCACCGGGATGCCGTTGATCGTGCAGTAGCTGATGACCGGCACCATCGTGTCGCCGTGGCCGCCGAGCACCATCGCGCGCACGTCCTTGTTCGACACGCCCGCGGCCTCGGCGAGGAAGTGCTGGAAGCGCGCGGAGTCCAGGATCCCGGCCATGCCGACGACCTTGTTGGCCGCGAAGCCGGTCACCTTCTTCAGCTCGTAGACCATGACGTCGAGCGGGTTCGACACGACGATCACGAACGCGTCGGGGCAGTGCTTCTTGAGGTTCTCGGCGACGTTGCGGATGATCTTCAGGTTCACCGACAGCAGATCGTCGCGCGACATGCCCGGCTTTCGCGGCACGCCCGCCGTGATGATGACGACGTCCGCGCCGGCGCAGTCGGCCCAGTTCGAGCTGCCGGTGATCTTCGCGTCGTGGCCGAGGACGGCGCCGTTCTGTTCCAGGTCCAGCGCCTTGCCCTTCGCGACCCCTTCCTTCTCCGGGATGTCGAACAGCACGACGTCGCCGAGCTCGTTGCGGGCGCACAGCGCGGCCAGCTCGCCGCCGATGTTTCCGGCGCCAATCAGGGCAATCTTGTTCCTGCGGGGCATTTCGGGGCTCCTTTACCGACGGGTTACTACTACAGATTGGCGATGATGGCGTCGCCAAAGGCCGAGCAAGCGACCTCCTTGGCGCCCTCCATCAGGCGCGCGAAATCGTAGGTCACGACCTTCTGGGCGATGGTCTTTTCCAGCGCGGTGATGATGCGCGTGGCGGCGCCCGTCCAGCCGAGGTGCTCGAGCAGCATCACGCCCGAGAGAATCACAGACCCCGGGTTGACCTTGTCGAGGTTGGCGTACTTGGGGGCGGTCCCGTGGGTCGCCTCGAACACGGCGTGGCCGGTCGCGTAGTTGATGTTGCCGCCGGGCGCGATGCCGATGCCGCCCACCTGCGCCGCCAGCGCGTCGCTGAGGTAATCGCCGTTCAGGTTCAGCGTCGCGATGACGTCGAACTCGTCGGGGCGCGTGAGCACCTGCTGCAGCGTGATGTCGGCGATCGAATCCTTCACCAGCACCTGGCCGGCCGGCGGTTTGCCGCCGCAGTCGTCCCAGCCGATGGCCTTGCCGGCGAAATCGCTCTTGGTGAGGGCGTAGCCCCAGTCGCGGAAGGCGCCCTCGGTGAACTTCATGATGTTGCCCTTGTGCACCAGCGTGACGCTCTTGCGCTTGTGGCGAATCGCGTACTCGAGCGCGGCGCGGATCAGGCGTTCCGAGCCCTCGCGCGACACCGGCTTGACGCCGATGCCGGACGTCGCCGGGAAGCGGATCTTCTTCACGCCCATCTCGTTCTGGAAGAAGGCGATGACCTTCTTGGCCTCGGGCGATTCGGCGGCCCATTCGATGCCGGCGTAGATGTCCTCCGTGTTCTCGCGAAAGATCACCATGTCGACCTTCTCCGGCGCCTTCACCGGCGACGGGACGCCCTTGAAGTAGCGCACGGGGCGCAGGCAGACGTAGAGGTCGAGCATCTGCCGGATGGCGACGTTGAGCGATCGGATGCCGCCGCCGACGGGCGTGGTGAGCGGGCCCTTGATGCCCACGAAGTACTGCTTGAACGCCGCCAGCGTCTCGTCGGGCAGCCAGGTGTCGAAGAGCGTCTTGGCCTTTTCGCCGGCGTAGACCTCGGTCCAGGCGATCTTCTTCTTGCCGCCGAACTCCTTGTTCACCGCGGCGTCGAGCACGCGCACGCTGGCGCGCCAGATGTCGGGACCGGTTCCGTCGCCCTCGATGAACGGGATGATGGGGCGATCGGGGACTTCGAGGCTGCCGTCGGCGCGGACGGCGATCGCTTCGGCGCCTGTGGGGATGACAGGATTCGGGCTCTGCGGATTCGACATTTGCGGCTGCTGATTACCTCCGACGAGGGGCGATCAACGCAAGCGAAATCGCACGCGTTTGTCAGCGAATGGGCGTCCCGGGCGGGACATCTCGGTCCAGACCGGAAAGGGCGAGGACCTCTTCGGCGCCGGCGGCCAGGATCATTCCCTGGGACAGAACGCCCC
>Ga0070686_100002490_pt1 | contig 10139 bp, 11 predicted proteins | sample KBSS23LmetaG_FD_65654 | JGI IMG/M metagenome (GOLD analysis project Ga0070686, IMG submission 65654) | Switchgrass rhizosphere microbial communities from Kellogg Biological Station, Michigan, USA - KBS S2-3L metaG | ecosystem: Host-associated > Plants > Roots > Rhizosphere ...
AACAAGGCGAAGGGTGGTTTTGCTGGCAAGTCAGGATCGGCTGAGCTGGGCACGATTTTCTATCACGATGAGTTTCCTAAAAAGCAGGTTGAGGAAATCAAGGCCAACTATCGGCTGGTCGGAGTTTGAGATGAAAGTCAATACAACTATTCGCGGCCTGGAGCGGCTCATCAAAAAAGCATCGCCCGAGATATTGGCTGGGCCACTGCGTAAGTTCTTCGAGCGCTCGACGATTACCGTGCAGGGTGCAGCCCGAGAGAAAGCACCCAAGGACAACGGCCAGCTGGCCAACAGCATTGCCACTGAGATTGACCCAGGCAACCCGCATCCGCTCTGGGGAAAGGTCGGCACGAATTTGACGCCTCGTGCATCTGCTCTGGAATTTGGAACCGGCCTCCTAGCGGAGGGCGAGGGCGCGAAGGGCGGCGTGCATTTCCCACCCTGGGGCGATCGCAACCCTGAGCTCGAGTTGTGGGCGCGCCGGCATGGCTTTCCTAATGGCTTCGTGGTCGCACGCGCGATTGCTCGGCGCGGCGGGCTTCATCCGCTGCGCTATTTGCGCAATGCGCTGGCTGAGTCGAGGGGACAGATACAGTCGTTTTTGACGCAGGCTGAGCGCGATGTACGCGCTCTATGGGATAGGCACTGATGGCGAATGAAGTCGATTCTGCTTGCAAACAAATGATTCAATACGTACGGACGTTGCGTGGTATTCGAGAAGCGCCGGATTACGCACCCGAGGAGATTGGTAATTATCCGTTTGCACTTGCTTATCCGGGCGGCGGGGTGATGGACTTTGGCCCAGCCAATGACCGAAAGGGCTTGCATACACTCACCCTTGAACTGCATATTGCTCGCAAGGACTTATCTAACGACGTAAAGAAAGCGGCGCCGTTCGTGGATAGTATTCCGAATTTGCTGATGTACAAGCTTCAAAATGACAACCAGTGGAACGGGACTATCAGCACGTTCCAGCGAATCAGCTACACCTTTGGCTCCCTGGGCTGGAATCAGATTGAAACGTTCGGCGTCCGGTTCAGAGTCGAAGAAGTCAAAATACAGACCGCTATTACAGCGCCAGCGTGAGGTGAGTAATGCTGAAATATACAGGCGGGGGCTACGGGGGATCTCAACCGGGCATACCGGCCAGGGATTTAACCGACAGCGAAGTTATCCAGTTCGGCGGCGAGTCTGCGCTGATTGCTACTGGTTTGTACGAGAAGCCGATTGAGGTGGTCGCTCGGCGAGGTAAGTCGGATAGCCCGATCGGTCAAACGCTGAACGGCGATGCCGAGGAAATTCGCAAACTGGCAAGGAAATTATCCAGCAAGGAAGGTGACTAATGGCAGGTATTAAAGCGCTCCGTAAAATTCAACTGGGAGTCGAGGTTACTCCTGGCACCGCAGTGGCTGCGACTGCCATCTGGCGGGGGATGGGCACCATCGAAGACCAGCGCGAGGTTGTGTTTTCGCAGGAGGATGTGGGCTATGTCGGCGGGCTGGACCGCACTCACGTTCCTAAGTTGCTGGCCGCTATCAGCATGGATGAGACTGAAGCAACCTTCGAGCAGCTGCCTTATATCCTGGCCGCTGGGGTTAAGAATGTTGTCGCCGGTGCAGCGGATGGCAGTGGCAGTGATTTGATTTATGCCTACCCATTTCCCACGACAGCGGTCAACACTCTGAAGACATACACCATCCAGGGCGGTGACAATCAGGAAGCCGAGCGGATGGAGTATTCGTTCGTCGAGGCGTTCAAGCTGACCGGCAAGGCCGGTGAAGCCCTGAAGATGCAGGCCGATTGGCTGGGGCGCCAGGTGGCCTTGAATGCATTCACCGGTTCTCTGAGTTTGCCGACTGTCGAGGAAATTTTATTCAGCAAGGGCAAGCTCTACATTGATGCCGTTGGCGGAACCATTGGCGGCACCCAAAAGAGCAACACACTTTTAGGGATGGAGCTCTCGGTAAAGACGGGCCTGATTCCCGTGTTCGCTGCCGATGGCAACCTCTATTTTTCCTTCATGAAATCCACAGGCCAACTCGAAATAATTCTGAAGATTACTTTCGAGCATGATAGCACCAGTGCCGCCGAGAAGGTCATTTGGCGCGCCGGCACCCCTCGGCAAATTCGGCTGGACTTTGACGGCAATGCAGTCACTACCCCCGGCACCACGTATAGCACAAAGAAACTCCGTATTGACCTGGCGGGCAAGTGGGAGAAGTTCGACAAACTCGATGAGCAAGACGGCAATGATATTGTGACCGGCACCTTCCGCGCGCGCTACAACAGCACGGCGGCTTTGTTCGCCAGCATTACCGTAGTGAACGAACTTGCGAGCCTCACATGAAAATCAATTTACACATTCAAAGAAAGCGACTCAAAACCAAAGACCTTCTGGCGATTGAAGATGCGTCTGAGGGTCGGCGCGCAGTTCACACTATTGTCGACGTCGTTGCTAAGTGTATGCGCGATGCCGAGGGAAATTATCTTGAAAAAGATGTTGCCGTTGAAATTCTCCTAGAACTGGATCTTGAAGAGTTGGACGAGGTTGTCGCAGCGCTTAAGTCTGAGATGGAGAGGTTGCAAAAAGAGGCGGTCCCCCCGCCCAAAGGCAGCAGGTAATTATCGCCATCCATCACGGCGGCAAGGGGCCGCTGTGGTTGAGCGTTTTACTGGCTGCCAAAGATTGGGGAATCCCGCCCTGGGAATTGGGCGGTGGCGACAAGCTTACTTGGTTTTTTCGTTGGACTTTCGTCGAAGAGCAGATAGCGAAGAAAAATGGGCGAGCGACTTGAGATATTGATAACAGCTGAGGATGCTGCCAGCGGCGTGCTGAGCGGGCTCAAGGGGGCAGCCTCAGGCCTAGGCGATGTCTTTGGTGGGCTGCTCACCCTGGGCGCCGGCGCAGCGACGGCCGGCATTGGAGCCCTGGGGGCCATCACTGCGCTTTCATTCAAGGAGGCGATGGATGCTCAGGAGATTGCCAGCAGCCTAAACCAGACTCTCGCCAACACAGGCAAAGTGACCGGCGTCACTGCGGAGATGTGCAACTCTCTCGCAGACGGTCTTTCTAAAGTCACGCGCTTTAGCGACGACGCAATCCTGGCCGGCGAGGATGTGCTCGCTAGCTTTAACAACATCGGCAAAAATACGTTCCCCAATGCCACCAAAGCCATGCTGGATATGGCAACGCGCATGAAGACCGATGTGCCCAGCGCGGCCAAACTCATGGGCAAGATACTCAATGACCCAATCGGCGCATCTGGCTTGCTCGAGAAGCAAGGCATAAAACTCACCGATGCGCTCCAGGCGCAAATCAAAAAAATGACTGAGGCCGGCGATGTGGCCGGAGCGCAAAAATTGATCCTCGAGCAGCTCGGGGCAACAATGGGCGGCGCGGCTGAGGCAGCCGGAGAAACGTTTGCTGGCCGGCTGGATATTCTCAAGAACAGGCTGCTCAATGTCGCCGAGGGGATTGGCACGAACCTTTTGCCCATTGCCGAACAATTTTTCAACAATGTCATTATGCCTGCGGTGCCATTGATTGAGCAACTAGCGGCTCAGTTCTCGGCGCTCATTCAAACTTTCGCTGGTGGAGATTTCAGCGCAATCACTAACCTGTTGCCGCCTGAGGTCATGGCGCAAATCCAGCCGTTCATTGATTCGGTTCAGAACTTAGCCAACGCTTTCATCGAGAAGATGCCACAAATGCAAGCGGCCGGCGAAAACTTTACGACCTGGTTGCAAGGCGCTTTTACGATTATCGGCCCGCAAATCATGGCCAACCTGACCACCGCGCTTAACTCAATGGCTGAGTTTTGGCGGGCGCATGGTGACCAGATTATCGCTATCGTAACCTTCGTCTTCCAGATTCTGATCGCCACGATCGGCGGCGCTCTGACTCTGTTGAGCGGCATAATTTCTGCTGCATTGCAATTACTTAATGGTGATTGGCAAGGCGCATGGCAAACGATGCAAGACACCTTTGCATCGTTCATGAATCTAGTGCTCAGCATCGTCGGCACAAATCTCGAAGAGTTTACGACTGTATGGCGTAACAACTGGAACATGTTGCAGCTGATCGTCTCAACTGTGACGATGCAGATTACGAGCGGTTTCCAGACCTGGATCATCAATCTCATCAATACTCTTCAGGGATATTACGCCACGTTCCGAGAATTAGGAGTTGGACTGGTCAATCACATGCTGCTCGGTATCACCTCAATGGTTGCCCAAGTACTGAACACCGTGACCGACATGGTAAAGAACGCCATTGCCGCAGCCGGGCGGGCGCTTGGGGATGTCAATCCATTCTCGGGCGGGGTTGGCGTTCCCGGTTTCGCAACTGGTGGTGGGTTCACTGTAGGCGGTTCGGGTGGCACTGATTCGCAGTTGGTGGCGTTCAAGGCAACCCCTGGAGAGATAGTTAACATCTCTCGCCCAGGGCAAGCCGGGACGGGTGGCCAGGAAATCCACAATCACTTCCACGTAAGCGATGCGCTAGATGTTGAGATTGTAGCTAGGCGAGTCGTGCAGCTGATAGCAGGTGCCTGATGGCTATCACTCTCAACCTGGTAAAGGCCTCCACCACTCTAGCGCTGAATGGCGGCTCGACCTATACGCTGCTCGAGGAATACCAGCCGCGTGTACAGCTAACCTCCGAGCAGATGGACGCCGTTCTAGCAGGCACCCTCAATCCCAAAAATCAGCCGACGGTCACGGACAGTATCAAGCTGCGAGTAACAGCGGCCAGTATCGCGGCGCTCCAAACCGCCATCCACGACATTGAAAAAATATTTGTAGATGCTTATCGCCGAAATCGAACAATGACTGGCGACCGGGTATTTATGAAGTTCACGCCCTCGGGAGGCGCATCGGCTTACCGTAGCGAAATCTTGACTGGCCGGGTTGAGACATTACCCAAAACGTTGGCTGTTTGGCAGTGGGACGCTAAAGACATTGAGATTATTGTCGCTTGGACTCGGCGATTTTTTCTAGAGAAAGATAGCGAGACAACCGCTCCCCTCACCAATGGCAACGGGTCGAACCTAACCACCGGCCTGAATCTATTTAACTGCAACGATGGCAGTGGCAGCAGTCCCAACAAGCGCAACAACTATGCCGAAATAGCGGCGGCTGACGTGACTGGCGTATTGCCCACGCCCGCGCGCATTGAGATAACCCACACCTTTGCCGCCAATGCGGCGCGCCGTTTTTACATTGCGCACAAAGCCCAGGGCACGCCGGCCAGCTTCACTCATATCTTAGAAGCCGAAGATGCTTCACTCAATGCGACCTATGCGGCCTCGGCGGTAGACGCCAATGCTTCGGGCGGCAACACTGTCAACGTTACCAACGTGCCGGCAGCAGTGGCGACCCTGGCAACCTGGACAATCAACAGTACCCAAGCCGGTTACATCCTCTCCAATTGGGTGCAAGTGCTGGCGCGCTTCTCGACTCTGCCCACCAATAGCACTATCAAGGTCAGGCTGACCCTGAAGGACAGCACGTCAGGCGCCATCATTGCCCAGACCGATTACACCACGCTCAGCGCCGCTGACTATTTGCAGCAACTCGCCAGCCTGGAGATGTCGCCGGCCATCGAAGGCCAGACCACGCCCGGGGCGATGAAACTTTTGCTTGAAGCCAAAGACGCCGCGGCGACTGGCGATTTTGGTCTGGACTTTATTCAGCTCTCGCCCGCCGAGGGTGGCAACGGGTTTCGTCTGCTGAAGCCAGTGGATGAGACGCTGGTGAGCGTGGCCGCTTCGACCGGGGTGTTAACCGACAATATGATTGATGGCTCAGGCCCAACCATCGAGAGTCAGCAGCAGGTGTATCAAGGATATGGCGGCCCAATCATGTTGCAGCCGGGCGTTCTCCAACGGCTCTACATCCTGCACGACAGCACCAACGCCAGCGCAGTAATCACCCGCTCGATTTCGCTAATAGTTAAATTCCGAGAGAGGGTGCTGACGGTATGAGTTCCCTCCCGCCCAATCTGTCATTCGCCCTCACGGACCGCACCTTTACCCGCACGGTACTCACGCCTGGCATTACCTTCACGGTCATTGAATACTCATTCTCGACCGATGGGGGGCCGAAGCAATGCACTATTCGGGCTGATGGCGATATTCGTTCGCTTGAGCAGCTATTCATTTGTTTGCGCGACGAAGGCATTATCCGCGACGGGACGAATGACAAAGTTTGGTGGGGCTGCCTGTGGAGTGCAGAAATCACGAACGGAAAAATCAGTTACGGTTTTACGCTCGACGGGATGGCGAACAAAATCAACATTATTTATCTCCAGCAGACAATCAACCAGGCCTATTCGGGCAGCGGGACGCAAGCCGAAACTGGTTTTTCCTCTGACACCGCCGCGACCGCTGACTATGGCACTTTCGAGAAGCGTATTCGCAGCGGCAACCTCTCGGCGACCGCCGCGACTGCCGAGCGAGCAAAGAACCTTGCCAACCTGGCCTACCCGTTAGCAATAACACCCAAGGTCGGTAGTAGCTCAGGCGCGGGCGGCAAACCCTTTGCGATGATCGTCTGCAAAGGTTGGCCCGAAACGTGGGCGAATCGCTATTACACCAATAACAGCGGCGCCGCCGCGGGTTTCGAGCGCAACGACGTGGTTACCAGCGAAGCCTTGCAGCTCCTGGGTATGGGGCAGGCTGCCAAGACAACGATAGGATTTACCTCAAACAATTTCATTGAGGACACCACCGCTAGCATGCTATTGGGAACAGCCTCGCCCTTCAATCACTTTTTTATTGAGGGCGCCGCCAGCAATAGCAACATAGCTTGGCAGGTTCTGACCTCCACCGAGCCAGGCCGTAAAGTCACTGTAACGCCAACGACTGTTTCGACTGAGGCCGCCGGGGCAAGTGTGGTCGTTAAGCATGTTGGGCAGGAAATAAAACAGATTATTTCGCTCGCCACAGACAACCCGTTTTATGCGGCGGCGATTGACATTCGGCTACAGAAAAGCGGGACTCCTACGGACAACGTATTGGTGAAACTTTATACCGTGTCGGGTGGGCTGCCAAACGTATTACTAGCCACCGGCACAATCACCCCCGCAGAAGTTCCGACTTATATGAGCTGGGTCACGGCGACCCTGGACGCTCAGGTTCTACTCTCGTTCGGCACAGATTACATCATCAAAGTTTCCCGCAGTGGTAGTGTCAGCACGGATTGTTATATTGTTGGCGTAGACACAGGCCTCAACTATGCGCGCGGGGCTATGCAACTCTACACCAACTCGACTCTGGGTTGGGTGAACCGCTTGACCAATGCCGACCTGATTTTCCGTGTGGCTGGCGTGGTCGAGACTACGACTCAAATCAGCAACGTTATCACCAGCGTTGGCGAATTTATCACCGGGGTGCAAATTGACGATGCCTCGGGGCTCAGGACTGTGCCATACCGAGACGGCACCCAGACTGCCAAGCAAGTTGTGGCCGAGCTAGCCAAAGCCGGCACGAGCAACAACCGGCGGCTGTTGATGAAAGTTACACCAGAGCGCAAGCTGGTGCTGTATGAGGAGCCGGTATTTGGCGGCGCGACCGATTACAGTTTAGACGTTGACGGAGAATTACGACTCCGCAACGACTCGTCCATCCCCAAACACAAATGCCCTTATGGGCAATGGGCGTTTATCAAACCCTTGCAATTTGCCCAAGTGCCGAGCAAGCAAGTATTTATCGATGAAGTTGCCTATAACGTTGCGCGCGATGAATTAAAAATTGTGCGCACCCGCGACCGCAAAGCGGAATTCGATATTACCGGAGTGGATAGATGAGCATCCCAGTTCGCGACGTCGAAGAACTATTCAACGACATGCGGCCATTGTTGCTCAAGGCCATCAATGACGCAGTAGCTAATGTTGTGCTGACGGGTGTGCAGGTTGGCGTACCGTCCAATGTAGCCTACATCGACCGAGGGCAAACATTTTCACAGCCGCAAACATTCGCGGCGGGTCTGGTTTCCTATAGCACTAGCACCGCAATCAATGAGAGCCACCAGGGCGTCTATGCCCTCCATGAAGCCAACCCTGTCTCAAATGACTCTACCGGCTTCGCTATTGGTACTTGGATGCTGGGGCAAATCAAGAGCGGCAATGTGCGCAACTTTGGCGCGGTAGTTGGTGGGCTAGCGTATGGCTATCACTATGGCACTGGCACCGTCTCGACTCTCGCGGGCATCATCGCCAGCGCTCGCGTGGCAAGTACCGGCACCGGCGACACCGTGGCCGGCGGATTGTTCGGAGTGCAAATCAGCGCCGCTGGCACAATCAACTACGGCATCGGCGTTCTGGCCCAGGCGCCGGTTAAGTCGGCTGGCACAATTACTACCACCGCTGGCGTTCACATCGAGAACCAGGGCCTCAGCGGTATCACAACCTCTTACGGCCTACGCCTAAATTCTCAGTCGGGCTCCACTAACCCATACGCCATCTACAGCGAAGGCGGTATCTCGTATCACGCTGGCAACTTTGGCATCGGCGACACCTCGGCGGATAGTGGCCTTGAGATTGGCGCAATGTCCGGCGCCGGGTTCATCACGTTCAACGAAATATCAGACCCGTCATCGCCAGCTGCCGATAAGCTTGCGCTCTACGCCAAAGACAACGGGGCCGGCATCACCAAGTTATACATGAAAGACCACGCCGGCACCGTTACGGATGTGTCGGCGGGCAGCGGCGGGAGTTCTGGGAAACTGGCGCAGGCGGTTGTTACCCAAACGTCATCGGTCACCACGACGACCACGACGATGCCCTACGACAACACGAAGCCCCAGAACACCGAGGGCGTCGAGGTGATGACTCGCTCGATTACGCCGACGAACGCCAGCAGCTTACTTAAATTTACGATTACAGTTCAGGCGTCACATTCAGCAATATCGGGCATCATCGTAGCACTGTTCCAAGACACGACCGCCGACGCATTGGCAGAGGCGTCAGTTGTAGCCCGCGCCACCACCGACCCCTGGCCGATTACGTTTCAGTACACGATGACCGCTGGCACTACATCCTCAACGACCTTCAAGGTTCGCGCTGGTGGAAACATCGCCGGCACCTTGACCGTCAACGGCCAAAGCGGCAGCGCATTGTTCAACGGCACGATGATTAGCAGTATCGTGATTGAGGAGATTACCCCGTGAGCGAGACAACGCTAACAGTTAGTCCAGCGAAAGCAATCAACAGCGATAGGCTGGACGCCGAAATACGCGCAGCGGTAGCAAACTATAGCGGGATGAGTATTACTTCCTACACTGCTGGCGGCCTGGCAAATAATCTGATTGTCAGTTCACCGTCGACTCTATCGGGCGGTGACCAGACAACGATTGCCAACCTGATTGCCGCGCATGTGGCCTCGCCTATTGGGATGCGCCGCTTACCACAGTTCACGCCGCCGACGCTCGTGACCACCAACGCCGCCCCCCAAACAATCTTGAGCGTACCTATCCCGCCATCGTGTAATGCGTATGTGGATATGGTATTGATGGCTGCGTCTACTGGTGGAGTTGTTTCGTGTTGGCGCAAGCATGGAGACGTTAAGCGCCTGCTCGCCGGGCCGCTAGCGGTGGGGACACCGACAAATTTCCCGGGCTCGCCGTTTCAGGATGCGGGTGCATCGACCTGGGCTCAGGCATTCTCTATCTCGGGAAATAATTTACTCTTGACTGTGGCGGGGGCAGCCGGGGTTGCGATTAACTGGAACCTATACGCCGATGTTTGGATTTTCAATCCGTAAGAAGGGCTCAAGAATTATGAACAACCAAAACAAGAAACAACTCGCCGCGAAGCAAGTTCAACCCACTATCGACCCCGAGCAGGCCGCAGCTAAAGCCCGCGCTGAACGTCGGGCAAAATGTGAAGCAAGAATCAAGGCGATACTAATAGAAGATGGCTGCTCACTGAATGTGATACAGGTGTGGCACAACGGACAGCCAGGGCCGCTATCCATCGAAGTTATTGCAAACCAAGCGACTCCCTCCGCGCCTGAAGCGTCGCCAGCAAATCCTTAAACGGGATTCGCAAACCAGCGCAACACCGCCCAGGCGATCAGTGCGACCAGGCCACAATCAAACATCAGGTTTGACATAAATAAATGCTTGATGAGATCGCTTCT
>Ga0070686_100002492_pt1 | contig 10135 bp, 12 predicted proteins | sample KBSS23LmetaG_FD_65654 | JGI IMG/M metagenome (GOLD analysis project Ga0070686, IMG submission 65654) | Switchgrass rhizosphere microbial communities from Kellogg Biological Station, Michigan, USA - KBS S2-3L metaG | ecosystem: Host-associated > Plants > Roots > Rhizosphere ...
CTGATATACTGACTCTAAGTCCCTGATGTATTTCGATTTCGAGGATTACCATCCGTCTATCGAGCCGGTCGGCCGCGCGCTGACGCCGCTCGAGATGGTGCTGTTGACGATCATTTTTCACCTCCTGATGGTGATCGTCATCCTCGTCTCGCCGAAGTGGCTGCCGCAGTTTCTGCCGCGCTTCCTCCAGACGGTGCCGGCGCCGCCGATTCAGGTGCAGCAGGCGCGCGAGCAGCCGCGATTCGTGTTCGTGTCGCCGCGGCTCGAGCGCCCGGCGCCCAAACCGCCGCCGCGTGCCGAGGCGTCCGATCTCGACCGCCGCGCCGCCGCGCCTGAGCGTGCGAAGAAGCCAACCAACGAGCTGCCGTTCAGCCGCGGCAACACGCCGGAGCGGGTCGACGAGGCGCAGCGCCAGGCGATGATCGCGCGCGGCCGCGGAGCGCAGCCCGATCCTGCGGCCGGTCAGCCCGCGGAAACGCCGCAGCCCAACCCGTCGGACGCGACCAAGATGCCCGAGTCGCAATCGACGCTGCAGTATCCGGCGGCGCGGCCGTCGAACAGCGGCGCGAGCGGGCGCGCGCCGGCCGCCGGCGGATCGCTCGGCGATGCGTTGCGCAATCTCTCGCGCTACACGCAAGGGGAGGCGTTCGAGAATCAGGGCGGCGGCGGCGGGCAGTTCGGTCCCGAGATTCAGTTCGACACCAAGGGGGTCGAGTTCGGTCCGTGGATCCGCCGCTTCATCGCGCAGGTGAAGCGCAACTGGTTCATCCCCTACGCGGCGATGTCCAACAAGGGGCACGTCGTCGTCACCTTCAACGTCCACAAGGACGGCACGATCACCGATCTCAACGTCGTCGGACCGTGCCCGATCGACGCGTTCAACAACGCCGCCGCCGGCGCGCTCGCCGGATCGAATCCGACCCAGCCGCTGCCGCCCGAATATCCCGCCGACAAGGCGTTCTTCACCGTCACCTTCTTCTACAACGAGACGCCGCCGCGGTGACGCGCAGCCAGCAGCTCGGGCTCCTGATCCTCGCCGCCGCATTCGCCGTCTACGTCGTCATACGAACATCGTTGTGAGTCTTGGTCACGCATGCGTAGGGCCGCGCTTTCAGGGCGGCCGTCGCTCGGGCACCCTGAAAGGGTGCCCCTACGTTCGTCGGTGAGAAGGCCGAAGGCCGTTGCGGTCCTCGGTCCGACAGCGACCGGCAAGAGCGCGCTGGCGCTGGCGATCGCCGAACGCTTCGACGGCGAGATCATCAACTGCGATTCGACGGCCGTCTACCGCGGCTTCGACATCGGCACCGACAAGATCGCCCTCGCCGATCGCCGCGGCATCCCGCATCACCTGATCGACATCGTCGACCCGACCGACGAGTACACCGCCGCGCAGTTCGCGCGCGATGCGGCGGCGGTGATGCGCGACATCCTGTCGCGCGGCAGGCTGCCGATTCTCGCCGGCGGCACCGGCTTCTATTTCCGCGCGCTCACGCGCGGCCTGTTCCCGGGCCCCGGCGCCGATGCGTCACTGCGGGCACGGCTCGACGCGATGGCCGAGCGCCGCGGCGTCCCGTTTCTTCACCGCATGCTCGGCCGGATCGATCGCGCGTCGGCGCTGCGCATTCAGCCGCGCGATCGCAAGCGGCTGGTCCGCGCGCTGGAAGTGTTCTTCCTCACGGGCCGTCCGCTGACGGCCCACTTCGCCGACACCGCGTCGCCGATCGCCGACGTCGACGTGCTGGCGATCGCGCTGCGGCTGCCGGCGGCGCAGATTTCCGACCGCGTGACCCGGCGCGTCGACGACCAGTTCGAGCGCGGCCTGCTCGACGAGATCCGCGGGCTGCTGGCGCGCGGCGTGCCGGAAACGGCGCGGCCGTTCGGCGGCCTCGTCTATCGGCAGGCGCTCGAGCACCTGCACGGCGTCCGCGACGAGCCGGCGACGCGCGCGCTGATCGCCCAGGAGAACCGCCGCTACGCGCGGCGGCAGTTGATCTGGTTCCGTAAAGAACCTAATCTAAGCTGGTTCGATGGTCCCGGTGAATCGGCCCCGACGGTGATGGCCGTGATGCGCGTGGTTGAAGAATATGTCGCCCGCCCCTGACACCAAGTCCGCACAACCGAATATCCAGGACGTCTTCCTCAACTACGTGCGCCGCGAGAAGCTGATCGTCACCATCCGCATGATGGACGGCAGCGAGGTCGAAGGCCGCATCAAGAACTTCGATCGCTTTGCGCTGGTGCTCGATCAGTCGGGCACCGACCACATGATCTTCAAGCACGCGATCGCCGGGATCAAGACGCCGAAAGCGGTGTCCAATTACTTCTCGCACCAGTAGCGCTCCGTTCCGGCGCGCGATCGTGATCGTGATGGACAGCGTCGGCATCGGCGAGCTGCCGGATGCCGCCGCGTATGGCGATCAGGGCAGCGACACCATCGGCAACATCGCGAAGCGGATTCCGCTGCACGTCCCGACGCTGCGCAGCCTCGGCTTCGCGCAAATCGCCAGAATCGACCCCGAGGTGCCAGGCCCGAGCCCGGCAGGTGCCGGGCCGGCGCCGGGCAGTCAACTCGCGGCGGTCGGGCGGATGGCGGAGGCGTCGGCAGGGAAGGACTCGGTCACCGGCCACTGGGAGATGATGGGGATCGTCCTCGACAAGCCGTTCCCGACCTTTCCCGACGGTTTCTCGCGCGACATCATCCACGAGTTCGCACGCCGGACCGGCCGCGGCGTGCTCGGCAACAAGGCGGCGTCTGGGACCGTCATCATCGACGAGCTCGGCCCCGAGCACATCCGCACCGGTGCGCTGATCGTTTACACGTCCGCCGACAGCGTCTTCCAGATCGCCGCGCACGAGGAGATCGTGCCGATCGCGGAGCTCTATCGCGCCTGCGAGATCGCCTACGAGATGGTTGGCGAAGGCCTGGGCGTCGGGCGCGTGATCGCGCGCCCCTTCGTCGGTGGACCGGGGCATTTCAAGCGCACCACCAATCGCCGCGACTATGCCCTGCCGCCGCGCGGCGACACGCTGCTCGATCGTGTGAAGGCCGCGGCGCTGCCGGTGGTCGCAATCGGCAAGATCGAAGATCTTTTCGCCGGCCGCGGCATCACCACCGCGCTGCACACCGTCAGCGACGACGATGGCATGGATCGCGTGGAAGAGCAGATGGAGTCGGTCGACCGCGGCTTCATCTTCACCAACCTCGTCGACTTCGACACGCAGTTCGGCCACCGCAACGACGTCGAGGGCTACGCGCGTAATCTCGAACGCTTCGACGGCCGGCTCGCCCGCGTGCTGCCGCGCCTGCGCAGCGACGACCTGCTCGTCGTCACCGCCGATCACGGCAACGACCCGACCACCGCCAGCACCGATCACGCGCGCGAGTACGTGCCGTTGATGGTCGCCGGCGCGCACGTTCGCGCCGGCGTCGATCTCGGGACGCGCCGCACGTTCGCCGATCTCGGCCAGACGCTCGCCGAGGTGTTCGGCGTCGCGCCGCTGGCGCACGGCACGAGCTTCCTTCGCGCGATTGTCGACACGTAGTGCGAAGGCGTCGACACGTAGCGCGAAGGCTTCAGCCGAGCGTTGCCGGTGATCGCTCGCCTCGAGGCTTCGCGCTACACTTGCCCTCCGTGGTGACGGCGAGCCTTCGTCAGCAGCTCGAACAGCGCGAGCGCGAGATCCTCGCGCCGCAGGCGGCGAAGAGCGCCGACTCGCGCGGCCGGCTCCGCGTCGAACCTGAGGACGAGGTCCGCCCGGCGTTCCAGCGCGACCGCGATCGCATCATCCACTGCAAGGCGTTCCGCCGCCTCAAGCACAAGACCCAGGTGTTCTTTGCGCCGGCCGGCGACCACTACCGCACCCGCCTGACGCACACCCTCGAGGTGTCGCAGATTGCACGCACCATCGCGAAGGTGCTCCGCTTGCACGAAGAGCTCACCGAGGCGATTGCGCTCGGCCACGATCTCGGGCACACGCCGTTCGGCCACGCCGGCGAACGCGTCATCGACTCCCTGATGCCCGGCGGTTTCAACCACTACGAGCAGAGCCTGCGGATCGTCGACCGCATCGAGAACAACGGCCAGGGACTGAACCTGACGTGGGAGGTGCGCGACGGCATCGCCAAGCACTCGAAAGGCAAGTCGGGCGCACCGGTCGGCATGGCCCCCGAGCTGCGGTCGACCACCATCGAAGGCCAGATCATGCGCGTCGCCGATCTGATCGCTTACGTCAACCACGATATCGACGATGCGACCCGCGCCGGGCTGCTGAAGCCGGAGGATCTGCCGCGCGACCCGGTGGCGGCGCTTGGCTCAACCGCCTCGGCGCGCATCGGGACGCTCGTCACCGACGTCGTGACCGAGACGCTGGCCGGCGGCCTCACCGAAATTCGCATGAGCGAACATGTCCTCCAGGCGATTCTCGACCTGCGAGCGTTCCTGTTCGACGCCGTCTACGAGAACGCGACGGCGACCGCCGAATTCCGCAAGGCGTCCGGCATCCTGAGCGGCCTGTGGGAAAAAGTGAGAGAGAACGCGCACGAGTTCCTCGACCAGCGGACCCTCGACGCCGACGGCCTCGACGCCGCGACGCGCGACTTCATCGCCGGGATGACCGACCGCTATGCCGTGAACCTCTACGAGCAGCTGTTCATCCCGAAACCCTGGTCGATCGACTGAAACAAGTCGGCGCTCGGGGCTTGGGGCTTGCGGCCTGAGGCTTGAGGCTTGAGGCTTGCGCTAGCCCCAACCGGCGACAGCAAGGTATATTGAGGGGTTCATGCTGTCTCTGGACCTCAACAAGATCCGCACGGCGCAGGAGCGGTTCGAGCGCGTCTACCAGCCCGATCAGCTGCCGCGCGAGCAGGACTTCACGCTCGTTGAGCCCGTATCGCTGGCCTTCGATATCTTCAAGGACAAGCAGCAGTTCCGCCTCGTCGGCGGCGTGAAAACGACCTTGGAGCTGCCGTGCAGCCGGTGCCTCGAGCCGTTCACGATGCCGGTCGACCAGACGTTCGACCTCCGCTACCAGCCGCACGCCCAGAACACCGGCGAAGGGGAGCGCGAGATCGAGGAGGACGACCTCACGACCGCGTTCTACGAGAACGACGAGATCGACCTCGGGCAGCTGATGCGCGAACAGTTCTACCTGGCGCTGCCGATGAAGCCGCTGTGCGCCGACGACTGCAAGGGCCTGTGCCCGCTGTGCGGCAAGAACCTCAATCGCGAAACGTGCGACTGCAATCGCACCTGGGACGATCCGCGGATGGCCGCGCTCAGGGAACTACGCCACAGGAATTAAACGATGCCTAATCCAAAACGACGACACTCGAAGACCCGTACCGCCAAGCGCCGCACGCACGACGCGCTGAAGCAGGTCGGCCTCAGCGAATGCCCGCACTGCCACGAGCCGAAGGCGCCGCACCGGGTATGCGCGAACTGCGGCTACTATCGCGGGCGACAGGCGCGCGCGGTGGAAGAGGAATAAGCGCGCGGTCGGGTCCGGGGTTCGCGGTTCGGGGTTCTCGTTCTATGGTTCTCGGTTCTGGTTCTGGTCGACCTGAGAACCTGAACCCAGAATCCGAGAACCCGCGGAACTGAAGAACCAGAACCAAGAACCAAGAACCCCGAACCCCGAACCCCGAACTCCGAACGCGATGCTCTGGATAGCCGTAGACGCGATGGGCGGTGACTTCGCTCCGCGTCTGGTCGTCGACGGCGCGCTGGCGGCGGCGCGCCATTTTGATCTCGGGGTGGCGCTGGTCGGACGGCGCGAGGCGATCGAGGGCGAACTGCGGCGGCACGACGACGTCGACGCCGCCCGGCTTCGTGTCGTCGACGCGGCCGATGTCGTGGCGATGGACGAGGCGCCGTCGGCGGCGCTCAGGCGCAAGCCCGGCGCGTCCATTCGCGTCGCCGCCGACCTGGTGGCCAAAGGCGACGCGGCGGCGCTCTTCAGCGCCGGCCACACCGGTGCGACGGTGATGGCCGCGCACGCCGCGTTCGGCATGCTCGCCGGGGTGGATCGTCCGGCGCTGGCCGCGACCGTGCCGACGCCGAACCGCCCGGCGGTGCTGCTCGACGTCGGCGCCAGCGTCGAAAGCCGGCCGCAGCATCTGCTCCAGTTCGCGGTGATGGGCAGCGTATACGCACGCGTCGCGTTCGGGCTCGAGCGGCCGCGCGTCGGCCTTCTCTCGATTGGCGAGGAGGCGAGCAAGGGCAACGAGCTGACGCGTGACGCGCACCGCCTGTTGAAAGGGTCGGCGCTGGCCTTCACCGGCAACGTGGAAGCCCGCGATGTCTACGCCGGGCAAGCCGACGTGATCGTCTGCGACGGCTTCACCGGCAACGTGGCGCTGAAGATCAGCGAAGGGCTTGTCGAAGTCGTCGAGACGATGTTGACCGAAGAGCTGTCGAGCACCATCACCACGCGGGTCGGGTCGCTGCTCACACGCCGAGCGCTCCGCCACTTCCGCCGCCGCGTCGACTACTCGGAGTACGGCGGGGCGCCGCTGCTCGGCGTCGCCGGCGTGGCGATCGTCGGCCACGGACGGTCGAGCGCGAAGGCGGTACGCAACGCGATCGCGATGGCCTACCGCTTCGCCGCCGAACGCGTCGTCGAGCGGATCGAGCGCGAGATCGCCGCCGCCACGGTGCCGCACTCGTGATCGCCTTCATCTTTCCCGGCCAGGGCTCGCAGAAGGTCGGCATGGGCCGGGCGCTCGCCGAGGCCTTTCCGATCTGCCGCACGACGTTCGACGAAGCCGATGCCGCGCTCGGCGAACCGCTCACGCGCACGATCTTCGAAGGCCCCGAGGAGCAGCTGACGCTCACCGAGAACACGCAGCCGGCGATTCTCGCCGTCAGCGTCGCCGCCGCGCGGCTGCTCGCCTCGCGCGGTCACGAGCCGGACTTCGTCGCCGGCCACAGCCTCGGCGAATATTCAGCCAACGTCGTCGCCGGCACGTTCGCGTTCGCCGACGCGCTGCGCCTGGTGCGGACGCGCGGCCGCTACATGCAGGAGGCGGTGCCGGCCGGCGCCGGCGCGATGGCGGCGATTCTCGGCCTCGACGCCGACCAGGTGGAGCGCGCGTGCGCCGAGGCGGCGCAGGGCGAGGTCGTCAGCCCGGCGAACCTGAACGGCGGCGGACAGGTGGCGATTGCCGGAACCGCGGCAGCGGTCGCGCGCGCCGGCGAGCGTGCCAAGGCGCTCGGTGCGCGCCGCGTGATCCCGCTGGCGGTGAGCGCGCCGTTTCACTGCGCGCTGATGAAGCCAGCCCAGGATCGACTCGCGCCGCAACTGCGCGCGCTGCCGACGTCGACGCCGCGCGTGCCGATTGTCGCCAACGTCGACGCGGAACCGCGCCGCGACGCGCGCGCGGCAATCGAGGCGCTGGTACGCCAGGTATCGGCGCCGGTGCGCTGGGAATCGGTGGTGGCGCGGCTTGCGCTGGAAGGCGTCACGACCTATGTTGAGGTCGGTCCGGGCGCGGTGCTGAGCGGTCTCGTTCGCAAGATTCACCGCGAGGCGACGGTGGTGAACTTCGGCAGCCCCGACGATCTCGCGGCGGTCGAAGCAGCGGTCGCTCGCCCACAAGGCTCGCGCTCCGACGCCGGCTCACGCGCCGGTGCGGCGGCCGCGCCGCGCTCGCCGTCGGCACGCACGACGTAAATCATGTTCACCCTCACCGGCAAAGTCGCGCTCGTCACCGGTGCGTCGCGCGGCATCGGCCGTGCGATCGCCGGACGGCTGGCGGCGCAGGGCGCGCTGGTCGTCGCGGCCGCACGTGGCGACAACGCCCGCGCCGCGGTCGACGCCATCGCCGCGGACGGCGGCCGCGCCGAAGCGCTGACCCTCGACGTCACCGACGCCGCCGCCGTGGAAGCGGCCCCCGGCGACATCGTCAAGCGCCACGGCCGGCTCGACATCCTCGTCAGCAACGCCGGCGTCACCCGCGATCAGCTGCTGCTGCGGATGAAGCGCGACGACTGGGACGCCGTGCTCGCCACCAATCTGACCGCGACGTTCCTGCTCGCGCAGGCGGCGATGCGGCCGATGCTCAAGCAGAAGGGCGGCCGGATTATTGCGATCAGCTCGGTGGTCGGCCAGAGCGGGAACGCCGGCCAGAGCAATTACGCCGCGTCGAAGGCCGGCCTCATCGGCTTCGCGAAGGCGCTCGCCCGCGAGGTCGCCTCGCGATCGATCACCGTCAACGTGGTCGCGCCGGGGATGATCGACACCGACATGACGCGCGCCATCGCCGAGAAGGCGCAGGTCGACTGGTCGGCGCAGATTCCGCTCGGCCGGCTCGGCACGGTCGACGAGGTCGCGGCGGCCGTCAGTTTCCTTGCGTCAGACGAGGCGTCGTATATTACAGGGCACGTTCTGGCAGTCAACGGCGGGATGTACATGTAGGAGGACTGAATGGCGGTAGCCGACAAAGTGAAGAGCATCATCGTGGAGCAACTGGGCGTCGACGAAGAGGAAGTGACGCCGGACGCGTCGTTCGTGGACGACCTGGGCGCCGATTCGCTCGACACCGTGGAGCTCGTGATGGCGTTCGAAGAAGAGTTCGGCATCGAGATTCCCGACGAGGACGCCGAGAAAATCACCCGCGTCAAGGAAGCCGTGGAGTACATCGAGTCGCACGGCAAGAAAAAGTAGGGACATGACCAGTACTCGGCGGGTGGTGGTCACGGGGATCGGCCTCGTGTCGTCGCTCGGGATTGGCACCGACGCAAACTGGGCGGCGCTCGCGGCCGGCAAGAGCGGTATCGGGACGATCACCAAGTTCGACGCGTCGCAGTTCGCCACGCGCATCGCCGGCGAGGTCAAGGGCTTCGACCCGCTGGCCTTCATCGAGAAGAAAGATGTCAAGAAGATGGACATCTTCATCCAGTACGCGATCGCCGCGTCGCAGTTCGCGGTCGACGATGCGCGGCTGGAGGTGACGGCGGACCTGGCGCCGCGCGTCGGGGTGTTCATCGCGTCGGGGATCGGCGGGTTCACGACCATCGAGCGCGAGCACAAGGCGCTGCTCGACGGCGGACCGCGCAAGATCTCGCCCTTTTTCATTCCCTCGGCCATCATCAACCTCGCCGCCGGCCAGGTGTCGATCCGCTTCGGCGCCAAGGGGCCGAACTCGGCGACCTGCACCGCCTGCTCGGCGTCGGCGCACGCGCTCGGCGACGCGTTCGAGATCATCCGCCGCGGGGCGGCCGACGTGATGATTGCCGGCGGCTCGGAAGCGGCGATCACGCCGATGGGTATCGGCGGCTTCGGGGCGCTGCGCGCGCTCTCGACCCGCAACGACGAACCGGAGCGGGCCAGCCGCCCGTTCGACAAGGATCGCGACGGCTTCATCGTCGGCGAAGGCGCGGGGGTGCTGATCCTCGAGGAGTACGAGCGCGCCAGGGCGCGCGGCGCCCGGGTGTACGCCGAGCTGGTCGGCTACGGCATGTCGGCCGACGCCTACCACATCACCGCGCCGTCCGAAGACGGCGACGGCGCGTTCCGGGTGATGCGGGCGGCGATCGAGAGCGCCGGCGTTGCGCCTGATCAGGTCGACTACATCAACGCGCACGGCACCTCGACGCCGCAGGGCGACCAGCTCGAAACGCTCGCCATCAAGCGCTGCTTCGGCGATCACGCCGCCGAGGTGGCCGTGTCGTCGACGAAATCGATGACCGGCCATCTGCTCGGCGCCGCCGGCGGGCTCGAAGCCGGCATCACCGCGCTCGCCGTCCACAAGCAGTGCGCGCCGCCGACCATCAACCTCGATCATCCCGATGAGCAATGCGACCTCGACTACATTCCGCACAAGAGCCGCGCGCTGAAGATCACCTATGCGCTGTCGAACTCCTTCGGCTTCGGCGGCACCAACGCGGCGCTGCTCTTCAAGCGCTTTGAGGCATAACACGCACCGGAACGACGTGCGGCCTGCGGTAGCACAGCCCTTCAGGGCTGCCGCCGCGGCCGCTGGCAGGCCTGACGCCCTGCGCTACGCCATATGAAAATAGCTGTCTGCATCAAGCAGGTGCCGACCCGCGAGTGGCAGCCGCGCCTGAACGACGACAAGACCTGGATTCGCGAAGGCGACGCCAGCTTCGAGATGAACGAGCCCGACGCCTACGCG
>Ga0070686_100002496_pt1 | contig 10133 bp, 9 predicted proteins | sample KBSS23LmetaG_FD_65654 | JGI IMG/M metagenome (GOLD analysis project Ga0070686, IMG submission 65654) | Switchgrass rhizosphere microbial communities from Kellogg Biological Station, Michigan, USA - KBS S2-3L metaG | ecosystem: Host-associated > Plants > Roots > Rhizosphere ...
GCCACGATGTCGCTTGACGAAGCGGAAGCCGTCTTCACGCGCCGCGCGCCCGCGCTAAGCGAGGACTTGATGAAGCGGCTCGCGGGTACGTATGAGAGTCCGAACGGCAGCAAGTTTCAGGTACTGATCAAACCGGGCAGCGGACTCGTCGTCGCGTTTCCCGGCGCGCCTGAGCAAAAGTTGCTGCCGTACAAAGGACTGAAGTTTCGCGTGCAGGAGTTTGCTGACGTCGTCTTTGAGTTCATCGAGGAGAACGGACAGATAAAGGGGCTGAAGGAAATCGACCCCAGCGGCGAATACCCGTTCAAGCGACTGTGAGTAGTCAGAACCGGGAGCAGTAGCTACCCGGTTATGCAAGGTAAACAAGCCTTGGTCGAAAGTTCAGGGACCCAGGCGCTACCGCTCTCGGTTCTGACCCGAACTCGGGAAGTATTCGCGCCAGCGACGGTCGACGAGGTCGCGGATGTCGTCGCGGACGATGAGCTCTTTGGGGAAGCCGGGTTTGGTGCGGGCGTCGATGACGATGGGGCCGGTGTAAGCGAGATGATGACGGATGATCTCCGTGTGCTGCGCGTAAATGTCGGCGGCTGGTTCGAAGCGCGTCCAGGTGGACCAGAGGAAGTCCGACGCTGAACGAGCGACGCGCGCGTCGTCGTGCAAAACTATCAGCGGCCAGTCCGCGAACGCTTCATGCTGCGCCAGTCGCGCCGCCAGATCCGGATCTCTTTCGTATGGACCACCCTCGACCACCAGACAGCCGCCGCAAAAAACCTCCGCCATGTTTATCCCAAGCGGCAGTTCGCCGCGAAACTCGCGCGGCAACTCACGCTTCGCTTCACCCAAACCGAGCATGATCGCTTTGCTGCCTTCGTTCACTTTGCCGCTGGTGTAATCGAGCGTGTCCATTGAAACGTTCGAAAACACGAACAGATCCGTTTGCGGATCGAAGCGCGCGAGCACGTGTTCCAGCAGCCGCGGAAAATCCTTGAGGTCCTGCGGCGTGTCCGTGAGCAGCAAAAACTTCGTCAACGAAAGCTGGCCCTCGCCGAGAATGCGAAAACCCGAGACGAGCGCTTCGCGGCCGTAGCGTTCCTTAACAACCGCGGCGCAGAGCGAATGGAACCCGGTTTCACCGTACGTCCAAAGATCGCGCACGCCCGGCATCACGAGCGGAAACAGTGGCGACAGCAGGCGCTGTAAATAGTCGCCGATGAAAAAATCTTCCTGACGCGGTTTGCCGACGACCGTCGCCGGATAGATCGCGTCGCGGCGATGGAAGACCGCCTCCACTTCAAATACCGGATAATCGTGCTGCAGCGAATAGTAGCCGTAGTGATCGCCGAATGGTCCCTCGGGCCGGCGTTTGCCCGGAGCCGCCTTCCCGACTAAAACAAACTCCGCTTCCGCCGCCAATCGATGTGGACCACCGAGCGGGTCTTTCGTCATCTTGAGTTTCTCGCCGGCGAGCAACGAAGCGAGCACGAGCTCGGGCACGTCTTCAGGCAGCGGCGCGATGGCGGCGAGTATCAACGCGGGCGGGCCGCCGAGAAAAACGGTCACCGGCAACGGTTGGCCCAAGCGCTCGGCTTCCGCAAAATGAAAGCCGCCGCCTTTCTGAATTTGCCAGTGCAGCCCGGTCGTTTGCGCGTCGAAAACCTGCAGGCGATAGATGCCGAGGTTGTGCTTTTTCGTGACCGGGTTTTCCGTGTAAACCAGCGGCAGGGTGATGAATGGACCACCGTCTTCCTGCCATGTCGTCAGCACGGGCAACTCATCAAGCCGCGCCGGATGCTCGCGCACTTGAGTTACCGGCGAGCGGCTCGTATTTTTCGTGCCCAGCCGCAAGGCGTCGAGCCCGAGCCCGCGATGTTTCCACAACTCGCCGGCGCGCGGCGGCAAGAGCGACGCCGAAACTTCCACTAACTCGCGCACGATCGCTTCGGGCTTTGGACCAAACGCCAGATCGAGCCGTCGCTCGGTGCCGAAGAGATTGGTGACGACGGGATACGGACTTCCCTTCACTCGCTTGAACAGCAGCGCTGGTCCACCGCGATCAATGACGCGCCGGTGAATTTCGGCCAACTCGAGATAAGGATCGACTTCCGCTTCGATGGTGGTGATCTCGTTCTCGCGCGTGAGCAGATCGAGGAATGTGCGGAGGTTCGGATGCATAAGTGAAACGGGAAGAGGGTAACAGGGGAAAAGGGAGCAAAGAAGAGTGGAATCGCGCTGTGTCTAAGCGGTTCCTTCACCTTTACCCTTTTACCCTATTCCCCCTATTTCACCGCGTTGATTTAGCCTTGCGGTTGTTTCTTCCTGAGCAGCGCCGTGTTGAGGTCGAGTTCCGCAATCGGTATGACTTCAACCTGCGCATACTTCTTCTTCAACTCCGGCAGAAAATCTTTCGCATTGCCTACGATCACGATGCTCGTCGTCTTCGCATCGAGGCGCGCGCCGGCAAACTTCTGCACGTCGCTCGCGGTAATCGCCTGCACCTTGCCGATGTAGCGATTGATCTCGTCGAAACTAATGCCATAGAGCGCGAGGCTTGCAGCTTGCGCAACCAGCCCGGCGTTCGTTTCGAGATTGCGCGCGAAGTTTCCGACGACCACGGCCTTGCGCGGGTTCAACTCAACGTCCGGCACCGGCGCACTCGCGAGCCGGCTCACCTCGCCCAACAGCAACTCCGCAACTTCCGCCGCCGATTGGTTTTTCGTTTGCGCAGAAGCGACAAACGGCCCGACGTTGCGGCGCGTGTCGAGTTGGCTGGCAGCGCCGTAACTCAACCCGCGTTTGATGCGAATTTCCTGATTCAACCGGCCCGAGTAACCACTGAGCACCGAGTTCGCGACGATGCCGCTGAAGAAATCGGGGTCGTTGCGTTCGATGCCGGCGCGCGTAACGAGCACTGCCGCCTGTCCGGCGTCGGGCTTGTCAACAACCACAACGCGCGGCTGGTCCGAGTTCACCGGTTTCGACGGCGGCAGAGTCGGCAACGTCTCCGCGGGCTTCTTCCAATCGCCGAAATATTTTTGCGCGAGGCCGAACGCGTTCGCCGCGCGGATGTCGCCGCCGATGACCAGAATCGCGTTATCGGGTCGATACCAGCGACCGTGATACTTCACAAGGGCCTCGCGCGCGATGTGCGGGATCGTTTCCGGCGTGCCGGCCAACGGATGTCCGTAGGGCGCGTCGCCGAAGACTATCCGCGCGGCGACATAACGCGCGATCGAACCCGGCTCGCCGAGTTCGACCGTCAAATCGTCCAGCGTCTGTTGTCGCAGCCGTGCAATTTCTTCGTCCTCGAATTTCGGATGCCGCACAACGTCCGCAAGGATATCAATCGCCGGCGCAGCTTTCGACGACATCACATCGACGCCGACGCGCGTCGAGTCCCAACGCGCCGACGAATAAAGCGAGCCGCCGAGCGCCTCGATGGCTTCGGCGATCTCCTCGGCGCTGCGCGTCTCCGTGCCCTTTGTGATTAGGTCCGCGACCATGTTGCCGAGGCCGGCCAGCTCCGGCGGATCGACCTCGCCGCCGTTTTTGATCACGAGTTGCGCGGTGACGAGCGGCGTCCCGGGCCGGTCAATCACGATCACGCGCAGGCCGTTCGGCAGAGTCTTCTCAACCGGTTTGGGAAACTGCACGGAACGCGGCGCCGCGGGTGCCGGCGGGGTCGCTTGCGGCGTTTGCGCAGAGACGGTCGACGACAGCAAAAGACAGCCACTAGTTAGGGCTAAGTGGAACATCAACAACGTTTGGAAGGTCGTGCGAGAGCGCGCGAAGAGTTTCACTTTGCTCATTTTCCCTGCCCTCCCGTCTGTCCGGTCGTCGACGCCGAAGTCGGTTTCGCGGCCTCCGGCAAGTAGTAAATCACCAGGCGATTGTTCGCCGTGAAATACTTCTTCATGACTCGCTGCACGTCGGCAGCGGTCACGGCCTGAAGTTTCGCGAGGTCCGTGTTCACGCGATTCGTATCGCCGAGCAGCACCGCGGACGAGCCCAGCGCCAGCGCTTTGCCGTTGCTCGTTTCACGTTGCCGCAGTTCATCGGTCACGAGTTGGTTCTTGGCCTTGTCGAGTTCGGCAGCGCTGACCGGCGCGTCCTGCATCTTTTTGATTTCCGCCAGCAGCGCGCGCTCACCGTCTTCCGGCTTCCGGTCGCTCGCCAGGACCACGGTGAAATAGAACACGCTCGCGTCTTCGCGCAGGTCCGCCGTCGCGTCAGCACTCTGCGCCACTTGCTGGTCGTAGATCAAAGCGTTGTAGAGTCGGGACGACTCGCCCTGGGCCATGATCGTCGCCGCCACTTGCAACGGCTCCGAATCGGGACTTTTCTCCGGCGGTGTCAGGTAAGTGATCGCAATCGCCGGCAGTGGCACGTTGGCCGCGTGTTGCGTGATGCGCCGTTCGGCGGTGCGCTCCGGTTCTTTGACGTCGACGCGCGGCAACGGAATCGACGGTTTGGGAATCGGCGCCATGTACTTCGTGACCCAGGCGTCGAGTTGCTTCGGATCGAAATCGCCGACGACAACGAGCGTCGCATTGTCAGGACGATAAAACGTCTCGTGAAACTTGCGTACGTTTTCTAAGGACGCCGCGTCAAGATCTTCGATGCTGCCGATCGTCGGTCGCTTGTAAGGATGTACAGTGAACGACCGCTCTTCGATCAAGTATTCGAGCATTCCGTAGGGCGGCGCGAGATAACTTTGCCGATATTCTTCCTGCACGACGCTGCGCTCCGACTTGAAATTCGGCTCATCAACCGTCAGGCCCGAGAGACGATCAGCCTCGGCCCACAACAACGTTTCTAAATAATTCGACGGCACGACTTCGAAGTAGACCGTGACGTCGGGATTCGTGAACGCGTTGTTGAAGCCGCCGACGTCTTCCGTCAACCGGTCCATCATTTCGGATTTCATGTTCTTCGTCGCTTTGAACATGATGTGCTCGAAGAGATGCGCGAAGCCGCTGCGGCCGGCGGGGTCGTCCTTCGAGCCGACGTGATACCAAACCTGAATCGCGACCGTCGGGCTTGAGTGGTCCACCGCGCTCAGCACGCGCATGCCGTTCGCCAGAGTCTTCTCCTGAAAATTGATCTTGGGCATGGTGACCTGCGCGCTCGATTGCCCAGCGACTGACGAGAAGATTGCCAAAGTCGCGATAATTGCTAATAAAACTGCGGGTTTTCGCTGCTTCATAAATTACTCCAAAGAGCCTTCCGCTCGCTGCGGCGGCGACAAAATGTTCGGGAAGATGGCTCGGGATTCGGGGAGCGGATGAATCAACTCCGTTGTAGATGTTTGCAGATTTTACTACGAGGGGCCACGGGTTTCGGTTTCAATTGCGATCGCTTCGAAGGTCGTCGAGATCAAACAATACTATCAATCGAGGTCCAGAGGATTTCGGTAAGGCTTGTCCTTGTCTTTTTCCGCGCGCTTCATCGCTTCCTGAAACTTCTCTTCGAGAATGCGATCGCGGTCCTTCATCGAGCTCAGCTCCTGCGCAAAAATTTGTTCGCGCACCTGCTTCTGCTTGTCGAGTCCTTTGACCATCTCGTCAAACGACGCCAACGGCTTGCTCTTCTCCTGATGAGAAATTATCGCGCCGGTCTGCGCGTCGACGTCGAGCGTCGCTTCGCAGCAGGGACAGATGATCGTGAAACGCGTTGGGTCTCCCATGGCTGACTCCTGAAACGAGTGGACTCCGAAAAGCGCAAACAAGACTCAGTATAGCATGAGGCTGGGGGTGGCTTGGACCGCGCGCCCTCTTCGTTTGTCCGCTTCGCGAGTTCAACACAAAAAGGGACGGCCCGATCGCCGTCCCTCGTTGTCCCGCCGCTTCATAGTGGTTAGTAGTCAGCCCGAGACTATGGCGTCACTGCCTTCTTGATTGCGCTGCCGGTTTTCTTTGCGCCTGCAGCGGTTTTCTCTCCAACAGTCTTGGCGCCTGAGGCAGTCTTTTCGCCGACCGTCTTCGCGCCTTCAGCAGTCTTCTCGCCGACGGTCTTCGCACCGGAAACGGTCTTCTCGCCGACGGTCTTGGCGGCGTCCTTCGTCTCGCCGGCTACGTCTTCTGCTTTGTCGGCGGTCCAGCCGGCGGCGTCAGCGATCGCGTTGCCGGTTGCGGACAGTCCATCGCCGACCTGCTCGCCCAAGTCTTTCGACTCGCCGCTCGGGGCGTAAACTGTCGTGGTGCGTTTGCCGTCTCGCGTGGTGACCACAATTTTGGACACGCGCGGGTTATTGTGAAAGACACGCGTTTCGGTTTTGACACCGTTGGCGTCAACCGAAGTTGTGATCTCAGAATTGTCCGGGCCGGGTTGGGTCGTATTGCTTGCGACCGCGGCGTTCGCGTTTGCATTCGCGTTCGCGTTGTCTGCCGTGCTGCAGCCGCTGCCGGCGACAGCCAGCGCCGCCACCGCGCAGGCAATCAAAAGCTTGTTACTCACGTTCGTTCCTCCTGAAATTGTTGAGCGCTTTTTAGTTGTCACTTTTTCATAAAAACTTCGAGCAAGCAACATGCCAGCGGGCGCGAGTGTCGTCGGAAGTCGTTGTCCGGCTGAAACGTCGGCTGAAACTCGACTGAAGCGTCGCCTGGACCAGTCTCCAGCTTGAAAAAGCATACGCGGCGAGCTGTTAGTCGTTCACTTACAGTACGACAGCTAACCGCGACCGCGGCCCCGCGCGCCGCATTGACTTTCCTCCGAAATTCCACTAGAAGCACGGGTCTTAACTAAGTATTCCACTAGACCATCGCACGCCGCCAGAGATTTATCCACTCGCTGCGTGCTTTTGGGCTAATATTGCCAATCTGTTTTGCGCACGTGCCGATTCGAATGACCCGTAGTTATTCTTTGCCAAGGAGCAACGACAAATGAATCATAGTCTCTTAGCGCTCGCCTTCCAGGGAGACGCCGCGTCTGATCCCACCTGGATTATTGTTATTGCCGTTGTAGTGCTGCTCTTTTTTTTGGTCCTCATTATCGCCATCGGCCTGGTGGTTTTCTTTTTGATTCGTAAACGAAACAAAGCGCGCGCGGCGGCGGCGCTGTCGGGCGGAGCGGTTGCGAGCATGCCCGCCGCGGACTATGCGGACGCGGCCTACGCACCAGCGCCCGTCGCTGCCGACGAACCCGTTGCCTACGGGACACCACAGCCAGTTGCCTACGAAACACCGCTGCCAACGGAAGCACCCAGCGAGGAAATCATGGCTGACGCGGCCGACGCGGCTGTCGCGCCCGTGGTCGACTCCGGCGAACTCGAGTTTGATCCCTCGCGCACCGTCGCCATCAATCGCGAAAGCACGGTTGCAATCAGTTACGGCACGATTCGTTTCGTCTCGGGCGTCTTGGCCGGTCAGGAGTTTAACATCAACCCGGAAGGGTCATACATCGGACGCGAAGCGAGTCTTTCGCAAATTGTGGTACCTGACCCGCGCATCTCGAAACGGCATCTCTGGATTGGCGTCAAGGACGGACTGGTGCGAATTGTTGACCAGGACTCACGCAACGGCACGTTTGTTAACGATCCGAAGTCTGATCGCATAACTGAAGCGACGTTGACCGCGGGCGACACGGTAATCCTTGGTGAGTCAGACGTGGCGCGGTTTGAATACCAGGGGTAAATTTCGTTGGGCGACTGCGAACGAACCGCACCGCGCGTGAGTCTGTTCTGATCAAGGTCTTTCGACTCGCAGCGTCGATATGACTCTGCCACCGACATCCCGCCCGCGCTCCACTGAGCCGCGTTGGCCTGCACTCGTCGCGCTGGTTGGCGCGGGCGCGTTATATGCGCTTTTGCCGCATTCATTGATCGTCGGCGGCCCGCGCTGGCTGCTTTTCCTGTCAATTTTGCTGCTGCTGGTTCCTGCCGAAATAGCTCACCGCAGCGGCAATCATTCGTTCCACCAATCGATTGGTTACTTCCTTAACGGACTAGTGACGCTCGCGATGATCGGATCGTTGGCGCTGCTGATTGCGTCCTTGCCCGAACATCGCGTGCCGCCGCACGAACTGCTCCGCTCCGCGGCTGCGCTTTGGGCCACCAACATCTTAATTTTCGCCTCGTGGTATTGGCGTCTCGACGGCGGTGGACCACACGAACGCGCGCGCACACCGGGCCACACTGACGGCGCGTTTTTGTTTCCGCAGATGACGATGGACCCGGAAGCGAAGAAGGCCGCGGGGGAACACGAATGGGAACCGAACTTCGTCGACTACCTCTTCCTCGCCTTCAACACGAGCACGGCGCTGTCGCCGACTGACGTGCCGGCGTTGTCGCGTTGGGCCAAAGTTCTGATGATGGTCCAGGCGATGATTTCGCTGCTGGTGATCGTCCTGCTCGCCGCCCGCGCAGTTAACATCCTCTAAACCTGCAGGACAGACATGCCTGTCCTACGGTTGATCGCTTCGAAATCCACCGTTTCTCAGATATATTTGCAACTAAACACAGAAGATTCTGACCGGCCCGAACGCGAGTTTTCGTTTCGGGCGAATTGAATAGGAGGCGAATATGAAGGGAACAAGGTTTGGGAAATGGCAAGCGATCCTCGGGTCGTCTTTGCTGGTGTTTGTGTTTTTCATCGGCGCGTGCAATCGCGGCAATCCGGCGCTGCGCTTTGCGTCGACTTCCAATCCCGGCGTCGACAACGCACCGATCAATAACGGCGCGCCGGGCACTCCAACCGGTCCGGTCGTCTCTTACGCAGACATCGTGAGTCGCGTATCGCCGGCGGTGATCACGATTCACTCGGAGATGCGGGTGCGCGCGCCGCAACAGTTTCCTTTCATGGACGACCCGATGTTTCGGCAGTTCTTTGGCGACCGCGGGCCGCAGCAGATGCCGGAGCAACGCCGCAGCGGTCTCGGCTCAGGCGTGATCATCAGCACGGACGGCTACATCCTGACGAACCATCACGTCATCGACGGCGCGGAACAGATCAAAGTCGATCTGAACGACGGTCGCACGCTTGATGCGAAAGTGATTGGATCAGATCCGCCGAGCGATCTCGCGGTATTGAAGATCGAAGCGACGAGCCTGCCGGTGTTGGCGCTGGGCGATTCAGACAAAGTGCGCGTCGGCGACGTCGTGCTGGCGATCGGTAATCCGTTGGGCATCGGTCAAACGGTGACCATGGGAATCATCAGCGCCAAGGGCCGTCAGACCGGTCTGAGCAACGGCGCCTTTGAAGACTTTCTGCAAACTGACGCGCCGATCAATCAGGGCAACTCCGGCGGCGCGCTGGTCAGCACGAACAGCGAACTCGTCGGGATCAATTCGCAAATTCTTTCGCCGTCGGGCGGTAGTATCGGCATCGGTTTTTCGATTCCGTCGAACATGGCGAAGACCATCACGGACACGCTCGTGAAGAACGGCAAGGTCCGTCGCGGACAACTCGGGATCACAGTCGTGAAAGCGAATTCTGAGCCGGCGCGAGCACTGGGGATCAGAGACGACACGAAGGGCGTGGTGGTGGCCCAGGTCCTGTCGGGCAGTGCGGCAGATCGCGCGGGTTTGAAGAAGGGCGACGTGATCAAGGCCTTCAATGGTGTTGAGATTACCGATCCGAACGTGTTCCGCAATCAAGTGGCGAGCACGGCGCCGGGTGCGTCGGTGACGTTGAAGGTTCTGCGGGATGGACGCGAACAACAGGTGCAGGCAGCGCTCGGTGAGTTTACGCCGCAGCCTGAAAGAGCAAGGGAGTAACTGAAGTCAGCAGTGAGTCAAAAAAAAGGCGGGGGCAAGCCGCCTTCCCGACCTTGAGATTATTGAATTTGCGTCTTGATCGCAGATTGAACGGCTTTCAAGCTTTCGTCACGGAGCGGCTGGAGAGTCTCGGGGTTGGGAAGGCGGGCTTGGCCCGCTTTTGTTTTGCGCTGGGCTTCATCACTCCTGCAAAACAACCAATCGGTTAATTACAGCCCGCGGCACATTTCCCCGCCCCAGGGCGTCGCCACGGCGCGCGAATAACTGAGTCGCACCTCGCCAAATTTCCAGTCCTTTCGTTGCCAAATCGTTCCGTCCGCGAATTCCACGCGGTTGATCACAACCGTCTCGACGCCGCCGTTTTTTGTTTTGTCCGAGAGCGCGGCGACGCTGATCACGTCGCTTGGACCAGACACGCTGAAAG
>Ga0070686_100002497_pt1 | contig 10129 bp, 7 predicted proteins | sample KBSS23LmetaG_FD_65654 | JGI IMG/M metagenome (GOLD analysis project Ga0070686, IMG submission 65654) | Switchgrass rhizosphere microbial communities from Kellogg Biological Station, Michigan, USA - KBS S2-3L metaG | ecosystem: Host-associated > Plants > Roots > Rhizosphere ...
CGTCGTGATTACCATCTCGACCTGCCCGCCGAGCAGGTCGGTCAATGCGGGACCCATGCTCTTGTAGGGAACGTGCGTGATTTTGATGCCAGCGAGCTTCGCGAACAGCTCGGTCGTCAGGTGATTGCTGCCGCCGGTGCCGGACGAACCGTAATTGAGCTCGCCCGGACGTTTGCGCGCCAGCGCGATGAGCTCCTTCAACGACTTGATGGGCATCGACGGGTGCACCACCACGATCATCGGGCTTTTGGCGAGCATGCCGATATACGCGAAATCTTTGTACACGTCGTACGGCATTTTGGCGCGGACGGCAGCGTTGGTCGCGAACGATGTCTGTATTGTGAGAATGGTGTAACCATCCGGCTCGGCGCGCGCCGCGTATTCGGCGCCGATCATGGCGCCCGCGCCGGGCTTGTTGTCGACAACGAATATTTGCCCGAGCATGGGCCCCATAGTGAGCGCGGCTACTCGCGACAAGGTGTCGTTGCTCGCGCCCGGCGCAAACGGCACGACCAGGCGTACCGGCTTGCTTGGGTACGCCGGCGTTTGGCTCGATGCATCTGCAGTTACTAATACGCCAAGCGCCAGTACGCTACGCAGTAATCGCGTGTTCATTGGGGTCCGTCATTCGAGCTATGGAAAAACGCGGGCAGCATACCAGCAGTCTATCAGCGCGCGAAACTCTGAGAGATTAATGCGTGATGGCAGTAGTTGATGGGCTCCGAAAGATGCCTCGCGGCCCTCGACGCGCAATTTGACCGACGACCATCGCGGAACAAGCAGCAGTTGCACAGTCTTCGAAACCCGCTACACTAATCCACGGCAAACTGTCATACGGCGGCCGCAGATCTTCAGTCAATTTAGATCGGCCCGGGTGTGCAAAATTTACCCGGCGCGAGCATTGTCGTTACCGTATTTGCCAAGCGGTAAAAGTTACAAACTTCGAACTACCGAACACCCGCAGAACTGAGAGAAGAATCCTAACGACACCAGGAGCCAATAAGAGGCGCGCGATGAGGGTGGGGATAATTTCAGTGTTCGTCGATTATCACCGGCGCGGAAAGAAACTTCTTCATTCGCTTCAGCCGCAGATTGGGCCTTTGCTCGCGGGGCTGCTTCCAAGATCGATCGAGATCGAAATAATTAACGAGACGTCGCAGGATATCGATTGGAAGCGCGATTACGATCTGATCTTTATTTCGGCATTGCACCCGGATATGGATCGCGCGCGGCAGATTTCTCACTATTGGCGTTGTCGCGGCGCCAAAACCGTTATTGGTGGGTCGTTCGCAGGCAGCTTCCCGCAGCTCTGCGATCCATGGTTCGATTCCGTAGTTATCGGCGATCCCGAAGGATCGGTGCCGCAGCTCTACCGGGACTTTTGCGCTGATTCGCTCAAGAAGCGATACATATCTCCGGCATATGATCCGGAGTTGGTGCCGACGCCGCGTTTCGACCTGTTTCCGGGAACGCGACACCACACTGTGTGTTTCGAGGCCACGAGGGGCTGCCCGTTTGCTTGCGAATTTTGCGTGCTTACCGGTCTCGGCACGCGACATCAAACTCGCCCGATTCGAAATGTGTTGCGGGATATCCTCGCCGGTCAGCAAGTGCTCGCAGAAACGGCACCGCGATACAAGCGACGAATAGTCGGTTTTTGCGACAACAACATAGGTGGCAATCTTCGGTATCTACGCTCGCTCTGCGAGGCGCTTACGCCGTTGCGGCTCCTGTGGTACGGCGCGACCACCTTAAACGTCATTGCAAACCCGGAACTCGTACGCACGATGGCCAAGTCTGGATGTTGCGCCTTGTTTGTCGGCTTGGAGAGTTTCAATCCAGCCACAATTGCGGATATGCGCAAATATCAGAACGTGATTAAAAAAATTCGTTTCGCGCTGGATTCCTGCCGCCAGCACGGGATCTTGATTGTGTCCGGACTCATGGTCAGTCCGCTGTTCGATTCGCCGGAGGACATCCGGCGCATTCCGGAAAACCTCGACCAGTGCGGCCTTCGCGTGCCTACGTTCGTCGCCTTTGAATCTCCTATTCCCGGGACTCCTCATTTCAACAGACTTGGCCGCGAAACGCATCCTCACGCATTCATGCCCAACGTCCTGTTGCGTGATCTGGCGGGATACACGCTGGCGGTAAGGCCCCGCAAATCCTCGGTCGATGAATTTGTCGCGGCGTACCGGGAGGTGGCGCGCGAGGTGTTCTCGGTAAAGCGGCGGCTGGCAAAAATCGCCTTCGATGTGCCGAGGTTCCTGACCAAGGGCCACTGGCTTCCCGCAGTCATCGATACCATGGACATGCTCACAATGCAGGCGGGCATGCCTCACTTCGCAGGCCGCACTTACATCGCGGGCACGGATGTCCCCCCTCCGGAGTCAGTGCCTCTCAGCACGGCCGACTTCGATTCAGAAACGCAGCAGCTTGAGGTCATGGAGCCATGGCGGGTCTCCGACGAAGAGGGTGCGCTCCTGCCTCACTGGCGGGGTTCCCGCGCTGTCTTCGACACCCGTCTGCGCGCGGCGGGCGGCAACGCTAGCGCGGCCGGGTCGGCCTATACCTGAGAGCGGTGCACGCAAGTGATACCCGCAGAAACAAAATTGGCAACGCCCATGGGTGATTGCGCTCACCCGGACCTCGACGAACGCGTGCGGGCTGAGCAGATACGCATGGTGTATTCGCAATCGCCCACGACGACCGGCGGCTCGCTGGTTGGCGGCGCGTTCCTGATCGCCGTGATGTGGAATGTCGTATCGCATACAACCTTGTTTGCGTGGGGAGCCGCGCTGGCTATCCATCAAGCCTTTCGCATCTACAGCTATCGACGGTATATCACCGCGAATCCGGACGTTTCAGGGTCGCGAAAGTGGGGACGTCTCTACATTCTGGCCACGACGGTCGCCGGCTGCATCTGGGGAAGTGCCGGCATACTGTTCTACTCGCCGGATGCCATGGTCGCCCAGGTTTACCTTTGTCTGATACTTTTTGCCATTGCGGCGATGACGATGCCGGCGCTTTCCATGTTTGCGCCTGCCTATTACCCGTTGGTCGTATTGCTGCTGCTGCCGTTTATCGTGCGCTCGATTGCAAGCGGCGACGCGGAACACATCGCACTCGCGGTTCCGCTCGTCATAGTTCTGGTCATGTCGATAACGTTCGGGCGCCGAATCAACCATTGGTTTGACGAGTCCATCCGGCGCCGCTTCGAGATCCAGGCATTGATCGAGATGACCGAGCGGGCGCGCCTCGAAGCGGAGCGCAGCAGTCGCGCGAAATCCGAATTCCTGGCGACCATGAGTCATGAGTTGCGCACGCCTCTCAATGCGATCATCGGATATTCCGAACTGATGACGCTGCATCCGGAGAAGTACTCGACGCAATCCGCGAAAGAGCCGCTCGGACGGATCTTGCGGGCCGGCCGCCATTTGCTCAGTCTCATCAACGATCTGCTCGACATGGCGAAGATCGAGTCAGGGAAGACCAGCTTCATGTACGAGAACGTGGATGTTGAGGTGCTGGTGCGCGACGTCATGGAAACCGCGCGGTCTCTGGCCGAGCACAACGGAAACACCTTGCGCCTCGTCTGCCCGGCTGCTGTTCCTCCGCTTTGCACCGACCCCAAACGGCTAAGCCAGGTGCTCTTGAACCTTCTCTCCAACGCATGCAAGTTTACGGAGCGCGGCCACGTGGAGATATCGATCGAACAGATGCAAGCCGATGGGCGCAATTGGATAAACGTGGCGGTCACTGATACAGGGATAGGCATGTCGCGCGAACAGACAGATAAACTGTTCGAGGACTTTTTCCAGGGTCACGCGACAACGCCGGGAAAGTTCGGCGGGACCGGCCTTGGTCTCGCGATCAGCCGCCGCATTTGCCGCGCCATGGGCGGGGACCTGACCGTCGTCAGCGAACCGGGGAAAGGATCGACATTTACCGCGCGGCTTCCGGAGCGCGCATTGGATGGCGGTGGCTCAGCAGCGGAAGTGAAAGACCAGCAACCAGTACCATCATAAGGCTGGGTGCACCCGGCCGGCCGCGACAACACCGGCTTGGCCATTCGATCATTGATCTCCGTTGCAGTCTCGCATTACACAATGGAAAACGCGATGCACACGATTCTTTACGTTGAAGACAATGAAGACAACGTAGAGCTAATGAAGACGTGGCTCGAACTCGATGGCGACATCAAGCTCGTCGTCGCCACGGATGGCAAGCAGGGCGTGCAGCTTGCGTCACAGATCGCACCGGACCTCGTGCTGATGGATTTGTATCTGCCCGTCATGGACGGTTGCGAGGCGATACGTCTCATCAGGGCAGATTCCGCTTCCCGTCACATCCCGATCATCGCGCTATCCGCACACGCGATGTCCGATGACCGCACCAGGGCGTACGCAGCGGGTTGCGACGACTTCGAGACGAAGCCGATCGTTTTTACCCAGTTGCTGGAAAAGATTCGACGGCTGCTCGCCGCGTGATTAAAAAACACGCCCACCTGGATGCGCAAACTTGCGGCGCAATGGCACAAAGGCGAGGGCGAACGGATGAAGAATCCAAGTCCGCACACCTTACTTGGCCCCGCAAAGCCGGAATGCATTCACCGGATTGCTAAAACCCTTAAGGGTCAACGGTCCGACCGGTTCCTGACGGAACGAATCGGGCAATGCGGCGGCGGCGCGCGCACTTAGAATAATTTCCCCGGCGCCGGCTTCGGCACACAGCCTCGAGGCGAGGTTGGCAATCGTACCAACCACACCGTAGTCATAGCGATCGCGGAACCCGATCGCTCCAATCGTGGCGTACCCGTACGCCATGCCGCACCCTATGTGCAGTTGCAGCCCCTCGCGGCGCCAGCGCTCCAGCGCCGGCGCGCACGCTTCAAATACGGCCAGCGCAAACTTCGCCGACACTACGCAAGGATCGGATATGGGCTCCGGGGCGTTGAAGAAAACCATAGCGCCGTCGCCGACAAAGCGTTCTATGGTGCCGGCAAAACGCTGGGCCTCAGTGCCGATGGCGTGATGAAATTCCTGCAATACCTGCATTACGTCTTCGGGCTCACTACGCTCGGAAAATGCCGTGAAGCCGCGCAAATCGAAAAATACCACGGCGATCTGCGCTCGCTGCGACGCAAGCACTGCTTCCATGTCGTCACCGGCAATGCGCGCCGCCACCTGCGGAGCAAGGAAGCGCTTCAATTTGGAAAGCCGCTCCACTTCGGCAACCTTGACGGCAACACGCCGCTCGAGATCGCTATTCAATTCCTTAAGTTCTACAGCCTGCGCTTCAACGCGGTCGAACAGATGCTTGACCCGCATCAAGGTACGCACACGCGCGAGCAATTCCGGCCCGTTGATGGGTTTGGCCAAAAAGTCGTCAGCACCCAATTCGAGGCCCTTGATGCGCTCGGAATCGGGATCGAGCGCAGTTACCAGCACTATTGGCAGCATCGCGAATCGCGGGTCGGCGCGCAGTTGACGAAGCACTTGCAGGCCGGACATCCCGGGCATGACCACGTCGAGCAGAATCAGATCCGGTGCGCATCGATCTACCGAATCGAGCGCGGCCTGGCCGCTGGACGCGGTCTCGACCGAGTATCCGCCGCAACTCAATAAATCGACGAGCAGCTGGACGTTGTCCTCCTGATCGTCGACGACGAGGACGCGTGCGCCCTCGCTGCTGTGGTCGTTCATGCCACCCGTTTCATTGCGGGGTGGAGACTACAATCAGCCTGGGGCAAAGCGCAGCCATGTGCCGGGAGCCGGTAGTTTGTAGAAGCTGCTAGGATTGTTATCCTTCAGGACTTTGTCCAGGCGCTCAAGGAAACGCGCGGCGTTTACGGTCGGCAACATGCGCAAATCTTTCGAATCATCAGGCAACCGACGAAAGAAATTTTCCCAATGGATGACGAGTGCGTAACGCGGCTTCAACCGCTTCACAATCTGCTCCGGAAATTCTTCCACCTGATCAAAACCGGGCATGCAAATGATTGCGAGGTCAACAGGCGCATCCTGAAGCTGGTCCAATGGTGGTGGAAAACCCAGAGGATGCGTGCTTGCTGCATCCTGGTAGTGGATACGAAAGTCGACCTTGCCGTCAGCGCTTAAAAAGTCGATGAGATAGCCCAGTGTCTGCCCTTCGACCCAGCCAGACGCGCGGCGAGGCAGTTCACTCAGCGGTTGATCGTAGTTTCCCTCGAAGAACTTCAGATGGAGAACTACCGGCGCGTGTTCGGACTTGAGAGCCATGAAGCGTATGCGGTTCTTGCTGACGTACCACCACTTTCCTGCTTTGGTGGAATCGCCTATCGGTTTCTCCTGCACGGATTGGACCTCATTACTCTTGAGCTCCGCCAGCAAGGTGTTCTTCGCGGCGTCGCTGCCGTAGATCTTCGCGACAGGAAGATATGTAGTCTTGATGTGAGGAATATCCATCAAGTGATCGTAGTGAGCGTGTCCTACTAGCACGGCCTCCACAGGCAACAAATACTCACTGACCGGCTTAAGAAAATGGTCGATCTGTTCGGGCAGGGCCTCGATATGTCCGAATGCGACACGCGGAATCGACGGATTGGAAAAGAAAGGCGCCGTTAGAATAGCGTCATCCCCGCGCTTAATGAGTACTCCGCCGGCACCCAGATACCTGACCTGAACCTCTGTTTTATACGCAAGGTCATCGTGTGCTAAGGGTGTACCACCTGACGAAATGGGTAGCCCGGTGGCCAGGTTGCCACACCCGGGCAGGCTTACCAAGGCAATAGAAAAGCATGCCAGAAGTGCATACCATCGCCAATCACGCATGTACCACCGCGGATGCGTTTGCTTCGTTTAGGTTATAACGACTCGCGCACGCGCTCACCAAGCGCAGAGTCCGGGTCTTCAAATCTGACTTGAAGTGACCACCATCGAATATCATCTGAGCGCCTCTTGCTGCGCGGTCAACTAGCTAATCTCACGCTGCATTGGCGGAACGATAACTATTCGCCATCAGTAGCGATGCGACCGTTAAATACATGATAGACGTCGAACGGCAAAAAAACAATATTTGAAGATTCTTCGGCCTCACACTTGCACAGCTCTGGTGGCGGGGCTTTGTGCACTGCCTTCACCGGGTCGCTGTCAACTCGGCGCGAAATCCAGATTTGATAATTCGTTTACGCTGGCGGCAATCACAGGTGCTCGATACTTCTCACATCCGAGATAAACAGGCCGCGACATGTGTGACGCATGCGTTCGTCATTGTGAGGTGCTCGACGGGCTCTTTCGGCGCACCGAGAGCGCACTGCCTTCCAGTCAACGCGCGCTCCCTCCCGCACTGATTTGGAGGGTTACTCGCTAAGATCATCGCGCGCCTCGTGAAAATATTGACCCGCCAGCGCCACCTGGTTGAAGAGCAGGGCATGACCTGCATAGCCGACATTGATCCCGATAATCCGCTCAGGTCATTGCAAGCCGCCGCGTGCGTGTTCGGATGCCGCCGCAAAAAGTGCAGGAAAAGACGCTATCACGGACCGCGCAACCAAGAGCTTCGAAGCAATCGCACGGGAATCGTTTGTCGGTCATGTGAAGACTTGTGACAAGTAACCAACCAATGGCCAAGGCAGCACACCGGTAGGACCGCCGATATACCGTTAGCGATTAAAGACGCGGAAAACAAGGAACGATGGTGGCCAAGGGCGGAATCGAACCACCGACACAAGGATTTTCAGTCCTCTGCTCTACCAACTGAGCTACTTGGCCACTTTTCAAACAACGATAACTGCAATTACAAACGTCGGCACACGCGTGCCGGCCGTCGTTCATCTAACTGACTGCACTTGGCTGTCGCGACTGAATGCGTACGCGAAGGGTCGACAAAAGGGCGCTATTAAAACCTTATTACCCTCGATGCGTCAAGCTTGCGGATGGCGCAATTTTACCTCAGCTGAAGTACGCCGGCCGCGGATAATCTGCATCCGCATTTTGCACAAAAAATAAGCCCCGCTTGCGCGGGGCTTATTGGTGCAACGGGGAAAGCGAGGACAACGTGCGCGTGGGCGCTATTACATATCCATGCCGCCCATGCCGCCCATGCCGCCGCCACCATGGCCGTGACCAGCGTGACCGCCTTCGTCTTTCGGCGATTCCGCGACCATTGCGTCGGTGGTGAGGATCAGAGCAGCGACCGAAGCGGCATTCTGCAATGCGCAGCGCGTCACTTTGGTCGGATCGAGCACGCCCATTTCAACCATGTCGCCATACTGGCCGGTCGCGGCGTTGTAGCCGAAATTGCCTTTGCCTTCGACGACTTTGTTGATCACAACCGACGGCTCGTCGCCGGCGTTGTAGGCAATCATGCGTGCCGGCTCTTCGAGCGCGCGCAACACGATCTTGATGCCGGCGTCCTGGTCATGGTTGTCGCCTTTCAGCTTGGCCAGGCCCGAACGCGCACGGATCAATGCCACGCCGCCGCCCGCCACGATGCCTTCTTCGACTGCGGCGCGGGTGGCATGCAACGCGTCTTCGACACGTGCTTTCTTCTCTTTCATCTCGACTTCGGTCGCGGCACCGACTTTGATCAACGCCACGCCGCCGGCCAGTTTGGCCACACGCTCCTGGAGCTTCTCCTTGTCGTAGTCGCTGGTCGCTTCTTCGATCTGCTTACGGATGTTCTTGACGCGGCCTTCGATGCCTTTGGCGTCGCCGGCACCGTCGATGATCGTCGTTTCTTCTTTGCCGATCTCGATGCGCTTGGCTTGGCCCAGTTCGTTCAGCGTCGCTTTTTCGAGCGAGAGGCCGACTTCTTCGGCAATCACGGTGCCGCCGGTCAGGATCGCGATGTCTTCGAGCATCGCTTTGCGGCGATCGCCGAAGCCCGGGGCTTTCACGCCGCACGTTTTGAGGATGCCGCGGATGTTGTTGACGACCAGGGTCGCCAGCGCTTCGCCGTCGATGTCTTCAGCGATGATCAGAAGCGGCTTGCCGGCTTTCGCTACCTGCTCGAGTACGGGCAGGAGGTCGCGAATGTTCGAGATCTTTTTGTCATAGAGCAGGACATAGGGATTTTCGAGCAGCGACATTTGCTTGTCGGCGTTGTTGATGAAGTACGGCGACAGATAGCCGCGGTCGAACTGCATGCCCTCGACGACTTCGAGCTCGTTCTGCAGGCCCGAACCGTCTTCAACGGTGATCACGCCTTCCTTGCCGACTTTTTCCATCGCTTCGGAAATGATGTCGCCGATATTGGAATCGGCATTGGCCGAGATGGCGCCGACTTGCGCGATTTCTTTGCTGGTCGTGCAGGGCTTCGACAGCTTCTTCAGCTCGTCGACCACCGAACTGACCGCTTTGTCGATACCGCGCTTCAAATCCATCGGGTTCATGCCGGCGGCAACGAACTTCATGCCTTCCTGCACGATCGATTGCGCGAGCACGGTAGCGGTGGTGGTGCCGTCGCCGGCGATGTCGGAAGTTTTGCTGGCCACTTCCTTCACCATCTGCGCGCCCATGTTTTCGAATTTGTCCTTGAGCTCGATTTCCTTGGCGACCGACACACCGTCTTTGGTGATTGTCGGCGCGCCGAACGAGCGCTCGAGCACAACGTTACGGCCTTTGGGGCCGAGGGTTACCTTGACCGCGTCGGCCAGGACGTTGACACCCGCAACGATCTTGGCGCGGGCTGAATCATGAAATTTGACGTCTTTTGAAGCCATGTGAATTTCTCCTGGTTTGCTTTGGCTGGTTACTCGATGACGCCCATGATGTCTTCTTCGCGCATCACGAGCAGTTCTTCGCCTTCGACCTTGACGGTCTGGCCGGAATATTTGCCGAACAGAACACGGTCGCCGACCTTGAGATCAAGCGCGCGCACTTTGCCGTCTTCGAGCACTTTGCCTTTGCCGATGGCCTTGACTTCGCCTTGGTCGGGTTTTTCAGCCGCCGTGTCGGGGATGACGATGCCGGACGCGGTCTTGCGCTCTTCTTCCAGCCGCTTGACGATCAGGCGGTCATGTAAGGGACGAATCTTCATAGATGCTTCTCCTCTTTCTAAAGCCGTGAATGATTTGCGGAAAATTATTAGCACTCGAGTTGAGTGAGTGCTAATAATAAGGCTTTAGCGAGGGGTTTTCAAGAGCGCA
>Ga0070686_100002503_pt1 | contig 10118 bp, 4 predicted proteins | sample KBSS23LmetaG_FD_65654 | JGI IMG/M metagenome (GOLD analysis project Ga0070686, IMG submission 65654) | Switchgrass rhizosphere microbial communities from Kellogg Biological Station, Michigan, USA - KBS S2-3L metaG | ecosystem: Host-associated > Plants > Roots > Rhizosphere ...
AGCTCGCGGCCAGGAAGGCTGCGATCGCCGGGCACATGGACGAGAAGTCGTGCCGGGCGTGGGCGATGTCGTACGGCCCTTCGAACAATCCCGGCGTGTACACGAATCCCCGCACCAACAAGCCGATGAACAATTGTTCGCTGCTCGACAGCCAGGTCTACGACGCTGCGAAGAATCCGAACGGCGTGCGTTGCACGATCCCCGAGTACGCGATCGCGACCTGGGGTGCAATGCCCGGAACCCATTTCGCCCGGCGCATCGACGACAACGCGGGGATTCAGTACGGACTGAAAGCGTTCACTGCCGGCCAGATCAGCGCCGAGGAATTCGTCACACTCAACGAGAAAATCGGCGGTCGCGACATCGACATGAATCCGGCTGCAGCGCGCATGGTCGCCGATCCCGAAGCGCTGCGCATCGCCTACCAGGACGGCATCATCGGCGACGCCAAACAATGGGCGAAGGTGCCGATCATCGACTGGCGCGGCAACGACAACTCCAACATCCACATGAACTGGCGCGCGTTCGCCGTTCGCGATCGGCTCGATCGCGTCAACGGCGGTCACGGCAACCAGGTGATCTGGCGCTATGGCCCGGGACTGCTGCCGCCGCCGCAACTGATGGTCGATTCGCTGGTGACGATCGATAAGTGGGTCGCCGCGATCCAAGCGGACACGAGCAGCGCGACGCTGGAAGAGAAGGTCGTGAAGAACAAGCCGGCGGAAGCGTTCGACTTCTGTTACATCGGCAACGACTACACGACCAAGGTAACGGACTGGGCCAAGTGCGATGCCGATCCGGTGCTGCGGTACTTCGCGTCGCCGCGACAAGTAGCTGGCGGGCCGCTTGCGGAAGACGTGCTCAAGTGTCAGCTGAAGCCGCTGAAGCGTGGCGACTACAAGACGACGTTCAGCGATGAGCAGTGGGCGAGATTGGGCAAGGTGTTCGCGAGCGGCGTGTGCGATTGGAGCAAGGCCGGAGTGGCGATGCAGCGGTCGACGCCGTGGCAGACGTTTGCGAAAGGGCCGGGTGGTGTGCCGATGGCGGCGGCGCCGCGGTCGAAGAAGATATAGGGAGTAGGAGCAAGAGTCGGGCTGAAGCCCGACCTACAGCCCACGAGCCAACGTTGGTTGCTTACGCTGTAGGTCGGGCTTCAGCCCGACTCTGCTGCGCCGTCAGCAGCACTCGCAGCTTCGTCAACAAATCCGCCTCCCTATACGGCTTCGCCAGCACATCCGCGCCCTTCTCCGGCGCCGTGTACGACGCCGCATACCCCGTCGCATACAACACCGGCAACTGCGGCCGCTTCTCCCTCGCCAACCGCCCGAGCTCGAACCCGTTCATCCCCGGCATCACGATATCCGTGAACAGCAGATCGATCGCCTGCTCGCGCTCGACGATGTCGAGTGCGTGCGAGCCGTTGTCCGCTTCGATCACGGTGAACTGCAGTTCCTTCAGCATCGCAGCCGTTACCGCGCGCACGCCGGCGTCGTCCTCGACCAGCAGGATCGTGCGATCGCGGCCCGAGATCTCCGCCGCTTCCGTGCTGGTCATCTCGGCAGGCTGAACCGTCGCATCGCTGCGCGGCAGATACAGCATCACGCGCGTGCCGCGATTCGGCGCGCTCTCGATCTTCACGTGCCCGCCTGACTGCTTGACGAAGCCGTACACCATGCTCAACCCGAGCCCGGTGCCGTGGCCGAGATGCTTGGTCGTGAAGAACGGCTCGACGGCGCGCTCCAGCACTTCGGCCGTCATGCCGACGCCCGTGTCGGCCACTGATAGCAGCACGAAATCACCGGGCGGAATGTCTGCGTCCTCGCCGCGCGAGGTCACGTTCTTCGTCTCGATCGTCAACGTGCCGCCTTCGGTCATGGCGTCGCGCGCATTCACGGCGAGATTGATCAACGACGACTCGACCTGCGCCGGATCGGCGAGCACCGGCCACAGAGTCGGCTCGCCCTTGATCTCGATCCGGATCCGCTCGCCGAGCGTGCGGCCGAGCAGCTTCGCGACGTTGCAGGACATCTGCCCGAGATTCACCGCACTCGGTTGCAACGGCTGTCGGCGTGCGAACGCGAGCAGTCGACGCGTCAGTTCCGCGCAGCTGAGCGCGCCGGTGAGCGCCATCTCCGCGCGGCCGAAATTGCGTCCGGTGCCGCGCAACGCGCGAGCCAGCGAGTCGAGATTCCCGATCACGACGGTCAGCATGTTGTTGAAGTCGTGCGCGATGCCGCCCGTCAGCTGACCGACCGCTTCCATCTTCTGCGCCTGGAAGAGCTGCTGTTCCATCTGCCGGCGATCGTCGATGTCGAGACAGCTGCCGAAGATCTCGTGCGGATGCCCGTCGTGGTCGCGGATCAGCACGGCGCGATCGAGGAACCAGCGATGCGAGCCGTCGGCGCACAGCCAGCGATACTCGGCTGACATGCCGCCGCTCGTCTGGATCGCAGCCACGTCTGCCAGCACGCGCTCGCGATCCTCGGGATGGATGCGCTCCGGCCACAGGTCGGGATCTTCGACGAAACGCGCGGCCGGAAAGCCGATCGCCTGCGCCGTGCCTTCGCTGACGAAGCGCGGCCCGGAGAAGCGGCCCTTCAGGCGCGCGCTGTACAGCACGATCGGCAGCGAACGCACGATTGCGGTCTGCCGCTCCTCGATCTGCCGCAGCTGCCGCTCCGCCTCGAGCTTCTCCTGCCGGATGCGCAGGTTCTCTTCCTGCAGCATCCGCTCGAGCTGCGCCTGACGCCGCACTTCCTCGTTCTTGAGATACAGGTCAACCAGCACCGCGATCTTCGAGCGCAGGATCACCGGGTCGACCGGCTTGAACACGTAGTCGACCGCACCCATCGCATAGGCGCGCGCGATGTGCTCGTCGTCCTTGTCGATGGCGCTGACGAAAATGATCGGGATGTGCCGCGAGCGCTCGCGACGGCGGATCAGCTCGGCGGTCGCGTAGCCATCCAGGCCGGGCATGTTGGCGTCGAGCAGAATCACTGCGCATTCTTCGCGCAGCAGGAAACGCAGCGCGTCCTCGCCCGAACCCGCCTCGACGATGCGCTGCTCCAGCTCTGCGAGCACATGCGAGAGCGCAAAGCGATTGTCGGGCTCGTCGTCGACGATGAGGATCGTTGCTTTGGGCTCGACCGCGCTCATACGCGCCCGAGCCACACACGCATCATCGACACCAGCTGATCGGTGTCGACCGGCTTGGAGATGTATTCCGACGCGCCGGCAGCGATGCACTTCTCGCGATCGCCCTTCATCGCCTTCGCGGTGATCGCGATGATCGGCAGCTTGCGGAAGCGCTCGCTGCGGCGGATCTGGCGCATCGTCTCGTAGCCGTCCATGTCCGGCATCATCACGTCCATCAGCACCATGTCGAGGTGCTCAGTCATCTCCAGTCGCTCGATACCCTGCCGGCCGCTCTCCGCGTTCACGACCTGCACCTGGTGCTGCTCCAGCACGCCGGTGAGCGAGAAGATGTTGCGGATGTCGTCGTCGACGATGAGCACGCGCCGGCCGGCGAGCCCGGCTTCGCGGCGCCGGGCGAGCTCGATGATGCGGCGCTTGTCGTCGGCCATGTTCGCGACCTGCCGGTGCATGAACAGCGCGGTCTCGTCGAACAGCTGGTGATGCGACTCCGGTCCCTTGAGGATGTACGACTCCACCAGGTTGCGCAGCTTCGCCTCATCCGCCTGACTGACGTCTTTGGCCGTGTGCACGATGATCGGCAGGCGTCCAGAGCTGTCGCGGCGAATCGTCTCGACCAGGTGCAGGCCGTCCATGTCCGGCAGCACTAGATCGACCACGGCGCAGTCGAAGCGACGCTCGCGCACCGCGCGCAGGGCTTCGGCGCCGGTGCGCGCTTGCGTGACCGTCACGTCGCCATTGCCGATGATCTCGACGATCTGGCCGCGTTGCAGGTCGTCGTCTTCCACGAGCAGCAGATCCTTGACGGGACGCGCGATGAAGTCCTCGGTGCGCGCCAACGCCTGCTGCAGCGTCGCGTGATCTACCGGCTTTTCGAGCACGGAGAACGCACCCAACTGCAAGCCGCGCTCGCGCGGATCCTCGACCGAGATGATGTGGATCGGGATGTGACGCGTATCGGGACTGCGCTTGAGGATGTCGAGCAGCCGCCAGCCGTCCATGTCCGGCAGATTGATGTCCAGCGTGATCAGCGCCGGGTTGAAGCGGCGCACCAGCGGCAATGCGCCGCTGCCGGTCGCGGACACGACGGCCTTGAAGCCACGGTCGTGCGCGAGATCGAGCAGGATGCGACCGAACTTCGCGTCGTCCTCGATGATCAGCAGCACATTCTCGCCGGGCTGGATGTTCTGACGATCGTCGACGAGCTCGGACGGCACGAGCAGCGGCGTTGCCTCGCGACCGATGACCACTTGCCCGCTCTGCTGACCGAGCAGCAACGGACGCGCAGCGTGCGCCGGCAGATTCGCGCCGAAGTCGTAGGCAACCGGCAGGTACAGCGTGAAGCGGCTGCCTTTTCCCGGCGTGCTCTCGACGGTGATCTCGCCGCCGAGCAGGCGACAGATCTCGCGACTGATCGACAGGCCGAGGCCGGTGCCGCCGTACTTGCGACTCGTCGTGCCGTCCGCTTGCTGGAACGCTTCGAAGATGACCCGCAGCTTGTCGCCGGGGATGCCGATACCGGTGTCAGTGACGGAATAGGCGACGACCGCAGCAGCGCTATTGAGCGCGGCGTTCGCGGGGTTCCAGCCACTGGTGGCTCGCCGCAGTTCCAGCTCGACACCGCCTTCATGCGTGAACTTGAACGCGTTCGACAGCAGGTTCTTCAGGATCTGCTGCAAGCGTTTCTCGTCGGTGAGCATGCTGGCCGGCAGCTTCGGGTCGAGCCGGATCGACAAGCTCAGGTTCTTGTCTCTCGCGATCTGCTCGAAGCCGCGCTGCAGGTTGTCGCCGATCGCCGCGAACTGCACCGAGCCGACGTCGAGCGTGACCATGCCGGATTCGATCTTCGACAGATCGAGGATGTCGTTGATCAACGCCAGCAGCTCGGCACCGGCGCGATGAATCGTCTGCGCGAATTCGATCTGCTTGCCGGAGAGATTCGCCTCGGGGTTGTCTGCCAGCAGCTTGGACAGGATCAGCAGGCTGTTGAGCGGCGTGCGCAGCTCGTGCGACATGTTCGCCAGGAACTCCGACTTGTACTTCGAGATCAGCGCCAGCTGCTCGGCCTTCTCCTCGAGCATCTTCTTGGCGCGCTCGACTTCCTGGTTCTTCGCTTCGACCTGCTTGTTCTGCCACGACAGCAGGTTGGCCTTCTCTTCGAGCTCCTCGTTCTTGGCGCGCAGCTGTTCCTGCTGAGTGCGCAGCAGATCTTCCGAGCGTTGCAGCGTCGTCGCCTGTTGTTCGAGACGATCGTTGGTCTTCTTCAGCTCGCCTTGCTGGCTTTGCAGCTCACCGGTCAGCAGCTGCGACTGTGCGAGCAGCGCCTCGGTCTGCATGTTCGCAGCCAGCGTGTTGAGCACGATGCCGATGCTCTCCATCAGCTGATCGAGGAACAGCGTGTGAACCGCACTGAAGCGCTCGAACGACGCGAGCTCCAGCACGGCCTTCACTTCGCCTTCGAACAGCGCGGGCAGAACGATCACGTTCGACGCGCGCGCTTCGCCGAGGCCGGAGCTGATACGCATGTACTCGTGCGGCGCGTCGGTGAGCAACTTGACGCGCTTGTCGGCCGCGCACTGGCCGATGAGCCCGTCGCCGAGCTTCAGGCGCGGCGGCGGTCGACGCCGATTGGGTGCGGCGTAGCTCGCGACCAGCTCCAGCTCGTCTTCGCCGTCCTGCTCGCGCGTCACGTAGAACAGCGCCTGGTGAGCATTCACGAGCGGCACGAGCTGCGACAGGATCAGGGTCGAAACGTGGCGGATGTCGCGCTGGCCCTGCAGCAGGCGGTTGAAGAACGCGATGTTGGTTTTGAGCCAGTCCTGCTCGTTGTTCTTCTGCGTCGTGTCCTTGAGATTGCGGATCATCTCGTTGATGTTGTCCTTGAGCGCAGCGACTTCGCCCGAGGCTTCTACGGTGATGGCCCGCGTCAGATCGCCCTTCGTTACCGCCGTCGCAACTTCCGCGATGGCGCGCACCTGCGTGGTGAGATTGGCAGCGAGCTGATTGACGTTGTCGGTGAGATCGCGCCAGAGGCCATCCGCGCCGGGTACGCTGGCCTGGCCGCCGAGCTTGCCTGCGGTGCCGACTTCGCGCGCGACGTTGGTCACTTGCGCGGCGAACATCGCGAGCGTATCGATCATGCCGTTGATCGTGTTCGCGAGCGCCGCGATCTCGCCTTTCGCTTCCACGACCAGCTTGCGCTTGAGGTCGCCGTTCGCGACGCTGGTGACGACCTCGGCGATGTTGCGCACCTGGCCGGTGAGGTTCGCGGCCATGTGATTGACGTTGTCAGTGAGGTCTTTCCAGGTGCCGGCGACGCCTTCGACTTTCGCCTGGCCGCCGAGCTTGCCTTCCGTGCCCACTTCGCGCGCGACGCGTGTCACTTCGGAGGCGAAGCTGTTGAGCTGGTCGACCATCGTGTTGATGGTGTCCTTGAGCTCCAGGATCTCGCCCTGCACGTTGACCGTGATCTTCCTGGACAGATTGCCGCGCGCGATCGCAGTGGAGACTTCGGCGATGTTGCGCACCTGGCCGGTGAGGTTCGCGGCCATGTGATTGACGTTGTCGGTGAGATCCTTCCAGGTGCCCGCGACACCTTCGACGCGCGCCTGGCCGCCGAGCTTGCCCTCGGTGCCGACTTCGCGCGCGACGCGCGTCACTTCGGAGGCGAAGCTGTTGAGCTGGTCGACCATCGTGTTGATGGTGTCCTTCAGCTCCAGGATTTCGCCTTTGACGTCGACCGTGACTTTCTTCGAAAGATTGCCGCGCGCGATCGCGGTGGAGACCTCGGCGATGTTGCGCACCTGGCCGGTCAGGTTTGCGGCCATGTGATTGACGGAATCGGTCAGCTCTTTCCAGATGCCCGCGACGTCGCGGACGTGCGCCTGACCGCCGAGCTTGCCCTCGGTGCCCACCTCGCGCGCGACGCGCGTCACCTCTGACGCGAACAAGGCGAGCTGATCCACCATCGTGTTGACGACGCCGCTGATGCGCAGGTATTCGCCGCGCACTGGCCGCCCGTCGACTTCCGCATTCATCGACTGCGACAAATTGCCGCGCGCCACCGCGCCGATGACCCGCGCGACTTCCGAGACCGGGTGCGACATGTCGCCGACCAGCCGGTTGATCGAATCCACGCAGTGCGCCCAGGAGCCCGTTGCGCCAGGCACGTGGGCGCGCTCGGAAATCTGGCCTTCGCGGCCGACCATCTCGCTGACGCGCTCGAAATCGCGCGTCATGGCGTCGTTGAGCTCGACGACCTCGTTGAAGGCGCAGGCGATCTCGCCGTCGATGCCGGTGAGATCCAGCGGCAGGCGCACTGAAAAATCTCCACGGCGCAGCAGGCGCAGCGCGCGGAGAATCTCCCGGCGCTCCAACGCGGCCGCCGCGCTGCCCGTGCCCCGTGACCCATCTGCAGCCATTGCAGTTTCGCTGACTGCAGTTCCCATGCTCGCCCTCCGTCAGGCCGCTGACATCTGCTCCAGCGCTGCCTGCAGCGCTGATGCCACGTCGCTCTCCGTGTACGGTTTAGTCAGAAAGCCGAGCGGCTGCGCGTCTTGCAGGCGCGCGCCAACATCGGCGAACGAAGCTCCGGTCATCAGCACCGCGGGAATGCCATAGCGGCTGCGCAAGGCGATTGCGGCGTCGATGCCATCGCCGCCGTCGCCGGCCAGGCCGATGTCGACGATCGCGATGTCGCTCGGCGTGCCGGCCGCGATGGCCAGGGCCGTCCGCAGCGAAGGCGCGACGCCGGAGACGCTGTGGCCCAGATCCTGCAATACACCCTGCAGAAACAGGCTCACCAGCGACTCGTCTTCGACAATCAGGATACGCAGGGCCTGCCCCATCTCCCTCACCGTATGTTTCGGCGTAACGGGCTCAATGCGCCGCACCCAGTCAAGGTTCCGTGCATTACACTCGTCGTACTCGCATGGGATTAATAACGATTCAATGAGCGCCATCCTGCTGGTCGAGGATGAGTTCCTGGTGCGCCTGTTCGCTATCGACGCGCTCGAGGACGCCGGCTTTCGCGTGCTCCCGGCGGAGACGGCAGCCGCCGCCCTCAACATTTTGCGAGCAGCACCTGACGTGCGGGCGGCAGTGATCGACATGGGATTGCCGGACAGCCCGGGCGATCAGCTGGCGGCCGAAGTTCGGGCGCTGCGGCCGGACCTGCCGATCGTCATCGCCAGCGGGCGTAGCGGGCGGGAGCTGCGGGAGCAGTTCGCGGATCAGCCGCGAGTCGCAGTCTTGGTAAAGCCTTACACGGCGGACCTGCTGATCGAAGCGCTCGCTGCAGTGGGCGTCGACCGCGCGTCGACCTAGCGACGGGTCACTTCTTCCGCAGCCGCCAGATCGAGTTCTCCACGTCCGACGTCACGTAGATCGTGCCGCCGGCGCCGACAGCCACGCCTGCCAGCGTGATCGGCACGTTCGGCAGGCCGACCGGCAGATTGCGTGCCAGCACTTCGACCGCGCCGGAGCTGGGATTGACGCGTATCAGGCGTCCCTTGCCGGTTTCGACGACGAGCACGGCTGCGCCATCAGTCGCGATTCCCTGCGGGCGATCCAGACCCTGCGCGATTACACGGCGAGTGCCGGTGTTCACGTCGATAAGCGACACGCGGCCAGCCACCATCTCGCTGACGTAGACAGCATTGTCGGCCGCGATTGCGAGCCCGACCGGAGCGCCGAGATCGTCGGCGATGTCGGTGCGTTGCTCGCTGCCGCTGCCGCTGCTGCTCGCGATCTTGCTCAGCTTGCCGAGCGTCGGCGCGGCGACGATCAGCGCGCCGGACGGCATCTCGATCGCGTTACCGGCATGCGTGTCGTTCCAGCTTTGCACGAGTCGCATCGTGGCGCGCTCGTACCGCTGCACCGGGCCTTCGTTGTTCGTGACGATGACGTGACGCCGATTGGCAGTGACTGCGACCGGATAGCCGATCGGCGTACCCGCCGCATGCGAGCGCGCGATGTCAGTAACTTTGCCCTGCGCTCCATCGAGCGTGCGCAGCGCGAATGTATCGGCAACGTAGAGCGTGTCGCGCGCACCCTCAGACACGGCAGCGATGCCGAGTGGAATCGCGAGCGTGCCCTTGACGACCTGGCGAGCCGCGCCGCTGCGGACGTCGATTTCCTGGATACCGTTGTCTGCCATGTTCGAAACGAACAGGCGATCGTGCGAATCGATCGCGAGATTGTCGAGCGACGTCGCGACTTTCGCGATCACCTGTTTCTTGCCGCTGCGGATGTCGACGCGCACGACTTCGCCGCGCGCTGTGTCGACCACGTACAGGTTCCCCTTGGAATCGAAGTTGGCCGCGGCCGGCGTATCGAAACCGTCTGCGACGACGTCGAGCTTGCCGGTGTCGGGATCGATGCGCACCACCTGGTGCTTGAACCACAACGGTCCATACAGCTTGCCGTCGGCGCCGATATCGAAACCGTTGAAGCCACCGAGGTCCTTGAGGATCAAACGCGGCGGCTTCGCGCCGGCGGGGTCGATCTCCCACAGTCCGTCGCCGCCGAACACCTGCGCTGCGAACAGCCTGCCGTCCTTGCGCACGTTGATGGAGTTGACGCTGACGAGATCGGCGAGCTTGACGACTGGGCCGTCGCCCTTGCGCGCGCGCACGACGCCATGCTGGATCGAAGTCCACACGACGGTGCCGTCGGCGAGAAACACCAGATCGTCGGCCATACCTTCGGGTGCGCCGACGAATGTCGCGACTGCGCCGGTCTTGGTATCGACCCGATAGATGCTGTGACCGACTACGCTGCCGGCATACAGCACATCGTGAGCATCGAACGCGAGGCCGTGCACGCCGTGAAAGTTGGATGCCGGCACCAGGCGGTCGAGCTGATAGCGCTCGCTGGTGGGCTCCGTGTTTGCCGCGTCGATCGAGAAGGCCGCAATCGCGGCGAACCATGGACTGAGCCAGCGAGCCCTGAGCATGCAATCCCCC
>Ga0070686_100002505_pt1 | contig 10118 bp, 4 predicted proteins | sample KBSS23LmetaG_FD_65654 | JGI IMG/M metagenome (GOLD analysis project Ga0070686, IMG submission 65654) | Switchgrass rhizosphere microbial communities from Kellogg Biological Station, Michigan, USA - KBS S2-3L metaG | ecosystem: Host-associated > Plants > Roots > Rhizosphere ...
CTGTTCAAGATTGAGGATTGGTTCGAGTTCAACGACACGGCCACCGGTTTCAGCAACGAGGACGCCGACCTGGGGCGCCGGGAAGCGTTCATCAACGGCAAAGTGCAATTGAACACTGCGCCCTACCGGTTCATGTGGCGGCGGCGCGCCGTGGCCGCGGGCGACAGCGCCAGCGATTACGAGAATTTGTTCAAGATTGTCGACGCGATTAGTCCGACAGCGGCTTACACAGAATTGAATGCGGCTCCGGTCCCGGACCCGCAAGCGCTGAACAAACTCATCGATGCCGAGCAATGGATGCGCATCATTGCGGTCCAACACACCGTAGGCAATTGGGACTCGTACGGCTATGAGCGGGGCAAGAATTCTTACTCCTATATGCCGCGGGGCGGGCGAATGGTGCTGTGGACGTGGGACATCGACTTCACCTTGGGCCTCGGTCACGCCGCCACCATGGACACCTTTACGTTGGGCGCTGACGGCGACCGCCGCATCCAAGGCATGTGGAGCACGCCCATCTTCGTCCGGATGTACTGGCGCGCCTTCGACGATCTGGTCAACGGCCCGTGGAACAACACCTACACGGACCCGATCATGGATGCGAAAGCCGCGGCCATGACCGCTAACAACGTCTCCTTTACACCGAGCGCGTTGACCAACGTGAAGAATTTCATCCGCGACCGCCGCAATTACCTCATCGGCCAGCTGACCAGGGTGAACCCGCCCTTCACCGCCCGGGCCACCGGCGGTTCGGATCCCAATGACAATCTGGTCCTGATTTCCGGAACCGCTCCCGTTCGCATCGGCGACATCTATCTCAATGGCGCTTACTATCCGGTGACCTGGACGACCGCAACCAACTGGACGGCGCGTATCGTGCTCCAGCCCGGCACCAATCAACTGACATTCCGGGGCATCCGTCCCGACGGCACGCCGACCAGCGATGCGCCCATCACCACCAACATCACTTTTAATGGCACGCAACCCGATCCGCGCGATGCCATCGCCTTCAACGAGATCATGTACAACCCGAAGGTTCCCGAGGCGTCCTATGTGGAGTTGTGGAACAAATCCACCGCCTCCTTCGATCTGAGCGGCTGGGAAATCAATGGTCTCGATTACACGTTCCCGCTCGGTTCCATCATGACTTCCGGCCAGTACCTGGTGTTGGCCAAGAATCGCGCGGCCTTCCTCACTGCCTACACCAACGCCGTGGCCTTCGATCAGTTCAACGGCAACCTCGATCTCGATGGGGAAACCCTCACCCTCTTCAAACCCGGCACCGACAACGCCCCGGATATCATCATTGATCAGGTCCGTTACGAGGCGCGCTTGCCTTGGGCCACGGACGCTAACGGCAGTGGCGCCTCGCTCCAAGTCATCGATCCCACTCGCGACAACAGCCGCCCCAGCAACTGGGGCGACCACGACGACTGGCGTTATGTCACCTTTACCGGCATCAACGGAATCAACGACACCAACTTCCTTATTTTCCTAAATGGGGTCGGCGAAATCTACATCGATGACATGGTGATGGTGGTTGGGACGGTGCCCAATGTGGGCCCGAACCTCATCGTCAACGGAGACTTCGAATCACCGATGTCAGTGGGCCCGTGGGAATCGATTGGCAATCACAGCAACTCCGTCATCAGCACCACCGTGAGCCATTCCGGCAACGCCAGCCTGAAAGTCGTCTCGTCGGGCGTGGGCTCGCCAAGTGCCGCCGTGCGCCAAATCACGCCGCCCTACAGCACACCAACCAACTGCACACTCAGCTTCTACTTCCTGCCCACCACCAACGCCCCTAACGTTGCCAATCCCCTCGTGGTTCGTACGCGCCCTGGCAGCCAGATGGTCTTTCAGACGCAGGTCCGCCCGGTTGTGGCAACTCCTGGCCAGGCCAATACGGGCGCCGCTCCCTTGCCGGCCTACGACCCGCTCTGGCTTAATGAAGTCCAGGCCGAGAACACCAGCGGGCCATCGGATAACTTCGGCCAACGCGAACCGTGGCTGGAACTCTTCAACGCCGGCAACACGCCGCTTGATCTCTCCGGTTACTACCTGGCCGACAATTACGACGTCAACCTGCTCCAATGGCAATTTCCGCCCGGCTCATCCATCGGCCCCAAAGAATTCAAAATCGTTTGGGCCGACGGGCAGCCGGGCCAAACCGCCGGGAATAACCTCCACACCAGCTTCAGGCTCAATAGCACCACGGGCGCCGTCGCTCTTGTCCGCCTCGTCTCCGGCAAACCCCAGATCACCGATTACCTCACCTACGCCAATCTGCCGGCCGGCCAAAGTTATGGCGACTTTCCCGATGGCCAACCTTTCCATCGTCAACTCCTCATTGACGTGACGCCCGGCTCGACCAACGTCGCGCGCTTCATCGACGTGGTGATCAATGAGTGGATGGCGGCCAATACCAACAGCGTCGCCGATCCTGCCGATGGTCATTTTGATGATTGGTTCGAGCTTTACAACGGCGGCACCAGCGCCGTTGACCTCGGCGGCTTCTACCTGACCGATAATCCAGGCAGTAGCGCCAGTTACTTCCAGATCCCAACCAACGGCGTCTACGTCATTCCGCCCGGCGGATTCCTGCTCGTTTGGGCGGACGGCGAAGTCGTCCAGAATAATCCCGAGCGCCCCGATCTCCACGTGCCTTTCCAACTCTCGCGCGATGGCGAGTCCCTGGCCCTTTACGCGCCGGACCAGGAAACGGTGATCGACCGCATCCGATTCTTCACGCAGACCAACGACATTACGGAAGGCCGTTTCCCGGACGGCTCGCCCAACATTCAGCGGTTAGGTTCGCCCACGCCACGCTCGTCCAACGTCGGCCTCGGCGGCAACACGCCGCCTCAATTGGCCGCCATCCCCAGCCAGACCATTCGACTCGGACAAACCGCCAGCTTCACCGCCAGCGCCACCGACGCCGATGTGCCGGCTCAAACTCTCACCTTCGATCTGCCCAACGCCCCGGTCGGCGCCAGTATCAACCCCAGCAGCGGCTTGTTCACCTGGACCCCCACGCCCAACCAGGCGCCTTCGACCAACCTGCTGAGCGTCCGCGTCACCGACAACGGCGTTCCCGCGTTGTCGTCGAGCCGCCCAGTCACCATCATCGTCTTGCTGCCCAAGACCACCATCACCCTCAACGGGAGCCAAATCGGCCTCGTCTTCGATACGGTCCCAGGCAAAACCTACAAGGTGCAATTCAAGAACAGCCTGAATGACGCCACCTGGCAGGATCTCACGCCGCCGCAAACGGCAGCGGGCACCACGTTGACCGCAACCGACAGCGTCAACAACTCGCCGCAACGCTTCTATCGAACCGTACAACTCGATTAGCCCAGCTGAAGCCTGGCGCCCAACGCAGGGCCAAAGGCCCGGGTAGCCCAGGGCAAGTCCCGCAAGGCGGGAAGCGCCCTGGGTACCTCGACCAACAAACGATCAGCCCTGAAAGGGCGTAACAAACGTACGGCACGGTGAACAGCGCTGGATGGCCGCTCTGGTTAACGCCGGCGCTCCTGAGTCGTCCCGCTCGCCCGCAATTCCGGGCGCAGGAGCTGACCCCATTTCGTGTTAAACGGGTGCACCTGCGCCGGGTTCAGCAGCGTGTCGCCGCGATAAACCGGACGCCCCTCGTTCGCCCAGGCGAAGAGTGAGCCTTCCAAATTGCAGACGTTGACGACGCCCGCCGCTTGCAGCCTCACGGCGAGGGCCGAAGAGCGATAACCCACCGAACAATAAACGACGACGGGTATTTCGTTGGAGGTCATCCACCCCCGAATTTGCTCCACCGAACGAGAGTTCTTTGCCCCAGGCAAATGGCTCACTTCAAATTCCCGCGCGTCGCGGGCATCGATGAGCAACGGACGCGTCGACAGCTCCTTGCTCGCCAGCCATATCGTCAGTTCGCAGGTCGAAAGCTGGCGCACCGTGGGAAACCGTTTGCGAATGGAGCACCCGAGCCGTTCCAAAGTCCGCGCGTGAACGGGCGTAAAATACATCCATGCCATGCTCCCGAAGGCAGTCAGTTGTTGCCACCACCGTTTCATCTGCACCCAAGCTCTCGCAAAAAAGACCCGCTGTCGACCGGCCAAGCCGCTGCCGCGCTGTAGCGGCGGTCGGCCGACCGCATGCTAAAAAATCCACTGAGAGCCGTGCAGTTTCGGCGCGCTTTTCACTCGCTCCAGCTAAGTCAGCCGCTCTCTGCCGAGAGCCACTACGAGCCTGCCGCAGGTTTCCAAGCCTCCGCTACGACCCACCCCGGCCTGTTGTCGCGGCATTCCCCGACCCAACAAGCCGTAGCTGCCCGCAGGGAAAAACTCCACGCCAAGCCTTGCCAAACAAGCGCTTGCACGTTATACCGCCTTACGACAGCGCAATTCCTGACCCAAGGACGGAGAAAGGTGTTGTGGTCTCGACGGAACCGGCGGACTCCGACGGCAACGAAAACCAGCGACGGATCGCATTAACAGCGAAGTAAATAGAAAGACCCTGACTTATGAGAAAACACCTGGCACTCCTGGTAATTGTACTCACCGCGCTACTGGCCACACCGACCTTTGCCGCCAGCCCCACCATCACGTGCTCCGGCGATCAGACGCTGGAATGCACCAACGCCGTCGGCGCCATCGAGGCTACCGTCCAAGATGCCGATGGCGATGCCTTGATGGTCATATGGGCCCTAAATGGCCAGCCAGTCCAGACCAACGTCTTGGCTGCGGGCTCCACCACCAATGCCATCACTCTCTCCCTCACAAACGAATTCGGCTTCGGCACCAACGACATCAGCGTCGGCGTGACCGACGACGGCACGAATGTCGTGATGTGCTCCAGCACGATTGTCGTGCAGGACACCTCTCCGCCGGTCATCACCAAGTTGCTGGCCACTCCCAACGTGCTCTGGCCACCAAACCACAAACTCGTCTGCATCCGTCTGTGCGTCAAAGCTGAAGACAGTTGTGGAGGCTCAACATCCTGGCGGATCACCTCTGTCACCAGTAACGAAGGCGACGACTCCTCCACCTGTAAGAACACCTCTCCCGACTGGATCATCAAGGATGACCACAAAGTCCTCCTGCGCGCCGAACGCTCCGGTCGCGGTTCCGGCCGCGATTACACCATTACCGTCGAGGCGTCGGACGACTCCGGGAACGTGACCTCCGGCGAGGTCCATGTCCTTGTCCCCCACGATAAGGGTAATAAGAAATGGCACGAAGATGGGGATGACGACGACGATGATGACGATCAGGGGAGTTCCAAGGGCAAAGATAAAGGGAAGGACAACGGCAAGGACAAGGGCAACGGCAAATCAAAAGGCAAAGGCAAGGGTCACGACTAATCCGCCCTTTGCCGGCGTCAGCTGTCTCGCTTTTGCAAAGCAGCTTGGCGCTCTGTCCGGGCACGGCAACTCAACTAACGCAGCGGGTCAGGAGCGAGGGCTTCCGACCCGCTTCGCTGTTTTGCCGTGGGCGCAAACCGGCGCACTTGGAATTATGGATGAACCATTCCGCATTCCCATTGATGGCGTGCTGGACCTTCATTCCTTCCGCCCCGCCGACGTGAAGGAAGTCGTACTCGAATACCTCGCCGAATGCCGCCGCGCAGGAATCCTCGAGGTGCGCCTCATCCACGGCAAGGGCATCGGACAACTCCGCCAAACCGTGCACGCCCTCCTCCGCCGGCACGCCGATGTCGTCTCCTTTTCGCTGGCCGGCGAGGCCTACGGCGGCACCGGCGCAACCTTCGTCCATCTGCGGCCCATGCTGGAACGCTGAACGTTGAACGTTGAAAGTTGAACGTTGAAAGTTGATTGAACGTTGAAAGTTCAGGCATTCAACGTTTAAAAACTACTGTCAGAAACCTCGGCCATGGAGGTCAACTTTCAACTTTCAGCGTGCGGCTTCTGACGGCTGCCTTTCATTCGATGTTTGAACTTCGTGCGGTGGCCAGCCACCATCCCGGCTGGCCACCGTGCATCACATGAGCGCCAATCTGACTCGGTTCCTGTTTTTTCTCGCCGCCACCGCGGGCCTTTCCATCCGGACCAGCGCCGCGGAGGTCCCAGCCGGCGAGAGCCGCTTTCTCTCCAATCCACGCCAGCTCATCCTCGAAGGCAAACGCAGCGGCGAAGGTTATTTCGCGCCGGACGGACGTTCCCTGCTCTTCCAAAGCGAGCGCGAAGCCGGCAACCCGTTTTATCAGATTTATCTCCTCGATTTCGATAGTGGCGACATCCATCGCGTCTCGCCTGGCTCAGGCAAAACGACCTGCGCCTTTTTTCGGCCCGGCCATGACGAGGTTCTCTTCGCCTCGACGCATCTCGACCCGCAAACCACGGCGCGGCAACAGGAGGAATTTCAGCTGCGCGCCTCAGGCAAGCAACGTCGCTATGCCTGGGATTACGATGCGGCCATGGACATTTTCTCCGCCCGGCGTGACGGTGGCGACCTGCGGCGGCTCACCAAGACGGAAGGCTACGACGCCGAAGGTTCCTATTCGCCGGACGGGCGGCTGATTGTCTTCTGCTCCCTGCGCGACGCGTATCCCACCAACCGCCTTTCCGCGGAGGAACGAAAGCGGCTGGAAACCGACCCGGCCTGGTTCGGTGAGATTTATCTCATGAACGCCGACGGCTCGGAGCCGCGGCGGCTCACCCGTTCGCCCGGTTACGACGGCGGACCGTTCTTCTCGCCGGATGGCCAGCGGATCGTGTGGCGGCGTTTCGATGAGCAAGGCGTGAATGCCGACGTTTACACGATGAAGACCGACGGCTCGGACGTGCAGCGGCTCACCGACTTTGGCGCCATGTCCTGGGCGCCGTACTTTCATCCCTCCGGGCGGTACCTCATCTTCACCGCCAACAAGCTCGGTTTCTCCAACTTTGAACTCTTCCTCGTGGATGCCGCCGGCCAGCGCGAACCGGTGCGCGTGACATTCACCGATGGCTTTGACGGGTTGCCGGTTTTTTCTCCGGACGGCGCCCAGTTGTGCTGGACATCCGGACGCACGGCGGACGGCAAATCGCAATTGTTTTTGGCGGACTGGAACCATGCGTCGGCGTTGGACATCCTGGCCCAGGCCCCGTTGCGCGGCGAGTCGACGACCGGCGCGTCGAGTCCTGCGCCGGCGCCCGAGTCCGCCGGCGGGGGAAGGCTTGGCAGTTCGATCAGCACCAACGACCTGCTCCGTCACATCCAGAAGCTCGCCTCTCCGGAATTGGAAGGACGCGCCACGGGCTCAGCGGGCGCGAAGCAAGCCGCCGCCTACCTGACGGAGCGCTTGCTTCACGACGGCTGGCAGCCGATCGGAAAAAGCAGCGACTTGCTCCAGGAATTCACATTCAATGCCGGGGTCCGTCTCCTGACCAATGCCAGCGAGTTTATCCTCAAAAGCGGCCCAACCTCCGTCTCCTACCGGGTCGAGCAGGATTTCCGTCCGCTCTCGTTCAGCGCCAATGCTCTCATCGAAGGAGAAGTGGTTTTTGCCGGCTATGGGCTTTCGATGCCCGGCAAGAGCGGCGAAGGCTACGATTCCTATGCTGGAATCAATGTCAGCAACAAGCTCGCGCTGGTGCTGCGTTACGTGCCGGAAGGAGTCTCGGCTGCGCGCCGCACTGAACTCAATCGCTATGCCGGGATGCGTTACAAGGCCATGCTCGCGCGTGAACACGGCGCCAAGGCCATCCTTTTTTTTACCGGACCAAATTCGCCCAACGCCGGCGCTCTGGCGGAGTTGACCTTCGATACGACCTTGGCTGGTTCGGGTATTGTCGCCGCCTCGATCAGCAGTAATGTCGTCGAGGCGTTGCTGACGGGCTCCGGGCGCACGGCCAAAACTCTCCAGGACGCGCTCGACACGGAAAATCCGCATGCGGAGACCGGTTTCGCGGTTCCCGGGGCGCGCGTGCGCCTGGCGACCCAGCTCGAACATCTGAAGAAGTCCGACCACAACGTCGTGGCCATCCTGCCGTCGAAAGCCGAGCCCGCGCCCGCGGAATGGGTGTTGCTCGGCGCCCATTATGATCATCTCGGCTTCGGCGAATCGGGCAATGCCATGCAACGCAAAGGCGAAGAACACCAGATTCACCCCGGCGCCGACGATAATGCTTCCGGCACTGCCGCCGTGCTCGAGCTGGCCCAAGCGCTGGCAGCCATCCAACGAGACCGCCCGCAGCCCTTCCGGCGGCGTCTCGCCGTGGCGTTCTGGTCCGGCGAAGAAATCGGCCTCATTGGTTCCTCGCACTTCGCGGAGCATCCGCCCCTGCCGCTCTCCAATCTGGTTGCCTACATCAATTTTGACATGGTCGGACGCCTGAAAGATAACAAGCTCATTCTGCAGGGCGTCGGTTCCTCCAGCACCTGGCGCAAAGTCATCGAAAAACGAAACGTCGCCGCCGGCTTCAACCTGACACTCCAGGACGATCCTTACCTCCCCACCGACACCACCGCTCTCTATCCAAAAGGGGTGCCCGTGGTGAATTTCTTTACCGGCAGCCATGATGACTATCATCGTCCCACCGACCTTCCGGGCACGCTGAACTATCCCGGCTTGGAACGAATTACGCGCTTTGCCCAGGCACTGGTGCTCGACCTGCTCCAGGCCCCGGAGCGGCCCGATTACCTGGCCGTCGCCCGCGCCGATGCCGGCGGTGGCAGCCGCGAATCACTCCGCGCCTACCTCGGCACCATCCCCGATTACGCCACCGAAGTCGCCGGCGTGAAACTCTCCGGCGTGCGCGCGGGCGGTCCCGCCGATAAAGCCGGCCTCAAAGGCGGCGATGTCATCATCGAATTCGGCGGCAAGAAGATCGCCAACATCTACGATTACACCTACGCCATGGACGCCGTGAAAATCGGTCAGCCCGTCCCCGTCATCATCCTGCGCGACGGCCAACGTGTCTCTCTGAACGTCACCCCGGAAGCAAGACGGTGAGGCGGGAGTTTCGGAGTTTGGGAGGGTGTCGTTCTCATCTGCAATATGTGAACGCTGCTCCTCGCCACAGCCCAACGAGTCCCCCCGATTCCCACCCCTCCCCAACTCCCCACAGTTCATGCTTGCCTCTAGTTCTGCCGATTCGTTCAAGTAGCCGCAAATGACGAGCGGTCGAACGCCTACATCTTGAAACAGATTGCACAATACCAGGACGGAAGAATCGAGCTGCAGGAAGTGCCTATTCCCGTGCCTCCTCCGGGCGGAATCCTCGTGCGCAACACGCATTCGGTCATCAGCGTCGGCACCGAACGGATGAAGGTCGAGCAGGCGCAGATGAACCTTTATCAGAAAGCCAAAGCGCGTCCCGATCAGGTGCGCAAGGTCCTGGACACGGCTCGCAATCTGGGCTGGCGCGCCGCGTTGGAGAAAGTGCGCAACCGGCTGGACTTTCCGACGCCGCTCGGTTACAGCGCGGCTGGTCTCGTCGAAGCCGTCGACCCGGCCAATACCCGTTTTCGTGTGGGCGACCACGTCGCGTGCGGCGGGGCTGAATGCGCCTTCCACGCGGAATACATCGCGGTGCCTGATTTTCTGGCGGCCAAAATCCCGCCTGGCGTGGAAGACTGGCGCGGGGCCTATACCACGCTTGTTTCCATCGCACTCCACGCCGTCCGCCAACTCGAACCCAGCCTGGGCGAACGCGTGCTCGTGCTCGGACAAGGACTGGTGGGCTTGCTCATCACCTCTGTGCTTCGCGCGAGCGGTGTCCGTGTGCTGGCCGCGGACATTGCCGAAGCCAGGCGCCCCTTTGCCGTAGCCATGGGCGCGGAGCGCGTGCTCAACATCAACCAGCAATCGTTGTCGGACGAAGTCCGGGCCTGGACGGAAGGTTTCGGCGTCGATGCCGCCATCCTGGCCACCGCCACCGCGAGCAACACGCCGGTGGAGCAGGCCGTCGAGGCGTTGCGCGAGCGCGGGCGCATCGTCGTGGTCGGCAACACCAAAGTCGACCTGCTCTGGCGCTACGCCTATGACAAGGAAATCGAGCTGCGTTACAGCCGCTCCTACGGGCCCGGCCGATACGATCCCGCTTACGAACTTGGTGGCTCCGATTACCCAATTGGCTATGTGCGCTGGACCGAGCAGCGCAACTTCGACGCCTGCCTTCACTT
>Ga0070686_100002506_pt1 | contig 10117 bp, 5 predicted proteins | sample KBSS23LmetaG_FD_65654 | JGI IMG/M metagenome (GOLD analysis project Ga0070686, IMG submission 65654) | Switchgrass rhizosphere microbial communities from Kellogg Biological Station, Michigan, USA - KBS S2-3L metaG | ecosystem: Host-associated > Plants > Roots > Rhizosphere ...
AAAGATTTGTGGGCGATCGCTTCGGCTTCGGCGCGTCGGAGATCGGAAATGTCTCGCGCGATAACAAGCGCGGCGAGATTGCTCTCGTTGTCGTCGTCGCCAGCGCCGAGCGGTTCGACGATGATCGAGATCGAGTTCTTGCCTTCCGGACCCGCAAGGATTTCAACTTCCACTCGCTCGCGACTTTGCAGCGCCCGATCGACGACGCAAGCCGCGGCGCCTTCGACGTGCCAAAACATATCGCAGCAGCGGCGTCCTACCTGAAGATTTTCGTCGAGTCCCTGAGTTGTCGCGGCGCGATTGCAGCGGCTGAGGAGCCGGGCGTGGTCGAAAACGTAGATGGGATCGGGCAGCGCATCAAAGGCTGCATCGATGATTTCGCTCGCGCCGGCTTGCAGCAAAAGCGACGAATCGACGGCACTTTCCATTAAATTATTCGTTTGGATGCGGTTCATGGGAGCTTGCTTGAGGTGCGTCTTTGGGGCGAGGTGGACTGCGAAATGCCCACCGGTTGGCGGAATTATCCTACCAAAGAACGGCGAAACCGGCCATCAAAATATTTTTGAGACGCGGCGGAGGCCTCAAACCCAAACCACTCAAGCCCCGCATTTCGTTGGGCTTAGCCGACGCGGAACGACAACCGCGCTCGGGCGAACGGGGAACCCGGTCTCGGCAGCGACTTCGCTGCGATCGCAGTTCAGACTGGAACAATAGCCTTGCGGATTAGTCGTTTGCACGACGGCGCTCGGGCTCATCGGGCGCGCTTTAGGTAAAAGTAGGTGATCGCCGGTGTCCTTTCCGAGTTCTCGGCGCTCGTTAATTCCCAACCGTTCGCGCCGGCCTGGTTCAGTAACGCCTCCGCGTCCTTTTCAGGCGTCTTTGAGGAGCCATTGAACTCGATTACGCGATATTCCCAGTTTGTTTTGGCAGGGACTGGTCCCCCACGGCTCCAGCCGACGGCCACCAGCAGGACGAGCCCGGCGATCACAGTGATCAGGCAAACTCTTACGTTAGACATGTTGTCCTCCTTGTTCGGCGTCATGGTTGGTCGATCGGAGCGCAGACGCCGTCTCGCGCTCCGATCGTTTGGGCTCCACTAATTTATATGGAGGGTAGCGACATCTGCGTTAGGTGTCAGCACCGGACCGGCCGTTACTGTTATCTGCGGATTTCCCGAGGTCACGCTCAGGATTCTCGCGCGATACACGACATTCGAGCTACTGCTGTTGTTGTCGTTTGGCCCGACCGTGAACGTGCCGTTGCCCGAGTTACCCCCGGAAGCCGAGACCGTCCTTTGTGCCGGTGTAGGGTTGATAAAAATGCTCGAATTACCGGAGTTACTTTCGGCGAAGGCTTCGATGGTGACAGTGGTACCGGCGGGCACTTGCGTAGACGAAGCCACGGTAACTGTCAGAGTTGCCGATTGACCGGTTCGAGCAACGGTGGCCGGCGCCACAGTGGTCAAGCTAATGTAAACGGTGGCTCCGACCTGCGCCTGTCCCTGCGCCTGGGCCTGATTGGGTCCGTAGTCATAGCAGTTCAGCCCGTCCCAGCCATACCTTTCATACTGGACAATGGCCGCGGTATCCGAGAAGCCCGGCGCAAGCCCGGTGATCTCTCCGCTATTCATTGAAATGACGTTTGTGTCCGAGCACCACCAGCCGATGATCCAGGGGCTGAACGGTCCATACGGATTGCCATACGAATCGTAGTCCATCTCGTAAGCGGTCTGGTACGCCTCTTCATTTACATTCAGGATGACGACCGGGATGTCGAACCAAACGTCGCCAAACTGAGGCGGACAGGGGTCGTTGCAACTATAGCTGCTGCTGATTCCCTGCGACTGGCTCAACATTTCGATGCGGCCCAACAGCCTGCCTGAGCCGGCGCCATGGATGAACCAACGAAATTGCCCGCCGTTGACCGAGCGCGGAATTGTGTTGCCGTTCCGATCGGGAACTTGTTCGTCGCGAATCTTCCGCAGATCGTAGACGGCCGTTTCGCCTGCCGCCAGACGACGCGGATCCAGCAGATACGAGCCGCCCGGATAATTGATTTGCACAACGATGGCCGAAGGCATCGGCGAGATGTTGGTAACCGAAGCAATGGTTGAGACGTCGTGGTCCAACCGCCACGGATACGCGCCCGTCGAAATGCGCACGCCGCCGCTGTCGCGCAAAGGCACGTCGTAAGTCATCCCGGTGACCGTGTCGATGCCATTGAGCGCACCGACTAAACTGCCGGGGTCACCGGAGTTGAGCACCTGGATACTAACCGCGTCGTACCTGGAGTCACTCTGAACGGCGGACTCGAGCGGTTTAAGATCCACGTCAGCGACCTGATTTGGCTCAAGTGTTACGGACGGCAAGTCGATGAAGGCAGTTGGGTCGTCCCCGACCGGAAGGAACCGCGGAGTTGCCGAAATCGTCTTCGTCCCGGTGTTGCGCAGCAGCATTCGCGCCTTGACGTTGCCCAGCCGGAACCGCGTCGAATAAAGATTTGGCTGCACGATGTTCTGCGTATCGTAAAAGCGAATGGCGCTGGTAAAGCTGCCATCGGTCGACGCGATGACGCCGGCCGGAATGACGCTTCCGGTGACGCCTTTGGAGTTTATCGTAACGGCTTCGGGTTTACCCTTCTCGGAATTGCTGCGTTCCTCAGAGCGGCGGCGAACCAACTCCGTGCCGAAGGCGGGTATGGACACTTCCTGAACGTCGCCATTGGAAAATTGGAGCTCCGCCAACGCCGGCGAGTCTGACAAATTCCCGAGCGCGATGATCGCCTCGCCGTCTGCAGGCAGCCAAAACACGGCATTGCGCGTGTCCGAGCGCTTGTCTGGCAAATTTACGAAAGTGATATCGGCGCTGCCGCCGCGACTGACCCGAAGCAAGCGGAGCTGTCCCCACATCTCGAGCGAAGTCCCCGTGTAGGACAGCGCCATGCCGCCCCAGTCGTGCCGGTTACGAATGTTTTTGGGCATCAGTGTTTTCAGGTCGACAGTCTTGACCTCGGCGGGCTGCATCGTGAACGTCGGGCCGTTGATGGCATCGCCTTTCTGCGTATAGAAAATCGGAGTCACGACCATCTCGTGCGGACTGCGGCAGTTGAGATTAATTTCAGTGCCTTGCGATTCCGGCAACTCGATTAGCGGCGCGTAGATCTTTTGCTCTGCCACTTGAGTGCAGGTCGCACAGTGTTCAGTACGATCTTTGGGCTGCGCGGTCGCTTTCGCGGACGGCGCGGTTAACGGTGCAGGTTGAAACAGAAACAGGTAAATAAGAGCGGCAGCGAACGTAGAAAACGAATTGCAAACTCGGTGCAGATTGCGCCGGCGCCTTTTCCGATCTCTGGAAGATTGGGTTGGATGATTAGTGAATTTTGCAGCGGAGTTGAACAAGTACATGATGCGGTCACCTCCTAAGGCAAGCTTGGGCTCCCGCAAAACGACGTGCTAGGATTCGTGTCGCTGGACAATGAGTTCTCGCACGACTGTTGCGGGAGAATGTTGTCACACACGGGCTTCGTCGACACTTGCAGGTGGCGGCGAAGCCTTACTTCTTTACCTCATGTCGAACGGTTCCAGGTTGGGGAAAAAATACGGGGAAACCTTAGCATCGAAGTTCTATGAACTAAGGCTCACGGGGCGTATGAGTCTTTGGTGAAAAGGCGGTGGGAATATAGGCCCGTCGTTACCGGGTGTCAATGACAATATGATGGCGATTGCAATGTCTCTTCATGACGGTGGAATTTGTTTCGACGCAGTTTCGCCGCTCGTCGAGCGGACAACGACCGGACAAAGAAATTCGGGTGTGCTCCTCGTGAGAAGCACACCCGAATGTTAAGTGACCGTGGTCAGTTTGTTTAGAACTGGAACCGGGCAGCCAACTGAATTTGACGCTCGCGGAAGAGCGTGCTGTCAGCACCGGTGACACTCTGGAAACCACTCGGACCGCTGCTGAAGTTAAGCTGCGGACAAGGATTGGCCGTCGTGCCGGTGGTGCAGATCGAGTAGATGCCCGCGCTGACCGAAGTGACCTGGGTACGATTGAAGAGGTTGAAGCCTTCGGCAATCAGTTCCAGCTTCGTGCCTTCAGTGATGCTGAACCGGCGCGAGATGCGCATGTCCAGGTACCAAATGTTCGGCTGTTTGAAGAAGTTGCGCGGCAGGAACGCGAACCGGGTTGAACCGCCGGATCCGTTAAGACCGCCGGCCGGCGTCGCTGTATTCGGAGCAAAACCGAAGTTGTTACCCGCTCCGGTGGCATTGCCGCCCGGGCTCACGGTGCCGGAAACGGTGGCCGTGTAGCGCTGTCCCGAGAAGGCGTTGAAGATCGGCGCGATCGTCCAGCCGTTCAGGATCATACGGCTCGCGTGGCTACCGCCCTTGAAGTTTGTGTTGTAGACAACGCTCGCGACAAACTTCTGTCTGCGGTCGAAAGCCGACAGGGCGTTTTCGCCCGACTGGTCGAACGCGTTGAAGGGCAGGTTGTTCGAAGTAAACGTCACCGAGCTCTGGCCGTTGTCATAGGCGCGCGACAAGGTGTAGTTCATCTGGAACTGCAGGCCGTTCGTCAGGCGACGATTCGCTTGCAGCACCAAACCTACGTACTTCGAAAAGACGTCGCTGCGGATTTCCGTCAACTGCTGGTAACCCTGAACCGGACGCGAACCCAGGAACAGCGGCAGGCGCCACTGCTGTCCGTCATACGGTCCGCCGACGGCGGTGAACACACCCGACGCCGTGGGCGCGTTCAGGTTAGTGTCGACGAAGTTGGGAAGCGAATTGCCCCAGCTGCCGAGGAACGAAGCGGAGACGACCGTGTTGCGAGCAATCTCGCGTTCGAACACGAGGTCCGTCTGGTGAATCTGCGGCAACTGGAAGTTTCGCGCGAAAAACTGCACTGCCGGGGCCACTAAGGTTCCCGCAGTCAACAGATTCGGGTAAACCGGAGCCGCCGCGAGCTGTGCCGCGTTGCCCGGGGAAAGCGAAACCTGCCGTTGTCCCACGTCGACGCCGACGCCGGTGTTCACCAGCGCGTTGTAGACGGTGGAGTTGATGACGCGGCCATAATAAATGCCCCAGCCACCGCGCAGGCTCGTCTTGCCGTCGCCCGTAATGTCGTAGGCAAAACCGACGCGTGGACCAACGTTGTTCCGGTCGTCAACGAAATTGCGCGTCTGCGGCAGGAACGGATTGACGTTGATCGGCTGCGGATTGCGCTGGTATTCGTAGCGCACGCCCAGGTTCAGCGTCAGGCGCGGGCTAACGCGCCAGTCGTCCTGCAGGAAGAAGTTCAGGTCAGTCGTCTTCATCGTCAAACCAAGGACGCCAAGCCCCTGATTGAACGCGCCGCCGTAGCATTTTCCGCGCGTGCGCGTGCTGCTGTAGCACTGGTTGCCCGCGGGCTGTGCCGCGAGGAAGTTCGTGTAGTCGATGATGAAGTCGTTGAGACCGCCATAGAAGCCAGCGGAGTTAACGCCGCCGGTGTAATTGAACTCGCCGCCCGAAAAGCGCAGGTTGTTGATTACGTCTTCGACCAGATTAAGGTCGCCGCCAAACTTGAACGTGTGACTGTTGTGGGTCAACGTAACCGTGTCGGCAAACTGGTTGCGAGTCTCATTGGGAAAAGCCGCGCGCTCGAGAAACTCCGGAATACCAAACGAGAAGCCGTTGGTAATGAAAGTCTGCGGTGAGCGGCCGCCAATCGAGTTGGTCGGCTCGCCCGGAAGCGGTGGCTGGCTGAACTGAAATTCGTTATCACGGCCCCACTGGTAGCGGAACTCATTGATCAAGGAGTTGTTAATCGTCGAAGCCAAACGCAGGTTGAGCGAATCGATGTTCACGCCGTCGTCGCCAAAGTTGTCGCGGGCGCGCGTGTTGATCGCCTGGGTCTGAATGCCGGCGGGCGAATCCCAACGCAGACGGTTGTAAGTTGCCGTGAACGTATTCTTTTCGTTGATGTTCCAATCAACCTTCGGCAGGAACAAGCGCTGATTGCCGGTGCGGGGGACTTCGCCGGAAATGCTGTTCAGGAAGTTGAGCGCGTTGTCGACCTGAGCGTCAGTCAAACCCTTGCCGGTTCCCAAACTTCCGTTGCGGTTAACTGAACCGGTCGTTCCGGGATAAACCGGGCACTGGGCCAACGTTCGCGCCGCGCCGGCCGGGGCCGTCAAGAGACAACGGTCTGCGCGATTCAAAAAGTCCAAAGCGGTGAATGTCGAAACGCCCGGGAAGTTGCGGCGCTGCTCGTCGTAGCTGAAAAAGAAGAACGCTGTGTTCTTGACGATCGGTCCGCCGATGGTGCCGCCAAACTGGTGACGGACGTCTACCGGCTTGAAGGCAACGGGTGTGAACACGCCGCCGATGTTCTGCGTGATGAAGCTGCGCGGATTGCGCGCGCCCCATTTGTTGTTGCGCTGAAAATAAAACGCATCACCGTGAAACTCGTTCGTGCCGCTCTTGGTCACGGCATTGACGACGCCGCCGGCCGAACGGCCATACTCGGCCGAGTAGCTCGAGGTGTTGACCTGAAACTCGCGAATGGCTGACTGGCTGATCGAATAACTGATGCGCGTGCGGCCGCGTTCTTCAGCGAAGAAGGCCTGATTATTGTCGCCGCCGTCAATCGTGTTGTTGTTCAAGAGGCCGGAGATGCCGCGGAAGCTGATCAAGCCGAAAGTGCCGTCGGGCACCGCGCCGGGCGACAGCAACGCGAAGTTGGACCAGCGACGGCCATTGATCGGCAGCTCGCTAATCGACGTCTGGTTGAAGTTGCTGGAGAAGTCCTGCTGCGTGGTGTTGATGACCGGAGCTTCCGAGGTCACTTCCACCGTGCCGCCGGAAACTGGTCCAATCGAGAGCGCTGCGTTGAGCGAGGTCTCTCTACCAACTTCGACCGTCACCTTCTCCTGGGTGTACGGACTGAATCCGCTCCCATTGATGGTCACGGAATAACTGCCTGGCTGAAGTCCCGATACTTTGAAGCGACCCTCGTCGTCAGTGGTCGCATTTTCTTCTTTATTGGTGTCGTTGCTGCGCACCGTCACCGAAGCATTGGGCACAACTTCCTTGTTCGGGTTGGTCACGACGCCGCCGATAGCGCCAGTCACGGTTGACTGGCCAAAAGCGATCGCGCTCAACCCGAGAATAAACGAGAGCACAAAAGCGAGCTTCACAAATTTCGACATACTGGGGAACTCCTTAGGCATGAGATAACGTTGAAAGAGTCTGCGCGCCTGGTTGCGCGCAGCTAGCGAACCTTGAATTTGAAAACAAGTGCAAGTTGTAATTATGTCCAGAAGGAAAGCGATAGCGCCCTGATTGTAGACGCGAACTTCTATCACGCCTGCCACGGTTTGCGCAAGCCAAATACATATTAAATCAGACGAAAACCCACGTTACTGGCTTGGTTTGTGAAAGAAAAAGCTGGGGCGCTTGCATCGCGTTTTTGTTCGCAAGCTGTATGCCGGATGACGGCGGGATTCCGCGAAAGAGTTTAATCCCTGCTTTTCAACACTTACCGCGCAAACCGGCGTTGCGAGGCCGCAATCCTTAGCCAAGAATTTGGATAAAATCGGAAAATCAGGAAATCCTGGTTGGGCCCTTCAAGACAAACTTTAAGGCACAAAATTCTGCGACTTCAGAGTCGCTCGACGATCATCGCGATCCCTTGTCCGCCGCCGATGCAGGCAGTGGCGAGTCCGTACCGTCCGCCTCGGCGATGCAACTCCGCGAGCACGGTGATCACCAAACGCGTTCCGGTCGCACCCAACGGATGACCCAGCGCGATCGCGCCGCCGTTTACATTTGTACGCGAACGATCAAGTCCCAGATCTTTTTCGACCGCGAGATACTGCGCGGCAAACGCTTCATTAACTTCGACGAGATCGATGTCGGAAAGTTTGAGTCCGGCCTTCGCCAAAGCTTGACGCGTCGCCGGCACTGGTCCAATCCCCATGATCTCCGGCTCGACGCCCGCATAGGCCCAACTAACAATCCGGCCCGTGGGTTTAGCGTCGCGTCGCTTGACGTATTCTTCGCTGCAAATGATCAACGCCGCAGCGCCGTCAACAATTCCCGACGCGTTTCCGGCCGTCACAAAACCGTCTTTCGCGAATGCCGGTCGCAACTTCCCGAGGCCCTCGAGCGTCGTCTCCGGTCGCAGATGATCGTCGGCCTCGAATAGCGTCGTACCTTTGCGCGACTTCACTTCTACGGCCACGATCTCTTCGGCGAAATAGCCCGCATCCGACGCGCGCTTTGCTTCCTGTTGCGAACGCAGCGCGTACTCGTCCTGTGCCTCGCGTGAAATTTCAAACTTGCGCGCGAGGTTCTCGGCCGTCCCGGCCATCGGTGTGTTGCAGTAAGTGTCGAGCAGCGCCACCATCAAACTGTCTTCGAGTTTGCCGCCGCCGAGCGGGAAACCGGAACGCGCGCCGCGAATCACGTGTGGCGCCTGCGACATCGATTCCATTCCGCCCACCAACGCAGTCTCCGCTTCGCCGAGCTGAATCATCTGCGCGCCGGAAACGATCGACTGAATGCCGCTGCCGCAAAGACGGTTGACCGTCAACGCGGGTCGATCGAACGGCACGCCCGCTTTCAACGCCACGTGTCGCGCGCCGTAAATAGCGTCGCCGGAAGTCTGTAACGCGTTGCCGATTACCGTATGATCGATATCTTCTGGCGCGACGCCGGTTGCGTCCAAAGCGCCTTTCGCCGCGATCGCGCCGAGGTCAATCGCTGAAATATCCTTCAACGCGCCGACGTATTCGCCCATCGGCGTCCGCTTGCCACCCAATATGAAAACTTCCCGAGACATGATTATGGTTACCCTTCCACGGTAGAGATTTCGCTCCTGCTTGAAACCGACAAGGGTAACAAGCGAGCGATTGGCGCGTCAATTTCACGCTCCGCAAGCGCGCCGCGCACCGGATCGATGTCACTGAATACCTGAACGAGTTCGAAGTGGTAACTGGAGCAGTAAACCCTGGATCGGTAAACGACACGGTGAGGCCGTCGCAAGAAGCGTTGCGGTCGCTCTTACTCTTTAAAGCGAAACCGCGCCCGATAGCGATGCAGCAGTTCCTCTAAAAACCCTTCATAGGTAAAGGTTTGCAGGTCGTAAGTGGGCCGCAGCTTGTACATCAGCGGCAGCGCCACGCGCCAGGCCATCCACTGCCGCGCCATCTCCGCGAGGTCCCAACGGCGGCGCAAAAAAGTTTCCACCACCGCGATTTCGGATTCCTTCAAGACGCTCAACTCGGCCACAAAGTCGACCGGTTTGAACGAACGACGCAGCGCTGGATCACTCACCGGCGAAGCAAACACCTGCGCAAATGCCGGCGCCTCCGCCTCGCGTTCGCGCACGACGACAGTGCCGGCAACCATGTCGCCGACGCGCTGATCAGACAAGCTCACAAAAACCGAGATCAGACCGAACGAGTAAAACGGCCAAGGCAGCATGTCGACGCAACGCAACAGGTTTCTGACTGCTGCTTCCCAAAAAGTCACCGGCCGGCCGTCTTCGCGAATCACGCGCAGCTTCAGCCAGCGCTTGCCCGGAGTCTGTCCGTTCCAGATCCATTCGAAGAACGCAAAGTAACCGGAAAGGATCAAAAACACGATGACGATCAAAACTGCCGTGACCCACTTCGGCGCGTTTTTGAGTTCGTCGATCATGTCCGAGTAGTTGGCGACGATGGTAAACGCAATCCCCATGAGCAAAATCGCGAGCACTTGCAACGCGTGATCGATCGCGCAGGCGAGAAAGCGATTGCCAATCGACGCGAGCGCAAAGTGAAGCGGCACGCGCTCGGGCGTTTCGATGATGAGTATGTCTTCAGTCGCTAAAGTTGCTGACATCTTTGTGATTCTAGATCGAGACGAGCAGACGCGCCATCTTATTGACTCGGACGGTGGTGCGGGTAAGACTGTGGAATTAAGCGCCTCGACGCAACACCACACTTTTAACCGTTCCCCTTTTCCCCGTTTCCCCTGTTCTACCTAAACATCAATCGTTCCATAACGCTCAAACGCGCGGCGCTGCCGCCGTCGCGCGCGCCATCGCATGAGTGAATTCGGAATCAACAGGCGCAGCTGCATTCGCCCGGGCAC
>Ga0070686_100002511_pt1 | contig 10106 bp, 5 predicted proteins | sample KBSS23LmetaG_FD_65654 | JGI IMG/M metagenome (GOLD analysis project Ga0070686, IMG submission 65654) | Switchgrass rhizosphere microbial communities from Kellogg Biological Station, Michigan, USA - KBS S2-3L metaG | ecosystem: Host-associated > Plants > Roots > Rhizosphere ...
AAACGAGAATGGCGCTGGCCCGGCTTTGTTCGGCGAGTTGGAAGTAGGATTCTTTTTCGGCAAAGGTCAGGTCGCCTTCGCGAGCGGATTCGGCGGGGGCGAGTCCACTGAGAACGACCGAGGCGTCGCCGTGGATTTCGCCGCGCACCCGCTCGGCGATTTGAGAGACTGTGAATGGCATAAGAGCGTTTAGAGATCGCGCAGGCCAACCATGCGTTGCGCTTCGACATCCCAGACCTTGAGGCGAAGGCAGCGCAAAACGTCGAGCGGACTGAGGGAGGTGACCTTGGCGTTTTGCATTTCGGGAATGGCGCGCAGGGCTTCGGGCAAACGATAAAAAGGGATGCGCGCGTTTAAATGGTGGACATGGTGATACCCGATGTTGGCGGAAAACCAGGCCATGATGGGGCTCATTTTCATGTAGCTGGAAGATTCGAGCGCGGCTTTTTCGTAAGTCCAGCCGCCCTTCTCCTCGAAGGAAACATCGGGGAAATTATGCTGCGCGTAAAAGAGGTACGTGCCGATCGCGTAGGCCAGGAAGTGCGGCAGGGTTTGGCCGAGCACCAGCGCGGGCCATCCCAAAAAATACACGAGCGCGATGCCGATCAGAACATGGCAAACGAGCGCGGTGATGCAGTCGAAGTGTTTGCGCCAATCGTTGAAAAAAGGATTCAGGCACATGCCGTAAACGAACATGAAAGCGTAACCGAAAAGAATCGTGAGCGGATGGCGGACGAAGAGATAGCCGAAGCGTTTTCGCTTCGAGGAATTGAGGAATTGCGTTTTCGTCATGATCGGGAAAGACCCGATGTGGGAGCCTTTGAGCTTCGAATTGTGATTGTGATGATGGTTGTGAGAACTGCGCCAGACGCTGCTGGCGCTGAGCGAATACATGCCGAAAAGGCGCATGAAAACCTCGGCCACTTTCGAGTGCGGCAAAATGGCGTGATGCTGTTGATCGTGATAGATGACGAAGAGACGCAGGATCAAAAGGCCCTGTAAAACCGAGCAAACGATGCGGAATCCGATCGGAAGCGGAGAAATGGCGCCAGCGAATGCGCCGGCCAGAAGCAGCGTTGCGGAGACGACATACCACCAACTTTTGCTCGATGAATCGTGCGCAAAAGGTTTCGTGGCCGCTATGAGCTCGGGTCCGGTTCTCATCGAGAATCACCGACAGTCTCGACCCGGCGGGCGGCAATGTCCACAAAAGTTCTCAGTAATCGTACGGAAATAGTCCCCGATGCCCTTAATAGGGGAGCCGGGGCGGAAAAATGGCGTAAATATCGGGGTGCGCGAAAACGTCTGCTATGGATTGAAGATGAATTTTTGGCGAATGATTTGGTGCGCGCTGGCGCTGATGCTGATGGAATCGGTGGAGGCGGGTGTTTTTTCGCGCAAGGAAAAGGACGTGTCGTTCGAGAAGGAAGCGCTGCCGATAATGCGCAAGTATTGCTTCGATTGTCACAACGAGACGAAACATAAGGGCGATCTTTCGCTGGAGGCGTTCAAGACGGTGGAGTCGATTCGCGGGGATCGGAAGCATTGGGAGCTGGTTTTGAAAAATGTGCGTTCGGGCGAGATGCCGCCCGAAAAGAAGCCGCAGCCGACGCAAGCCGAACGCGATTTGTTGGTGAAGTTTGTCGAGCAACAGATTTTTCGGGTCGATGCGAGCAAGCCCGACCCGGGACGCGTGACGATCCGGCGGCTGAACCGCGCGGAATATAATAATACGATTCGCGATTTGGTCGGGGTGCAGTTTCATCCGGCGGACGATTTTCCGGCGGATGATGTCGGCTACGGGTTCGACAATATCGGCGATGTGCTGTCGATGCCGCCCATCCTTTTGGAGAAATACTTGAGCGCGGCGGAGAAAATTCTCAACGCCGCCATTGTCGAAGGCGGGCCAATTTACGATGGACCGAAGAAACGGATCGAAGCGGAAACGCTGCCGACGACCGCTGGGGGAAGCCAGCCGTATGGGAAATTTGCGTTCGCGCTGAACAAGGAAGGGGAGATTTATACGACCAATCATTTCGACGTGGCGGGCGAGTATATTTTGCGCGCGCACGCGTTCGGACAACAGGCGGGGAAGGAAGCGCCGAAGCTGGAGATGCGATTGGATGGAACTGCGGTCAAAGTTTTCGACGTGTACGCCGTGGAAGGGCGGTTGCAGGACTACGATGCGCGTTTGCAGATCGCGCCCGGGGATCATCGGCTCGCGGCCGCCTACATCAATAACTACGTCGGCAAGGACGGCGATCGAAATTTGTTGATTGATTACATCGATGTGGTTGGGCCGATTTCAGCGCAGCCGTATCCGGAAACGCATCGGCGAATTTTCTTTAAAGACGCGGCGGGCTCCGATGAAGGCGCTTACGCGCGCGAGATTATTGGACGTTTTGCGAAGCGCGCGTTTCGGCGGCCCGTTACGGCAGAGGAAGTGGGACGATTGGTGAAGCTTTACGAAATGGCGCGCGCGGATGGGGATTCGTTCGAACGCGGGGTGAAGGTGGCGTTGTCCGCGGTGTTGGTGTCGCCGCATTTTTTGTTTCGCGGCGAGATTCAGCCGGATCCGGACAATCCGCGCGCGACCCATCCGATCAATGAATTCGCACTGGCGTCCCGACTCTCCTATTTCCTTTGGAGCACGATGCCGGACGAGCGGTTGTTCGAGTTGGCGGGAAAAAATGCGTTGCGCAAAAATCTCGAAAGCGAAGTGGCGCGCATGCTCAAAGACCCGAAAGCGCACGCGCTGGTGGAAAATTTCGCGGATCAATGGCTGCAAATTCGGAACCTGGCGAACGTGAGTCCGGATCGCACGACGTTTCCGGGATGGGATGACGAATTGCGCGCGGCGATGCGGCGGGAGACGGAAATGTTCTTCGAAAATTTGATGCACGAAGATCGCAGCGTCCTGGAATTACTGGATGCCAATTACAGTTTCATGAACGAACGGCTGGCCCGGCATTATGGGATCGATGGCGTGAAAGGGAGCGAATTTCAGAAAGTCGTTTTCAAAGACAAGCGGCGCGGCGGAATTCTCACGCAGGCGAGCATCCTGACGATCACGTCGAACCCGACCCGCACGTCGCCGGTGAAGCGCGGGAAATGGATTTTGGAGAATATTCTGGGTTCGCCGCCACCCCCGCCGCCGCCGAACGTTCCGGAGTTGAGCGAATCGAAAGAGGCCGCGTTGAAAGGGAGTTTGCGGCAGCGCATGGAACAGCATCGCGCGCAGCCGATCTGCGCTTCGTGCCACGCGCGGATGGACCCGATTGGATTCGGTTTCGAGAATTTCGACGGCATTGGCGCCTGGCGCGAGAAGGACGGCGAATTCCAGGTGGATGCAGGCGGGAAATTGTTGAGTGGCGAAGATTTTGGAAACGCGGCGGACCTCAAAAAAATTCTGCTGGAGAAAAAGCGCGGCGAGTTTCTGCAATGTCTGTCGGGTAAAATGCTGACTTTCGCTTTGGGTCGAGGTATGGAATATTATGACCGCTTATCAATTGACGAAATCGTGCGGCGCACGGAGAAGGATCGCGGTCGCTTTTCAAGCCTGGTCCTGGGCGTGGTGAAGAGTCCCGCCTTCCAAATGCGCCGCGGCGAGGGTGAATGAAACCAAACCAATCGAGGGGAAATGAGGGGACTTAAACTTTTCGCTGCGTGCGCGGCCTTTTTGGCATCCACGCCAACGCACGCCCTGATTCTGCTGGGATCGAATAGCGCGGAAGACAACACAACGGCGCCAACCGGGACGCTGGCCAACAGTGGGTTCGAGTTGCAGGGCTTGTGGGTTGGTTTCCAGGGAACGCCGATTGGGCCGCACCATTTTATTACCGCTGCGCATGTGGGCGGGAGCGCGGGCCAGCCGTTCGTGTTTCAGGGTTTGAGTTATTCGACGATTGCCGGAACCAAAGACCCGAATTCGGATCTCATGATTTGGGAAGTGAGCGAGACCTTCCCGACCTTCGCACCGTTGTATTCCGGGCCGAACGAAGCGGGAGCCAATCTCGTCGTCGTCGGTCGCGGGGCGATCAAGGGAAACGCCGTCACGGTCGATGGCGTCTTGAAAGGATGGTCCTGGGGACTCTGGGATCAACGCATGCGCTGGGGGCGTAACGTGGTTTCTTCCTTGACCAAGGAAGCGGGCCAACCCGCGGGCGACCTCCCGCATTATCTGGTGGCGACCTTTGACGCCAACGGAACCGCCGATGAAGCGCATCTCGGCGTGGGCGATTCAGGCGGCGCGGTTTTCATCCAGCAATCGGGCGTCTGGCGTTTGGCCGCGATTAATTCCGGCGTCGATGGGCCGTTCAACACGACGGACACAGGTGACGGATTTGGCGCGGGCATTTTCGACGTCGGCGGCCTTTATGAAAAAGGCGCGAACAATACCTGGCAAATCATCCCCGATGTCGGAACGCCGCAGCCAAGCGCTTTTTATGCGACGCGGATCAAGGCGCGGGCCGATTGGATTAGCGGCGTTCTCGCGACGAGGACTTTGCCCGTGGTGTTCGGAGCCGCCGCCGTAACAGGCCCGTTTGCCGCGGAAACGCCGGCTTCCATGGACCCGAACACGAAGACGATTCGGATCGCAATCGGGTCGGGCAAACATTTTTACCAGCTTCAATATCCCAATCCCCTGACGATCGTGAATACCCATTTGGAGGGGACGACGTTGGTGATTCAGTATCAATAATTGGCGAATCGCGATTGCAAAGAGCCGTGGTTTCGGGCATTATTTCCGGGTTAAGCATGAAACGACCGCAATTCTGCTCGATTTTGCCCTGGACAGGCGTTGCGATCGTTATTTTTTCGATGTTCGCGCCGGGTTCTCGCGCGGAAAAAGAGTTCACCGCCGAGGATCGCGCCCATTGGTCTTTGCAGAAGGTATTGCGTCCGGAAGTTCCAGCGACGAAAGCGGGGGCGAATCCCATCGACGCGTTTGTCGATGCGAAGTTGGCGGAGAAAAAGTTAGCGCGCAATGCGCCCGCGGATCGGCGGACATGGCTGCGGCGAGCGTCGCTGGATTTGTTGGGCGTGCCGCCGTCGCCGGAGGAATTGGCGGCGTTCGAAAAGGATGCGAGTCCGAATGCGTATGCGGCGGCAGTCGATCGCATGTTGGCGTCGCCGTTTTACGGGGAACGTTGGGCGCGGCACTGGCTGGACCTGGCGCGTTACGCGGAGAGCGAGGGTTTCAAGGCCGACGAAACGCGGCCGAATGCGTGGCGTTATCGGGATTACGTGATCAAGTCGTTCAACGACGACAAGCCGTACGATCGCTTCGTGCAGGAACAAATCGCGGGCGACGAAATGTGGCCGGGCAATCCGGAGGCGGCGGTGGCGACGGCATTCAATCGGCATTATCCGGATGAGAGCAATGCGCGCAATTTAATGCAGCGGCGGCAGGAGATTTTGAACGATATCACAGACACAGTGGGCGCGGTTTTCACCGGGATGACGTACGGATGCGCGCGGTGTCACGACCACAAGTTCGATCCGATTTTGCACACCGATTATTATCGGTTGCAGGCGTTTTTATCATCCGCCGCGGAGCCGGCGAAGCTGGAGGAATACAAACGGAAGCTCGCGATTTGGGAGGAAAAAACGCAGGCGATTCGCGACGAGATGCAGAAGATCGAGGAGCCGAAGCGGCGGGAGATCATTAAGGATTACGTGGATAAATATCCCCCGGAAATCCAGGCCGCGCTGGCGAAGGCGCCGGGGGAACGTTCGCCGTTCGAATGCCAGATGGTCGCGAAAGCGGAGCAGTATTTGAATCCCAAGTCGCATCAATACCTGGCGCCGACTTCGGCGGTGGCTCCGAAATTGAAGGGCGACGCGAAGAAGCGCTGGGATGAATTGAAGGAGCAGTTGGCGGAGTTCAAGCCGCTGCATCCGGGCGAAATGCCGATCGGGACGGGCGTGGTCGATTTGAGCGAGGCGGCGCCGAAAACGTTTTTGTTGAAGCGCGGAAATTACGACGCGCCGAAAGATGAAGTGCAGCCGGGCTTTTTGAAAATCGTGAGCGCGAAACCAACGGAGATTATTCCGCCGGCGGGTTTGAAGAGCACGGGACGGCGCACCGCGCTGGCGAAGTTGCTGACCGATCCGCAAAATCCATTGACCGCGCGCGTGATGGTGAATCGCATTTGGCATTATCATTTTGGACGCGGATTGGTGGGCACGCCGAGCGATTTCGGTTTGAAGGGCGATCGACCGACGCATCCGGAATTGCTCGATTGGATGGCGTCGGAATTTGTGCAAAACGGGTGGAGCCTCAAGCAAATGCATCGGTTGATCATGACTTCGGAGACTTACAAACAGGCGTCGGTGAGTCGTTCGGACGCGGCGGTGATCGATCCTGAGGACAAGTTGTTGTGGCGTTTTCCACGGCATCGGTTGGAGGGCGAAGTAATTCGCGACGAAGCGCTGACGGTGGCGGGAATGTTGAATCCGAAAATGGGCGGGCCCAGTGTGTTTCCGGAATTGCCGGCGGGCCTGGAGGGGCGCGGGGGTTGGAAAGTGACGGGCGATAAGGACGAGCGAAATCGCCGGAGCGTTTATATTTTTGTGCGTCGCAACACGCGTTACCCGATGTTCGAAACGTTCGACATGCCGGACACGCACGAGAGTTGCGCGCGGCGGAATGTGACCACGAGCCCGTTGCAGGCGTTGTCGATGTTGAACGACAAGCTTTCGCTGGAATGGGCGGAGAATTTCGCCGGCAAAGTTTTGCAGGTGGCGGGGGACGACCGTTCGAAGCAGATCCGCGCCGCTTACGAAATCGCGCTGGCGCGAACCCCGACGACGGATGAGGAGAAGGTCGTCGCGGAATTTTTCAGCGAGCACGGGAAAATTTTGTCCGAGCGCGCGCAGGCGAAAGAGCCGCTGCCGTTGCCGCCCGAGTTTCCGGCGGACGGCGATAAGGTGAGCGCGGCGACGCTGGTCGATTTTTGCCACGCGCTGCTGAATTCGAACGAATTTGTTTACATGAATTGATATGCACGTGCGCCCTCCAGTTTCGCGCCGCGAGTTTTTGTGCCGCAGCGGCGGCGGCTTCGGCGCGGTCGCGTTGAGTTATTTGTTAAGCCGCGATTCGGCGCGCGCGGAAGATGTCGCGCTCGATCCGCTGAATCCGCTGGCGTCGCGTCCGCCCCATTTCAAGCCGCGCGCAAAGTCGGTCATTTTTCTTTTCATGGAAGGCGGGCCGAGCCATATCGATTTGTTCGATCCGAAGCCGACGCTGGAGAAGCTGTCCGGCCAGCCCATGCCGGAAAGTTTCGGGCGCCCGATCACCGCGATGGGCACCGCGAACAACGCGCTGCTCCCCTCGAAACGAAAATTCAAACAGCACGGTCAAAGCGGGCTGTGGGTGTCCGATTGGTATCCCCATATCGCGGAACACGTCGATGACCTGGCGGTGGTGCGTTCGTGTTACGCGGACGGATTGAATCACGTCGGCTCGGTGTGCCAGATGAACACGGGCGATATTTTGGCGGGCCGTCCTTCGCTCGGGGCGTGGACAACGTATGGGCTCGGCGCGGCGAACGAGAATTTGCCGGCGTTCGTCGTGATGACCGATGCGAACGAACCGTTGGGCGGGCCGAAGAATTGGAGTTCGGGATTTTTGCCGGCGAGCTTCCAGGGAACCGCCTTTCGCGCGGGCAAAACGCCCATTTACGATCTCGCGCCGCCCAATACCGTTGGCGAAAAACAGCAGCGCAGCAAACTCGATTTGCTGGCGAAGTTGAATCGGCAATATGCGGCGGACAAGCCGGAGGACACCGAACTGGCCGCGCGCTTGAATTCCTACGAGCTGGCATTCCGCATGCAATCGTCCGCGCCCGAAGCGGTCGATCTCGGCCAGGAAACCGAAGCGACCAAACAGCTTTACGGGATCGATGAAGAAACGACGCGCAAGTATGGGACGCTCTGCCTGATGGGCCGGCGGTTGGTCGAACGCGGAGTGCGTTTCGTGCAACTTTATTCCGGCGGCGGCAGCGCATGGGACGCGCACGCGGACATCGAAGAGAACCACACGCGCATGTGCAAATCCTCCGACAAACCGATTGCCGGCTTGCTCAAAGATTTGAAAGCGCGCGGTCTCCTCGACGAAACCCTCGTAATTTGGGGCGGCGAATTTGGCCGCACGCCCTTCTCCGAAAAATCGCTCGGTCGCGACCATAATCCCTGGGGCTTCACCATGTGGTTCGCGGGCGCGGGCATCAAAGGCGGGACCGTCCTCGGCGAAACCGACGAACTCGGGCTCCGCGCCATTTCCCAAAAACAGCACGTCCACGACATCCACGCAACCATCCTCTACGCCCTCGGTCTCGACAACGAACGCCTCACCTATCTCCACAACGGCCGTTCCGAACGCCCGACCATCAACGACGGGATGCCCATCAAAGAAATCTTCGCCTAACGGTTCTCGGTAATATCATCAATCTAAAAAAAGAAACCCTCCGGTTTGACTGTCCCGGAGGGGTCTCTCTGTCTCCCAACTACCCTCACTGTTCTATGAAACCAAACTGCAACTGACGCTCATAACTTCTCACTGCGGCTAATTTCCTCAATCAGGGAAAACGCCAATCGTGGGCAGCGATTTCGTTGTAAGGACGGTATCGAGGCGACCCCGCTTGTTTCGCTGCGCGGCATCGCGGATTTTACGTGCGGGGAATAAACCTGGTATGAAAATTTCGTTAAAACCGCAGCACCTGAAACGTTACGCCGAGATCGCGCGCCTTTTTTTCAAATACGGCAGAGCGGACGTGGTCAGTGAATTGTCGCTCGATGGCATCGATACCGGTCCCGCGCTTTCGGCGAATGATCCGCGTCCTGAGGAGCTTGCGGACGATCTGGAAAATATGGGGCCGACGTTCGTGAAGCTCGGTCAGATTCTGTCGAGTCGCGCGGACCTTTTGCCCGACGCTTATTTGCGGGCGTTGGCGCGGTTGCAGGACAACGTGAAGCCGTTCCCATTCGAGGAGGTCGAAGCGGCGGTCACGGAACAGTTGGGCGCGCGCATTTCGAAAGCTTTTGGCAGCTTCGAACGCGAACCGCTGGCGGCCGCTTCGCTCGGGCAGGTGCATCGAGCCACGTTGCGCGATGGGCGGCAGGTGGTCGTCAAGGTCCAGCGCCCGGGCATTCGGAAAGTCATCGCGGAGGACATGGAGGCTCTCGGCGAAATCATCGGTCTCATGGCGCTCACGCGATTTGGGCGGCAGTATCAGGTGCATCGGATTTTCGAAGAATTCAAACACACGCTCGTCCAGGAATTGGATTATAAACGCGAGGCCTCCAATTTAATTGCCATCGGCGAAAACCTGGCGGAGTTCCCGCGCGTTTTTATTCCGCAGCCGATCCCGGATTATTGCACGAACACGGTGCTCACGATGGAATTTATCGTGGGCCAGAAGATCACGTCGATGACGCCGATCAGCCGGCTCGATTTCGACGGACGCGCTTTGGCGGACGAGCTTTTTCATTCGTATCTCAAGCAGGTTTTGGTCGATGGCCTTTTCCACGCCGATCCGCATCCGGGCAATGTTTTCATCACGCCCGATCATCGGATCGCGCTGCTGGACCTCGGCATGGTGGGGCGGACCACGCCCGCGATGCAGGATCAACTCATTAAAATGTTGATGGCGGTTTCCGAAGGCAACAGCGACCGGGCTTCCGACATCGCCATTCAAATCAGCGAAACGACATCGCATTTCGATGAAACCCTTTTTCGCAAACAGGTCGGGCAGTTCGTGGCGGAAAGCCAGAACAGTTCGCTGCAGCAACTCAACGTCGGGCGGATGTTGCTCGAGGTGGGACGGAGCGCGGGGCAAACCGGCCTGTACGTGCCCACGGACCTGACGCTGCTGGGCAAGACGCTTTTGCAACTCGACGAGATCGGCCGGTTCATCGATCCGAATTTCAATCCCAACGCGGCCGTGCGCGAAAAAGTGGCGGAGATCATGAAGCGCCGCATGCGCCAGCAAGCGACGACGGGCCGCGCTTTCAGTTCGCTCATGGAACTCAAGGAATTCACCACCGCGCTGCCGATGCGCCTGAACAAAATTCTCGACGCGATCTCGAACGCCGAGATCGAA
>Ga0070686_100002513_pt1 | contig 10103 bp, 8 predicted proteins | sample KBSS23LmetaG_FD_65654 | JGI IMG/M metagenome (GOLD analysis project Ga0070686, IMG submission 65654) | Switchgrass rhizosphere microbial communities from Kellogg Biological Station, Michigan, USA - KBS S2-3L metaG | ecosystem: Host-associated > Plants > Roots > Rhizosphere ...
CACTGGCCTGCGGATTCGTGATCGCGGGGCTGCTGGCCGCACGGTCGCTGGCGGAGCAGGAGCTGGATCAATCGAGCGCGGCGCTCGAAGTGTCGACGAATCTGATCGCGTTCGATCTTCGACCGCTGGTCGCAACGTCCTCCCCGTTGCCGGCCACGCCGCGACTCCAAGCGATTGTCCGTGAATTGAGCCACCGCGCACATGCGCGGGTGACGCTCGTGAATGCCGCCGGACGAGTGCTCGCTGACAGCGCCGTGAGTGAGGACGATCTCGCCGGGATCGAGAATCACCGTACGAGGCCGGAGATTGCAGAGGCCATCGCCACCGGGGCCGGCACCGACCTCCGTTCCAGTCACACGACCGGCGAGAGGACCTTGTATCGAGCCGTTCGTCTTGGCGATGAAGGCACCCCATCGTCCGCGCTGTACCTGCGGCTGGGACTGCCCATGACGGCGCTGGATCAGGAGCTGTCCACGCTTAAACGCAACCTGACCTTGGCCTTCGGCAGCGCCTTCCTGATTGCGGTCGGGCTCAGCATCTGGCTGGCCCGAAGTCTGACGAAGCCGCTTTCCGATATGGCCACCGCCGCTCGGCAACTCGCCGTGGGCAATCTGGCCGTCCATGTCGAGACCTCGGCCCGCGATGAGGTCGGACTCCTCGCCCATACGTTGAATCGCATGACGGAAGAACTGCGGTCCAAGATCGAAGAACTCTCCGAAGACCGCGCGCAGTTGCTTGCCATGCTCACGTCGATGGTGGAGGGCGTCATGGTGCTGGACCCCAAGGGGAGAATCTTACAAGTCAATCCAGCCTGGGAGCGCATGTTCGGCGTGACCAGAGCCGAGGCGCGAGGACGGCAGTCCTCCGACGTGTTTACCCATCCCGAGTTGAACGCGCTTGTCTCGGCCGTGCTGTCCGCCAGAGCAGGCCAGGAATCTGAAATCGTCCTGACGAACGGACGCTGTCTCAACGTGGAAGCTTCCGTAGCCGGCGGAGAGCAGGACAATGAAGCGTGCGCCGTCCTCGTCTTCCACGACATCACCGAGCTTCGACGGCTGGAGCATATCAGGAAAGACTTCGTCGCCAATGTGTCCCACGAGCTGCGCACTCCCCTGACCTCGATCAAGGGGTATGTCGAAGCGCTCCTGGACGGGGGTAAGGACGACCCGGAAACAAGCGTGCGCTTTCTTGATATCATTTTGAAGCAAAGCGACCGGCTCAATTTGATTCTCGAAGATCTGCTCCAACTCTCAAAAATCGAATCCGGCCAGGTTCAGTTCAAGCAGGAGCCATTGCATATCGGTTCGGTCGTCGACCGAACGATCGCAATGATCAAGCCGCTGGCAGACAAGAAACAGCACCGCCTTCGCGCAGAGATGGATGGGGATCTGCCGTTCATCACTGGCGATCAAGAGCGGCTGGTCCAGGTCCTCGCCAATCTTCTGGACAATGCGATCAAGTACACACCCGAGGGAGGACAGATCACGGTGTCGGCGCGCCGGGTTCCCAGCGACGCCCGCCGTGCGGCCGATGGACCGCGCAACGGGATAGAGCTCACCGTGACCGATACCGGCATCGGCATTCCCGAAAAGGATCGCCCCAGGGTCTTCGAACGGTTCTACCGGGTCGACAAGGCTCGCTCACGGGAATTGGGAGGCACCGGGCTCGGCCTCGCGATCGTCAAGCACATCGTGGAAGGACATGGCGGGCAGATTCGAGTGGAAGGCCACGTGCCGAACGGCAGCCGCTTCGTGGTCTGGTTGCCCGCCGAGCCGGAAGACCGGGATTAGACGAATACCGACATGATCAGATAGATGATCGTCGAGAGCAGCCCAGCCCCAGGAAGGGTAAACAGCCACGCATACAGGATTCGCCGCGTCACACCCCATCGTACCGCTGAAAGCCGTTTGATCGCGCCGACGCCCATCACGGACGACGTGATGGTGTGCGTCGTGCTGACCGGCAGCCCGATATGCGCCGTGAACATCAGGACGGTCGCAGCGCCAGTCTCGGCGGCAAAACCGTGAACCGGTTCGAGCTTCACAATATTCATTCCCAGCGTGCGCACAATCCGCCAACCGCCGACGGCCGTTCCCAATCCCATCGCGACCGCACAGGCGCCGATCACCCATGTCGGCACCTCGGCCGAGGGAATTTGACCGGCCGACAGCAGGGCCAGTGTGATAATCCCCATGGCTTTTTGGGCGTCATTCGCGCCGTGGCTGAACGCCATGAAGCAGGCCGAGACAAGCTGCAGCCGTTTAAACAGACGGGTCGCTACCGAGCGGGTCACGCGAAAGAACACCCAACTGATCAACACCATGAAGCTCAGGCCGATGGCAAACCCGAAGAACGGCGAAAGCACCATCGCCTCCAGCACGGCCCGTAGGCCGGTCAATTTCACGGTCTCCCAACCGCCGTGCGTCACCGCCGCTCCGACCAACCCTCCGATCAGCGCATGGGATGAACTGGTGGGCAATCCCAACAACAGCGTGAACAGATTCCAGCAAATCGCGCCGGCGAGGGCCGCCGCCACCATGTGTTGTGTCACACTCGCGGGATCGACGATCCCTGAACCCACCATTTTCGCCACTGCCGTGGACATGAACGCACCAGCCACGTTCAGGAGACCGGCCCCGATGACGGCCACGAGCGGACTGATCACGCGTGTCGACACCACCGTGGCAATCGCATTGGCGCTGTCATGCCATCCGTTCGAAAAATCGAACACTAACGCCAGCACGACGACAAGAAACAGCATCCCGGTGAGTTCAGGCATTGAGGGTCGCAATCACTGAGGGGTGAAGGGTGATAATTCAGGCGGACCCTTGAGCGACCTGTCCCGAGACACATCCAACTCGAGGCTCATAGCGTCTCACTCATCGCAGTCGTCCTCATGATCAGGTCAGTGGTGTTTCAGCGCGATGCGCTCAAGGATATTGGCGACGTCCTCGCAACGGTCGGTGCCGGCTTCGAATCCCTCGTAAATCTCTTTCCACTTGATGAGGGTCAGGGTATTCGTCTCTTTCTCGAACAGCTCGGAGATGGCGTCACGGGAAATCCGATCGGCCTCGTTCTCGAGGCTGTTCACTTGAACGCTGCACTCCTTGATATCGGGGTGCGCCAATCCCAACCGGTCGACGCCCGCCCCAACGGCGACGGACGCCTGATACAGTACGTCGGCCAGCTTTACGGCTCGGGCTGTCGTTGTCGTGATCTTGTACAGCACGAAGCGGTCTGCGATGGCCTCCGCCATATCCAAGATATCGTCCAGTGCGCTCGCCAAATCGTGGATGTCTTCGCGGTCGATCGGCGTGATGAAGGTTTGGTTGAGACGGAGGACGATGTCATGGGTGATGCTGTCTCCCACATGCTCCACCTCTTTGATGCGCTTGGCCTGATCGACCGGGGATTGGTAATGCTCCATCATGTCTTTCAACAGACGGCTGCCTTCGATCATGTTGTGCGCGGCGCTCTTGAACAATTCGAAGAAGGCTTCCTCTCTTGGAATCAAGCCAAACATCATTATTCCTCTCTAGGGACGGCGCCCCCCTCGTTCATCTGCACATCTCCACCATTCACCATCGGATCAGACCGGAAGCCCAGGTCAGTCCGCCGCCAAAACTGCCCAGCACCACGAGGTCATGAGGACGGATCTTGCCGGCACGCACGGCATGGTCCAGTGCAATCGGCAACGAGGCCGAGGAGGTGTTTCCGAACCGCTCAATGACGGAACAGAGTCGGTCAGGAGAGACCGCCAGACGCGTCGCGAGTTGCGCAAGGATTCTTCCATTCGCCTGATGGACGACGAATTGTGCGACGTCTCGCAACTCCACGCCATATTCCTTGAGAGTCTCGCGGATCACCAGTTCCAGTCGCTTGACCGCCAAGCGAAACAGCGGCGCGCCTTTCATCCGCAAGAAATGGTCCCCGCCCTCGAGCGTCGCTTGGCTCGAAGGCCAACGGGATCCGCCGGCGTGAATGCGAATCAAATCATGACGCGCCCCGTCCGCAGCGAGACGCATTCCGAGGAGGCCGCGACTGGGCTGGTTGGCCTCGCGCTCTCCCCGCACAACGACGGCACCGGCGCCGTCGCCGAACAAGAATGCCGTGTCCAGATCGTGAGAATCGAGCGTCCGCGATTTGACCTCGGCGGCCGCCACCAGACAGGTCTTGGCTTGGCCGCTTCGAATCATGGCATCGGCCATAGAAAGACCGTATAAGAACCCCGAGCAGGATGCCGCGATGTCGAACGCAGGAACCCCGGTGCAGGCCAATTTCCGCTGCAGATGACAGGCCGTCGAAGGAAATGCCATGTCCGGAGAGGTGGTCGAGACCAGGATGGCGTCCACGTCGGTCGATTGGAGGCCGGCCGCCTGAAGCGCCGCCCGAGCTGCCTCGAGGGCCAGATCCGACGAGGCCTGCGCGGAGTCCGCCCATCGGCGTTCCTGAATACCGGTGAGCCGGAAGATCGTCTCGGAATCGACGTGTAAAGCGGCTCCTGCCTCCCGATTAGAAATCACGCGTTCCGGAAGATAAGAGCCGGTTCCGATAACTTTGGATCGAATCATCGCTGAAATGCCAATGGGTTGCACCGAACCGCGGGATTATAGGTCTCAGGCACGCGGGGGTCAACCCAAGGAGGGGAAAGATTGCATTTGTAGTGCTCTCCTGCTACTTTTGGATCCAGAGATCTTGAACGTCAAGCGGTTACGGATGCTTTCTCTTCAGCGGCACGGCCTGACATTCACCCTGAGCGCCTCTGCACTCTGCCTGTTGCTGGCCTGTTCAAGCTCGCCCAAGACCGGCGATCCCACCTCCAAGAAAGCCTTGAGCGGAACCGACGAGTCGATTTTTCTCGGCGACACGATTGAGAAAAATTACGATCCCAACGTCATTATGAAGCGCGGGGAAGCCTTCTTCGAAAAGGAGGAATTCGCCGAGGCGATCGTCGAATACAACCACTTTCTCGACCTTCACCGCAATCACATGCTCGCTTCCTATGCGGCCTTCAGGATCGGCGAGAGTCAGATGAAGCGCGCCAAAGGCATCGAGCGGGATCCCGAACCGATCCAGAAGGCGATCGATTCGTTCGAACGGCTGAAGAGAGATTATCCGGGAAGCCGGTATGACGCTCAGGCCGTAGAAAAACTTCAGGAGTGCCACGATCTGTTGGCGCAGATGCATCTATTTGTCGGACAGTTCTACTATCGGCGCCAGTCCTATCTCGCCGCGGCCCATCGTTTTGAGCAGATCATGAAGATCTACCCCGACAAATCCGTCGCGCCGGACGCGCTGTATTTTTTGGCGCTGAGCTACCACGATCTCGGCGCGGATGATTGGGCCGGTGAAAAATTGACGCTGCTGGCTGAAAAGTATCCGAACAGCACGCATGCCGGCGAAGGCCGACGGCTGCTCGCCAAGATCGGAAAATCCCAGCCCGTAGTGGTCGCCAAAAAACCCGAAGCGTCTCCCCCGGCCCCCACACTTTCTGCCACCCCCGAAACGCACCGTTCGGCGCCTGGTGGAGGCGTCACCCCACAAGTTGCGAACGGTCTGATGCGGCTGCCTTCGGCGACCGCCATGGGGCAGGGATTTGTCAACTGCCGGCTCGGCGCCTGGTGCTAATTCAGGCGTCTGAAAAACCCTTCCAGCTTTGTTCTCACATCGCTCCGAGGCTCGACGTACGCGAGGGCATTCCTGGTACGTCGAGCGTCCGAGCGATGCGAGAACGACGGCGGGGAACAGGCGCGTCTTGGCGCGCCGGGGTCGGGCGGGTGCGATCAGGCCTTTTTCAACATCCCGTTACTGGCCCAGATACCAGCCGATGCCGTATCGCTCAAGGAAACTCGTGATCATCGTGAGCGAGTTCGCATAAATCATCACCCCGACGATGACCAGCAGCACGCCGCTGACCGTCGAGACCCCCCAAAGATAGGTCCGGGCCTGCTTGAAATAGGCGAGAAAACGGTCCACGCCCAGCGCGGTCAGGAACAGCGGCAGACCCAACCCGGCTGAATAACTGGTCAACAGGAGGACACCGTTGAGCAGCGAATCGGTCGTGCTGGCATACAGCAAGATGGTCCCAAGCACCGGACCGACGCAAGGAGTCCAGCCTGCGGCAAACGCAATCCCGATCAGGAACGATCCGAGGTAGCCGACCGGCCGGTTCCGAAATTGGAATCTGTGCTCCATCTGTAAAAAATTGATGTTGAGGATTCCCAGCAGATACAGACCGAAGACCACGATCAGGACACCGCCGACTCGCCGGATGTGGTCCTGGTAGGTGATCAGGATTTGGCCGATGAAACTGGCCGAGGCGCCGAACGCAATGAACACGACCGAGAAGCCGGCAATGAACAGGAGGGCGTTCAGCACGATCGCCTTTTTGAATTGGGATCGTGCATTCGCATCGGTCAGCTGCTCGATTGACAGCCCGGTGATGTACGAGATGTAGGAGGGAACCAGCGGAAGCACGCACGGCGAGACGAAGGAGAGAAGCCCCGCCGAAAATGCGGCGATCAGCGAGATATGAGTGAGTGATTGCGACACGAGATTTGCCTACCGCTAGGATTTCATCAACATCTCGATCAACTGGTGTGCCTCAGGGGCTTCCCAATCGCGAGCGCCGAAGATGTGATGCCGCACGATCCCCTGCCGGTCGACCATGAACGTCATGGGAAGCGTGCGCGCACCATAGGACAAGCCGACCCGGAAGTCCGCATCGTGGAGGATCGGAAAGGTGAGCTTATTCTCCTGCTGAAATGGTCTCGTTACCGCGACGCCCTGGGCATCCGTTGAAACGGCCAGAATCTCGAAGTCCTTCCGGTCGTAGGCTCGATACAGGCGCTCCATCGCCGGCATCTCCACACGGCAGGGTCCGCACCACGTCGCCCAAAAGTTCAAGAGCACGACTTTGCCACGCAAATCAAACAATGACACGATGCGCCCATCCATATCCCGGAGCTGAAAGTTAGGAGCGAGCTCACCGGGCTTGACGATGCCACGTTGCGCGATCGACACCGCGCCGTCCGCGTAGGCTGTCGAATAGCCGGTCACCGCTGCCAGGACCAGCAAGAGTCCTATCACGACGACCCCCCTGCTCATCCCTGTTCCTCCGGTGGCGGACTCTGTCGGGCCGTTTTGGGTGTCACGTTCAGCAGCTTGGTCAATACCTGTAAACTGTCGATCCTCGCCCAGTCACGCGGGCCGATCACAATCTCCCGGATAATGCCCTCTTGATCGATGATAAAGGTTTCCGGCACTCCCATACGTTTATACGGCTTGTCCGTCTTTCCCCATGAATCGATGAGAACAGGGAACGTCAGGTTCATCCCTTTGACAAACGGCGGGATGTCTTTGGTGGTCGTCACCCGGTCGATGCTGACGGCTAAAATGACGAGTCCATCCTTCTCGAAATTCTTGTTCAGGATCTCCATAGACGGCATTTCTTCACGGCACGGCTTGCACCAGGTTGCCCAAAAATTCAGGAAGACCACCTTCCCCCTGAAATCCGACAGGCGATAGGGCTTATCGTTCAGATCGGCGAGCGCAAAGTCGGGAGCCGGTTTGCCCACGGCAAGGGGCTCATATTTGGCGCTCTGCATCCACACGAGGGTGAAGACCGCAATGAGAATGGACATGCCGACGCCAAGAATCAGAAGGCGCGACTTGGCTTGTGCAGGAGCTGAGACTGGAATCGACTGCTCTGTCATGAACGATTCTCCGCTACTCTCTGGTTTGTATGCTCAAAACGGTCGTCAATCCACCCGCCCCGGCGATTCTCCCGACCCACCGATTGCTTGTAATCGATGTCCCGGGACGCGCCGATCACAATCTTCACCCACCCACCCCGACGCGCCGAGACGCGTCGTTCACCGAGAAGGTCGCAGTGAGCGAGAACCCGAGGAGGTACATACCAAGCTTCGCTTGAGCCGCTCGCTTCGATCAGCTGCGAGCGGGGAGTTTCATTGTCTCCGGTAGGCTTGCCTCGTACGTTGAGAGGAGCGAGCGACCGAGAATGAAGTTGGAGACTGCTTTCAGTATCCGATTAGGCATAGGCATGCAGACCGGACAGCAAGAAATTGACACCCCAGAAACAGAAAATGACCATCAAGAAGCCGAAGACGGCGTAGATTGCCGCGCGCCGGCCTTCCCATCCTCTGGTCATCCGCGCATGAATGTATGCACCGTAAATTAACCACACGATCAGTGACCAGGTTTCCTTGGGGTCCCAACTCCAGTAGCCGCCCCAGGCGTAATTCGCCCACATGGCGCCAAGGATAATGCCGAAAGCGAGCAACGGAAACCCGATCATGATGGCCTTATATCCCAGTTCATCGATCGTCTCGAGATCGGGGAACGCGGCATAGAACCGGGAGGTGCTGCCCCGCTGCTCAGCTCGCTCCTTGAAGAGGTACATGACTCCCAGGCCACCGGCCATCGCAAAGGCGGCGTAGCTGGTCAACGTGACCGAGACGTGAATGTAAATCCAATAGCTGTTAAGGGCAGGCACCAATGGTTCTGCCGTCTGATACCGGTACGGCAGAAGCGAGGCGGCGCCCATCGCGATGAACCCGATGCCGACGACGAACGCGCCGATTGCCTTGATCTTATATCGCAGCTCCAGCAAGACGTACCCGAGAATAATCGCCCACGAGACGTACGCCATCGCTTCGAATTGATTCGACCAGGGTGCGAAGGTCCCTGAGTGCTCCAGGCGCTCAAACGCACGGGTAAGCAACGCCGCCGTATTGACCATCCAGCCGAACACCGTGACCAGCGTGGCCACCTGGCCCAATTGTGCGGCCCAGGCCCCGTCCCGTTCATCGTAGTCCTCGACGGGATATCCAGCCGCCGCGAACGCCATTGCGGGGCGGCGGGCAAATAGGTACGCAATGTAGAGGGTCAGTGAAGCAAGGTAGAGCCAGAACGTCATATCGAACAGGAACAGTGATCGGGCCATCATATCCTCCGTCGATCGCGTCGGGTTCGGTCGAACCCCCCGTCTATCATACCCAAGACCGGTGCCGTTTAGCCACTGCAGAGCCTTGAGCTACGCCTGAAACGACCGCAGGGTTTGGGTCAGTTTCCGGAACTCCTTTTGGAAATCGATCCAGCTCTTATGCGTCGTCCCTCCGATATGCACCGTGACACCGTCGGCTCCCGGGATGATCTTTGTCCAGAGGCGGCGATGATAGATAAACGAGGACAACGTGATGCCGACCACGATCATCGTCGAGCCGATCCAGACGATGTTGATGCCGGGATTCTTGGCAATCTGAAGTCCGGTGTATTTCTTCGGTTTGTACCCGACTAATTCGAATTGATACTTCGAGTCTTTGATCTCGAATAAGTCCGGAAATTGGTAGAAAATCCACGGTGTCGCCTGCACGGTGCTCCGCTCGTTGACTGTCAGCTTGATCGCCGGGTTGGCATGCTCGATCGTCTTCGAATAGACCTTTTTCTCCGTTGAATTGAATGCAAAATCCGCCACAAAGTCGGTAATGGCCAGTTTCAGCTTCAAATCCGACAGGGTTTGTTCCTTTTGCCATTCCAGGTCGATCGTCTTCACGATCTTCTCGGTTTCCTTGTCTTTGATGTTGATGCGCGCGACTTCGATCTGATCCCAGGCGTCGCCATAACTGGATTGGTAAAACCAGATTCCCTTGTACACCAGCGGATCGTTGACGGTGATCGTCTTCGTCATCTTCACATCACCGCCCTCAACGACCGTCAGCGTACTGTTGTAGCTCTTGACCGACCCGTTTTCGTGATAATCGATCCAGAATTTGTCGACCTTCAAATCAAAGTTTCCGCGTGGGATGTGATAAGTCTGCCCTTCCAGACAGACGCCGAATTCCTGAAATCCATAGTAGCTGCCGAGCAATCCACCGAGGACGATGACGGTTGCGCTCAAGTGCGCCATGTGCGCGCCGACCCGACCCATCACGCCCTTCGTGGCGTACAGCGTCACTTCTCCGCCCTCATTCTTGGCCAACACGCGATAGCCCTTCTCGACGTAGTGCTGCGCCAACCGCTGAGCCACGGATTCCTTGGTACCGGGCACGGTGACTTCGGCCTGCTGCTTCATCCCTTTGACG
>Ga0070686_100002515_pt1 | contig 10102 bp, 2 predicted proteins | sample KBSS23LmetaG_FD_65654 | JGI IMG/M metagenome (GOLD analysis project Ga0070686, IMG submission 65654) | Switchgrass rhizosphere microbial communities from Kellogg Biological Station, Michigan, USA - KBS S2-3L metaG | ecosystem: Host-associated > Plants > Roots > Rhizosphere ...
TGAGCTGGCTCTCGGTTTCGTGGAATCGCGAGCGCACGGCATAGACCAGGTTCAAAACGAGTGACAGATGCGGCTGCTCCAGTCCGTCGAAGGTCAGGCCAATCAATTCGGCGCCCTGCTGCTTCAATAACCCCGCCACGTAGGAGCGCCGCAAGCTGGCGGGTTGGTGGCGGAGATAGCCCCGGAGCAGCGCGCCATGAATGCCTTCGAGCGTGAGTTTTTCCTCCACCAGCGCATCGGTTCGGTTGGTCACTTGCACGCTGCGGATGGAGCGAATGACACTGGCATCGGCGGGGTACTCGCCGAGGCGGACAAAGCGCGGATTCTTCTCGTCCAGGATGAGCGCGTCGCGTCCGGCCAGGCCAAACGGCACCGGCAAAGCCGGCCGGCTCATCTTATCCGTGCAATCAAGAAACCGCCCGCCGTCCGGTCCGGCGACATGAACGATCATGTGATCGAATTGATCCACTGAGGGCAAGTCGTGGCGGAGCGCCCCGTTGAAGCTGACGAGCGCAAGCGACGCGGGCACGCCCACAGAGGCGAGCATTTGTTGCGCGAGCAGGGCGTGGTCTTTGCAATCCCCATATTTGTTCCGGACAATGTCCGCGGTCTTCTGCGGCATGCGGGCGCGGCGTCCGAACTCAATCGCTTTGTAGGTGAAGTTGGTCTGGATGTGGCCACAGATGGCGGAAATTTTTTGCAGGTCATTGGTGGCGCCCGCGGTTAAATCACGCGCCAGTTCGCGCTGAGACGCCGGCAATTCCATGCGCTCGCGAATGGTGACAAGATAATTTATTGCCTCACTCGCCCATCGCGCCGAGTTGTCGCCCAGCCAGACAGTGGCCAGATAATCGACCGGCGTCGCCTGCATCGGCTCACGGTGGAACACGGGTGGCTCCTGGGAACGCCAGCACAAGCCATCGGCCAGTCGCTCAGGCTCCAACGGGGGCGAAGCGGCGTAGCGAACCGCTCCGGTATCGCCGCGCAGAAACAGCACCGCTTCCCTCGTGAGAAAAGGAGAGGAGAAGGTGTGGGCCAGAAATGGAAAGTTCGTCAGCGGTCCCAGTTCGCGCCGTGTCGCGACGAGTTCGACCGAATAGCCGGGCTGCAGGCCCGACAACGGCAAATTAACAACCTTGCGATAGCTGGCGATTTCGCTGGTGGAATCATCGAGGAGATAAAAATCGGAGACACGGCCCGTGCTCACCAAAGAGCCGTCCGGCGCTTTGACTTCGAGCCGGTTGATGAAGAGCGATTCGTTCAGCGAGTTGAGCGCGATCTGGAAGGTGCTGAAGGCTGAGACGCCCGCGGCGTTGAGCGTGCGCACCGTGATGTAGTCGGTCGTTTTGAGTTCCTTGCCTTTGACGAAGGAGATGGCGGTGAGCCGGCGCTCGTAGTAAGCGCCGTCGTCTTGCGCATAATCAGGGGAGACAGGTGACACGGGCTCCAGCAGCGCGGCGGGCACGGGCACGGGTTCAATGAATTCCTTGAGCGCGCTGTTGGCGCCTTCGCCCAGCAGGCCGGAAGTATGATTAAGAAAACTCTGAATGTCCGGGTCGTTGGGCGCTTTTCGTGCGGCGCGCTCGAAGGACTCCTTGGCCTGGCGATACCATTTGAGCCCGAACTCAGCGCGGCCCTTCAGAAAGAGCCAGGAGGCATCGTCACCCTGGTTCTTCAGCAGTTCCTCACTCAAAGCCAGGGCATCGCTGTGGCGTTGCGCCTGAATAAATGCATCCACCAGCGCGCGCGCCACGCCTGAGTGAAACGCGTTCTTTTGCCGCTGGGTCTGCAGGAGCGCGATGGCTTGATCATATTTCTTCTGGCGTTTGAGCAGATTCGCCTGGAGCAGGCGGACTTCAGCGGTGTCGCGTGCTTGAAGAAATGTCTCTACTTCACGGAGCGCCCGCTCGGGTTGGTCAGACAAACTCAGCAACCCGATGTATTCCTTGAAATGGCTCTCGTCACGAAAGCCGCCGGCAAAGAGCATCGCGTAATTCGTCAGAGCGCGCTCGAGCTGACCGGTCTCGCCTTGCAGGAAGGCGCTGTTGGCCTGCAGTTCCGCGCGCGCCGCGACCAGCGAAGGGTTCTCCTCAAGGACCTCGAGCGCTTCGCGATACTTCCCGGCCCGCGTCCAGGCTTGAACCAGATTGCCCAAATAGGGGGTGTCCGTCCGCTCGCCCTCCAAGTTGAGCGCCGCCTTGAAAAATCGCGCGCTGGACTCGAACTGACCGGCGTTGAAGTAAAACAGTCCGACCTGATTGAAGAAAAGCCGGTGGCCACGCTTCTCCGCTTCGGTCAGGAGTTCGGGAGGGACCACCGACGGTGGTTTTTCGGGCAGCTCGACGCGCATCAACCCGTCGGTCAGGATCTGTTCGCGTCGCGGGTCGGCGATCTTGGCCCAGGCGGCGACGAGGTACGCCACGCCTCCGCCGTGCAAAATTCGGATGCGATAAGTGAAGTCCTCGTTTCTTGTGGACGTGAGTTTTACCTGGCTTTCGATGCCCCTGAATTCGCCGTGTGTGATCTCCCGGCGCTTGTCCGTCTTGCTGTCGTCAAACGTCGCCCCCAGCAGGCTGCCGAAGCCATGATAAATCGCTTCCGGGGTCGGCGCCAGATCCCGGAGAAATGCGGCGGAGACGACCAGCGCGCCTTCGTCGAAGTAGAGTGCGCCGAACGACGCGCTCGGCGCTTCCTTCTCCAACGCGGACCACTGCCGCCAATCCGAGCCGGCGCAGCGCACGCGAAACTGAAAGTTCGTGGAGACAAAATCCGACTTCGGCGCGCTGCCGAAAGCAGAAGCCCTCCGGTCGTAATCCAGCAGCGCGAATGCTTCGGTCATCTGGCGCGCTGGCGCGGCCAGTTGCGATTTTTCCGCGAGTGGACACCAGCAAACCAACTGGTAAGCCCATCCGTTGGTGGCGCACACCCAGTGACAGTAGGCAAACTTGAATTGACCCCTTTCGGTGTCGCTGAACCAGCGCAGGCCTTCCAACCGCCCCACCGGCGCTCGTTCCCGAGCCCCAATCTGCGCGGCGTCCGACGCGCTGCGCAAGTGAGCCACGACCGCCTCGGCCAACGTCTCGTTATTGACTCGCGATTGGCCGAGTTCTTCGGCGATAATGATGAATTGGACATTCGGGCCGGAACGCAGGAACCCGAGTTTCGAGGCGGGATTCAGCTTCGGCGCGTCGAATTGAACCCAGGGTTGTCCCGGCGCCAGGAACTGAAAGTTCAATTCAGGGAATTTCAGCGCCTGTCCCGCAGACGGCTGGTTCCGGGAACGGCTCACGCCGCCGCTGGTTCCCTTGCCGATCCCTATTGCGATCATCACCATGAAAAGCGCGCACAGCCCCAAACTCCAGAGCGCTTGCGCCCGCCCTTGCGTGTAGGCCTCGCGCTTCTGCGCGTACTCAATCAGTCCCAGGATACCGAGGACGATGGAGACGATGAAGAGAGTGAACGTAAAAAGACCCGTGCTGAGACCCAGCGCGGGCGGCAGCGCTCGAGCATCCCGAAGCAGCGCGACCAGGCTGGCCAAACTCCATCCGACCAACAGGAGCATCAGCGAGAGGACGCATTTGCTGTTGGTGGTCGGCCGGCGGGAAATGGAGAAGCATTTTATGGCTCCCGCGGCGCACGCCACCACGGCCAGAACTTTTCCCGCTAATTGTCCAGCTTCGGCAGAATCGGTCGCCGCAGCGAAGAAAATCAGGCTACACATATCGTGGAGTTCCTGCGGCGGGAATTGGCTCCATCCTGCACCTGTGCAAAGACGTCTTCCTCAATTCATTGCGCCGCCCTTCGTCCGTTGTGGCGCCAAACTAGTGGAGTGTTGCCCGAATTCCAAGGCTTCTTCGGAGCGGACTGGTTAGAACGCCTGACGTTTCCCTGGTCCCATGCGCGTTCATTCCATTCGCGGTTGTAGGAAATCCTTCGCAAGCAACGAGGATTCCACCTCATTTTGCAACGGACTTGCCACACCCGCAGGGTTCAGTAAGAAGGTTCCGGCAGCTAACCAGCAGGCGTGAATCGCGCTGACCGACTGATTTGCCCGAGCCGAGCCAGTGTCATCATGAAGGACACGGCGCGATGCAGCTGGCGGCCGTCCGACGAGGAAGGACCGCGCCGGCAAATCGCCGACGCGGTGCAAGCCCACTTGGCGACTGTTACTTGACGGTCAGTTGATATGTCACATCCACGGTGATGCCGCTGTGAGTTCCCTGGAAGTGGAGCGTGTGCGGACCCGGCGTCAGCGGCGCAGTCATGAGCCAATAACCGTCCGTCATGGCCGGGCCGAATCCATCCGTGGGTCCGAAGTGCTCGTCGGGATTGGGCAGGTCGGTGCAATGAGGATTGTGGCATGCGGCCTCGCAGCGCGAAATCGGCACTTTGCCGCTCTCCGACGGCCGTGACGCGATCCTCCACCCGGACGGCAAAAGCGTGCTGGTCAGTGGTGGTTTTGGACTCTGGCGCTGGGCTCTGCGGCGTGACGAAACGGCCGGGCGTTTCAACCTATCCAGCGGTCCCCCGGAAATATTGAGCAGAGTACGGGGGTTGGCACACGCCACCCTACACCCCGACGGGCGGCGAATAGCGGTCGGCCACATCGATGGCCCAGCCCGCATCTTCAATTTGCAACGACTTGATCTTCCCCCATTGGAACTGCCTCACCCACGCGCGGTCTACGTCAGCTTCAGTCCGGATGGCCAGTGGCTCGCGACGGCTACTTGGCAAGGTCGAGGGGTGAAGGTTTGGAAGGTGGAAACTGGAGAATTCATTCGGGACATCATCCAGGATAATAATTCTACCGCCAAATTCAGTCCTGACGGGCGCTGGTTGGTTACCGGCACTGGCAATGAATACCGGTTTTGGGAAACCGGTTCCTGGCTGCCACGGCATAGAGTGCCACGGCAGTCCAGTAGCAGGACAGGCGCATTCATCGTCTTCAGCCCCGATGGCAGCCTCACGGCCTTGGTGGCCGGATTGCGCGGGGTGCGTCTGGTGGACTCGAGCCTTGGTCGTGAATTGGCCGTTCTCGATACGGAAAGCCAGTACCCACTCTGCTTCAGCTCCGACGGCACCCGGCTGGTGACAGGCGACGTCACTGGCCCCACATGGTTGTGGGAGCTGTCACTCATCCGCCGGCAACTCGCGGCCATGCAGCTGGACTGGGCGGCAGGGCCATCGTCTTCCGGCCAGTCCCAGTGAGCAATGCGCTGCTTTTCGGTTCCAGATGGGCTCAGCGTTCGCAGTATTGCCGGACCACTCGTCAGGGCCGATACAACCGCTAGAAGCGGTTCGGCACTGCATTAGTCGTGGCGATGCGGATCTCATTCGTCACTCGCGTTAAGGTAGCGACGGCCCGGGCGTCAAGCCTCGCCCTGTCTGGGCGCGAACTGTAGCCGCCAATGCAGTTGACCCATCCGTGTTATCACCTTTCGCGTGGACGAGCCTTCGTTCTAATGAATCCTTTGTTTCCTTCGACGGGAACAGTAGCCGTGTATCTGGTCTTGTCGACAGTCGGCGCGACCACTGCGTTATCCGCAGCGTGCCATCCCTTATCGACCTCGGAAGATTTTTCCACTTCGATTCGGGCGGGCCTCGGCGACACCGTTTGAATGCCCAGCGACGCCATGCCTCCGTTGACGGCAATTTGGTCAATTCGATGCGGCACTGACGCAAACAGGTCGGAGGGTGAGACCAGGAGGCCAAAAATCCACGTATCGGTTGCGCCTTGAAAGGTGTTGGTAATGCCTCGAAGTGTCCAGCCTTCAGGAAACTTGAGGGGAAGACTCACGCCGGTATCAGGATCGCTCAAACTGCCGAGTTCAAAGCTGTTGGTTCCATTTTGAAAGTGCAGACCTGGCCCCATGTAAGTGGCCCTCTCAATGATTAAGACCTTGCCCGCCGGGACGGTATAAGTATCGCTCGTGGTGACGTGAAACAGGATGGCTTCGACCGCGCCAAAGGCAGGCATGGTCGCGAACAGCCAGATAAGAACGGGAACTTTGATGGTTTTCATAGTTGGGCTTGTTTGTGTTTATTTCCCTTTTTCCCCTTTTATTTCGGTTTTCCATGGGTTTCGACCCTGACAAAGCCTGTGCCCGGCGCAATTGCAAAACCTGGGCCGTTACATTTCAACGACGACTCGGTAGAAGCGTTGGGAATAATTCCGGAGCTCAGCGTCGGAGAACCGAAGCGTGCCGTCGTTGTTCTCCAGGCTGGCAATCGGCTTCCAGGTCACCAAATCAGACGAGGCTTCGATGGTATAAGTGCGGCCTGGTTCACCGTCGACGGTCATTCGCACTTCGTCGTTCGGCAGCAGCACCAGCAGGCTCAGGCGAGGCCGGCCCACCAGGATCGTCAGCTCGATCGTTCCACTGTCACCGTCGAAGCCATCGACCACAATTTGGTAGTCAGTGCCGGCTTGGGCGTCAAAGGTAACAGCGGCGGTCGTTTGGTCGTTCAGGTCGTCATTGCTCGCCACCGGGGTCAGAGTCGACAGGGACGAGCCGACATAAACTCCCAGCAAGGTGTCGAAGCTGCTTCCGTCGGTTTGAATTGTCACCAACCCCGTTTGCCGCGCCGGCCATTGCCACCAGACCGACTTCCCACCCGGATTTCCGGCGAGGTCCGGCTCAGACGCTTCCTTGGTCGCCAGGAGGTTGGAGACCCGGGTTCTGATGTTGATTAATTCACTGGCTGCGTCTTCGGCGGCGATTCGTTGGAGGCCCCTGGCGACCCGCATGCCTGTGGAGTTGGTGGCCGTGAGAACAGGACGGGTGGCAAAGCTATCGTTGAACGAGTCCAGGATAACCGTGTGAGTGGCACAATCGACCAGGACGCGGCATCCATCATAGCCGCGATTGATGGCATCTACGGCCGCATTAATGTCGGGCAGGCTGGGACCGCTGCTGAGCAGTCCAGCCAACCCGCGGTTGGCCAGTTCCAGGAGTCCCTGCACGGTGACGTTGTTGATGCCCAAAACCGGATCGGACAACGCCGTCAGAACGGAAGCAGGAGTGTTAAACATCAAGATATCAGTGCTCACCAACTGATCGTCGGCCGTGCCTCGCAGACCGTCCGGACCCGGAAGAACTCCCTGGCTGCAAAAAGTTGGACGCACGACCACACCGAGTAATCGCGTATTGAGCCGCACGTTCAAGGAGAGAGTAACGGTCTGTCCGAGGAGGACGTTGGCAAATTTGCCTTTGGAAGTTGGCGTTGGTGTGGTTGGGGAAAGGACCGAGTCCCCGCTCTCGAGGGTCGTCGGTGTGCCATTGCCCGGCAGTTTTTGCTGCAGGAGTAACGCCGCGTTGACCGGGATGGTGAGGGAACGTGACCCGCTCTTTCCGACCACCAACGGACCTTGCGCCAACAAGTTGCCCACCAGCGTGAGCGAGGGCGTGCCATTGAATTTGCCGTTGGGATTGCCGTAGAAACCTTGAGTGAAGGAACACGGTCCGCCCTCGGCGCAGGACCGAACCGTCAGCATCGCGCGGTTCGTTACCGAGCCGCACGCACCTGTCACGACCACGCCGACCGAGTGATTGCTAACGGACAAGCTTGCCGTGTTCACGCTTAGAGTTGAGTCGCTGGCGCCAACCTCATTGCCATCCAAGGTCCAAGCGTAACTAAACGGCCCGGTCCCTGCCGTTGTGGTCGCAAACAAAGCAGATTCACCACGGCACCGTGTCAAATCACTCAACATCGTTGCGGTGGTGGGAACCTGGACCGTCACCAGGAACGAGCAAGCGTTGGTATTGCCGGCGGCATCCGTGGCCGTGCAGAGCACGGGCGATGTTCCTGCCGCGAAGGTCGCTCCGGGAGGCGGCTCGCATCGGAAGCTCACCTCGGGACAGTTGTCCGTCGCTGTGACGCTATAGCTGACCTCGCTTGCGCTCGACTGGCCTGGATCCGGACAAAGCACGATGCTCGACGGGCACGCAATGGCGGGCGATTCATGGTCGCGCACGATGATGATGAAACTGCAACGGTTGCTGTTGCCCGCCGCATCAATTGCGGTGCAGCTGACAAGGTTGGTCCCTACATCAAACATCGAGCCGGAAGCGGGAGTGCAGCTCACCACCGGGTTCGTGTCACAGTTGTCTGTCGACGTCGTCGTGAAGGTAACAATTCTGAAGCAACGCCCTGGCTCAGCGTCCGTGACAATATCGGAAGGACAATTAATCCTGGGCGGGATCTGGTCCAGGTTCTCGCCGAAATTGTATTCCAATCCGGCTTCCCCACCGCGGAGCAGGATAAACTCCAACTGGTCATCCAGCGGTAGCGAATTGGTGCCGCGAGGCATGCCATTGACCGTGCCCAGGGTGTCGGCAGTCGACACCAATGTGGCCGGTTGAACTTGCATCACGGCGTAGGTTCCAGGATTCAACCCGCTGAAGTTATACTGGCCGTCCCGGTCAGTAAGCGTCGTCAGCGTCACCGCATTGCTAAGCACATCGATGCCGATGAGCCGGATCACCACGTCCGCAATGCCTGTTTCACTCAGAGCCAACTCACGCAGACCATTACAGTTTCGATCAAGATAGACGTAGCCGCCCAGGCTGGTCAGAGCCGGAAGAAAACATCCCAGGAGGGTCGGCGCCCGATTGTCCGCCAGGCTCACTTCGCCGCTGCTGGTGCTGATGGTCGCGACGTTGACCAGGCTCTGCCCGACCAGGGCGTAGTTCTCCGCCACTCGCGCCTGGAGACGAATCTCGCCAAATTCGCCCGCGCCCAATGTCCCAGGGCTCGTCCCGAGATTGGCCCAAGTCAGGGTTTGACCGACCCCAGTGGTGGGCACTGGGAAGGCGTCGCTGAACGTCAGTCCTTCCGGCAGGATGTCGGTCACCACCACATTGACGGCGGACGTGTTGCCGTTGTTGCCGTACGGTATCCTCAGGGTGACGACGGTGCCCGGATGCAGACAGCCGACCGGCGTATTGGCCACGAAAACGTTGGCCAAGCTGCCAATCACGGTGCAAGTCGAACACCGGTTGTTGTCGCATTGAGTTTCGCGGCGAGCGACGTGGCCGTCGACGCTGCCGCACAATGTTTGACCGGCCGCGCTCTCATTGAGCCGGGCCGTGTATTGAATGCTTCCGGCGCTATGGGGGGCACGGTCGCCCACCAACTGGAATACGATATGGTTCGCGTCCGCCCTATCGGTACGCCAGCCGTTGGCCAAAGGATTGTTCGGGTCGAACGGCGGCGGCGGTGCCGCGGACGGCGCGGGGTGATAGTAAGCAGTCACATCCGGCCCCGGACTGACGGTGAGCAAGCTGAGGGCATTGTCGTCGCCACTGGGGAGCACCACTTGGAAGAAGGCATGGGGTGCTGACTGTGGGCCGAGCACCTGCCAGTCGACGGTGTAGGTGAGGGTTTCCCCGGGAAGCGCTGCCGTCGCGCTTACCTCGCACTGGACCTCGAGGTCGGTCAACCGGGTGGCCATCGAGTAACTGGCGGTGTTGTTGGCCTCGGTGATCTCAGGCGTCGGGGTGCTGATCTGAACCGAATTGTCGATCTGCAATTCGCCGCAGGAAACCTGGCCACGATCGTCCACGCGCACGGTATAAGTGAAGGACAGCCAGTGGGTGGAGTGGTATGTCAACCTCCAGGCATCGAGGCACGGCTTGTTAGTGCCGCTGATGGTGGCAAGCTCCGCCCGGAGCACCAAGTTGGTATAGGCCGGATTGATGCCGGAGAGATCCAGTCCGTTGTGACCGACCGGCACCGAGGTGTAGCCGGGGCCAAGGTCATAGAGGACGCTTTCCCCAACCCGCCGTCCGACGCTATAGACGGCAAGCGTGCCGTCGGGCGTGGTGTCTTCCACAAAGAGCGTGCTCCAGCCCAAAAAACCGTCCGGAATCGCGTTGGCAGAGTACACATTGGTGCCCGCAGCGCAGCGGTCCACACTTCGCAAGCGGAAGAAGCAGTCGGGCATCAAAACGCGGTCATTGGTAAGAGTGACTCCCTGTCGATTGCCTGGCAATGCCACCGGCAGGTTCGGCACGGGACGCCACCCGGTAGTCGCCACCTCTGGATTGACTTCCAAGATGAAACCGGTCACAGCCGCGTCCCAGCTCACCGTGATGGCAGA
>Ga0070686_100002517_pt1 | contig 10098 bp, 7 predicted proteins | sample KBSS23LmetaG_FD_65654 | JGI IMG/M metagenome (GOLD analysis project Ga0070686, IMG submission 65654) | Switchgrass rhizosphere microbial communities from Kellogg Biological Station, Michigan, USA - KBS S2-3L metaG | ecosystem: Host-associated > Plants > Roots > Rhizosphere ...
TTGCAGGGTCGCCTGGATGACTGCCTGCACCACCGGCACCGCCACGCTGTTGCCTGCTTGCGAGCGCGCCACCCTCGTTTTCCGATGCAGTTTGTAGGTGTCGGGAAAGCCTTGCAGCCGGAACATCTCGCGCGGGGTCAGGCGACGTTCGCCGTTGACGAGCAGGTAGTTGTAGGACGCGTTCGCGCGCAAGGCGTAGGAATAGGGTTTCGCGGCGATGTGTCCGCTCTTGTTCTCATGCCAGATCATCGGCTCTCCAAACGGCAAGGTGCGTTCCATGCTATTCATGCGGCGCGTGCGGATGTGCTCGGACGCGGTGTGTTTGGCGTGAACTTCAGTTTCCAAAATCGCCGATAGCGGTTTCATGGTGACTCCGCCCGCTGGCCATTGGAATTTGATTCCGGCCTTGTAGCCCACCAAAAATACGCGCTCCCGCTTGTGCGGCAGCCCGAAATCAAGCGCGTTGAGGACCCGGTATTCGCATTGATAACCGAGGTCGTCGATGGCCTCCAAAATCACCGACAGTGTTTGTCCTTTGTTGTGATTAACCAACAGGCGCACGTTCTCCAGTACAAATGCGCTCGGCTGTTTCGCTTTCAGAATCCGCGCGATATCGAAAAACAACGTCCCCCGCGTATCCTCGAAACCGCGTCGTTGCCCGATAATACTAAATGGCTGGCAGGGAAATCCCCCCAACAACAAATCGTGATCCGGCACCTCGCGCTCGTTGACGACGGTGATATCCCCCGCCGGCATGTCGCCGAAATTATCGGCATAAGTCTCGCGGCATTCCTCGTTGATGTCCGACGAAAAAACGCATTTCGTCGCGACCCCAAACTCCCGCGAAAGATTCTCCATCGCCTGCCGAAAACCGCCGACCCCGCAAAAAAGATCGATATATCGAATGGCCTTCGCGGAACTTTTTTGCATCGCCCGTTCTTTCGCAAATCGTCGCCTCCCGCGCAAGCCAATCCATATTGATCTCGTGGCGCCATAGCGAGGTGGTTGCGCGTATCCGGGAAATGTGGGACGAAGTGGGATATCAACGACTTACGCAGGAAAAATCCGGGATAACTGGGAAATCCGGGATGGCATGCATCCAAATCCTCGCCGAGGCGGGATGGAATCCTTCGGTTTTATTCAGATGTCAAAGAACGCCCGGAGAGGTACAGACCTCACCCGTGGTCTTTTCTTTGCGGGGAAGTTGGCCGCGTCATTTCGGCGCAGCGAACTTTCGCGCAGTTCGAGTTGGATCGTCGGTCGAGACCGGCGGGTATGTCAAACGGTTCGCGAGGAGATTTCGATTCAACCGCAGGGTTGTGTTTGCGGCGTCGCCTCGGGCCTAGCAACCGCTGCTTTGGACAAGGCGGAAAATTTCTTTCTCTTGATAACAGGAAGATTAAGATTTGGACACTTGAGCGTTTGGATGAAACCGAAAGACCACGACTTATTCGCCAGGTTCATTTCCGGGTTTTCGGTGATCACGCATTTATTTTTCTTCTTAGTCTGCTTGGTCGTTGCACTACAACGAAACTCGGTGGCGGCGAATTTCGCTTCGACCGAAAATGACGGGCCAACGTCTCAATCGGTTTCTCTTTCGCTTCGGAAGGCGGTTAACAGTGGCGAGATAATTTTAGTCAACATTCCCGGACAATCATCCGATTCATGGCGAGTGCAGGGTGATGGGACGCTAAAGACAATCGAGATTGCCTCTTTGGAGGATTCAGGGGTTTTGTCCAAAGACGAGGTAGCATTCTTAAAACGAAAAGGGATTTTTCGGATCCGCCTCGATCCGCACGCCGATTCGATTTCTATTACCTATTATTATCCCAACCGCTCGGGCACAACAATGGTTCCGCGCTGGGAGAATGAGCGGAAGTTTGATTGGGACGCCAAGTCAAGCGACTTGGAAGAAGACAGCAAGCTAATTTGGACATTAGTGGAGACTTCTGCGGGAAGACGGCCGCCAATGCACGCCCTCGGCGCGGCGATTCGGCTCTTCAACACGTTAAAAACAAAAGGAAAAACTTCAGCGGAGGTGAAGACGCTGTTTCATGCGCCAGATCATGATGATCGTGTGACCCTCGGACCGCAAAGTGGTCTGAAATTTGGCGCACTCGTTTTTACGTTCGATAGTGGAGTGCGGCGAGTGGAATTGGTTTTTGAATTGGATGGCCGAGGCAAAGTGAAACGAGCGAAGAAGATCTTTAACCGCTAGGAACCATAATCCTCGCCAATGCTGCTTTCGTAAGTTTGGACGTTTCCGCCGAGGGAGTTCGTTCCGCGAAATTTGCGGAAGAACATCGAGGCGTCGAAATGGGCGCGGTCGCGGAGGTTATGTTTGGCGATGATTTGACCAAAACCCTCGAACGTGCAGTTGACGCCGAGGCTGTTGTAGTCCGTGCCCTTCCATAAATGCGACCAGGCGCGTGTCGTGGGCTTGTTTGCCGCGAACATTGTGTTGCAGAGCCAAGCGACGCCAGCGGGCGCCGATATCCGGCGGCTTCGAAAGCAAGTAAGCCGATTTTTCAAAATCGCGCAGCTCGCTTTCCGCCTGAACAGGATCAAATGCCAAGCCGTTCACCGGAAGCGGGCGCGTGGCCACCGCCCAATATTCGATGATATTTTGCGCGCAAATGAACAGCAGATCCCCGTTTGCCAGCAGTGAAGAAACGGCCGGTTTGCAAACGGAATTAAAAGGGCTTCCGGTTTCGCTCAGGCGCTACAGAATATTCGTGTCCAGAAGGTAATTCATCGCTCGTCGTCGCCATACATATTCTCGGGGCGCAAGGCTTCAGCGGGTATCCCGGTGGTCGAAGGGCGTTGTCCAAGGCGGGCGGAGAATTCCGTAAAGTCCGTGAGGTGTTGGGCGGCCGATTTCGAACTGCCGGACGAGGCCATGATTCCGGAAAGTTCGCGAGAGACGCATTCAGAGGTGCGCACCTCAATTCCGAGGGGCGCATCCATGGGTAGAAACCAAGGGCTCATCGGGCACGATAAACTTGCCGTCAAAATGCGCCCGGATGGAAAATGTGGCGCCGCTCATTGTGCAAGTTTATACTTGGTCGGCCCAAAAGCTCAAGCTTGCGCGCGGGAGTGCCGCCTTCGTTCAATCCAAAGTAAAAGGATCGCGCCTGCGCAAGGTCGGAGCCTCGTCACCTCGGCTGCTACGAAGAAACGATTTTCTCCGGTGGTTGACGAGGCTGGGCGCCCGTCCTAGCATTGCTGGATGGAAACAGTTTCGAGCGTCGGGAGAGCTCACGGGAGCGGGCGGTTGCGCGCCTTGTTCGCGCGGCGGCATTCGAAACGGTAAGGGCGGCGGGCATGGCGGCGTTTTTCTGGAGATGATCCCGCGCGAGATTCTTAAAAAAATTCGGCAGATCGAGCTGCGCACGTTGCGTCTCGTCAACGAAAGTCTCGCGGGCCAATATCATTCGGTCTTCAAGGGCCAGGGCATGAACTTCGACGAGGTGCGCGAATATCAGCCCGGCGACGAGGTGCGCACGATCGATTGGAATGTCACCGCGCGGATGAATCATCCGTTCGTCAAAAAATATGTCGAGGAACGAGAGCTCACGGTCATCCTGATGGTCGATCTCAGCGGCTCGGGGTTGTTCGGTTCGGTCTCGCAATCGAAGCGCGAAATGGCCGCCGAGATTGCGTCGGTCCTCGCGTTCTCCGCGATTCGCAACAACGACAAGGTGGGTTTGCTTTTGTTTACGGAAGGGGTCGAGAAATTTATTCCGCCGCGCAAGGGTCGCGGGCACGTGCTGCGGGTCATTCGCGAAATTTTGGTTTTTCAACCGGAAAAGTTGGGGACGGATTTGAATGGCGCGTTGGATTTTTTGACGCGCGTCACGTCGCATCGCGCGATTGTCGTGATCCTCTCGGATTTTCTCGGCTCGCCTAAAGGCGGCGGCGGGATGTTGGCCACTTCGCTGGCGCAGGCTTCTTCGACGAAATTGCGCCAGGCGAATCGTCGGCACGACGTGGTTGCGGTCCGCATTGCGGATCGTTATGAAGCCGAACTTCCGGGGCTCGGTTATCTTGTTTTGCGCGATGCCGAAACGGGCGAACTGGTCGAGGTGAACACGGGCGACGCGCGCCGTCGAAAAGATTTTTCGGAACGTGGCGCGAAGGCGGGCACGGAATTAAAACGCGTGTTCAATTCCGCGCGCATCGATGCGATCGAGCTGCGCACGGATCAGCCTTATGAAGCGTCGCTCGCCCGCTTTTTCCAGACGCGCGAGAAACGGCGGCGCCATGGCTAACACGAATCCACACGCGCTGATCGTTCCCGCCCCCGCGCCCGCCGCCACCGGAGCCGCGTCGAACACCGTCGCCGCCACGGCCACAGCGCCGTTGCGCGAAATCAAAGATCCCGTGCCGATCGCGAATCCGTGGTTCTGGGTTTGGGTCGTGGCGTTCGCGCTGCTCGTCGCCGCGTTCGTCTATTGGTTCACGCATCGCAAGAAGGCGCCCAGGATCGATCCGGCCCTTTTGATTCCGCCGCATCGTCGCGCGAAGGAACGTTTGCGCGCGGCCACGGAATTATTGTCCGATCCGTATGCATTTTGTTCGCTCGTTTCGGATGTAACGCGCGTTTATCTGGAAGAACGTTTCAACGTGCGCGCGCCTGAACGAACGACGGAAGAATTTTTGGAAGAGCAACGCAACAGCCCATTGTTGTCCGCTTCGCAAAAGGCGTTGCTCGGAGATTTTCTCACGCAATGCGATCTCGTGAAATTCGCGCGGCATGAACCGACCGAGCCGGAACTTCGCGCGTTGCTCGACGCGGCGTTGCGCCTGATCGAAGAGACGCAGGAAGTCGCGCCCATCCAACCACTCAACCCGCCCGCCGCCCCGACTCCCGTGGAAACCGCATGATGACTTTCGCGCATCCATGGCTGTTGTTGACGTTGCTGGCTCTGCCGCTGGCGGCCTGGTTGCGCAGTCGCCAAACCACCGTGCCGGCGTTTCTTTATTCCTCCGTCCAACTGGTCAAGGGCATCACGTCCCTCAACCAAATGAATCGCGGGAAGATTCTTTTGCGCCTGCGTTACCTCGCGCTGACGCTGATGATCGTCGCGCTCGCGCGCCCGCAACTTCCCCTCGGCGACGCGCCCATTCGCGCCAGTGGCATCGATATTGTCGTCGCGCTCGATCTTTCCGGCAGCATGGCCGCCGAAGATTTTACTTTGCACGGCCACGACGTGAATCGCCTCACCATCGAGAAAGATGTGCTCGAACAATTCATCGACAAACGCCCGAACGATCGCATCGGCCTCGTCGCATTCGCGGGCCAGGCCTTTATCGCCGCGCCGCTCACGCTCGATCACGATTTTCTGCTCCAAAATCTCAAGCGTCTCGACCTGGGCACGATTCCTGACGGCACCGCGATTGGCTCCGGCCTTTCGGCCGCGCTCAATCGTTTGCGCGAGACCAAGTCCAAAAGTAAAATCGTCATCCTCATGACCGATGGCGTGAACAACGCCGGCAAAGTCATGCCGCTCACCGCCGCTGAAGCCGCGCAGACCATCGGCATCAAGGTCTATACGATCGGCGTTGGAACGCGTGGTGTCGCGCGGGTTCCCGGTCGCGATCCGTTTGGCAACATTCGTTATTTCCAGCAAAAAGTGGACATCGACGAAGAGACGCTCACCGAAATGGCCAAGCGCACGGGCGGAAAATATTTTCGCGCGGACAACACCGAGGCCATGCGCAAGATTTACGAAGAGATCGATAAGTTCGAACGCACGGAGGTCGAAGTGAAAAAGTTCCAGCGTTACAAAGAAATTTTTAGATGGTTCGTCCTCGCCGGGTTGAGCCTGCTCGGCCTGGAAATGATTTTGGCGAACACCGTTTGGAGGCGCCTGCCATGAACATCGTTGCTCCACAAGCGCTCTGGGCCATCCCGATTATTTTGCCGGGCGTCATTTGGTTTCTTTATTGGTCATGGCGCAAACGTCAGGCGCTCGTGCGCCTCTTCGTCTCGGAACGATTGCTGCCGCAGTTGCTCGAAGGATATTCGCCCTCGCGCCAAAAGTGGAAAATGGCGCTGCTGACGCTGGCGGTTTTATTTTTGATGCTCGCGCTGGCGCGGCCGCAATGGGGTTTTGTGTGGGAGGAGGCAAATCAACGCGGGCGCGATATTCTTGTGGCGATTGACACGTCGCGCAGCATGCTGGCCGAAGACATGGCGCCGAACCGCCTCACGCGGGCGAAATTGGCCGCGCTCGATTTGATGCGCCTTTCCAAGAACGATCGCCTCGGCTTGATCGCGTTTGCCGGCGGCGCTTTTTTGCAGTGCCCGCTGACGCTCGACGAAGAGGCGTTTCGACAAAATATCAATTCGCTCGACACCTCGATTATTCCGCAGGGCGGCACGGCGATCACGGAAGCGATCGAGACGGCGCAGCGGGCGTTTGCGACCGAGGAAGGCGCCAATCACAAGGTGCTCGTCATCTTCACGGATGGCGAGGATCATGAGCCCGGCGCGGTCGATGCCGCCGAAAAAGCGGCCGAGCATAATTTGAAAATTTATACCGTTGGCGTCGGCACGCCGGCGGGAGAATTGTTGAAAATTACCGATGACCAGGGCGGGAGCAGTTTCGTGAAGGACGACAACGGCAACGTGGTGAAATCGCGGCTCAACGAAGATTTGTTGCGACAGATTGCCACAAAGGGAAATGGGTTTTATCTTGCGCTGCGCGAGGGCAACGCGATGCAGGCGCTCTATCAAAAGGGCCTGGAACCGATGCCGACGAGCGAACTATCGAGCAAACTGATGCGACATTTGAACGAACAATTTCATTGGCCGCTGGGCATCGCCATCGCGTTGCTCCTGGCGGAAATTGTGTTGCCGTCCGGGCCCAAACGAAAATCTGCGACACTCCCCACTTCCGGAAAAAAAGCACGTGAAGCGGTCGCGGTGGCGATGCTGTTGTTGATGGCCAACCTTGTTGCCAACGCTTCGCCCGCGCGCGCGTATCAAGCTTATAAGAATGGGCATTTCAAAGACGCGCGCAACGAATACGAACGTTTGCTCCAAAGCAAACCGGAGGACCCGAAATTAAATTACAACGCCGGCGCCGCTTCGTATCGCGCGGGCGCTTACGACGCGGCGGCCAAACAATTCAGCAATGCGCTCAAAGCGGAGGATTTGAATTTGCAGGAAGCGGCTTACTACAATTTGGGCAATGCGAATTTCAAGCTCGGCGATGAAGTGGAGGAGCCGGACAAGAAAATGGCGCTTTGGACGCAGGCCGTTCAGAATTACGAAAGCTCACTCAAGTTGAATCCCAAGGATGCGGATGCGCAGTTCAATCGCGACGTGGTGAAGAAAAAGTTGGAGGAGCTCAAGAAGCAGCAGCAACAGCAGAACAAGGATAAGAACGATAACAAGGATCAAAACAAAGACGACAAGCAGGACAAGGATAAGGATCAGAACAAGGACAAAGACAAGAATCAGGACAACAAGGATCAGAAGCAGCAGGATCAAAAGAACGATCAGGATAACAAGGATTCGAAGTCGGATCAGCAGAAGAAGGACGACGAGAAAAAGCAGCAGCAACAAAAAGATCAGCAGCAGAAGGATCAGGAGCAGCAACAGCAACAGCAGCAGTCGTCGCAGGATAAAGAGGGCAAGGACAAAAAAGATGCGCAACAAAAGCAGGGCGATAAAGACCAGGCGGACAAGGACAATAAGCCCGATGAAAAATCTCAGGCCGAACAGGAAGCTCGCGCCGCGCAGCTTGGACAGATGACGCCGCGCCAGGCCCAGCAGATGTTGGACGCGCAAAAGTCCGATGAGAAGGCGCTGATTTATCGGCAGCAGATGGAGCGTAAACCGGGGCGCAATCGCGCGTTTAAGGATTGGTGACGTGAATCGTTTGCGACAACTTTTTTGGAGCGCGATGTGCGCGTGTGCGTTGGGCGGCCTTTCCGCTTGGGCCGCGACGGTGACCGCTTCGCTCGATCGCGGCACGATCCTCACCGGCGAATCGGCGACGCTGCAGATTCGCATCGAAGGCGGGAATCCCCAGGCGGTCCCGAATTTTCCCGCGATGCAGAATTTAACGATTCAATATGCGGGCGCGGGCTCTGAACGTCGTTTCATCAACGGCGCGTTTTCCTCCGCGGTCATTCTCTCCTACTCGGTCACGGCCGCGCAGCCCGGCTCCTACACGATCCCGCCGATCCGCATCAATGTGGACGGCACAACTTACACCACGCAACAACTCGGCCTGGTCGTCAGCAAGGAAGATCCGAACTCTGGAACGGCGCCCGCGTTCGTCCGCTTGCAAGCGACGAAAACCAACGTCTATATCGGCGAACTCATTCCCATCGAAATCAAAGTCTATGGCCTCGTGATCGAAGAATTGAGCCAGCCCACTTTGAAAAGCGACGGCTTCACGATCGGCGCGCAGGCTCCGGCCATTCGCGGACGCGAACAAGTCGGCAACGCCATTTACAACGTCTATTCCTTTCAACTCACGGTCGCCGCCGCGAAGGCGGGCACGCTGCAACTTGGCCCCGCCGAAGCGCCGATGTTGATTCGCATTCCGACCCAACGCGGCCGTCGAACCGGCGATATTTTCGACGAATTTTTCGGCGGTTACCAACGCCGCCAGGTCACCGGCACGAGCGATCCGCTGATGATTCGCGTCAAGCCGTTGCCCACCGAAAACGTGCCGCCCTCCTTCAACGGAGCGCTCGGCGATTTCCAAATGACCGTTTCCGCCGCTCCCACCAACGTCTCCGTCGGCGATCCCATCACGTTGCAATTTAAAATCTTCGGACGCGGCTCACTCGATACCATCAAGCTCCCCGATTTCGGATGGAAGGATTTCACGTTTTATCCGCCCAATTCCACCACGACCAATAGCGACGGCCTCGGCGCGGCGGGCGCGAAATATTTCGACCAGGTCATCATCCCCAATCGCGCCGGCCTCACGATGATTCCGCCGATTGCCTTCAGCTTTTTTCATCCCGAGAAAAACGCGTATCAAACCATCCAGCGCCCCGCGATTCCCATCTCCGTGCGCGCGACCGGCCAGGGGCTGGCTCAGCCCACCGTCGTGGCGGAACAAGGCGTTTCGCCCCAAAAAGAAAACGCCGCCAGCGACATCGTTCACATCAAAGCCTCCATCGGCCATCTCGCGCAACTCGGCCCGCCCGTCGCCGTTCGTCCGTGGTTTTTCATCGTCGAACTTTTGCCGCTCGCGCTGTGGGGCGGCGCTGTCGCCTGGCGTCGGCGCGAAGAAAAACTCGCCAACGACCCGCGCCTTCGCCGTCGCCGCGAAGTGATGCGCCACGTCAACGAATCGCTGCCGCAACTCCGCCGTTACGCGAGCGAACGCCAGAACGACGCGTTCATCGCCACTGCGTTTCGCCTGTTGCAGGAACAACTTGGCGAACGTCTCGACCTTCCCGCCGCCGCCATCACCGAAGCGGTCGTCGATGAAAAATTGCCCAAGCTCGGCGCGTCCAAAGAATTGACCCAATCGCTCCATGAACTGTTCCAGGCATGCAACCAGGCGCGTTACGCCGGGGCCAGCGTTGCGGGCATGGAAGCGCTGATTCCCAAAGTCGAATCCGCCCTCGATCAAATCCAAAAACTTCCCGACCACGCAGGAGGCGCGCGATGATTCGCTTGCTCCTGCTCGCCGCCATTTTTTGCGCCACTGCCTTCGCCGCCGATCCCGCCGCGGACTTCGACGCCGCCAATCGCCTTTACGAAAAGGGCGATTACACCGGAGCGATCGCCGCCTATCAACGCATCGTCTCGACGGGACGCGCCTCGGCCGCGATTCTTTTCAATCTCGGCAATGCCTATTTCAAAAACGCCCAACCGGGCCGCGCCATCGCCACCTTGCGCGCCGCCCAACAACTGGCCCCGCGCGATCCGGACATCCGCGCCAACCTCCGCTTCGCCCGCGGCAGCGTCCCCGGCAACAACACCCGCGAAACCACCCTCGATCGCCTTGCCAACGTTGTTAGCCTGAACGAACTCGGCGCCCTCAGCGCCGTTGGCCTCTGGCTCTGGTTTGGCCTCCTCGCCGCCGGCCAATTTCGGCCCGCTTTAAAACCTCAGCT
>Ga0070686_100002519_pt1 | contig 10097 bp, 9 predicted proteins | sample KBSS23LmetaG_FD_65654 | JGI IMG/M metagenome (GOLD analysis project Ga0070686, IMG submission 65654) | Switchgrass rhizosphere microbial communities from Kellogg Biological Station, Michigan, USA - KBS S2-3L metaG | ecosystem: Host-associated > Plants > Roots > Rhizosphere ...
ATCTTCTCTCTGTTTCCCGAATAAGCCTCGTTGTTGTAAAGCGATGCTTTCAAACGCCACGATTGGTTCAATAGCTGCAACCATACCGTGGCAGCAATGCACTGTGGTCCAGCAGGATGGTCCGGAAACAGCCGGGCGAGTTCTGTAAATCGAAGTCGAGCCGCGTCGTAGTCGAGGTTGTAAAGTGCTTCGTAACCGGCGGCGCGAAGGGTATCGAGCTGAGAAGACGGTTCCGGTGGCTTCGGGTACTGGGCGAACGCACATGCGGGAACGAACAGCAGCAACAAAAGAATTCTGCTAATCACCTGACCATTCTGGGACTGAAGCCGAAATATCTCCAAGGCACTAAGACAATAAAACAACTGTCATAAGGCGCGTCCGGTAACTGGGGTTACTTCCTAATCTGAGTGTGCGAGATCAGATGGAAGGACTGATCCTATGTTACAGGATTCGCCGCAATCTAAATGGAGTCGTCGTCAGATTTTTTGGCTTAGCCGAACAGTAATCTGCCTTGTCCTCTTCTTATCGCTCGGTTCCTTCTTTATTCCCGTTTCAGGAGTGGCAGCTCGTATCGTCGACATGCTGTTGCGGACGCACCTGATTTTCATTGGAGCCGTGATGGCCCATGAAAGTGTTCATGGGCATCTCGCAAAGACCCGGTCAGGAAATTATTGGTGGGGACGCATCGCGTTGCTGCCCAGCATGGTTCCCTTCACAAACTTCCGGCGCACTCATCAACTGCATCACGCATTCACAAACATCCCAGACAAAGACCCGGACCACTTCATGAAGTCGCGCAACCTGGTTGAGCTCGCATTGAAGGCGATCGCGATGCCACATCACTGGTTCTTTTGGTTGCGCAGACGAGGACGATTAAAGCGCGCTGACATCATTGAGCTGTTATTCAATTACGTTGCAATCGCACTGCTATACGGTTTGATTCTTAGCTATGTCGGAGCAGCGCGATTCTTCTGGGGCATTGTTCCACCGCTGGCTCTAGTATCGTTCATGCTTTGGTATCCCTTCGCCGTGCAAACACACGAAGGCTTTTCGACCGGCGCAGCTGAGTCGCGTTCACATAACTACTATGGTCATTTCATGTTCTGGTTTTCGCTGGGCCTCTCAATGCATCGTGCACATCACTTGAAGCCAAAGCTTGCCTGGATTGAACTGCTGCCCTTCGTCGAAAGATCGGCGGGCACCACATTGTCACTCTGGCCAAGCCGCGACATCAGGCCCGATTCATCACGAGTATGTACAACAAAGTAAAGGCCGTCCCGCTCACAACGCTCGATTACATCTTGAGCGTCATGGACACCGCAGAATCGCCTTTGGATTTTGCGATCATCTTTTACTTCAATCAGAAACTGGATCTTGATTGTTTGCGGCAGGGTGCTCAGAGTGCACGTAGAAGATTTCCGACTACTGACAGCCGATTGGTCTGGAATAAGTGGGTCAAGCATTCGCTCTCGTCGGAGGGAGCGATTTCAGCAGCCAACGGCCGACAGGCTTCCACGACGATTGAGACGTTCGTTAATCGACGCATCGATCTTCATAGCGACTGTCCGGTTCAACAACTCGTTGTCTCCACTGACGATGATAAGACGATTCTTGTGACGCGGTTTCATCATGCTGTTGCTGACGGAATGAGCGCGGCCCTGTGGCTGAAACATCAAATCGAGGTGGCCCACGGTATCGCAGACTTCGGTCGGACGGACCAATCATGTGGCCCACCGTCGCTAAGATTTGTCACTTCATCTGTGAGGAGGAGTACGTTCGCATATGACGTTCCCTCCCACAGCCTTGTCACGTCGAGTACGGTGCGCTCAGGAGTCCGTGCCTGGGAAACAATGGTTATCGACGCCACCCAACTGCGCAGACTGATACGAAAGATACGGGGATTCACTTACAGCGATCTGCTCGCGACGTGTGCCCTTGAGGTTTATGCGCAATGGAATCGTCTCCATGGATCCGGCAAGAGTCAAAAGATAAGCCTGTGGTTGCCGATTAACGTGCGTCAACGACCAGCCGTTGGTTTTGGTAATGGAACCAGTCGAATACGTATCTATAGGAGGTACGCCGAAGGTGCGTCACTTGCGGAAAAGTGTCGTGAAGTACGGCGGCAAATCGAGTGGTGCACCCAGCATGGCGAATGGGTTGTGCCAGACATTAGACCTCTTACGTTTCTCCCCCGGTCGCTGACGGGCACACTGCTGCGGCGTAATCTCACGCGAAGATCATTAGACATGGCGACTGGCGTTTTCTCCCACGCTGACCGATGGAACTCAGCGTCCAACGGCGTGTTCGACCTGGTCGAACGCATCGGGTGTGTCGGGTTGCTTCATCCATTTCATGCGCTCGCAATCAATGGCGCAACTCACAACGGCAAGACCTGGCTGACATTCACCTACGACACTGGATTGTTGACCCAGAGTGACGCAACGAACCTGAAAACTCTCTATCAGGAACAGATCGAACTCGCACTCAACCAGCTCCAATGAATGAGGCCCTTAATGATAGTCTCCGATTCATTATTTCCTGCGGCCTTAGAATGCTGGGCGCAATCTTCACTCTCATTCATCGACTTCGAATTCGCGTGCTCGCTTTCAATCAGCATCGCTTGAGAGCAAGGCACGAGCTGCGTGATGAAACACCGGTTTCCCCGTATGACAACGCGATGGAAGCACATATCAGCGCCGCAGCTTCGGGTAAACGAGGCAAAGTCCGTTTTGCGATCACTTCCGGCTCGACAGGAGCGCCAAAGCGACTCTTGTATACAAACGCGCGGCTACGAATGCTCAAGCTTGTGTTCAGTGATTTCTATATTCGTTGTTGTTGGGCTTTATCCATCCCACGAACGAGTCTCTACGTGTTTAGTTCATTCAGTCACGATCAATCGCTAACGTCAATGCTGTTGGAGGAAGAGCGTGGTCCGTCGTACTTCGAAACGTTGCAGGCGCCGTATCGCGTTCAGTCGCATCCTAGCATCGGTGATCTTCGTGCAAAGTATGGTGACACTGCGATTCGTCTTTGGATTCTGACACTGAGTAACCCGGGTGTGCTCTACAGCACAAATCCCTCTACGCTCTCTACGTTCCTCGAGGAGCTGCATATAAATTGGAGGACTCATTCCTTACTAATCCGCGACTGGTATCAGCGGCCGAATGATTTTGGTCCGACAGTTCATCGTATCGCGCGTCGAATTAGTTCAAAAGGTGCGGCTCAACGCGTCGCTGGTATCGCTCACCTCAGCACTAGTCCAACGCTCGAAACCTATGCGCCGGCGGTAACGATGTACATTTGTTGGACCGGCGGTTATGTCAAACCGTTTCTGGATCGACTGGAGAAGTACTTGCCGGCTCGTCGTTATCGGCGGATTCCGATGTACTCAATGTCGACAGAGACGGTGGAAACAATCATCGACGTCCGCGGTAGTTCGGTCAGTTTCTTGCCAATGGCGCCTGGGGTCCATTACGAGTTCCGTGAAGCAGAAGACGGGCCGCTACTTCAGCTTTGGGACCTTGAACCTGGTCACGAGTATTCTTTGATTGTTAGCGATGCCTACGGTCTTAGGCGTTACGATACGGGCGATGTGTTCCTGTGTAGGCGGAAGGTGGCACATCTGCCCGATCTATTCTTTCAGCGACGGCGAAATCTTGAGTATTCTTTCACCGGGGAGAAGTTGACCGGCGATCAACTAACGATCGCATTTGAAAATATTCGGCGCTCGAAAATGTCGCCGTTGTATGAAGAGTTCCTAACCTGCATCCCCTCAAATCCAACGAAAGATTCCGTTCCTCACTACAAGATCGTCGTAGTCGCTGACCAAAACCATGACCCACAAGCGTCACTGGTCTGCCTCTGCGACCTCGCCGAACGATGCGACAGACTTCTTTCCCAAATCAATTGTGAATACAAGACCAAGCGAGAGTCAGGTAGGCTTGGTCCCGCTCGATCCGTAATCATGTCTCGCTTAGAGTTTGTAAAGCTCACCACCGGAAGCAAATCAGAATCGTGGGAAGCACAATTCAAATTCCTGCCGCTCTATGTCCAAACGTGGGAAGCGATGGGAGGGGAGGCGTGCCGAGACTCCACGGGCTGAAGCGGGTGGTGTCTAGCGAACCATTCACGATTTGATCCGAATAACTTCAACTGAACAGTGTGCACGCGATGACACGGCGGCTGAAACGCTGCCAAGGATTAACCGTTTCGACTTATTGCTGGAACCCGAGGACGCTACGAAAATGCAGTCGGCACTCCACGCCTCCGCCGCTGAGATCAATTCAGTTTTCGGATTTCCTTCCAACAACTCAGTAGTCACGTCGATTTCGGAGCGGCTACGCAGCAATGTCGCAGTGTCGCTAAGGATCTTTTCAGCCCACGCATGGTCGGCGTTGACTTCATTCTCTGTGATTGGCGGAAAGTCGGCACCCACAAAATTCACAGTGTCAGGATCATCAACAACCACCAATTTAATTTCGCTGTTTAGAGGCCATGCACGATTAGCTACCACGTCAACCGCAGTCTTACTTTCCCGTGAACCATCAAGTCCAACAATCAGGCGAACGGGTGCGTCAGGTTCTTCAACGCGACCGCGTGCGATGCGCACAGAACACGGCGCTTCATTCAGTACTACCTGCGAAACACTGCCGAGCACAAACCGACCGAGCGCACTGCGCCCCTGTGAACCTACGACGACCAGATCAAGTCCACCTTTATCGGCAGCAAACACCAGCTCCCATGCAGGTGATCCGTAAGTACCCGTGCTGGAAACATTCCATGAAGGGAATAGCCCCGACAAACGTGCGGCTCCGCGAGTCGCGATGATCTGCGCCTCCTGAACCGCGCGTTTGGCTTTCGCATACATCGGTTGCACCACCTGATCGACTTCTTCAGAACTGCTGCTGGTCTGTGAAGGATCTGGCGGCGGAAGCCAAACTTCAGCGACGGCCAGCACCTGCGCCTCCGCCTTTTGCGGGAGACCGGCCCGTCGCAAATCATCGATCGCGGCGTCTGCGCATTCTGACCCGTCGTATCCAATAAGAATCTTCATATCAATTCGCGTTTTATAGATTGTTTGCGAAAAACTCAATTGTTCGCCGCCAAGCGTCCTCAGCGGCCCGGCGATCGTAAACACCGGGCCTCGTGTCGTTGAAGAACGCGTGGTCCACATCTGGATAGATGTGCATCTCCACAGACTTCCCGAGCGCCTTTAGCTTTTGTTCCAAGTCGCGGACAGCTGCGGGAGGTGTTGACTTGTCGTTCTCAGCATAAATTCCCAACACCGGCGCTTTTAAATTCGCGAGATCGGGTTTCACATTTGGATGAATGCCATAGAACACAACGCACGCGCCTACCTGTTCGTTTTTGCTTGCCGCATAAAGTGATAACGCGCCGCCCATGCAGAAACCCACCGTGCCCACGTTGTCACTTGTAGTCGCCGAATGATTGACGAGATATTGGATAGCACCGCGAAGATCTTTCTCGGCCTGATCGATTCTAAGCGCCATCATTAACTTACCTGCGTCATCAGGTGACTTGGTGGTCTGTCCGTGATACATGTCAGGCGCGAGCGCAACGTATCCCTCTTTCGCAAAGCGATCGCAAACGTCCTTGATGTGATCGACCAATCCCCACCACTCCTGAATAACGACCACTCCTGGTCCACTGCCTTTCTCCGGGATTGCGAGATAACCCTGTGTAGTTCCACCATTGCTTGCAAATTCAACCATCTGTCCGGCCATACAACCCTCCTGCTTAAAAACGCTTCAATTCTTTGTAAATAACAAGTACACAGCGAACGACGCTAACCAGTGTTCGCCGGCATAGTCACCACTCGCAACGTGCTGTAGCCCCGCGGTGACATGTTTGTCAGCCGCTGCCTTTAGTATTCCACGTGCCGTGTCGTCGGCGGGCAGTGCATCTGCGATGTTACGCATACACCATGCTCGGCTCAGGTTCAGCCCGTCCAGATGGACCAACTTCGGATCGCTTCTGTCTGTGACCACTGCCGGTTCAAGCAAAGCAGTGGGGGCACTTTTGCTAATGCCTGGGAGAAATGCGTGAAACCATGTAGCAAACTCCGTAGAGGACAAAACACGTCGCATCAAATCAGCTTCCATGAAAGCGGGCGAGAAAAAATCTTCTCCACCTGGCTCCCATCCACCGGGATAGTCTTTGTCGGCGAAGTAATAGGTTCGACTTCTTTCAATCAACAAACTCTTAAGTGCGTCGTCGCCAACTTTATCAGCGTAATCGAAGGCGAACGCCAATCCGAACGCAGTGTTCGGATGTACTCCTGTACGAATCGGATAATTCTGTTTCGGCAGAAATGCGAGATACGATTTGGCAATTTGATCTGCTAATGGTTTCAGGTTTTCAGACCAGAGTTTCGCGTCCGGATCATTCCAACCCTTAAGTTCTTCGGCGAGTTTCAACAACCAGGCCCAACCGTAAGTTCTCTCGAACGATTGGCGGTTTGGCTGTTTCATGTAGGTCACTTCGGCGGCGATGCTTGCTGCTGTCAGATTTGCATTGAGCGCTGCTCGTATCTGTGCCGCTTCCGGTAACCCAGGAAATCGTTTGAGCAACCGCACAAGCATCCAGTGTCCATGCACGGAAGAATGCCAGTCGTAACAACCGTAAAAGGCCGGATGCAGCGACTTCGGACTGCGAACATCAGCTTCGGTGTTAACCACGTGTTCAGGCTTGTTCGGGTATTCGCGGGCAACACATTTCAAAGCGAGAGATGCAAAGTGCGACGCATCCCTTTCTTTTAGAACATCCGGATGCAAAGGTTGACCTTTAATTGTCTCGGGAACAAGCGATAGACAACAGAGGGCTGCAAGGAGAATCGGGATTCGTGTTTTCATTTGGGCTCACAATAATCGTTCAATAGCGATGCGAAGGACGGCCAATATGAATGTGAGGACCCGTTGCCGTCCCCGGGATCGCTTCACGAAATGCTAAGAAAGGGATCCCATTCTTTTGCAGGAAACTCATCAACGCCTGGCCCTCAACACCATCTGGATGAAGCGAGATGTCCATCGCATTACGATGGTCCAATCGCCAGCGATCGTGAATTGCTCCCTGACCAAATACGGCGACCGGCAAAGGCTTTTTAAATGCGTCGGAGAAAAACCGCTGAACCTTCCAGGCATCGCCGAGGTTCCAACCACCCGATCCCTGGTAACGAATCATCCCAGTTGTTCTAACCAGTCTTCCCTTCGCTAAACGCACCGACTTGGCAATGCTTTCAGCGGCATTTGCTTCGAGCACCAGATCCGCCACCTGCGCGTCGGCGGCTGTCATCTGCTTTTCTGTTTCGGCGAGCTTGTCCTTGGCCGTCGCCAGTATGCGCTCCTGTTCTTCAACTTGGGTCTTTGCAATTAATCCCTCATTGAAGAGCTTGCGGATGGTGACGAGTTTCTCTTCGGCTCTCTGAACATCCTTTGCGAGAAGTGTCTGCAATCTGCCGAGGCTGTTCTTATAGTCATTCGTCTTGCTAATGAATTCCTCCCGTAACTTCGCCAGCTCGTCCGGAGGTGGCGGAGCGACCTTTGCGCGCGATTTCTTTTGCGCTGCCACCGGATAACACAACGCGAACGTTAGAGAGGCCGTAACCAACAGCCATCTCACGCGTCGGTGAGTCGATGTGTTGTGGAGTCGGTTTCCCACTCGCAATTAATTTCTCCGCCTATGAGGATAGCAACACCTGTGAAATAGAACCAAAGCATCAGGATGATCAGCGCGCCCAGCGAGCCGTAGGTAACACTGTAGGAGTTGAAGTAGTGGAGATAAATACGGAACCCAAATGAAACTAATAGCCACAACGCGACTCCAATGAGAGCGCCCAATGTAAAAAACCTCCGCTGACTACGGCGGATGTTCGGTGCGAAGTTGTAGATTAGGTTAAAAGTGGCGAGAACAAAAATCAGTGCGATAGGCCATTGCAGGATCTTCCAGAGCGTCGTAAATACGTGCCCAAAGCCGAACCGACCGGCTACCGCCTCCCCGATAGTTCCTCCGTACAGAATGATTACGAGTGCCGTAACGATAAGAATTGACAAACTGACGGTGAGCAGCACGGAGATAAGACGCACTTTCCACCACGGACGAGTTTCTTTAACGTTGTATGCGGTGTTGAGCGTGTCGCTAATCGCCCCCATACCATTCGACGCCGCCCACAATGCGGCCAAAAAGCCAAACGACAGCTTACCGCCACCTGCAGAGTTGCTGATCTCTTCGAGCGTGGTGTGCACCAGCGTTACCGCCGCGCCCGGCATCACGGCTGCGAGATAATTGAGGAGACTGTTACGGAGATCTGATCCTGCTTGAGCGAAATAACCAAGCAGACTTACGAGAAAGAGAAGGAGCGGAAAGAGCGCGAGTAAAAAATAGTAGGAAAGCTGTGCGGCGCGTCCAAAGACATCATCGTCCTGAATAGCCCGCAGCACACGCTTCAATCGAGCTTTGAGATTTGGTTCGGGCATCACTCAACCTGCGTAAACGCGGGCAGTCGCGTTTGGAGTTGCGGTTGAGAGTATATGCGTCTGAGCTGAGGATTTCCCGTTACGAGCGCCAATTACCGAACGAGCGTGCCAGTGCGGCTCCAACGGGTGTTCTTGAAAAAGTTAATGAGTGGGCCAAGGAAGCTTTCATCAGTCGGAGCACTTTCATCGTACGACCAGTAAACAAACATAGCCCGGCCGATCACGAGATCACGCGGCACGAACCCCCAGTACCGACTATCCTCGCTGTTGTTGCGATTGTCGCCCATCACAAAGTAGCTTGCATCAGGGACAGTAATTTCGCGGCCATCGCCTTCCGCACGGAACACTTCGTAGTCAGCGGAATCGTCGTTCGAATCGGGCCGGTAATAAACGTCGTATTTCTCGTCCGGTTTAGCTTCCGGTTCTGTGACGATCTTCAACGGTGCTTTCCCGTTATATTCAATAGCGTCGATGCGGTGTTCGGGGACAACCTTGTCATTCACAACAATATTGTGCCCATCGATGCGAATGCGGTCACCGGGTAGTCCGATAACGCGTTTCACGTAGTTCGTGACGATCGGTTTGTTGTCAGCCCTTTGATCTCGGCTTGGGTCGTATTTGTTTCCCGGGTATTTGAACACGATGATGTCGCCTCGTTTGATTTCCCGTTGCGGCAAGAAAGGAAGCGAAGTACCCGGAGCAAAGATAAATTTGTTTACCAGCAAGTGATCGCCGATCGTGATCGTGTTCTGCATTGAGCCAGTCGGCACCTTAACAGCCTGCACGATGAACGTCATACCGAAAAGGGCCATGATCACAGTGACGACTGCCGACTCGAAGTACTCGCGAGCGACGGTTTTGTGTGGTCCCTTAGGTGGCGCCGGAACCGGCGGAGCCACCCCATGACCATTGCGACTGAACAGGCGCGAGAATGAAAAGGTCCGAGGCTTAACTTTGTCGACGCCCGTAGAGGCTTCGGTGGTCTTGTCGTTGGATGTCTTGCTAGCCATTAGAAAACCATCGTAGATACGTTGGATACCGTGGTCAAGTTTAACTTGGTCTTTTCTGGATACTGTTCGTGATGGGATTTGAAAATGGGGCTCAACTGATGTCTGCTTCACCCGGGTTCATTGCAGCGAGCGCCGCCCTGGCTGCCGCGGCCTCAGCCGATTTGATTGAATGGCCTTCGCCCTGGATCTTCCCGCCATCCCAGTTGACTTCCACGTAGAAGGTCCGTTGATGGGGCGGACCCTGTGTTTCGATTACGGCGTAGCGCGGTGCTGGGCGGCGTTCGGCCTGAAGTTTTTCCTGCAAGAGAGTCTTGTAATCAGCGCTGGCCGCTGACAGTGGATTGGCTGAAGCAAGTTCTTCTTGTAAAGCAAAGCATAGATACGTTGTGGCGGCATCGAGTCCGCCGTCTAAGAAAATCGCACCGGTAATCGCTTCAAATACGTCTGCGAGTAGCGCATTCTTCTGTCGCCCCCCGCTCTTCTCCTCACCACGACCGAAACGTAGAAAACTGCCGAGCTGCAATCGTTGAGCCGCTTTCGCCAGAGTGGGCGCACTCACCAGGCGATGCTTCATGCGCGACAGTTCGCCTTCAGT
>Ga0070686_100002520_pt1 | contig 10096 bp, 11 predicted proteins | sample KBSS23LmetaG_FD_65654 | JGI IMG/M metagenome (GOLD analysis project Ga0070686, IMG submission 65654) | Switchgrass rhizosphere microbial communities from Kellogg Biological Station, Michigan, USA - KBS S2-3L metaG | ecosystem: Host-associated > Plants > Roots > Rhizosphere ...
GCCCACGGTGACAGGTCACACCTCACGCGTCCGTGGTAAGCGAACATGGCGCAGGTTTCGAAACCTGCGATACAGCAGGCTTGGAAGCCTGCGCTACGGGGCAGTGCCAAGAGGCACCCGGGGCCCCCTCGGCTACGTACGATTCGATTCGATTCTGCACCCCGGAGGCCCGGAGGGGTGCCAGAACCGCTACTCTCTGGCAGCCTCCGGGCTGTACTGCAAATGTCGAAAACTCGTCGGAAGCTTTGCACAGGTTCCGACACGCGCCACCCTAGCCTCGCGCGCAACGGCAATACTTACCGCCCCGGCGTGCGGCTTGGGAAAGGATGACCGGGACGGGAGGCGGGCTTTTGGTGGCATTCGGCAGTTTCGCCCTGGTGGCACAGCCGTTGCTAAACTTACCCCGAACGAACACGACATGCTCGAAGGACTGTTTAATCACGCCGGTTATGTGGCCGCGAAGAAGATGCTGGACGTCACGGCGCTGCGGCATGAAGCGCTGGCCAGCAACCTGGCGAATGTGGAGACGCCGCACTATCGGCGCGTGGATCTGAGTCCCAGCTTCCCCAACGAATTACGGCAGGCAATCGAGTCCCGCGACCCGCAGCGCATCGCTGCGGTTCAACCCCAATTGGCTACGGACGCCACGGCCGTCGGGACGCGCAAGGATGGCAACACGGTGGGGTTGGAATCCGAGCTGATGAAGATGAATCAGAATTTTTTGGAGCACCAGTTGGAGACCCAACTGGTGTCGGGCGCGCTGCTGAAGCTGCGACTGGCCATCACCGGACGCGGTGGATGACTTGAGAGCATGACGAAGGTTTTTGCCAATCCTATTTGAGAAACCACCACGATGATCAACATCCTGACCGGCATCGACAGTACGTCCTCCGCCCTGAACGCCGAACGAATCCGCATGGATGTGGTTTCCCAGAACATCGCCAACGTCAACACGACGCGGGGTCCCAATGGCCAGCCGTACACGCGCCAGCAGGTTGTCTTCGAGTCCGTCTTGAAGGAGCATTTGATGCCCGCAGGACTGCCCGGCAGCGAGCCCAACCTGGTGCATGTGGCGCGGGTCGAAGCCGCGCCGCGTCCGCCCCGATTGGTTTACCAGCCCGGGCACGTGGACGCCGACGCCAACGGCATGGTGGCGCTCCCCAACATCAACATCTACGAGGAAATGGTGGACCTCATGGCATCGTCGCGCGCCTATGAGGCCAACCTCGATGTGGTGAAGACCGCCCGGAGCATGGCGCAACAGACGCTCTCCATCGGTAAACGTTAATCGCTGGATAATCTTACCGGGGCCATGAATCCGCTGTCCGCGCTTCGCACCTTGTCGTACCCGGCTTGGCGCACCGAGCCCACCCGGGCGCCGGCGGAAAGCACCGCGCCCAAGGCCATCCCGTTCACGGAACTGGAGAAACTTTCCCCCGGCATTCTGCCCCTCTCCTCGTCCGGGCCGGCGCCGGCCTCCTTCGAGAACACCCTCGGCACACTCGTCGGGGACGTGGCCGCCAAACAAAGCGCCGCCACCGACGCGGTCAATGGCCTGCTCGCCGGCAAGAACGTCTCCCTGCACCAAACCATGATCGCCATGGAAGAAGCCAGCGTCTCGTTCCAACTCATGGTCGAGGTTCGCAATAAACTCCTTGAGTCCTATCAGGAACTCATGCGGATGCAAATCTGATGGCTGATTCCCTCCGCCCCTGATGAACCAGAACCTCCGCCTCCTCGCCCGCCAGTTGCTCGAGACTTGGAAACAGCTCGGGCTCAATCAACGCGTCAGCCTCGTCCTTGGCGCCGGTGTCGTCCTGGCCGGCTTGCTCGGACTTTCCATCTGGTCCAGCCGCCCCGATTTCGTGCTCCTTTATGGCAAACTCGACGACGCCGAGTCGGCCCGCGTCATCGCCGCCCTTGATGAAGCAAAAATTCCCTACCAGACCGGACGAGGCGGCACGTCCATCCTCGTCCCCTCCGACAAGGTGCATCAGACCCGCGCACAACTGGCCGCCAAAGGCATTCCGCGCGGCGAAGGCGTCGGCTTCGAGATTTTCGACAAGCCCAATTTCGGCATCTCCGATTTCGTCCAGCGCGCCAATTACCTGCGCGCCGTGCAAGGCGAATTGGCGCGCACCATCTCCCAAATCGACATGGTCGAACAGGCGCGGGTCATGATCGTGATGCCCGAGAACCGGCTCCTGGTCGACAACCAGCGCAAACCCACCGCTTCCGTCTTTGTTCGCCTCAAGGGCAACGGCCAGCTCCCCGCCTCCGCCGTCAACTCCATCCGGTTCCTGGTCGCCAATGCCGTCGAAGGCCTCCAAGGCAACAGCGTGTCGGTGGTCGACAACCTCGGCAATGTCCTCTCGGAAAATCAGGATAACGATTCCACCGCTGGTCTCTCCAATAACCAGCTCAATGCCCGCCGCAATTTTGAGCAATACCTCGCCCGCAAGGCCGAAGTCATGCTCGAACGCGCCCTCGGCCCCAACCAGGCCATCGTCCGCGTCGCCGCCGACATCAACTGGGATTCTGTCACCCGCACCGAGGAAAAATTCGATCCGGACCAGCAGGTGGCTCGCAGCACCACCTTGAATGACGAAACCACCATCGCCTCGACGGCCGACGCCACCGGCGGCGCCGCCGGCGTCGCCAGCAATGTGGCCAACGGCGATACCAACAACTCGGCGGCGGGCGCTTTGAACAGCACCCAGACCAAAAAGAAGATTACCCAAAGCCAATACGAAATCGGACGCACCACCGTAAACACCCTCCTCGCCGCCGGCGGCATCCGCCGCCTCTCCGCCGCCGTGTTCGTGGCCCAAAAAATGGACGGCGTTGGCCAAGACCGAAAAGCGGTCCCCTACTCCGACGAAGAAATCGCCAAGCTCAAACGGATCGTGCAAAGCGCGCTCGGGCTGCAGGAAAATGATCCCGCGCGCAAAGACGAAATCACCCTGGAACAAATCCCCTTCAACGACCAGGCCGCCACGGAGCTGAATCAACGGCTGCAATCCGATGGCCAGCGCCAGCTCTATTGGGAACTCGGCAAGAACGCGCTCTTCGCGCTCGTGGCCGTCGTCATGTTCATCGTGTTTCTCAAACTGCTCAAGAAAACCTCCTCCCACGACATCCCCGTCGGCTGGCCCGTCGGCGATAACTCCAGCATGGGCGCACCTGGCGGAGCCGGCGGCGAAGCCCTGCCCGGCGATGTCGCCAACTGGCGCAAGGAGGCCAGGCCCGGCGTCGTCACCGTCGAAGTCCTCAATGCGCTCATCAAGGAGAATCCCTCGAACGTGACCCAAGCTGTCCGCTCCTGGTTGAGCGGCGGCAATGTCAGCAATTGAGCCATGCCTGCCACGGATAACCCGCCGGCGCCACTGAACGTCGCGAAGATGACGAAGCTGCAAAAGCTCGCGGTGCTGCTGGTGATGGTCGGGCCAGAGTCCGCCGCCCATGTCCTCAAGAATTTGCCGGACACCGAACTGGATGCTGTCGCCACCGAGATGGCCAAGCTCGGCATCATTTCCCGTGAGGTGCAACAGGAGATACTGAAGGAATTTACCGGCGTCGCCGTCGAGGCCAGCACCTCCATCCTCGGCGGCGTCGCCTACACGCAAGCCACGCTGGAGCAATCCGTCGGCCTCTTTCGTGCCACCAACATCGTCGGACGCGTCTCCCCCAGCCGCGCGCCGGTCGTGGCCATGCAGCAACTCATGGAGATGGAGCCGCGGCAGATTTACAATCTGTTAAAATTCGAGCAGCCCCAAACAATTGCCCTGGTGATGAGTTACCTGGGGCCGCAAAAAAGCGCCCAATTCCTGGTTCTGCTGCGCCCGGAGATGCGCGAGCAAGTCGTGGAACGCCTGGCCACCCTCGCCCCCACCCCCATCGAAGTCGTCGAAAAGATCGTCGACGTCCTCAATCAAAAGGTCGGCATGAAGCTCACCCGCGCCCTCAACCAGACCGGTGGGCTGAAGATGGCGGCGGAAATTCTGAATTCAGTCGACAAGAACATCAGCAAAACACTGCTCATCGCCCTGGAGGAACGTAATGCCGAGCTCGGAGTGGGCATTCGCCAGAAAATGTTCACCTTCGAGGATCTGCTCGTGCTCGACCCGCCCAGCCTCCAAAAAATTCTGCGCGAAATCGACATGCGCGACCTGGCCGTCTCCCTCAAATCCGCCAGCGACAAACTCAAAACCGCGCTGCTTTCCTGCATCTCCAAACGCGCCGCCGAAACGGTCAATGAGGAAATGGGCTTCATGGGCCCGCTTAAGCAAAAGGAAATCGACGCCGCCCAAATGCGCATCATCGAGGTGGTGCGCCGATTGGAAAGCGAAGGCGAGATCGAACTCGACACCGGCAAACACCATGAAGGCGGCACGTGAAATCCTCCCCTTGCCGACGCCGTTGCGCGATGTGCAACTCGTCCGCGCCACCGACCGCGAAACAGTCCGGGGGCTCGACCTCCAGGCCAGCTTCGAGCGCGGCCGCGTCGAGGGCGAACGCGGCCTCAGCGAACAGCTCCTCCGCCAACGCGCCGAAGTGCTCGAGTTGCAGACCGGCGTGCTGGCCGCCCTCCGCAACGCCATCCCGCAGGTAACCCGCGACTGCGAACGCGTCCTCGTGACCCTCGCCCTGGCCGCCGCCCAGAAACTCGTGGCCGGACTACCCATCTCCGCCGAGATAATCGAGGCCACCGTCCGCGAAGTCTGCGCCGAAGTCGAGGATACCGCGGAACTGGTCGCCCAGTTGCATCCCGACGATCTCGCCCTGCTGGAACGAACCAATTCGCCGTTGCTCCTGCCCGACGGAGGCAAAGAGCGCATCCGTTTCCAACCTTCCGCGCACGTTACCCGGGGGGGCTGCGTGCTCCAAACACGCTTCGGCGTCATCGATGCCCGGCGCGAAACCAAGCTTGAGCTGTTACGCCAGATGGTGTCGGCATGAGCACTCGCTTCGCCACCGCCTCCGCTCAGCGCATCGGCCATTTGCTGGAGCGCGTGCGGCGCAGCCGCCTTTTCGAGAACCGCGGGCGCGTCAAACAAGTCATCGGCCTGGTCATCGAATCGGAAGGCCCCTTGGTGGGCGTCGGCGAAGTCTGCCGCATCGAATCGCTGCGGCAGGATGGCAGCACCCTGGCCGAGGTGGTGGGCTTCCGCAATAATCACGTTCTGCTCATGCCGCTGGGGGAAACCCATGGGATTCATCCCGGCAGCGAAGTGGTCTCGCTGGGCCGCCCCCTGCAGGCGCCGGTCGGCGAAACACTGCTGGGACGCGTGATCGACGGGCTGGGGCATCCGCTCGATGAACGCGGGCCGGTCGAAGCGGCGCAAACGGTGGCGTTGAACATGTTGCCGCCGCATCCCTTGAAACGGCAGCGCATCCACCGCCCCTTCTCCACCGGCATCAAGGCGATCGACACCTTCGTGCCGTGCGGGCGCGGCCAGCGGCTCGGCATTTTCGCCGGCAGCGGCGTCGGCAAATCGACCTTGCTGGGCATGATCGCCAGCCGGGCTGAATCCGACGTGAACGTGATCGCGCTCATCGGCGAGCGCGGACGCGAAGTGCGCGAGTTTCTTGAAAAAGATTTGGACGAATCGGGCCGCAAACGCTCCGTCGTGATTGTGGCCACGTCCAATCAGCCGGCCTTGGCCCGGCTGCGCGGGGCGTTTCTCGCCATGGCCATCGCGGAACATTTCCGCGACAGCGGACGCAACGTTCTCCTGATGATGGACAGCATCACCCGCTTTGCCATGGCTCAGCGGGAAATCGGCCTCGCCGTGGGTGAACCCCCCGCCACCCGCGGCTATACGCCGTCCGTCTTCTCCCTCCTGCCCCAACTTCTCGAACGCGCCGGCACCGGAGAGCAGGGAGCCATTACGGGACTTTTTACGGTTCTGGTCGAAGCCGATGACATGAACGATCCGATCGCCGATGCCGTCCGTTCGATTCTCGACGGGCACTTGGTGCTGACCCGCGAGCTGGCGACGCAAAACCATTACCCGGCCATCGATGTCCTGGAGAGCGTGAGCCGTTTGGTGCGCGATCTCACCACGCCCGAACAGCAGGAACTCGCGGGCCACGCCCGGGAGATGCTCGCCATCTATCGAAAAAACCAGGACTTGATCAACATTGGGGCCTACCCGGCCGGGAGCAGCTCCGTCATCGATCGCGCCATCCAGCTGCATGAGCCGTTGCAGCAATTTCTCCGGCAAGGCGTGCCCGAGGGATTCGTCGCCCACGAAAGCTGGGGACTCCTGGGTAAAACCATGGCCACCGTCCGCCCCGCCAAGGCGCTAAGCGAGTCCAAGGGCGGCGGAGTGACTCCGCTGCCGCCGACGCTCGCACCTCCTCCACCCCCGCCGCGCCGCGCTGCGCTCTGAGCGCATCCGATGCCACGTGCATGAAACGATTCAAGTTCAAACTTCAGGCCGTGCTGACGTTGCGCCAGCGCGCGGAGCAGACGGCCCTGGAACAACTCGCGCGCGCGATTCAGACTCGGCAAAGCGCGGCCCTGCAGTTGTCTGATTGCGACATGGAACTGTCGGAGTCCCGGCGTCGTTGGCTGAATGCGCTGGCTGATGGGTGCCCCGCCGCGCAGGCCGCGCAAAACCAAGCCTATTGCCGGGCGTTGGAAGAACGCCGCCGGCATTTGGACCAGGGGCTCCACGCCGCCGATCTGGAATTGCAACAGGCCAGCCAGCGCATGCTCCTGGCCCGCCAGCAACGCGAGGCCGTCGAACGCTACCTGCAACGCCAGCGCGACCAATACGACCGCCTCCTCCGCCTCGAGGAACGCAAAATGCTCGACGACCTCCTGAGCCGGCGTCCAGCCGTCTCCCCCGCGGGGCGTTCCCCGTCCGAGAACGCGTGCAACTGAGCGCGATGCCTTATGAAATTCTTGCAGTCGAAACTGTTCGCCGCCGTTTTCGGTTCCGTTCTGTTCATGCTCACTTTGGCGTTCCTCACCACCAAAGGCCTCGCCACCCTCCCCCAGCACGAGCGCGACCAACAGCCCTCCAGCCGCTACGCCGCCAATACCGAGGGCACCTCCTGGGCCTTCTTCAACCCCGAAATGGAACAACTCGTGACCGAGCTGCGTTCCGAACGCGACGCCCTCGCCGCCAAGGAAAAACAGCTCAATGAACTCTCCTCCCGCCTTCGCACCGAACGCGCCGAACTCGACGACGCCCTCAAGGCCATCAAAAAACTCCAGCAGCAAGTCGATCGCGACATCTATCGCATCAAGGAAGACGAGGCCGCCAACCTGAAAAAACTCTCCAAGATGTACGCCAGCATGGAACCCGCCGGCGCCGCCAAAATTCTCCGCGAACTCGACGACATCATCGTGGTCAAAATTCTCGGCCTGATGAAGGAGGCCGAGACCGGACTCATCCTCGAATCGATGTCACGATTGGGCGAAACGGAAACCAGGCGCGCCGCCAGCATCTCTGAAAATCTTCGCGCCGCTACAGTCAATAAACCCGCTGCCAAACCATGACTCCTCCGAAACTCTTTTCGGTCCTGGCCGCCCTCAATGGGGAGCGCAATCCCGCGACTTCCGCCGGCCTGTCCAAGCGCTCCCACCACAAACAGGAGCAGGAGCCGCCTTTCGCGTCGGTCATCGCCCAGACGCTCGAACGGCGCACCCACCACATGCACCCCAACGCGCGCCCCGCCGCCCACAAAACAATTAAAGGCGCTTCAACCGAGGCGGCCGATCAAGATGGGACCTGCCCCAGAACTGGCGCCGCCCGCGAATCCGCCGCGCCGCCAGACAATATCATCCCGTTTCCCGGCTCGGCCGTGATCGTGCCGTTCCCGGTCATTCCACCGGTTGACGTGGCCGACACGCCATCTCAAGCAGGCGGCACCGGGGACGCCCGGCGGCCGGATTTGTCAGCAGCCGGGGCGGACAGCACAGGGTTGGCGGAGGTCGAGATCGATGTGGCCTGGCCCCCGCGCCCGCCCGCCGAGAGCAGCAACATTTGCGAGGTCGACTTCGGCACCGCGGACCCCCAGGCGCCAGCAGCTGAAGCAGAGGTGTTGAAAGTCGACTTTCGCGCGAGCGAAGCCAGTGCGTCCACGTCGCACGCGGGGGCGGAGGATGCGACACAATTGCCGGAAGCAGGGGTGAACCAGGAAGAAATTGCAGGGTCCCTGGGCGCGGACGAAGCCGCCTTTGGCCCGTCTGGGGTGCCCTCCGTGATGGAAGCGCCTCCGCCGCCGAGCGAGACGCCCCGCGACACCAAGGAGGGCAAGGGGATGTCCACAGCGGAAGTTGCTGGCACAGCCGTTGCTAAACAGGCAAGTGGTATGAATTCAACGAACGGCTCCGAGCCGGGCAGCGCCTTTCTAGAACGCCACGAAAAAGACTTGGAAGAGTTGGACGGTATCTCGGTCCGCATCTCGCAGGAGGACGTTCGTCTGGATGAGCTTTCTTCTTCCAGGAGTCTGGGCGCCACGGAATGGCAGGTCGGGCGGCCGGTCGGGATGACTGACCGGCCCGCCCCTGTTCCACCGGGAATCGACACCGAGGCCGCTCCGGGGGTGGGGATCGGCAGCGCGGTCGAGCGCTTGTCGCAGCTGGTGCTCCGGGAAACCTCGCTGGTCCGCCAGCATGGACCCGGTTCGATGGCGGTGGTGCTGCGCCCAGAGCCGGGGACGGAGCTTTTTGTGCATTTTACCTCGCAACGCAACGGACAGGTGCAGGCGACGGTGCGGTGCGAGCGGGGCGAATTTCAGCACCTCAACGCGCTGTGGCCGCAGTTGCAGGAGTCGCTGGCGCTGCACAAGGTGAACCTGGCGCCGCTGCAGGAATCCACCAGCGCGGCTGCAAACTCCGACTCACCGGCGAGCGCGTCCCGCTCCGACTCTTCACCCGGCGCAGGCTCTTCGGGCTTCGGGCCATCACACCACGCTCCCGAGCGCCACGGGTCGCCAGACGAATCATTGGCTGAACGGCCTGTGCCGGCATCCACCGCCTCCGCATCGACGCGGGGAGAGTGTGGCTCCCGGCCAACCCTCGCCACCAGTCGCCCGGGCTGGGAAACCTGGGCTTAATTTTATGGCCACCGCTCCCATCAACGCGAACGCTCCGGTCCAGTACTACGGCCAACAGAGCGGGACCGAAGCCCGCCTGCCCGTGCAGACGCTGGGCCAGCAGGATTTTCTCAAGCTGCTCATCGCGCAGATGACCAGCCAGGATCCGTTGAACCCCAAGACGGACATGGAGATGATTCCGCAGATGGTGCAGTTCACCGCCTTGGAACAGACCAAGACGATGCAGGCGGATATCGCCACGCTGCAGGCCAATTCACTTTTAGGACGCACGGTGGAACTCCAGGAGGATGGACTTCCGACCACGGTAACCGGCCAGGTCACCGCCGTGCAAATGAAGGAAGGGATGCCACAACTCGTGGTCAGCGGTCGCACCTGGGATCTGAAAAATGTTCTCAGTATCACCCCGGCGCCGGCTGGTTGATCGCATTTCATCCCTTAACTCAATGCTTCGTTCTCTCACCTCCGCCATCAGCGGCCTGCAAGCCTTTCAGCAAAGCATGGACGTCATTGGCAACAATGTCGCCAATGTCAATACCACCGGCTTCAAAGGAGCACGGATGGATTTGGCCGATTCGTTCAGCCAGACCTTGCGCAACGCCAGCGCCGGCACCGGCGGCAATAGCGGCACGCCCGGCATGCAAATCGGCCTCGGCGTCGTCGTCGACGCCATCACCAACATCTTTGGCCAGGGCGCCCTCGCCCGCACCGGCGTCTCCACCGACCTCGCCCTCACCGGTCCCGGCTTCTTCGTCGTGCGCGATGCCATCAGCAATACCACCTTCGTCACCCGCGCCGGCGATTTCCATGTCGATGAGCAGAACTATCTCGTCACGAACAGCGGCATGCGCGTGCAAGGGTACTCCGACGCCGGACTCACCACGCTCGGCGACATTCGCATCGACACCACCGGCATGCCCGCCACTTCCAACCCCGCCCCCACCAAAGTCTCCTTCGCCATCGGCACGGATGGCAAAATCAATGTCAACCTCTCCGACGGCACCCAATTCGTGCGTGGCCAGGT
>Ga0070686_100002526_pt1 | contig 10077 bp, 10 predicted proteins | sample KBSS23LmetaG_FD_65654 | JGI IMG/M metagenome (GOLD analysis project Ga0070686, IMG submission 65654) | Switchgrass rhizosphere microbial communities from Kellogg Biological Station, Michigan, USA - KBS S2-3L metaG | ecosystem: Host-associated > Plants > Roots > Rhizosphere ...
CGATCGGACTCGGCCGCAGCCGTGTGCGCTTCGTCGACGATCACGAGATCCCACGGAACCGCCGCGACCGCAGGCAGGACTTCGGGCCGTTTGACGTAGTCGATCGACGCGATCGCCAGCGGCGCCGTCAGCCAGGGGTTCACGCCGATCGGCAGGACGGCCGCGGTATGCCGCAGGACGCGTCCGTCGACGCGAACGCTTTCCAATCCAAACCGAACGGCGAACTCCTCCACCCACTGATCGCGCAGCCCTGCCGGCGCGAGCACGATCGCGCGCTCGACGCTGCCGCGCGCGATCAGCTCTGAGGCGATCAGGCCGGCCTGGACCGTCTTGCCGAGACCGACCTCGTCGGCCAGCAGCAGTCGCGTGCCGTAGCCGCGTGCGATCGCGAGCGCCGGCTCGAGTTGATAGGGGAGCAGATCGATGGCGGCCGTGCTGGCCGTTGACAGGCCGCCTGCCGGGACGGCGGCCGCAATCGCCGAACGGCAGACGCGCTGCCACGTTCGGCCGCCGACAAAGCGCGCGCGCCTCGGGCGCTCGACCGGCTCGATACGGTCGAACGGCGAGAGGACGCGGCGAATGCGGCCGTTGAGCGGACGCACCACACCGTGCAGCGTGACGACCGCGCAGCCGTCGTACGGGCGCACGTCGGCGACGCGCCAGCGCGAGCCGCGGACGAGAACCAGATCGCCGGCGCGCAGAGGCGGTGATTTCTGCATCGCGTCACGCCCGCTCGCGCGCAGAATCTGCGACCGCGACGTCCGGTTACGTCGCGGATCAATTAGTTACAGAGCGACGAGACGGGCCGGCCGCGAGTGAGGCAACGGGAATGCCACCCGCAGTCCACGGTTGCTGGTTCTGGGCAGGTTGCGACAGCGCATTAACCGCGGAGCACGCAGAGACCGCGGAGAATCATGTTGCACAAAAGATTTGCGGCATCCGGGTGCGTCGCTCGATCAGAGCATCAACGCGGATTCCGCAGAGGCGGCGGAGACCGCAGAAAATCGTTTTGGTACAAGAGATCTCTGCGCTCTTGGCGTGCTCCGCGGTTTCCATGGCGCTACGAACCCGAGCAGGCGCTACAAACGTGGATTGAGGCGCGCGATGGTGGCGCCGAGGTGTGAATCGGGATCGTCCCAGAACTCGATCACCTGCGGATGGCGATCGAGCGTCGACTGCACGATGCCGCGCTGCACGCCCCGGCCGCGGCCGTGCACGACCCGCACACGGTCGAACCCGGCGGCCGCGGCCGCGTCGATGTACTCGGAAACCACGGACGCGATGTCGCGCGGCGCGAAGGCGTGAAGATCGATCTCGCGCTCGATCGGCAGTTCGACCGGCTCGGAATCCACGGCCTACCGGCTGGTGGCGAGCTCCCGCGCGTATTCGGCGGTTACCGTGGTTTTGATCCCGCCGCGCACCGAGAAGTCGCCGACCACGGTCATCCGCCGCGGCTGAATCGCGGCGACCAGGTCGTCGAGGATCTGGTTGGTGACCGCCTCGTAGAAAATCCCCTTGTTGCGGAATTCGATCATGTAGTACTTCAGCGACTTCAACTCGACGCAGGTCGCGCCGGGCACGTAGGTGATGCGGATCTCCCCGAAGTCGGGCAGGCCGGTCTTCGGACAGACCGACGTGAACTCCGGGCAGTGAATCGCGATTTGGTACTCCCGCTCCGGGCGCGGGTTCGGAAAGGTCTCGAGCGTCGAGCTTGACATACACGAAAATTCTAGCATTACGCTAGGAAAAACCGCGTTTTGCGGACCTGCGTCAATTGACACTGGCGAGAGGCGCACGCTAGGATACGCGGGTTTTTCGAACCAAAACCGCCGATTGGCGCTGCGCGCGCGGCAGTCTGCGGTGACACCTTAGCGCGTCACGTGAGGGGGACCCGATGGCTGACGCCCGCAGGATGGGCAAATCCGAACTGTTTTCGCACTTCGCGGAGCGGTTCGAAGTGAAGCGGACGCAGGCTCGCGAGTACTTCGATGAGCTGACGCAGCTCGCCGAGAAGGAGCTGAAGCGCTCCGGCGAGTTCGTGCTGCCAGGCATGGTCAAGCTGGTGGTGCAGAAGCGGAAGGCGCGCATGGGCCGCAACCCGGCCACCGGCGAGGCGATCAAGATCCCGGCGAAGACGGTTGTGAAGGCGCGTATTGCCAAGCAGTTGAAGGACGCGGTGCTGCCGCGCAAGTAGTGTTCCCCCACACCACGTGACGGCAGACCTGGAGAGGCGCAGCGGCTCGGTCACCATTCCGCTGCGCCCTGCAATTAAGAATTTGGAATTTGGAATTAAGAATTCGTGACGAATTCCACATTCCAAATTCCTCATTCCAAATTCAAGCGGCCGTAGCCCTCGCGAGCATCCGGCTGTAGAGCGTCGCCGGCACCAGGCAGGTGGTCCGCGCCTCCAGGTTGGTCACCGAATCGTCGTCCAGGATGATGCGGTCCCCGGGTCCCAATATGATTTCCGCGCTGTAGCGCCGGGCACCGCGGAGCGTGCGCAGCTCGAAATAGCGCACCGGCACGGTCTTGTCCTCGACGGCTACGGCGTCTGTCTTCACGAGCGTCCGAAACATAACGGCCCTCCACGTCCGGTCGATGCCGGATTCTTCCACGTCTCAACTGGCAGCGGCTTGCGCTGTCCGATCGTCGCGCACCGGGAAGCGCAGCGTGAACGCGGTGCCGCGTCCCACTTCGCTCTCGACCGCGATCGTGCCGTCGAGTTGCTCGACGATCCGCTTCGAGATTGCCAGGCCGAGGCCGAGGCCGCGGCGCTTGGTGGTCACGAAATCGTCGAAGATCGCCGCCAGCCGATCGGCGGGGATGCCGCTGCCGGTGTCGGTGACGCTGATCTCGACGTGATTGCCGACCCGCGCGGTCGCGACGGTGACGCGGCCGCCCGGCTCGGTGGCTTGAATGGCGTTGGTGATCAGGTTGCGATAGACGCGGCCGAGCGCGAAGCGGTCGCCCTCGATCACCAGCTCGCCGGGCGCGAACTGCGCCTCGACGGTGATGCCGTTGCGCTCGCCTTCGTCGCGCATCGACTCGATCACCTCGGCGACCGAGGCGTTGATGTCCATCGCGAAGCGCTCGATCGGCTTCGGCTTGACGACGTGGCGCAGGTCCTCCATGAACCGCTTCAGCGTCGCCAGCTCGCGCTCGATCGTGCGGCGGAACATCTCGCGCGAATCGACGTCGACGTCGTCGCGCAGCAGCAGCCGCGTGCTGTTGCCGATGTTCTGGATCGGATGCGAGAGGTCGTGGACGAGGCCGGCGGCAACGCGGCCGAACATCGCCTGCCGCTCCTGCCGCTTGACCTCTTCCTGCAGCTTGGCGAGGCGGTCGGCCATGGTGTTGAAGGCGTCGCCGAGCTCGCCGAGCTCGTCGGCGCGGCGGATATGGACGCGTGCATCGAGCTGGCCGGCGGCGATGTCGTGGGTGCCGGCCTTGAGCGCGAGGATCGGGTTGATGAAGGTGCGGCCGAACAGATACCCGACGGCGATCATCGCGACCAGCGCCAGCGAGATGGCGATCACCAGCTGGCGGGTCAGGACCATGGCGGCGGCGTAGGCTTCGCTGGTCGGCTGGGCGACGATCACCGTCCAGCCAAGCTGCGCGATGCGGGCCGCGACGCCGAGCTCGCGGCGGCCGCTGTCGTCGACGTACTCCTGTGCGACCGGCGCGGCGTCGTCGTGGCTGCGCGCGGCCGCAACCAGCGGATGCGCGCTCATGTTGCGGGTCTGCGCAACCAGCGCCTTCTTGTCGGGATCGCCGTGCGCGATCAGCTCGCCGCCGGGCGCGACGACGAGCGCGTAGCCGTGGTCGCCGATGCGGATCTGGTCGACCATCCGCCACATCTCTTCGAGGTTGATCTGCCCGGCGAGCCAGCCGGAGGGCTGGTTGAGATGCGTGAGGTGGATGGCGAAGACCGATGTCGGCAGCAGGTCCTCGTCGACCTTGATCGGCGACATCGCGACCCCGTTGATCGTCAGCGTCGCCTCGCGCGGCAGCGGGATGCGCGGCTTGCCGACGCGGCTCGACGCGACCGTCGCACCCTGCTCGTCGAACAGCGTGATCTCGCGGAATTCGCGGAACTGGAGGACGTAGTTCTTGAGGATCTGATCCTGCTGGCGCGCGTTGAGGCCGGTGTCCTGGAGGTCGGCGGCGAGCGCTTTCAGCAGTTCGGCGTTGGTGACGACGTAGCGGGAGATCTCGTCGGCCACCCGCGTCGCAACGTTCTGATTGCCGTTGACCACCGACTCGCGGGTGCCGCGCTGCAGCGAGGCGATCGAGATGCCGCCGTAGGTCACGAGCGGCAGCACGGCGGCAATGCCGAGCAGCAGCGCGAAGCGCGTCGCGATATGGCGGATCTTCACGGTGTCTAGTTTCGGCTGGCGCGCTGCTCCGCAGCAGACGCCGGTTTCCAGAGCCGCATGGTGCTCAGAATATCGCGGCCCGACTCGGACGCCGGAACCAGGAACCGATTGCTCACGGCGCGTGCGCGCTGGCTCCACGCCAGGAACACCGCCGGCGGATCGTCGACGAACGTCTGCTGCACGCCGGTAATGGCGGCGCGGAAGGCCTCGTCGGACGCTGACGCGCGGACGCGATCGAGCGCCGCGTCGATCCGCGCGTTGCCGAACCGGCCCCAGTTGTAGGGCGTGTCCGAGTGCCAGATCACGTACGGCCGCAGCAGCGTCGGCCCGCTGATCAGCTCGGTGAGCATAGCGTCGTACTCGCGCTTCGCTCCACGGCGCGCCTGCTCGTCGTACGACACTTCTTCCGGGACCATGTCGATCCCGACCGCGCCGAGCTGCCGCTTCACTTCGAGTGCAAGCCGCTCGTACGGCGCGTCCGGCGGAACGAGGCAGGTGAACCGTAACCGCGTGCCGGAGAGCAGCGACGCCGCCGCCGCCGGATCGAACTTGAAGGTGGCCGCGTCGCGCGGCATCGCCCAGTTGCGCGGCCAGATCGGACCCGTCGACGCAACGCCGTACGAGTTCAGCGCGTTTCTGACCACGGCGTCCCGATTGACGGCAAGGTTCAACGCCCGGCGAATCGCCGCCGACTTGAGCTGCGGCGCGTCCGGGTTCAAAACGATGACGTACTGGTACCGGCGGGTGAACGTGAACAATGAGATCGAGTTCGCCTTCTCGAGGGAGGGGAGGGCATCGGGCCCCACCTCCCAAAGCATATCGGTGCGCCCGCGCAGCATCTCGGCCCACGCGGTCCGCACGCTGGGGAACATCTCGACGCGGACAGAGGCCAGTTCCGGCCGACCGAGATAGTAGTCGCGGTTCGCCGTGAGCTCGGTGGTTGAGTTCGCCACCGCTTCGAACGGACCGGTCGACGCGCCGTTCGGCTTCTGTAGAGGCGCCTCGAGGGTCTCGACCATGAAGGGCGAGCTCTCGCGGAACAGGACCTCGATCGTATCCGCGCCCGTCGCGTGGACGCGCTCCACATCGGAGACCGATCCGACGAGCTTCTTCATGGCGTCTGGTAACAGTGCGGCTACGGTTTCGGCGTTCACGGGCGAGCCGTCGTGGAACCTGGCGTTCGCGTGGAGCTTGACGATCAGAGAACGACCGTTCGCGCCGACGGTCCATCCTTCGGCGAGCGACGGCTGCATCCGTCCGTCCTCGCCCGTGCGCGCAAGGCCCTCGACAACGAGAATCTGGCTGAGTTGACGAAGGCCTTGAACCGGATTGGTCGACGCCGACCACTGGCTCACGCCTATGCGCAGGATGGCAGGGAGCGCCGAGCCCGCGCCGTCGCGCCGCCGCTGACACGATCCAGCCGTCACGAGCAGCGCGACCCACGCGCCGAGCATGGCCAATGACTGAATTCTGCCGCGGCGCCGTTGGCCGCGGTTGGTCGTCATTCGGTTACTTCTTGTTCATCGGCGGCTCGTCGACGTAGCTGGCGCAGAACCCCGACGGCTTGACGCTGGAAGCCTTCTTGACGACTTTGATCTTCATTGGAGATTCTCCTGGTTATGAGCGGCTGGCGACCGTATGCGCCAGCGCGACGACGGCCGAATGGATGCTTTGCTTGTGACACGTCGGCACGTTCATGTCGCCAAGCTGGCTGTACGAGGCGGCGACGCAGCCCCCGGCACACACCGGGATGTAGGCGCAGTCACCGCATTCTTTCCACGGAGAGAGACGAAGGAAGCGCTCGCGCGCGCTCTCGCGCCACGAATCGTGGCGGTCGTCGATGTGCCCGGTCGACATCGCGAGCTGACCGGTGAAGCCGGGACACGCGTAGAGCGAGCCGTCCGGCCCGATCGTGTGCGCGTGCGCCTTGTGCACGTGGCAGGGTCCGTTGTGGACGCCGTCGTGCGTCGCGAATCCGAGCCGCCGCGTTTCGGCGCGCAGCATCGTGAGCTTGTCGTCGAGCACGCTGCACGAATCGCACGCCTTGCCGGCGCCCGATCCGAGCGACGTCATGCAGGTGCCGTTCAGCGCGTCCTTCGCCGCGACCGGCGTCAGCGGGATGATGCCCTTCCCCGACACCGCTTCAGCGCGAACGATCGGCTTGAAGAACACCTTCGACAGCTTGTCGGCGAAGTCCTGCTGCTTGAGGTACTCGAGCAGCGCCGGATAGCTGTCCACAGAGCTCTCGTCGAAGTTGCCGCCGATCGCGATCCGCACGCGGCCGGCCACGGCGCGGACGTTCTCGACGATGCGATCGAAGGTCCCCTGGCCGCCGCGCAGCGGCCGCATCCGGTTGTGGGTGTCGCGATCGCCGTCGAGGGTGATCTTGATCCCGTTCAGCCCGAACGGCAGCATCCGGTCGACGACGTCCGGGGTGAGCAGTAGGCCGTTGGTGATGATGTTGGTGTAGAGCGTGATGCCGCGCTCGCTGGCCGCGCGCCAGGCGCGTTCGGCGAGGTCGTACATGACCGGCAGGTTCAGCAGCGGCTCGCCGCCGAAAAACGTCAGCACGAACTTGTCGGGCCCGACGCGATCGAGCTCGCGCTCGATCCAGGCCGCGACCCGCGCCGATGTCTGCAGCGACATCCGGTCGGCGCGCTCGTTATAGTCGCCGTGGTCCCCCTGGAAGCAGTAGTCGCACGCGAAGTTGCACTGCAGCGTGGTAAGGACGGTGACGTTCACCTCGGAGCTGTCGGATTTGACTTCACCAAGGTATGTATCGAGGTTGTGGCGGTCGGCGTCGCGGCTATCGACCAGGAACCCGTTCTCGCGAAGCAGCTCGAACGCCCCCCGGGCTTCCCGATCCAGCTCCTCGGCCGCCGCCCCCGCGGCGAGACGATCGAGCAAATCGATAACATCACTCGACACCACGAGTTGGGCGTCGGTGATGGTGTTCATCAGGAATGTTTCGTCGCGTGCGTCGAGCGGCACGCGAACGTTGAACATCGACGGCTGCATCCGCGAACTGGTCTCCCCGGTGGTCCGAAACTCGCAGGTTCCGCGGCCAAGGACTGCAACGCGTATTCCACGAAATACAGTGGAGGCTGTTTTCGTGATTTTTGCTAAGAAATTCGCGCAAAGCGCGCGATCAATGGAGGGGCGTACGACCGTGGCGAGAGGCTACGAGAGGCAATAGTTTGGCCGAGCGCCGGCGCGCGCCGCGAACGACGTCGCTTTGTTTACTTGAGAAATCGAGAAGTTTTTGCAGCGGGCAACCGTTTGGCCTGCCCGGCTAAATTGTTGACTACGCTATGCGCCGCGCAGCCGCTTGGCGAGTTGCCGCACGTCGAGCTTGTCCATCTTGTACTTGAGCGTGCTCAACGGTATTCCAAGGTACTCGGCCGTCTGCGTGACGTTCCACCCGCACTTCTCGAGCGCTCGCAGAATGAAATTCCGCTCGAACGTGTTCGTGGCGTCTTCGAACAGGCTGTCGGTGGAGGTCCCCTGCGGCTCGAGCTGCGCGAAGTGAAATTCCAGCGGCAGGTCTTCCTCTGAGATGTAGTCCTTGTCGCTCACGGCCACGAGCCGCTCGATGAGGTTTTCGAGCTCGCGGATGTTCCCCGGCCACCAGTACTTCTTGAGAACCGCCATCGTCGAATCGGTGATCCCCTGGATCTTCTTCCGGAAGCGGGCGTTGTAGCGGCGCAGGAAGAAGTCGGCGAGCTGCGGCACGTCCTCGGTGCGCTCGCGCAGCGGCGGCAGCTTGATGGGAATGACGTTGATCCGATAGAAGAGGTCCTCCCGGAATTTCCCTTCCTTCACCGCCTTCTCGAGATCGACGTTGGTTGCTGCGATCAGGCGGAACTCGGTCTTGATCGGCTTCGAGCCCCCGACCCGTTCGATTTCGCCTTCCTGGATCGCGCGCAGCAGCTTGGCCTGGAGATCGAGCCGCAGATCGCCGATCTCGTCGAGGAACAGGGTGCCGTTCGAGGCGAGCTCGAATTTGCCGAGCTGCTGCCGGTGCGCGCCGGTGAACGCGCCGCGCTCGTGGCCAAACAGGGCGCTCTCGGCGAGCTCGCGCGGGATGGCGGCGAGGTTCACGGCGATGAACGGCGCGTCAGGATCGCCCGCCTCGCGGTGAATGAGCCTCGCCAGCAGCTCCTTGCCGGTGCCGCTCTCGCCGAGGATCAGCACCGTCGCCGACAGCTTTGCAATCTTGTGCACGAGGTCGACGATGTCGCGGGTCATCTTGCTCGGCCCGACGATGAACTCGCGCTCGGTCTGATCGGCCACCTGTGCCGACAGCGTCAGCACCTGGCGGTTGAGATCCTGCCGCTCGCTCGCGTTGCGGACCAGCGAGCGCAGCTGGTCGTAGTCGAAGTCTTTGGTGACGTAGTGGTAGGCGCCGAGCTTCATCGCCTGCACCGCGGTCTCGATCTCGGTGACCGCCGAGATCATCAGCACTTCGATCAGGCTGTAGTTCTCCTTGACGATGCGGAGGACCTCGAAGCCGCTGATGCCGGGCAGCCGCACGTCGAGCAGGATCAAATCGACATCTTCGCGGTTGAGGATCGGCAGCGCCGCTTCACCGCTCGACACCCTCAGGACGCGGTACTCTCGTTTGAGGATGGCGGTGAGCGTGTCGCGCATCCCCTCATCGTCGTCGACGATGAGAACGGTTTTCGGTTTGGAGCTCATGGGCTGGCGCGGGGAACCGCGGTATTGTCTCAGGCGGTTGACACTGTTGCAAGCCGTTCGATAAGGTGGAGTTTTGTTGACCGTCCAGTGGCTGCTCACAGGCGCCGCGTTGCTCGTTGCGGCCGCGGCATTCGCAAAGGCGCGGCGGCTCGCGCGCCGGCTGGAGCGGCTCACCGAGTCCTACTGGGAGCTGCGCTACGAGCACGGGCAGCTCCGCGCCCGCCTCAACCGGCTCGATCCCGACCCCTCCGCCGCCGCCGCCGAGCCGACCGCGGCGCCTGGCGTCACCGCCTTCGTGCCCTTGTCATCGCTCAAGCGGTAAAGCGAGTCATTCGTGGCGACTGAATACGACGTGATTGTGATCGGTGCCGGCACCGGCGGCTACGTCGCGGCGATCCGCGCGGCGCAGCTCGGGCTGAAGACCGCGGTCGTCGAAAAGCAGAAGGCGCTCGGCGGGACCTGCCTGCTGTGGGGGTGCATTCCGACCAAGGCGTTGCTCGAGCACGCCCACGCCCTCAAGGTGGTGCAGCGCGCGAAAGAGTTCGGCGTGTCGATTGCCGATGCGGCGAAGGCGACGATCGACATGACCCAGGTGCAGACGCGGAAGGACCGCGTTGTCTCTGGCCTGACCAAGGGGGTCGAGTTCCTGTTCAAGAAGAACAAGATCGACTGGATCAAGGGAACGGCACGGCTCACCGGCAACGGCGGCGTCGAGATCTTCGAAGGCGAGACCCAGACCCTGCGCGCCCGCAAGGAGATCATTGTCGCCACCGGCTCGGCGCCGCGCGGCGTGCCGGGCATCGAGATCGATCGCAAGCGGATCATCACGAGCGACGAGGCGATCGGCCTCCGCGACGTGCCGAAGACGATCGTGGTGATGGGCAGTGGCGCCGTCGGCGTCGAGTTCGCGTCGATCTTCAATCGGTTCGGCAGCGACGTGACGATCGTCGAGCTGCTGCCGCGGCTGGTGCCGGTTGAGGACGAAGCGGTCTCCGCGGAGCTC
>Ga0070686_100002527_pt1 | contig 10076 bp, 21 predicted proteins | sample KBSS23LmetaG_FD_65654 | JGI IMG/M metagenome (GOLD analysis project Ga0070686, IMG submission 65654) | Switchgrass rhizosphere microbial communities from Kellogg Biological Station, Michigan, USA - KBS S2-3L metaG | ecosystem: Host-associated > Plants > Roots > Rhizosphere ...
GATGTTCTGCATCGCGCGGTCGACCTGGTGCGGCGAGCCGCGCAGCGACTCGATGTGCAGCACGACGAACCGCCCCGAGCGCGTGACCCCCATCTTGACCCCGCGCGTCCAGTCCGGGTCCGGGCGCTCCGGGGTGACCTGGGTCGCCGCTTTGTCCCAGGCACGGACAACGGCCACCAGGTCGGTGGGCGCGGCCTCGATGACGCGGAACCAACTGCGCTGAAAGTACAGCCCAGCGGCGGGACGGATGAGCCAGCTGCCGCCTTGGCCGCTGCCAAGCAGCCGCTCGCGCTCGACCCGCGGCAATGCCAGTAGCCGCGCGGGATAGTCGGGGTCCTTCTCGAGCAAGATCTTGTTGTCAGCGAGCAGGCCCAGGATGAACGTGAAGCTGATCGGCGGATGGCGCAGATGCGGGAAGCGCGCGCGCAGCTCCTCGGCAGAGTCGCCCCACACGAGGTCATCGTCGACGCGGTAGAAGTACCGAATCACCCCCGAGCGCTCGGGCCGAATGAACTCGCCGCGCTCGTCGAGGTACCACGCGATCATCTTCTTGACCCACGTGTCAGCCGTCGGGTTCATCGTCGCTCGCACGTAGGGCGCCACCCCGCTGGTGCTGCGGTTGCGGCTGAACAGGTACCAGAACTGCGACTCGAGAAAGTGCGGCAGCTCGTCGAAGTTGATCAAGCCGTAGCCCTTGCCCTGGTGCTTGAGCTTGTCGGTGTCGTACTGCAGATGATCGAGATGCACCTTGGCGCCGCTCGGGAAGGTGGCCGATGGGTTCGGCGTCTCGCGCAGCACTGCACCCAGCGCCGGGTACCACTCCTGCATCAGCTCCCACAGCGACTGCGGCCCGCGCAGCTGGTTGCTCGTCCGACGAAAGCAGACTGCAGAGAACCCCTTGACGTCGTAGTTACGCAGGCACTCGAGCGCGAGCCCGCTGGTTTTGCCCGAGCCGGCCTCGCCGCCGTAGAACACCATGTCTGCGCGGCTCGCCAGGAACCGCTCTTGCGATCCGTTCTGCGGCCGGACCTCGAGCCCGGTGGATCTATTTGCTCGGCCGTCGCCCATTGTCCGGCAGGTAGAACTGCACGTCTGACTTGTTGCCAGAGCCGTCAGCCTGCACGTCGTCGCGGCTGCGAGGGCCGTACACGTCAGGCCGCCGCCGCTCCAGCCACCACGCGCCGGCCCGCCAGTCGTCCTTGGCGCGGTTGATCACGTTGAGGGTGAGCCTGGTCTCGGCCGCCGCGAGCGCACGCTCGAGCTGGGCCGCGAAGTGCACCATCGCCTTGCTCGTGCCGGCCCGCCCCGCGTCGCGCCAGTTGTAGATAGTCTTGCGGCTCACGCCCTCGGACTCGGCCGCTGCCTCGATGGTGACCCCGTATTCGATCAGCTTGCAGATGGCATCGCCGGCCTTGACCGTGTATTTGCTGCGCGCGGGCATGGCTCTAGCTTGCCCCCCGCTCGGCCTTGCCGCCCGTGAGGTTCTGCCAGCGCTCGACGATCACGGTAGCTCCTTTCGGCTCCGCCCTGTCCCAACGAACGTGGCAACTGCGGCAGAGCCACCTGACTCGCAGCTTGTCTTTGTAGTCGTAGTGAGCCGCTTCGATCCGGCCCGGTCTATCGCACTGCTCGCACCTTGCTGGCCGCACAAGGTTTCCTGCTCGCACGTGATATGCGACGAGGCTCTGAGCGCCGCGCGCGTGCGGCAGTGTTCGCCGGAGCACCCTGCGGCCTGTCCGTTGCGCTCCCGCCTTGCACCTCGGCGAGCAGTATTGTTGCGCAAGGCGTCGCACTGGAAAGCTGCTCGCGCACACCGGGCACGACTTCACCGTCCGCGGACGCTTGCTCGAGTCGCGAAGGTAGACGCCCTTAGGCACGGCGCGCCTTCCCCCTTGTGAGCTGCTCCCACCTCTGGATGATCACGTCGCAGTAGGCGGGTGAGAGCTCGATCCCGAAACACCGGCGCCCTAGCTGCTCAGCGGCGATGAGCGTCGTGCCGCTGCCCATGAACGGATCGTACACGTCGTCTGCTGCGCCGCCGTGGTTGCGGATGGGGCGGGCCATACACTCCACCGGTTTCTGCGTGGAATGCTCGGTCTGCGCGCTGCCATCCTTCCGGCTGATGTCCCATACGGTCGACTGATCGTGACCGCCGCACCACTGCGCATTGGTGCCAGCGCGAACCGCGTACCAGCAAACTTCATGCTGCCAATGGTAGTGGCCCCGACCGATGACAAACGCAGGCTTGCGCCACACCAGCAGTGCGCGCGACCCAAGTTGTGACTGCTCGAGATTCTCGGCGACGACACTCAATCGCAACGGATGACACCATACGTAAGCGACGCCACCAGGGAAGAGTTTATATGCCGGCGTCCAGTCAGCCCGGTGGTCATTCTCGACACGGCCCGTACGTGGGGTCAGCGTCCTATGCAATCCGGATTCGTGCTTCCACTCCGGATCGTAATTCACACCATACGGCGGGTCGGTCACCATGATGAACGGCACGCCGCCGTCGAGCGATTGCGCCACGACATCGGACTGCGTGCTATCGCCGCACACCACCCGATGCCGCCCAAGCAGCCACACATCGCCGGGCTTGGTCACCGGCACATTGGGCGGCTCGGGCACATCGTCCTCGATGACATCGGCCTCGCCCTCCACCTCCCGCAGCAGCGCCTGGACATCGCCGCCCGTATAGCCGGCGAGCAGCTGGTCGCTTGGATCGAGCTCCTTGAGCTGCTCAGCGAGCGTAGCGTTGTTGCGCTGGGTAAGCTCGGCGAGACGGTTGTCAGCCAGTGCCAGCACGTGCGCGTCCTTCTCGCTGATGTCGAGGTAGCGCACAGGCACGAGCTCGAGGCCGAGCTGCTTGGCCGCGCGCAGTCGCGTATGCCCCGCGATGACCTCGCCGTTGGCTCTGCGCGCGACCAGCGGCGCGCCAAAGCCAAAGCGCTTGATCGACTCAGCGACGCGGCGCACCGACGCGGGGTCATCTCTGGTCGGGTTCTGCGGCCATGGCTTGAGCGCCGACGGCTTGACCCACTCTGCAGCGCTGCCGCCCGGGTCGCCCGGTTCGGCCTGGGATAAGGTTCGCGCGCGCGGTTGTATAGATTCCGCACTGCCGCGCACATCGGCGTCGCGCTTGCGGCTGGGCTGCTTGGCTGGTTGGGTTCGCATGGGTTGCTGGTTTCTCCTCGGTTACTTCGGCATGCCCCGATGCCATGACGCACGATAGCGGGGCCGGGGCCGCTCCGCTTCGAATCCATGCGCGTCGACCTCGCGCAGCCGGCAGCGGTTGCAGCAGTGCGGCTGATGGTGCAGCCAGGTGGTGAGCTTCAGGACGCGCCGGCGCCCGCACGAGCACTCGACCTGCACGTACGCCTCGGTGCGGCCATCAGGCCGTTGTCGCGTGGTGCGACTCAGCTCGCGCAGCAGTGACGCAAGCGGTGCCGGGGGCTGCGGCGCCCGGCGCGACCGCTGGCCCCATGCCAGGACGCACGGGCGGCACAGGCCGGCGAAGCGTCGCAGCGGCTCGAGGGCTGCGCCACAGCTGCGGCAGCGCGTCGGCTGCGCGGGCACGGGGGTGATGGCCCTGCGCTCGTCCGACGCATCCAAGCTGTGCAGCACGCGCTTCACCGTCCGGGCTCCATTGGGGGCTACGGCTCCTTCTCGCCGGGCACCTCGCCCTCGACCTGCCGCGCGAACCGCTCATGCCCGAGCTGCCGCAGCGCCGCCGCCGTCTCGGCCCGCACCAGTTCGAGCGACCGCTGCCAGTGCCACTCGTGGCCAGCGCGCAGCCGGCGAATGCCATAGCGCACCCGATCACGGCGAATGCGCAGCAGCACCCACGCTCGGGTGGCCGGCGACTCGTGGGCGTGCTGCTCGGCGTAGTCCGCGAACCACTCCTCGGCCGTCTGCTTGGACGTGGGGCACGGCCGCTGGGCGAGCAGCTGCGCGTCGACCTCGGCGAGCATCGCCCGCTCGTGGTCGGTGAGCTCGCGCGTCGCCGGGCGCCGATAGCAGGGATACTCGAACGGCGGCGGGGGCATCCCTTCGAACCGCAGCCCGCACGCAGCGAGCAAAGCATGCAGGGCGTCGCCCTTGTACCGCTTGAACAGCGCCCGCATTTCACCGTCGTGCTTGCTCATGCGGCCCTCCTGCATGGCTGCTGCTGCCCTTTCACGCGCGCACGGTAGTCGCGCTGGTACTGGCGCAAGTGTTCGCGGTTGGCCTCCCGCCATGCCTTGCGCTTGGCCTCAAAGTTCGCGCGCCAGGCCGGATTGTTCTGGCGCCTTTTCCAACTCACGCGCCTGCGTTTCACCAGTTCTGCCTTGTGACCGTCCCTCCATGCCTTCATTTGTGCGAGTCGCTTTTCGTGCCTGACTAGGTCAGCCTTGAGCTTGGTCCACCACTTGGACTTGTTCACACGACTCTGCTTTTTGAGTCGTTCAACCTCCGCTGGGCAACACTTCCTAACCGCGATGAGCGCACGCTTACGGGCATTACGCGTGGCCAACCACCCGGGTTCTTGGCGCTTGCACTTGTAGTACGTACGACATCGAGCCCGTTCACGAGCTCTGCCTATTTCACCTTGGCGCCAACGCCAATCCTTCAACCGTGCAGCGTTCCTGGCCCGCTTATGAGCTTCATGGCACGCGACGGCAATTCGTACCTCGTGCTCGCGCCAGGTGTGCTCCCGGAACTCGTCCTCAATCTCATCTCGCAGTTGCAGCCAGGTCATCAATCACATCTCCTTGAGGTCGGGCTCGCCGGGCTCGCGCACGCACCCGAGCTGCCGGACCAGCGCCTCGGCATCGGCGGCATCAATCGTCAGCGCACCTGCGTACCCGCCGCGGGACCAGATGCGCACCGTCGCGTGCCCGCCATGCACGCTCACGCCGAGCGACGACACGAGCACGCTGGATGCCGCGATCGCGCTGTCGCGCGCGAGCACCTCGCTCACGTAGCGCGTCATCGGTGGCGGCCGGCTCATCGCGGCGCCCACCCAGTGAACGCGGCGAGCAACAGCAGCGCCGTGCCCACGATTGCGATCACCCACCCCGCTACGTTCGCCATGGGCGGCGGCTGCTGCGCCTTGGTCACCCAGGCTGCGATCACGAGGCCCAACGCGATAAGTGCTCCGGCTGCTGTCGTCATGTCCCTGTTCTCCTGTCACGCCCACTCGGGCAGTTGATTCGCTTGCATGCGGCGCCTGTATTCACTGGCCGCGAGCGCGCACGCCGGGCCGCACACCCGGCGGCGCAGATCCAGCAGCCGATCGCGGCGGTAGACGCGCGGCTCCAGGATGGGGCCTCCGCAGCCTAAGCACAGCAGTGGGCGTCGCCTGCGCGCGCTCGGCTTGGGCACGATCGTGGCGAGCTGCACATGCTCGACTCGAGCATCGCGGGCGTGCTCTGCCCCCACATCACAGCGCCGGCAGCAACATCCGGTGACGCCTTCGACGCTGGCCTTCGTGCCGCCGAACCGCTGGTGCCGCGCTGCACAATCGCCGCGACGGATCGTGCCGTGCAGGTGTGGGCAGACGAAGCTCTCGTCGCGCTCGCGCGGGTTCATGACAACCGCCCCGCGAGCCAGAGGATGAGCAGCACCAGGACGAGAAGTACTGCCGGCGACCAGCTCCAATACCCCAGGCGCTCGTGCCCGAGGCTGCCACCGAATAGCAGCACGACGATCGCGATGATGATGAGTAGCGTTGCCAGTGTCATGTGATGCTCCCTTCGCTCGCTCGCCATTGTCGAAAGCTCATACCCCACTCCACCACTCAGTCAGCGTCGCGGTCGCCTCGCCCCGCCTGCGCACCCGCTGCCGCCGCACCAGCTCCATCACCACGAAGTCAGTCTTGGCCGACTGGTCACCGCCGAAGTTCGGCCTCTCGCACAGCACCGCCATGCGCGTGATGTCGGTGCGCGCCCAGAACGACGCGCGGCCCTTGCTGTGCAGAATGCGGCTTTGGAAGATGCCGACCACGCGGTCAGAGCAGTCGAGCGCCCGGTCGATGTGCGCGACGTCCTGGTTGCCTTCGTAGGGCGGGTTCATCAGGGCCAGGCGGAACGTGCCGGACGGGTAACTGTGCGCGGTGAAGTCGCCCGCGTGCACCATCAGCGACGTCTGCTCGAGGCTGAACTGCTGCAGCGCGGCGCAGTTCTGCGGGTCGATGTCCCATGCGGACATGAACGTCGGCGAGCAGGCGTCCATCGCCTTGATCAGTGCGCCGCGGCCGGCGGACGGCTCGAGCACCCATGCCCCGGGCGGCGTGGGATCGGCCCACCGCGCGACCTTGAGCGCCAGGGCGGGCGGGGTGTACCACTGCGACAGCGCAGGGTTGCGCCGGTCGGTGTCGAGACCCGTCAGCGTGGCCTGCCGCTCGCCCATCACCGCCACCCCTCCTCATGGTCACCAGCCAACTCGCTCTCACGCTCGCCGCATGCCCACTCCCACCCGATCGCTATCGCGTGCACGGTCAACCCGACAGCGCATGCGCTGAGCACCACGGCAGCGATCGCGGTGAACGCAGCAGCAGCGAGCAGCTGTCGAGCGCGGTGCTTCACGCGACCCCTTCCAAGGCTCATGGCCGTCCCCACAGTGCGACGCCGAGCGCGATGCCGAGCGCGAACAGCAGGGCGCCCATCAGCAGCCCGACAACCAGCCAGCGCCGCCGCCCCTGACGCTCAATGCGCTCTCGCTGCTCGCTGCGCAGCTTGTTGAGCGCCGCGTTGATCTCGGCCTTCATGGTGCTCTGCTCGCCGCTCATGAGCGCAGCTCCCCGGTCTGATTCAAGAGGAAGACACTACCCGGCCGCGGATCTCCCGCGACACCACACCCCGGGGAGCTGCGCTCATCGCGGCTGGGTACGAATGCAGTCAGCGCTCTGAACTGACAGCGCTCGGTCGCCGTCTGGGTGCTTCCGGCTGCGGGTCGGGCTCGGGCGGCGCCGGCTCGGGCTCGGGTACGCCTACGCCTGGGCTGGGCGCATGAGGCGCGGGCACCGGCGCAGGCTCGGGCACTCGTTCGGGCACTGGTAACGACTCGGGATCTGGGATCATGACGGGGCTCCTTTGCTGAGGCGGGCGCGAGGTCCGCCGTGATGGCCGCCGGATCTATTGCTCGCCGGCTCATGTGCTCTGGTCCTGCTCGCGCTGCCAGCGCCGAATGACAGCGTCACGGCCAGCGACGTCAGGCGCTTCGAGCAGCTCCTGCACGAACGTCATCCGGCCCCGCAGCTCGCGGCCGTGCAGCGCTTGGGCGATGCGCTCCTGGGCCTTGGGGTTGAGCATCGGCGCGAGCCGCTGCGCTTCGGCGAGATGGCTGGCGGTGTAGCGGGTCATTGCGCCCCCGCCGCATGCTTGAGCACGTACACGATCGCCTCGCAGCTGCTGCAGCGCGTACGCGCACCGGTCGCCGGTTCCCAGCTCAGGCCCGGCCCGCGTAGTGCCTTGCCGCAGCAGCTCGCTTGGGCGCGGAGCTCGAACGCGTGCGCCATCCCGACCCTCGGCTGAGCAAGCCACGCCGGTCGCGACGATGCGGAGTGAATCATGGAGCGATCCGTCATGGCGCACCGTCCTGCACAGTACCGCTTGGCTTGTCCGCATCGCTGGGCGCGTCAGCACCGCTGGGCGCGATCAGCACGGCGTTGGGCGCGTCGCCCACCAGGCACACGACGATCGTCTGGCCATGAGGCTGCGCCAGGCCGCCAAGCTCGGCCGCGCTGTGCACGACCTTGGGCCAGTCGATAGGGGGCGGCGCAGCGGCGCGACACGACGCGAGCGCCAGTGCCAGAGCGGTGATCATCGCGTGCTGCTCGAGGATGCTCATGGCAGGTGCTCCCGACAGTAGCGATCGAAGTCGGCTGCGACCGCGTCCGCGATGATGCGTGCGACTTGTCGCGCGTGGTCAGCATCCTGATGGTCGCGCACCTCGCCATCGGCGCGCAGTCCGGCGAACTCGGCTGCGTACGCGCGCGCCCACAGCTCAGCGCGCAGGTGTGCTCTGCCGCGCCAGGCGTCGAGCTGCTGCACCTTGCGCTGCGCTTCGAGCTCGTCGTCGCTCATATCGTCCCCTTCTGCTCTGCAACGCGCTCAGCGTGCGTCATCGAGTCTGCTGCGACCCATGCTCTGCGCATCTCAGCGCGGCCGGGTGTGTCGGTCACTCGCACCGGCCAGCGCTTGCCATTGCTGAGCAGTGGCCCGCGCACGTAGTACCCTGCAGCGTCGCACCACGCGCAGAGCCAGCGCATGTGACCGAGCTGCAAGCAGCCGCCGCAGTGACTGCATTCGACGCAGCTCATGAGCGCACCAACCTTCCCCGCTTGAGCGCAGCTCTGCACCGGGCGCAGGTCCGCTCGACAGCAGCGCCCCACTGGTCGGGACTCGCCAGTGTCACCGCGCCGCAGAGCGACACGAAGTGATCGCGCTCGAACGCATGCGCGCGCGTGCCCTTTCTGCCGGTGGTGAGCCAGCGTACGCCGTCGAACTGCAGAACCTTGCAGCTCATGGCGCACCCTCGCAGCCGCGACCGATCGAGCCGCTGTCCTGCGCGTCGGTGTATTGCTTCCAATGCATCCACCCGCGCGGGCAGTGAAAGCCCCACTCGCGCACGACCGGGCCGGTGATGAACAGCGACCAGCACGGCGCGCTCACCTCGAGCCGGTGTGCGGCCCAGGGCAGTCGAAACACCACGTCGCCCGGCTGACGCACTGCGCGGTGGTGGATGCCGCCGGCGGCGATGGTGTGCTCGGTGTAGCTGCCGTCGAGAATGATCGACAGGTTCGGCCATGGGTGGTCGTGCAGCGCGCGGTCGTCGTCCGAGCGGCGCAGCTCGTGCACGTACACGTTCGCGCGGCGATTGCGCGGGATGCGATGCCAGCGGCGCAGATACGGGTCAGCCGAGCCGCCGATCACGAAGTCGGGCTGCCGGTACGATGTCCAGCTGATGAGCATCGAGGCGAGCGCGCGCGTGGTGATCGGGTCAAGCATCACAGCGTGTTCCCCTTCAGCCCGTAGCCCGCGCGCAGCTTGTCGAGGTAGATGCGCGCAGCCTTGGTCGAGGGCGGCGGCAGCTGGTCAGTCAGCGCGAGGCCGAGCTGACAGAGCGCGAACGCGTCCGCCTGGTCGTCGCTGCTGAAGGTGCGCTGATGGTCGCAGGCAAGCGTCGAGACCATGATGTCTTTGCTGCCGACGCCGCTGCCGGTCACGAACTTCTTTAGGCTCGCCGGTGCTGGCTCGATGATCGGGCACTGCGCGAGTTCGCACAGCTTCCACCGCAGCACACCGCCGAGTTCGGCGCGATCGTGGTGCCCTTGCTGCGCTCGACCTGCGGCTGCGAATGCATAGCCCTCGATCAGGATCAGCCCGGGCTGTTGCGCGCGCACCACGTCGAGCACGCCGCGGATGAGCCGCTCGTACCGCTCCATCCGGCCGTGCACTGTCGTCGCTGGCTTGCTCGACCACCGGCCCTCGACCAGCTGCTTGCCCGGCACCGAGTAGCAGATCGCGAAGCCGGTCAGCGACGGGTCGATGCCAAGCACGCACTCGCCGAGCAGTGGCGGGACCCACTTGGTGGGCGGCTCGTCGAAGAGAAGATCGCCCTGCGGCAGCTTCCCGAGGGCGCTCTCACGGAATGCATGCGCGATCTCCCTCGACGGGTTCCGGATGCTGATAGTGCTCATCGCGGGATCTCCGCGAGCACGGCGCGGCACTGCGGATGTGTGCATTCCGGGTTGCCGCAGTATTCCGCACGCAGCTTGGCCTCGGCCATCTCGGCTCGCGCCTTCAGCGCCTGCACATCGCGGACCAGTTGGCCCGGGTAGTCCCACGAGGGACAACCGCACAGCGCTGCGATCGCGTCGAAAGCGTCGTCCGCCGCCGAGCCTTCGAGCTTCGCCTCCAGCTCCCGCACCTTCGCGATCAGCTTCGGCAGCGCGTGGCGTGCCGCCTCGATGAAGCGCGCGTCGTCGAGCCGCCTGGTGCCGCCCCACGTTTCCGCAATAGGACTGCCGCGCGCCCTCAGCCCATCCCCATGCTCGTCGAGCGTCCACGGCCCAGGCGTTGCCGCGTGGCACA
>Ga0070686_100002529_pt1 | contig 10072 bp, 6 predicted proteins | sample KBSS23LmetaG_FD_65654 | JGI IMG/M metagenome (GOLD analysis project Ga0070686, IMG submission 65654) | Switchgrass rhizosphere microbial communities from Kellogg Biological Station, Michigan, USA - KBS S2-3L metaG | ecosystem: Host-associated > Plants > Roots > Rhizosphere ...
GCTCTTCACTCATGCAGTGCGATTATGCCGTCATTGGCGTCAGAAGACCAATGGCCGGCGCGCGCGCCGCGACGTAGGCTCTGACGATGGCCGAGGAGCCCGACCGCGCGCTCGAGGCCGCGGAGACGCTGGCGCTGTGGCTCGACAACCGCTTCGTCGATCCGCTGCTCGGGTTTCTGCTACCCGGCTTCGGCGATCTGCTCGCATCGGCGCTGGGTCTCTACCCGGTGCTGCTCGCGTGGCAGCGGCGCGCGCCCAAGACGCTGGTCGCGCGCATGCTGCTGAACCTGGCGGCGGACGCCGCCGGCGGCGCGATCCCCGTGCTGGGCGACATCTGGGATTTTCTGTTCCGCGCCCACGCCCGCAACCTGAAGCTTCTGCGCGCCCGCGCCGACGACGGCGAAGTGCGCGCGCACTGGAGCGACACGCTGGTCGTCGGCGCCGCGCTGGTCGTGTTTCTCGCCGCGGTCGCCGTGCCGATCGTCGCGGCCGTCTGGTTCTGGCGCGCCGTCTTCCACTAGCGCAGCTAGTGCAGCTAGTGGGCGAGGAAGCGTTCGGCGTCGATGGCGGCCATGCAGCCGGTGCCGGCGGCGGTGACGGCCTGGCGGTAGACGTGATCGGCGACGTCGCCGCACGCGAACACGCCCGGGATCTTGGTGGCGGTCGAACCGGGCAGCGTCTTGATGTAGCCCGCCGCGTCCATGTCCAGCAGCCCCGTGAACAGCTTCGAGTTCGGCTCGTGACCGATCGCGACGAACACGCCGCCCACCGCCATCTCGCGCGTCGAGTTGTCCCGCGTGTCGCGCAGGCGCACGCCGGTGACGCCGGGACGGGGCAGCGCGCCCAGGATCTCGTCAACGACCGCGTTGGTGACCAGCTCGATGCGCGGGTTGCGGCGCGCGCGGTCGAGCATGATCTTCGAGGCGCGGAACTCATCGCGGCGGTGGATGAGGGTGACCTTCGGCGAGAACCGGGTCAGGAACGTCGCCTCTTCCATGGCGGTGTCGCCGCCGCCCACGACGGCGAGATCGCGCCCCTTGAACAGCGCGCCGTCGCAGGTCGCGCAGGCGGACAGACCAAAGTTCTTGAACTTCTCCTCGGATGGAATGCCGAGCCACTTCGCCGACGCGCCCGTGGCGATGATCAGCGACTCCGCCATCAACTCACCCTCGGTCGATGTGATCCGGAACGGACGATCGGACAGATCGACGGTGGTGACGTCGGCGGTGAAGACGTTCGTTCCGAAGCGCTCGGCCTGCGCCTTGAACAGCTCCATCAACTCGGGACCCTGCACCCCCTTCGGGAAGCCGGGATAGTTCTCGACCTCCGTCGTGATCATCAGCTGCCCGCCGGGCAGGGTGAACGGCTCGACGGCGGCGCCGCCGCCCTCGAACAGGACCGGTTCCAGGTTGGCGCGCCCGGTGTAGATCGCCGCCGTGTAGCCGGCGGGGCCGGAACCGATGATGGCAACCTTGGTGCGTGCGGGGAGCGGCATCGAGAAAGTTCCTCTTTATTTAGATGACCGACCAATGTCTATAGGTTTCGAGCCCGGCCGGCGTTTCCAGACGCCCGACTTGCCGCCTTGTTTTTCCTCGAGGCGGACGCCGCGGATCTCGACGCCACGCTCCGCGCCCTTGACCATGTCGTAGACGGTCAGCGCCGCCACCGCGACCGCGACCATCGCCTCCATCTCGACGCCCGTGCGGTCCACGGCGCGCGCGCGCGCCTGGATGCGAACGCCCGGCAGCGCGCGGTCGGTGTCCAGCTCGAGGTCGCAACCGACCAGCCGCACCGGATGGCAGAGCGGGATCAGGTCAGCCGTACGCTTCGCCGCCATGACGCCCGCGAGCCGAGCCACGGCCAGCACGTCACCCTTGCCGCGCGCGCCCACTGCCTGCTCGACCAAACGCAGGGTCGCCGGCTGCATGAGCACCTCGGCCGACGCGACCGCCTCGCGCAGCGTCTCCGCCTTGGCGGCGACGTCCACCATGCGCGCTCGCCCGCGAGCGTCCGAATGCGAAAGCTTGGCGCGGGCCACGATGGCGCGGGCATCTTAACTCAGAACCCTGAAAGGGTTCCGAACCTCCCGCGACGGGCTCGGGCCGGCAAAGCCGTCCCTCCCCCACGCGATCAGCTCAGAACCCTGGAAGGGTTCCGAACCTCCCGCGACGGGCTCGGGCCGGCGAAGCCGTCCCTCCCCCACGCGATCAGCTCAGAACCCCACGCGATCGGCTGGTAACTCCGCGCGATTGCGCATCAACCTCCGGACGAATAGCATCCGGCCACCTCCGATGTCCCTCCCTTCGCTGGACAGCCTGAGCGAGCGCAAGGTCAGCCTGCTCGTCATCCTGTTCGGCCTCATCCTTTACATCCCGTTCGCCGGGTCCTACGGCCTCCACGATCCCTGGGAAACGCACTACGCCGAGGTGGCGCGCCAGATGGCGGTGCGCGGCGACTTCATCAGCCTGTGGTGGCCGGGCGCGCCGATCGATCCGGACCACTTCTGGTCGAAGCCGGTGCTGTCGTTCTGGATCATGAGCCTGTCGTTGCTGGCGTTCGGGCTGGGGCATCCCGAGTCGGGGACGCTGGCGCTGTCGACGCGCGCCGAGTGGGCGACCCGCCTACCCTTCTGCCTGTTCGGCGTGCTGGGCATCTACGCCGTCTACCTGTGCGTGTCGCGTTTCGTGAGCCGCCGCGCGGGCGTGATGGCCGCGGTGGTGACCGCGACGTGTCCGCTCTACGCGCTGGTGTCGCGCCAGGCGATGACGGACATGGCGTTCGTCGGACCGATGACGATGGCGCTCGCGCTGGGCGCCCTGGCGCTGTTCGACGACCAGGACATCCCCCTGCCGCGACGCGAGGCGCGCATCGGCAAGAGCAAGATCACCTGGCCCGATCACCCGCTGTTCTACCTGGCGACCGGCGTGTTCGTGATCGTCACGCTGCCGCAGCTGGTGATCAATTCGCTGCAGCTCGAGTGGTCGTTCACGGCGGCCGGCCACGCGATCACCATTCCCGGCGTGGTCCTGATGCTGCCGTACATCGCCGCGTTCGTCGCGTACTTCGTGATGATCGTGCGCGTGCGCTACAAAGCGCCGCTGTATCTGAACATCGCCGCCACGCTGTGCGGTCTGGCGATGCTGGCCAAGGGGTTGGCGGGCCTGGGCCTTCCGGTGCTGGTTTTCCTCAGCTACCTGCTGTTCACCTGGAACTGGAAGCGCCTCAACCGCGCCCAGCTGCTGTTCGCGATCCTGCTCGCGTTCATCACCTGCGCGGTGGTCGCGGTGCCCTGGCACCACGCGATGCTGGCCCGCCACGGGCGCGCCTTCTGGGACGAGCTTTACGGCGACAACCACTGGCGGCGACTGGTCGTCGGGCGGCACGGCGATCGCGGCACCTTCGAGTACTTCGTGCGCGAGCTGGGCTACGCGGCGCTGCCCTGGATCGCGATCGCGCCCGCGGCGCTGGGCGCGGCGGTGTGGCGGCGGGTGAAGCGCGGTGGCGCCGCCGCGCTGGCCGCGGCCGGCGTCGGTGGTGAAGCTGACGCCAGTGCCGCCGCCGCCGATGCGCGCCGCCAGGGCATCTTCTGGTTCGGCGCGATCTGGTTCGTCGCTGGTTACGCGCTGGTGTCGATGTCCGTCACCAAGTTCCACCATTACATCCTCCCGGCCCTCCCCGGCCTCGCGATCGCGATCGGCTGCTTCCTGGACGACGTCGTCCGGCGGCGCGACGGGCGCGCCGCCGCGGCCGCCGCGATGGTCGGCATCCCGCTGCTGGCGCTGGTGCTGTTCGATCTCGCGGGCGCGCAGAAGAACGCGCAGCGTTTCATCTGGCTGTTCTCGTACGACTACGTCAACACGCCGAGCGGCCGGCCCTGGCCGCCGGCGCTGGACTTCCGCGGGCCGCTGATCGGCTTCGGCTGCGTGTTCGCGCTGGTGATGGTGGCGCTCGGGTGGCGCCGCATCCAGCGCTGGGCGGCGGTGGCGCTGTGCCTCTCGGCGGTCGCGTTCACCTACTTCCTGCTGGACGGGTTCATGCGGCGCGCGACGCCCTACTGGACGCAGAAGGGGCTGATCGCGAACTACTACAAGATGAGGCGATCGCCCGAGGAGAAGCTGCTGGTCTGGCAGATGTACTGGCGCGGCGAGAACTTCTACACGCAGAACGAGATCTACACGGGACCCAAGGACGAGCGGACCGTGTTCCTCGGCGACAAGAACTTCGAGAACCTGAAGGCGTGGATGGAAAAGCACCGCGGCCGGCGCGCGTTCTTCCTGGTCGAGCAGAACCGCTTCACCACGCTGGAGACGGCTGTGCCGGCGGACGCGCGCAAGACGCTGAAGATCGTCGACGGCAGCAACATGAAGTTCTGCCTCGCGTCCGCTGACCTCTGAGCTGTAACATCGCGGCTTCCTTCGTGAACCCGACCTGGGGAGGTCCGTCTTGAGCACGCCGCGTCTCGGTATCTCGCTGTCGTCCGTCGTTCTGCTGGGTTTCGCGCTGACGTTCGGAGGCAGCAACTGCGGCGGCGACTCGCCCGCCGGCGGCGGCAAGGGCGGCGGCGGGCAAGCGGGCTCGATGGCCACGGGCGGACGCGGCGGCAGCGCGGGCGGCGGGGGCGCGAGCGCTGGCACCGGCGGCGCGAGCGCCGGTACAGGCGGATCCACGGCGGGCGCCGGCGGCGCGACGGCCGGTACCAGTGGCGGGACCGGCGGCGCGCCGGCCGGCAGCGGCGGTTCGGCGGGCAGCGGCGGTCGCGGCGGAACGACGGGCACCGGTGGATCCGCGGGCGGCACAGCCGGCACGGGCGGAACGGCGGGCAGCAGCGGCGGCCGCAGCGGAACCACCGGTAGCGCCGGCAGCGGCAGCGGCGGCACGGGCGGCAGCCCGGGCGGGACGAGCGGCAGCGGCGGTACCGGCGGCAGCGCGACCGGCGGCGCGGGGCAGGACGGAGGCGTCGACGCCGACGCCGGCTCGACCGACACCGGATCGAACGACCGAATGGCCGACGCGACCGCCGACGCGAGCGACGCCGCCGAGGCGGGACCCGACGGCCCGTCGTGCGTCGACGCGTGCACGCTGGGCGCGCGCAGCTGCGGCCCCGGCGGCGGCTCGCGCTCCTGCGCGATCGACACCACCACCGGCTGCACGGTCTGGGGCCCCGAAGCCGCCTGCGCGGGCGGGCAGACCTGCTCGAGCGCGACCGGCCAGTGCACCTGTCCCGCGACGCCGGCGGGCTGCGCGGCGACGGGCAACTCCACGTTCTGTTCGTCGACCGGCGATCTCGTGACCTGCACGGCGAACGCGCAGGGGTGCATCACGTCGTCGGCGGCGGCCTGTCCGACGCACCAGAGCTGCAAGGGCACGCTGCCCGCGGCGGCGTGCACCTGCGATCACGGCTGCGCGGCGGTCGGCGATTTCTGCGCGGACGGCGACACGCAGTCGACCTGTTCGCTCGACGCCAACAACTGCCGCTTCATCAGCGACACGAACGCGTGCGGCGGCGTCGCCACCTGCGTGAACGGCGGGTGCGACTGCCCGGCGACCGGCACCACCGAGGGCACGGGCTGTTCGAACCTCGACGACACCCTCTGCGCGGGCTCCGACGTCCTGACCTGCCTGTCCGATACGTCACCCGGCGCGATCGGCTGCCAGGTCTGGGCGCTGACCACCCCCTGCGCCGGCGATCCGGCAGGACCGCTCACCTGCGGGACCAAGGCCGGCTTCGCCGCGTGCCAGTGCCCGGAGAACATCGGGACGGCCGTCTACGTCGATCCGGTGGCGGGCAGCGACTCCGCGGACGACGCTCACCCGTTCCCGACGGGAATCCAGACGCCGACGGCTTGCCGGTTCGGCACGCTGACGCACGGGATCGATCGGGTCGGCTCGCCCGGCACGGTGGTCGCCATCAGCGACAACCCGCCCGTCGCGTTCACCACCGAGTTGCTGCCGCTGGCCGTGAAGAGCGGCGTCACGCTGACCACCGCCGCCCCGGCCACCCCGGCCAGCTACATCATCGAATTCGACGACGCGGCCGCGTTCGCGGCCCTGGCCGTGGCCTCCGGGTCGGCCGTATCCGGCTACACCGTCGTGCAGTCGGGATCCGCCAACGCGGCGGCCAGCGCCGTGACCTGCAGCGCCGGAGCGGTGTCGCTGGCGTCGCTGGTGCTGGACGGCAACGGTACGATGAGCAACGGCATCGCCGCCGGCGGCAGCTGTGCGGCGACCGTGACCGGTGTGACCGTCGGCGAATTCACCGCCAGCGCCATCGACGTCTCGAGCACGGCCGCCACGACGATCACCGGCGGATTGCTGCGCGCGTCGCTGAACGGCCTGCGGCAGTCGAACGGTGTGGTGACGGCGCACGCGCTCACCGTTCAAAACAACGCGCGCGAGGGCATCGTGCTGCTGGGCGGTTCGCCCAACCTCGTGCTCGACAGCGGCAGCGTCGTCACGCTGAACGGCCGCGCCGGCGCCGGCTTCGCCGGCATCAGCGTGACGAAGGGGTCGCTCTCGGCCACGAACTCGACGATCACAGGCAACGGTGCGGCGGGCATCGTGCTGGGCAGCGGCGCCGTGATTCACGGCTTGACGACGGTGGACGTCAGCCTGAACGGCGCCACCGTCGCGACGCCGGGTGTATCGATATTCAACGGCACGCTGAACGCCAGCGCGCTGACGGCGACGAAGAACACCGCCGGCGGCGTGGCGGTGCTGGGATCGAGCGCGACGGTGAACCTGACGAACGCGGCGCTGAACGCCAACACCGGGCGGGGCCTGGTCGCGGCGGCCGGCAGCGTGACGGTGTCGGGGGGCACGTTCAACGGCAACCAGCAGGACGGGATCCTCGCCGGCGGCGGCACCGTCACGATCGGCGGCGGGGCGACGATGGCGAACAACGGTGCCCACGGCCTCCACATGTTCGGCGCGGCGACGACCGTGACCGCCGCCGACATCCACCACAACGTGCAGGACGGCGTCTACATCAACTCGAGCTTCGCGGCGATCAACGTCGGCTCGCCCGGGATGTCGCCCCCGCTGGTCAACATCCACGACAACACGGTCCACGGCATCATGGTCAGCTCGTCGCCGCCCACCAGCAGCGGCGCGAACACGGTCACCATCGACACCGTCAGCGTCACCCAGAATAGACAGAGCGGCATCTTCATCGCCGCGGACAACGCTCCGGTCGGCGCGACCGTCCGCGCCTGCACGATCAGCGGCAACGGCGCGGTCGGGCTGCGCGTCGAACAGGGCGCCGCCAACGAGACGACGACCGTCATCCAGTTCAACGACGTCACCGGCAACAACGGAAACGGGCCGTCCGATTCGATCGGCGGCGTGCTGTTCGGCACCGCGAGCACGCTGACCAGCTTCGTGGGAAACAGGGTTCACGCGAACAACGGCGACGAATTGGGCTTCGCCGCCGCGGCGAACGGCGGCGCCAGCTGGACCGTCGGGACGAACACTTGCGACGCGAACGCCAACGCGATCACCTGCTACGGCGCCGGCAACGTCGGCATCCGGGCGGCGGCGGGGGCGACCGTCGACGCGCGCGGCAACCACTGGGTCAACGCGAGTCCCGCGGGCGGCGTCGACTACTCCCTCGCCGGCGGCTCGTCAGTGAACGCCGGCGGCGCGTGCAGCGCGATCGCCTCGTGTCCCTGATCTGATCAGCACGACCGTCGTTGCGCGCGCTGTTGCGCAACGCGGGGTGGTGGACGCGGCCGACGGTGGGGGGACAGCCCCCCCCGCCGTGTGATCTCGACGCTTTCGCAGCGACCGCGACGCTTTCGCGGAAACGTTGCTTTTTAAATGCCTGCTCGGCTTTCGCCTGGCGACTTTAAGGCGCGCCAACCTGGAGGACACCATGCGCTCTGTGACCACACAACTCGCTCTCGCCGCGATGCTGGCTCTGCCGTTCGTCGCCACCGCCTGCGGAGATCTGACCGACGACATCAGCACCAGCACCAGCCTTGCGCTCGGTGACGCGCTGCCCGGAACCAACGCGACCGCGTTCGCCGAAGCGAAGGCCGCGTTCAACACGTCCGAGAACGCCGCCGACGGCCTCGGCCCGATCTTCAACGAGCGCGGCTGCGGCACCTGCCACCAGAACGGCGCCATCGGCGGCGCGGGTCAGCAGATCGAACAGCGCTACGGGACGCTGACCAACGGCGTCTTCGATCCGCTGGCGAACACCGGCGGCTCGCTGCGACAGCTGTTCGGCATCGGCGGCTTCAACGTCGGCGGGCTGAACTGCAACTCGGGCACCGACGCCAATCCGGCGGCGGGCGCGACGATCTTCGCGGGCCGCCTGACGACGCCGGTCTTCGGGCTGGGCTTGGTCGATTCGCTGCCCGACTCGCGCTTCGACACCCTCGCCTCGCGCGAACCGACCGCCGTGCGCGGCATCGTCAACCGCGTCACCATCGCGATGGCGAACCCGGCCGATCCCGGCCAGTCGAACGGCGCCACGCGCGTGGGCCGCTTCGGCTGGAAAGCGGGCGTGCCGAACCTCGGGCAATTCTCGGGCGACGCCTACCTCAACGAGATGGGCATCACCACGACCTCGTGCAACCGCGGCGTCGTGAACCGCGCGTTCGCGACCGAGAACCGCGCCAACCGCGCGCCGACCAACGCCGTGATCAACGGCTGCCCGGACGACGCCGTGCCCGGCGTCGACGACGACCTGGCCGCGGAGACGAACAACTGCGCCGGCGGTGTCAACGAGCTGCAGGACGACGTCGCCGAGTTCACGTTCTTCATGGCGCACCTGGCGCCGCCGCCGCAGCTCCCGATCACGGCCGGGTCGGCCGCCGATCGCGGCCGTACGCTGTTCAACTCGGCGGGCCTGCAGTGCGCGTCCTGCCACCGCGACGACGCGGACATCTTCGTGTCGACGTCGGCGGGCGGCGTGCCGTCGGGCATTCGGTTCCATCCGTTCTCGGACTTCCTCGTGCACGACATGGGGACGCTGGGTGACGGCATCGGCAACGCCGGTGACTCGGTGGCGGTCACCCGCCGCATGCGCACGGCGCCGCTGTGGGGCCTGCGCTCGCGCAACAAGAAGCTGCACGACGGTCGCACGACCGACATCGCGACCGCGATCTCGGCGCACAACGCCGGCGCGAACGGCCAGGGCACGCCCGCCGGCCAGGCGTTCAACGCGCTGACAACCGCGCAGAAGAGCGACCTGATCGCCTATCTGAACACGCTCTAGCAGAACACCCTTAGCAGAACACCCACACCGTACCCCAGACGGGGCGGCGTCCACAGGCGCCGCCCCGTTTTTTATTGGGCCATCAAGCGATTGTTAATCGTTTGTAAACAGCATTCGAGATTACGCAATCAACGTTGCCGTCTCGTTTGCAACGGATAGCTAAACGGTTTTTTTATCGGGTGGGGAAATCCTCACCCCGTGTAGACGATATCCCCGTTGAGACTACACGGCCGCCGATTGTGTGCCTGATTGATCAGGCCTTTGGCGACCTTTAGTCAAACGCGTTGGGGCTATCGGTTTGCGCGTTGATCAAATAATTGATGCCGATGCCCTGACGTTCTCGAAACGGAGGAGACCAATGACAAGAGCGATATTCGCGCTTGCGGCGGTGATGGCGATACCGATGGTGGGGGCGGGCTGCAGCGACCTGACAGACGATTCGGTCACATCACAGGACAACGCCGCGCTGGGAGATTCACTGCCCGGCACGAACGCAGCGCTGTTCGCAGAAGCGAGGGCAGCCTTCGCCGCGACGGAGACGGTGCAGGACGGCCTCGGCCCGATCTTCAACGAACGGGCGTGCGGCATCTGCCACTCGAACAGCGCCCTGGGCGGCGCCGGCCAGCAGATCGAGCGGCGCTACGGGACACTCACCAACGGGGTGTTCAACGGCCTCGCCAATACGGGCGGCTCGCTGCGGCAGCTGTTCGGCATCGGCGGCTTCACGCCGGCGCCCGGGCAGAACTGCCAGTCGGGCACGGACAACGTCAACCCGGCGGGCGCCACGATCTTCGCTGGCCGCATGACGACCCCGACCTTCGGGCTCGGCCTGGTCGAGCTGATCCCCGACGG
>Ga0070686_100002534_pt1 | contig 10065 bp, 9 predicted proteins | sample KBSS23LmetaG_FD_65654 | JGI IMG/M metagenome (GOLD analysis project Ga0070686, IMG submission 65654) | Switchgrass rhizosphere microbial communities from Kellogg Biological Station, Michigan, USA - KBS S2-3L metaG | ecosystem: Host-associated > Plants > Roots > Rhizosphere ...
GAGCATTGGCGACGATTTCTACGACGATACTTTCGAAGGCGATCTGAGTGGAGTCCGATTGCTCGATTACAACACCGATTACGAAATCTACATTTCGATGTTTTCGCAGATCACCGCCGACGGCGACGGCTCCGATCCGTTCGCGGAACCGGTCCCCGAAGCGTCCACCGTTTTCGCCACCGCCGCCGCGATTGGTGTGGCCGCGCTGCGCCGCCGCAAGTCCTGATTCGCGACAAATCTTGACCGCGATGGCTGAAACCGGTTCCCATTCGGGATGCCCCGCGTTTTAGCCATTTTTGTTTTTATCCTCTTTGGTTCCTTCGTTCCGGGCGCCGCCGAAGCGATCCCGGAACCCACGCTCTTCATCATCCCCCACACGCACTGGGAAGGCGCCGTTTTCAAGACGCGCGAGGAATACCTGGAAATCGGCCTCACGCACCTCCTCACCGTCATTCGCCTGCTGAAGGAACATCCCGATTATCGGTTCACTCTCGACCAGGTCGCGTATTTTCGTCCCTTCGTCGAACGTTATCCTGCCGAAGTCCCCGCCTTCAAAAAATTCATCGCGGAAGGCCGTCTCCAAATCGTCGGTGGCCTTAACGTCATGCCCGACGACAACATGCCCAGCGGCGAATCGTTCATTCGCCAGATGCTTTACGCGAAAACGTATTGTCGCGAAGTTCTCGGCACGGACGTGAAAACCGGCTGGCTCGTCGATACCTTCGGCCATCATGCGCAACTTCCCCAACTCCTGCGCCTCGGCGGATTCGATACGTTTTGGTTTTCGCGCGGCGTCGAAGACAAATCGAAAATGCCCACCGACTTTTATTGGCAAGGCATCGACGGCACGCGCATCCGCGCATTCTGGCTCCCGCTGATGTATGGCAATTTTGCGTGGCCCCCGCGCGATTTTCCTACGTTCAACAAATACGCTCGCGATCGTTACAACGAACTCGCGCCCTACGTCCGCAATCATCCCATGCGCACCGCGTTCAACGGCGCGGACGTGACCGATCCCGATCTATACGTTCCGCCGTTGATCCATCAATTCAACGCGCAAACTAACAAGCCCTTCAACATCCGCCTCGCCGTGCCCGCCGAAGTCGAACGCGCTTTGTCCCAACAAACCAACCTCCCGATCGTCACCGGCGAACGCAACCCGCTCTTCCAGGGCGTTTACAGCACGCGCATCGAACTCAAACATCGCATGCGCGAATCCGAACGTCTGCTCACCACCGCCGAAAAATTCGGCGCGCTCGCCCATCATTTTGGCGGCGCGATTTACGATGAATCCACCGAACGCGCGTGGGATTCCATCACCTTCAACGTCACGCACGACCTCGCTTCCGGCGTGATGACCGACGACGTTTATCAAGACACCGTGCGCGGTTACGATTTCTCCGCGCGTCTCGCCAATGAACTCATCGACACACGTTCGAACGATTATCTCGCGCGCGTGAACACCGCGGGCGAGGGCATTCCCATCGCCGTGTGCAACACCCTCGGCTGGACCCGCACCGACGCCGCCAAAGCCGACGTCGGTTTTTCCGAAGGCGGCATCAAGGATTTCGACCTCATCGACGCCGCAGGCAAAACCATTCCCGCGCAAATCGTCGAGGAAGAAAAATATCCCGATGGCGGTCTGCGCCGCGTCCATTTTGTGTTTATCGCGCGCGAAATACCCGCGCTGGGCCACAACATTTATCACGTTGTGCCGAACAAGAACGCGACTGCGAAACGCCCGGCCACCGATCGTTCAGCCAATTTCGCAAACGCTTCAATCCAGGCGAACTTCGATCTTTCCAGCGGCACGCTTACGAGTCTTCGGCGTCAACACGACCAGTGGGAATCGCTTTCCGGCCCGGCCAACAACATCGCGGTCGAACCCGATCATGGCGATGTTTGGGAACTTTACAAAAATCTCGATGGCGGCCAGCAACTCATCATGACGCGACCATTGCCCACGCCAAAATCCGGCGGGGCGACCTTTAGCGCCAATGTCCATACGACCAACTGCGTCGCGCGCCGCGGACCAGTCTTCACCGAGTTCGAAACCTCGAACGCGCTTGGCACAAACAGCTTCACCACCAAAGCGCGCCTTTTCGCCGAACTCGATCGCGTCGAATTCGAAACGCGCATCATCAATCGCGCGCCCTTCGTCCGCTATCGCATGCTTGCGCCGACCACCATTTCCAACGGCAAAAACTTCCAGGAAATTCCCTTCGGCGCCATCGAACGTCCGATGAGCCAGGAATTTCCCGCGCAAAACTGGATCGATTACAGCGACGGCGCGCACGGCCTCGCCCTTCTCAATCGCGGCAATCCTGGAAACAACATTTCCGAAAACACGCTGATGCTTTCGTTGCTGCGTTCGACGCGCATCCAATCCTATGGCTTCGGCGGCGGCTTCGAAGGCCAATCCAGCGACAGCGCGCTCGAACTCAACAAACCACTCACCATCCACTACGCGCTCGTTCCTCACGCCGGAACCTGGACCGATGCTTCCATCTATCGCGCCGGCCTCGAATTCAATAATCCCCTCCTCATCCGCAAAGTTTCGACGCACCCCGGACCGGTTCCCGCGCGCTGGGGCCTCCTCGAAATTTCCGCGCCCAACGTCGTCGTTAGCGCCGTCAAAACCAGTCACGACGGCGCCACCATCATTCGCGTTTACGAAGCTGCTGGCCGCGCCACTGCCGACGTCCAACTCAAACTCCACGCCAACATCCGCGCCGTTTCCGAAGTCAACCTCATCGAAGACAAAATCGCCCCCCTCAAATCCAAACAAAACACCCTTCACTTCAACCTCCACCCATTTGAGATTAAAACCTTCAAACTCGAACTCAAACGCTAGTCGCGCAGGTTTCCAACCTGCCGTGCCGCCGATTTTCAACCGGCTTCCGGTCCGTAAGCGCGCCGTTTTTTTCTTCCGCTTCCAACGCCAAGCGCCATCCTCCTTCACGCGGAATGAGGAAGTATCTCCACGTCATCAACATCGGCATCCAGAACACGCTGGTGTATCGGATGAATTTCCTTTTTCGCGCCATCTTCGGGCTCGTTCCGCTCATGGCCACCATTTATCTGTGGCGTTCGATTTACGCGGGCAAACCGGCCGGCCAAACGCACGTCGCCGATTACAATCTGGCCGCGATGACCTCTTATTATTTGCTCATCACCATCGCGGACGCCCTCACTGCCGTCACCGATGACGACTGGCAGATTGCCGGCGACATCCGCGAGGGAGCCATCAACCAATTCCTTCTGAAACCGATCGACTACCTCAAATATCGCCTTTGTCTGTTCGCGTCCGGACGCCTCATTTACGTCGCCGTCGCCGCCGTTCCCGTCACCCTTTTCATCGTCTATCAACGCCAATATTTCGTTGCCCCTCCAAACCTGGCCATCCTCGCGCTCTTCATCTTTTCACTCCTGATGTCCGCGCTCCTGAATTTTTTTATTTCCTACGTCATGGCGCTGCTCGCGTTTTGGCTGCTCGAAATTTCCACCCTCATTTTTATCGTGTTCGCCTTCGAATACATGGCCGGCGGACATCTCTTTCCAATCGATATCCTTCCACCCGCCGTCGCTAAAATTCTCGCGTTCACGCCGTTTCCCTACCAACTATTTTTCCCCGTGAGCCTTTACCTCGGACGCATCACCGGCCCGGCCCTTTGGCGCGACCTCGCCATCCAATCCTTCTGGGTCTTTTTCTTTTACCTCCTCGCCCGTTGGACCTGGAACCGCGGCATCCGCCGTTACACCGCCTTCGGAGGCTGATATGCAATTTCAGATTTCAAATTTCAGATTTCAAATTTTAAAAGCGCCCGCAGCGCAGGATTTCATTCGGTCGTGCCGCAGATTTGAAAGCTGCCCCCTGCAAGAGCGGCGCCGGAGCGCGCGCACTCCAGAACGCTTCCGCGAATACCATAGTCGCTGTAAATTCCGACAGGTTCTGGACTGCGCGCGCTCCGGCGCCGCTCTCGGTTACTTTGCGTCGAGAGTTCGATTTGCCACGCCAAGCGCCGTGATTGGCATTTCCCTTACCCGATGACCTCACGCTCCCAATCCGCCCTCGCCCGCTACGCGACCATTTACGCCGCGCTCTGGAAGAATTCCGTCTCGCGCGAGATGGGCTTCAAATCCAACTTCATCCTCTGGATCATCGTCGAACTCCTTTGGTTCGCGCTCCAACTCACTTTCTTCAACGTCATCTACAACCAAACCCAAAGCATCGCCGGCTGGACGCGTTGGGAAGTCGTCCTCCTCGTCGGCGCCAGCCACTTCATCCAACAAATCTTCCAGGCTTTTTTCCTTACCAACTGCACCGGCCTCTCCGAACTCGTCCGCACCGGAAAACTCGATTTCCTCCTTCTCCTCCCCATCAACACCCGCTTCATCGTCTCCGTCCGCCAGGTGGACCTCGGCGGATTCGTTAACGCTGCCAGCGCTGTTGCCGTCATGGTCTTCGCGCTCCACAAACTCCAAATCATCCCTACCTCCCCACAAATCCTTGGCTTCAGCGCCCTCGCCATTTCCGGAATCCTCCTCCACTACAGCCTCATGATGATCCTCGCCGCGACAGCCTTCTTCGCCGTCCGCGCCCAGGGCATCGTCTGGGGCTACTACAACATGTTCAACATCTCCCGCATGCCCGAAGGCGCCTTTCGCGGCATTTTCCGCGCCGTCTTCACCTTTATCCTCCCAATGACCATGGTCGCCAACGTCCCTGCCAAAACCCTCGCCCACAAAATGACGGCGCCTTCCCAGATCGCCCTCCTCCTCGCCATCACCGCCACGTGGTTCCTTGTCTCCGAACTCTTTTGGCGCTTTTCCCTTCGCCGTTACACCAGCGCGAGTTCGTGAAACGTCGATGAAAATCTGTTCTCTCAATACCCTTCCCTTAGCAGCCAATAAACCCCCGCGCCAATCCCAATGCACACCACCGACATCACCAACGCCGATCCGCAAAAATAGGACGCCACGATCATCACGGCGCCGCCGGCCATCGGCGGCCATTGCCGTTGTTTCTTGCCGTAGATAAAATAGCCAAACCCCACCGTTCCCCAAATCAAAGAGGCGAAGAGGAAACTGGCGTCGAGCATTGATCAACCATGACACGCCTCCGCCGCGCCGACAATTCACGGTTTGCCCGCCGGCAATTCGTTCTCCTCCTGATCGTACGCGGGCGGAACATAAAAATTCAGCGTCTTGAGCGGCGTCCGGCCCGTGTTCCGAATTTCATGTGTATCCCCGCGCTCGATCAAGAGCAGCGACCACTTATCCAATTTGTGCTTGTGCCCGTTGACCACCGCTTCTCCTTGTCCCGACAAAACTAACAGCCATTGATCCGCCCCTCGATGCCGATTTTCCGGGCCGCCCTCCACTTCTCCCGGCGGAAGAACCATCTCAGCCGCTTGCGAACGAGCATTTCCCAAAGCAACCTGAAATCCACCCTTAAACTTTAGATTCTTTTGCTTCACGCTAAAATCTCAGTGCGCCTGCGGAAGATGTCAAAGGCACAGGTTTTTGGCCGCGCTCCACAAAACCCATCACCTCAGCCTTGCGTTTTTTCGCGGAAAACCATAACCGTAGCGGCGCGCGCGATCTTTCGCGTTCCAACGACGTTATGAATGCTCCCGGCCACGCCAACGAAACGATCATCAATCCCGATGCGTTAAAGCCCAAGCTGCGGCTGAAGTTCCCCATTGCGATCGCAGTTCTTTTTTGGCTTTCGTGGATCATCAACGGTCGCGTCGAGAAGGCTTACTTCACTTCGTTCATGACCGAACTCGCCACCTCCGGCGTGTTCATTCTTTTGTTTCTCGGCTGGTGGTGGTTCAACCGCGGCCTTCGCTTGAAAGAGAAATTCATCGGCTTCGTCCTCATCGTTGGCGGCGCGTTCGTCGCGGGAAAAATTCGCCACGTTTCGCTCAATCCATTTCTTCTGATCACCCCGGGAATTCCCATCATCGCCACCGTCATTCTGGCGATCTTTTTCCGCGAACGAGAAAATCGACGAACCCTCATCGGTTTGCCCTTTGTCGCAGGCGTCGTTTTGGTTTGGGCTTCGTTCAGTCTGATCCGCATGGATGGCGCGGATTCCGCGTTGAAGAATGCCTTGCACTGGCGTTGGACGCCTTCCGCTGAAGAACGGTTTCTCGCGGAGAATCGTTCGCACACCGCCAAAAAGCCCGCCGCCGCTCTCGACGCCGCTCCGGGCGAATTGGATTGGACCGCCTTCCGCGGCGCGAATCGCGATGGCATCATTCATGGAAGTTCGATCGCGACGAATTGGACGGGCAACGTGCCCACGCTCGTTTGGAAGCGCGCCGTCGGTCCGGCGTGGTCCTCGATGATCACCATTGGCGAACGGCTTTTCACGCAGGAACAGCGCGGCGCCACCGAAGCAGTGGTCTGTTACGACGCCAATGACGGCCAGGAAATTTGGGCGCACGAAGATGAAATTCGTTTCGAAGAAGCGCTGTCGGGAATCGGTCCGCGCGCCACCCCGACCTTCGAAAAAGGACGCCTCTACACCTACGGCGGCAAAGGCATTTTGAATTGCCTCGACGCCGCCACGGGCAAAATGATTTGGAAAAAAGATGTGCGCGCCGATTCCGGATTTCCCGTCGCGATGTGGGGATTTTCCAGCTCGCCACTCGTCATCGATGGGCGCGTGATTATTTATGCCGGCGGACCCAAAGGCATTCTCGCGTATCGCACTGACAACGGCGACCTCGCCTGGACCGCCCCCGGCGGCGAGATGGGCTACAGCTCCGGCCAGGGCGTGATGATCGACGGCGCGTCCCAATGCCTGATGCTGATCGACACCGGCCTCATCGCTTTCAATCCCACCGACGGCAAAAAACTTTGGGAAGCTGGTTCCGCCTCGAAAGGCCCGCCGCGTTGCACCCAACCCCGGCTCATCGCTCCCGGTCAACTCCTCGTCGGCGGGCTCGATGGCGCGGGCATGTCGCTCATTCAAGTTTCCAAAAAAGCCGATGCGTGGAACGTCACGCCGCTGTGGACTTCGAAAGACCTGAAACCGGAGTTCCCGGATTACGTCGTTTACAAAGATCACGCTTACGGATTCGACGCCAGCATCTTCGCGTGCATCCGCCTTTCCGACGGCAAACGCGAATGGAAAGATGGCCGCTACGGCATGGGCCAGGTTGTGTTGCTCGCCGATCAAGGTTTGCTTCTCGTCTCCTCCGAAAAGGGCGAATTAATTCTCCTCCCCGCCGATCCCACCGCCAACAAAGAACTCGGACGCATCCAGGCCATCGAAGGAAAAACCTGGAACAGCCCCGTCGTTCGCGGCGATCGCATCTTCCACCGCAACGCCCAGGAAATGGCCTGCTACCGCGCCGCGGCGACGCCCGCCAAAGTCGCGCAAAAATAGACGGACTCAATCCGCGAACAACGCTCGAACCGATTCGCTCTTCACCCAATCGAGCACTGTGCGCCCGCGCGCATCCTTTAATTTCGGACTCACCCCCCGCGCCAGGAAGGCTTCGATAATTTCGCGTTGCGCCGCATGCGCGCCCGCCGAACCGCTTCCCCCGCGCCCCGTATTTTGCACCGCCAGATGAAACGCCGTCGAACCCGGCTTGTTCAAAGCCGTCGCATCAGCCCCGCGCTCCAACAAAAATTTCACCGCCAACGCGCACCGCGTCCGCACCGCGCGATGCAACGCCGTCGCCCCATTCTTATCGCCCGCCCCAATCTCCGCGCCCGCATCCAGCAGCGCCCGAATCGTCTCCACCTGCCGCGTCGCCTTCCAATTCGGATGATTGTTCGCTCCATCCGCCGCGTAGTGAAGCGGCCGACTCCGCCGATGATTCTGCGCCGCATTGACATCCGCTCCCGCCGCCAGCAACGCCTTCACAATTTCGACGCGATGCCCCGCCGCGGCGACATGCAACGCCGTGTCCCCCACATAAATCCAATGCAACACCTCCATCGAAAGAACCGCCTCGCCCGCGCCAAGCTTGACCACGCCCGGATTCCGCCGAAGCAGCCCCTTCACCCCGTTGAGATCATCCCGAAAAATCGCTTCGAACAGTTGCTCCAGTTCCGTCTCATTTTTCACGACCGTCCAATTTGCTCCCGCGCCTAAAATATTTCGAGACCGAAAATCGCGCCCTTGACGCCCGCGCATTCCCTTTTTTTTTGCCGGTGGCGCAATACTTCCAGAAATGAGTAAGACGGGCGCCTCGCCTGTCGCGCTGGGCGCCTCGCCCAGCGCAGGTTCCAGATCCAAGAACATTTTTTAAAAGGGTCGCTCCGCCCCTTTTCGGTGGCCGGCGACAAAACTTGCACCTTGAATTTTGGTGGAACATCGAGGAGTTAGCTGCAAGAGCCGTTTGGAACGGCTGGAGGCCGGAACTCATTGCCATTTGTTAAAAGTGTCCAGGCGGCCTTTTTTTCTGTTGGGAACTCGGGCGTCTTTTGGAGCTTTAAAGAAAACGTCCCAAATAGTAGATGTCAATGGTTCGAGCGTTCACCCTCTATCCGATGCGATTTAAGATCTTTAAAGTCCGTCCGTGTCTGCAAGTCTTATCCATTTCGGCTTTGATGATCGGTTGCGATCAAGGCGGAAGCAAGCCCGCGCCGGTGAAGCCGGCGTTGGAGAAGGCGTCCTCGATCAAGGATGAACGGCCTCCCACCGTTAAAGGACCAACTCAAATCAGCGTAAAGAGCGTCCAAGGCGATGTCTTTGTCGGTCGGAAGGAAGGGGCAGGCACGCTGGTAACGAATGTAACGCTCGTGGAACCCGACGCGATCATCGAAACGACCTCGGGCGCCGTTGCGGAATTGGAGGTCCTGTCCCAAAAGCTCTATGTCATCGCGCCCAACAGCGTTGTCAGCATAAACCAGGCTGAGACCAATACATACGGGTGTCTTGTTACGGTTCGATTGCAAAAAGGCGAAGCGCTTGCGTTGGGTCGTAAGTTGCTCCTGCCACTAAAAAACGGCAGCGACCTTGTTTGGACTCCGAATATTGGGATTGAAACTTTGGTTGGCTTCGCAAGGTCACACGATATTGCGACTTTTTCCGTTTCTGCGGACGGATCAGTGAATTGCTTCGATGGCTCAGTTCTGGCCTATGGCTTCAATCTGGAACACGCGGAGGCTAAGCTGGTCACGGTTACGCCCAAACCCGGTGAGCGCATTCAATTGAAAACGATGAAAATCGATCAATCCGACTTGCGCAACGTTGATGAATATTTCCGACAAATGACGAACAGATAGTGAAAGCGGGGCCGTACCGCCGCTTTTAACATTTATTCTTGGGTCCCGGAAAGAATTTCCGAACATCCGAATTTCGCCCGGATTCGGGCTAAAGAGGAGACCTTTTACGGGGCCAAACCGGGGTGAAATCCTTTCGGGATGTTGGAGGGTAGCCGTGCATGAAGGCGAAACAGACAATCACGGCCTCCACGGCCATTGCAGCCGTGGCGGTGGCGTTTTGGAATTATCGCTGCCGAATCAATCGGATTCGCCAGTTCGAATTCGAAGGGCGATGCCTGCGCGAGGCCATCGAAACTCTCGAAGGCGAAGGCGGGCTCGTCCTGCCGTGATGCTTTCTCGGCGTTTACGACTCCAGCGTTTGCCCGCCGGGGCGGGACTCACGCGAGTCTCCAAATCACTCGAAATTCCGCAAGGTTCTGGACTGCGCGCGCTCCGGCGCCGCTCTTCGGTGGCCGACACAGGAAATCGCGCCCCTAGACTTGATCCAGTTTGACTTTTCCCAAAGAAATCGCCATCCTCAACCCGTTCGGACCTATGCCAGCCGAACGGATTGAACCAGCGTTTGCGCGCAATTCGCCTCCGTAAAATCGGATTCGAATTCCCCGCAAAAAAAGATCGAGGACCAAAACCCCTCGGACGCTTCCCTCTTTCCACCCGCTGAAAAGCAAACCAACAAAACCATGTCCACCGCACCCCTCAACCTAAGCCCGTCCTACTCCGGACACGAAGTTCCGTCCCATCAGGGCGTGGACGGTCCCCTGCGGTACGTCAACTCCGAACCCATCGCACCACCTTCTTCCCCCAAGAAAA